>Ga0224723_1002430_pt1 | contig 10312 bp, 7 predicted proteins | sample Balambano_FR2_Me_FD_161647 | JGI IMG/M metagenome (GOLD analysis project Ga0224723, IMG submission 161647) | Freshwater sediment microbial communities from Lake Towuti, South Sulawesi, Indonesia - Balambano_FR2_MetaG | ecosystem: Environmental > Aquatic > Freshwater > Lake > Sediment | place... | reverse complement strand
TGAACAGGACGCTGATGATCACGTAGTACCAGAACAAAGCCTGCTGATTTGCTCCTGAATCTGGGCTGAAGCGGGGAACCAGCCATAGCAAGAAGAAAGTAATGCCAAACGGAATCGCGCCATACAATATCCAGGGATAGCGTCTGCCCTTTGCCGACTGCGTTCGATCGCTCAACATGCCGACGATCGGATCATTCACCGCATCCCAAATTTTGCCAACCAGCAGAATACTTCCGGCGATCGCAGCATTGAGTCCTGCAACGTTGGTGAAGAAAACGAGCGAAAAAAACGCCTGAATATTGGCGGTAATCGCTGGACCCAGATCGCCCGCACCATAAGCTAGCCGGGTACTGAGGTTCATCGGCGGAACAGGCTGCCCGCTCGATCGATTGGTGGAGCGCTCGGGCGGCGGAGAATTTGCGTCAGGGGAACTCATGGGTTTATGCGCGTCACGCAGTCGCTTCAAACAGTAAAGTCTACTCTGCCACGATCGCAGCGGATTCTATTCAGGACGCAGAAATTCTTTAGCTGAGTTCCGGGGATAAGTGAGGCGATGAGGGGATGAGGGGTTAGTGCGGCGTAGGATATTGGCTACTTCAAACAGCCGCTAAAAAAGTTCGAGCTGGGTTGACTGGGGCGGAGCTGATTCGTTCAGATTGATTTGATCCCACGGGAGCGGCGGCACTGGAACGCCTTGCTGTTCAAGAAGCTGCTGAAACAGGTGGGCATTTTGCGGTGAATGAACTTCGACCGGACAATGAATGAAGAAATAAACTTGCGTTCCTTTACTCAGCCACTCGTGAAGCCGTTCTGTCCAGGCAGTGAGATAGGGCAGGTTGAAATCGCGATCGGGATGGCTGATGTAGCGAATCAGCGTAAACGGAGCCGTGACGACAGGCTGAAGCGGAACCTGGGGTTTGCGCCGCTCTGATCGCACCTGCGGATCATCGGGACAGTCGTAGATGGGGCGCGTGTCAAGCAGCACCCGTCCTACTCCCAAATCGGAAAGCAGGGCATTGAGCTGGCTGGCATGGGGTTCTTTGAACCAGTCGGGATGGCGGACTTCCAGGGCGAGGGAGCGTTGGCGGCGCGGAAAAGCAGTCAGGAATGCTGTTAAATCTTCGAGTCGGGACGGACTGTAGCTGGGCGGCAACTGCGCGAACATGGGTCCCAATCGCTGACCGAGTGGCTCCATGCGTTTGAGAAAGGCGATCGTTCCTGGAATCGCAGCGGTCAATAGCCCCTGGTGGGTCAAATCGCGCGGCAGCTTCAGGCAAAACTGAAAATCGGCAGACGTTTCGGTTGCCCACCGCTGAACCGTCGCCGCATCGGGGATGAAATAAAAGGTCGTGTTGCCTTCAACAGTCGTGAATCGACGGCTATAGAGCCGCAAAAACTCGTTCGATCGACTGCCAGGGGGAAACAGCGTGCCGACCCATTCCTTATACGCCCAGATTGCACAGCCTAATCGGAAATCCATCAGTCTTTCACCTACAAGGTCATCAATTCTCTGCGCTAAGGGTAGAATCTCATGAACTGCTGATGGCAATGGTACGCTTTGCAAAAGGGCGATCGATGGAAATTCAGTCAAAAATCTCCTGAAATCAGCGAGGCAGCCAAGCGGCGGAAAGCCAGACTTGACGGAAATCCTCACCATGTCCATCATCAGTGACAAGATAGAATGGACTAGCAACCATTCTCAACATTTCGCATCAAACAGGCGAGGAGCTTCGCAGTTCATGGGAAAAGTCGTTGGCATTGACTTAGGAACCACCAATTCAGTTGTCGCAGTGATGGAAGGCGGCAAGCCCATTGTCATCGCCAACGCGGAAGGAATGCGGACAACGCCGTCAGTGGTTGCCTTTACAAAGGATGGTGAGCGGCTGGTGGGGCAGATGGCGCGGCGACAGTCGGTGCTCAATCCTCAGAATACGTTTTATGGCGTGAAGCGGTTTATGGGTCGCCGCTATGCCGAAGTGAACCCGGAAGCAAGGCGCGTGCCCTACACCATTCGCAAGGACGAAACGGGCAGTGTCAAGATTATCTGTCCTCGTTTGAAGAAAGACTTTGCGCCCGAAGAAATTTCGGCAATGGTGCTGCGAAAGCTGGCAGAAGAAGCAACCCGCTACCTGGGCGAATCGGTGACGGGGGCAGTGATTACAGTTCCTGCCTATTTTAACGACGCGCAGCGACAGGCAACCCGCAATGCTGGACGCATTGCTGGGCTGGAAGTGCTCCGCATTCTCAACGAGCCGACGGCAGCAGCCCTGGCATACGGACTCGATCGCCCTGTGCTAAGACGCGAAGCGCAGCGACAAGTCGATCGCGCTGATAACCAAACCATTCTGGTGTTTGACCTGGGCGGCGGCACGTTCGATGTCTCGATTCTGGACGTGGGGGACGGTGTTTTCGAGGTGAAAGCGACTTGCGGTGATACTCAGTTGGGCGGCAATGACTTTGATAAGCGCATCGTAGACTGGCTGGCAGACCAGTTTCTGGAGCAGCACGGCATCGATTTGAGGAACGATCGCCAATCGCTGCAACGCTTGATGGAAGCTGCCGAGAAAGCCAAGATCGAGCTGTCCGGCACAACTGTTACAGAGATCAACCTGCCGTTTATCGCTGCCAATGAAGACGGACCGCTGCATCTGGAAACCCGCCTTACCCGATCGCAGTTTGAAGGGTTTTGCAGTGACCTGGTCAACCGGTTGCGTCAGCCTGTGAAGCAGGCTCTCACCGATGCTGGACTTTCGGCTGCCCGAATCGATGAAGTGGTGCTGGTGGGGGGCGGTAGCCGGATGCCGATGGTGAAGCAGCTAGTGCGATCGCTGATTGACCTGGAGCCAAACGAAAACGTCAATCCCGATGAAGTGGTCGCAGTCGGAGCCGCAATTCAGGCAGGCATTCTGACTCAGGAAGTGCGAGACATTCTGCTGCTGGATGTGACGCCGCTGTCGATCGGGTTAGAGACGATCGGGGGAGTGACTAAAAAGCTGATTCCTCGGAATACCACCATTCCGGTACGGCGATCAGATATTTTCTCTACATCAGAAAATAACCAGACGATGGTGGAAGTCCACGTGGTGCAGGGCGAACGCGAAATGGCAAGTGACAACAAGTCGCTGGGTCGCTTTAAACTCATGGGCATTCCGCCTGCGCCGCGCGGCATTCCGCAGATTGTAGTGTCACTGGACATTGACGCAAACGGCATTTTGCAGGTCACTGCACTGGACAAAACCACCGGACGCGAGCAGGGTTTAACGATTCAGGGAGCCTCGAACCTGAACGAAGCTGAAGTGCAGCGGATGATCCAGGAAGCGGAAAAGTTTGCTGACCAGGATCGGCAGTTGCGCGATCGCATCGAGAAACGCACGAAGGCAGAAGCCCTCACCTTTGAGGCAGAGCGGCAGTTGCGGGAAGTTGCGCTCGATTTTGGGATGCAGTTTGCCAGCTCATATCGCCGCCGGATCGAAAACCTGGTGCAGGAACTGCGCGGCTATCTGAAGCAAAATGACGATCGCGGTATCGACATTACCCAGGCGGATCTGCGAGACGCAATCTACGAATTGCAGCAGGAGGTCTATTCGCTCACCCGCGAAGACGAGGACGAAAAAGACTTCTTCGGCTCGATTCGCCGCACGCTGTCTAGCATTGGCGAAGACCTGTTCGGCGACGATGACGATTACTATTACGACGATCGCCGGGACTACGGACGCGACTACTACGGACGCGACGATCGCCAGGACTACGGGCGTGACTATCGTCAGGATTACCGCCAGGACTATCGCCAGGATCTTGGCGGACGCAACAACGGGCGTGATGCTTTTGGCAGTGGTGGTGGAGACTATTATCGAGGTCAGGATTACGGCAGGGAGAACTTGGGTCGAGACGACTATCGCCAGGATGACTACCGCCAGGACGACTATCGCCGCGATGCTTTTGGCAGAGAAAATTCAGGTCGAGACACTTCCGGCAAGAATGCCAGAGATGACTACGATTACTTTGAAGGAGGAACGGCAAAGCCTCGCGCCGACTATGGCAGAAGCAATCCGAGCTACCGGGATGAAAATTCTCGCAATCCCGACTCATTTTCTTCCCGGAGTAATCGCCGTGCTGCAGAGGCAGATGACTGGGATCAGCCACACAGCGTAGATAGACGTGAATCCCGTGACTCCTACAGTGCTGATGCTCCATCCCCCCGAAATGCTGGACGGGGAGACGCAAATCGACGGCGAGATGCCTATACAAGCGATCGCGATGCCGAGGAGCAATATCCCCAGGAGCGATCGCGTCCCCGTGACCCCTACACTGAGGATGATTATCCCGAAGGGGGAACCGCTTCACAACGCTATCGCCGGGAGGATCGCCGCGCTTATCCACCCAGTGATCCTTACACCAATGCGGCGGATGACGACTGGGGTGATGACGACGAGTGGTAGAGGAAAACGCAATGCAAAACTTCCGAAACTATTATGCGATTTTGGGAGTTTCCGCCGATGCCACGGTCGAAGAGATCAAAAAAACGTTTCGCCAGCTCGCACGGCAGTATCACCCGGACATGAACCCCGGCGATAAGGTCGCAGAGGAAAAGTTCAAAGATCTCAACGAAGCCTACGAGGTTTTGTCGGATACGACCAAACGCGCACAGTACGACAAATACAAACGATTTTGGGATAAAGACGGCGGCAATCGGCGCGGCTGGGGCGGCTTTAATCGTGCTCCAGAAGACATGGACTTCGGGCAGTTCCGCGACTTTAACTCGTTTGTCGATCAGCTTCTTAACCGCCGAGAACCCGCCGCCGAGCCTGCACCAGCCCGCGACCGCGATCCCTTTCGTCCCGGAACGACGAAGACCACCTACACGGTTTCCCGCAATGCCCCCAAACCTCGCAATGCGGAAGCCACACTGACCGTTCCCCTCGATCGCGCTTACACAGGCGGACGGGAGCGCATTCGTCTGGAAGATGGTCGATCGCTGGAAGTGAATATGCCTGCCGGGATGTTTACCGGACAAAAGGTGCGGCTGAAAGGTCAGGGCATCAACGGCGGCGATCTGTATTTGACGATCGAAGTATCACCCCATCCGTTCTTTCAGCTTGACGGAGCCGATCTCTACTGTCAGCTTCCCATTACTCCTGCCGAGGCGGTGTTGGGAGGCCCGATCGAAGTGCCTACGCTCGACGGTCTTGCCCGCATGATGATTCCGCCTGGCGTGCGATCGGGTCAGCGGCTGCGGTTGGGCGGCAAGGGCTATCTGGTCGAGGGCGATCGGGGTGATCAGATCGTGGAAGTGCAGATCGTGACGCCGAAGGATCTGACCGAGCAAGAGCGGGAGCTATACGAAAAGCTGCGGCAGATAGAAACGTTTAATCCGCGTGCAAACTTGACAATTTAGCGATCGCCTGCCACGCCAGATCGTCGCGATAGAATAGCGATTACCCAGTCCCTTCTGGCTATGCTGCATTACCGAACTCAATGCGGAAAATCCTGAACCCACTTCCTGGGCTGCAACTATGCTGCAATACAATCGCCTGAACCCGCTGCCCTCCGCCGAAGAACTTCCCTGCTCCGACGATACGCCTGTGGATAACGAACTGCAAAACCTGATCCCCAATCTGCTAGAGGAACTGCTTACCGTAATCTGGGCGGATCGTCAGGACTGGTTCTTTGGTGTGGACATGGGCATTTACTACGCGCCCAGCAAACCCGCAGTTGTTCCCGATGGATTTTTAAGCGTCGGAGTCGATCGCTTTATCCACGAAGACGGCAGACTCAGCTATGTGCTGTGGGACGAAGACGATGTCATCCCAATTTTTGCCCTGGAAGTTGTCTCACGCACCTACGGGCGGGAATACGAAGAAAAAATGCGGCTATACGCGGAAATTGGTGTTCTTTACTACGCTGTCTACATTCCAAATCGCCGATACCGCAAAAACCGTCAACCTCTGGAAGTGTATCGCCTCGAAAACGGAGAGTATGTGCTGCAGTCGGGAGATCTGGTCTGGATGCCTGAAATTGGGCTGGCGATTGGACGAGAGCGAGGAACCTATCGCGGACGGACGCGCGAATGGCTCTACTGGTATGACGAGCAGGGAAGACGCTGGCTCACGACCGAGGAAAAGGCAATTCAGGAACGGCAGAGAGCAGAGCAAGAACGACGAAAAGCAGAACGAGAGCAACAGCGGGCAGAGCAAGAGCGGCAAAGGGCAGAACAAGAGCGGCAAAGGGCAGAGCAAGAGCAGCAAAGGGCAGAACAGGAGCAGCAAAGGGCAGAACAGGAGCAGCAAAGGGCAGAACAGGAACAGCAAAGAGCCGATCGCCTTGCAGAAAAGCTGAGGCAGCTCGGAATTGACCCTACCGATCTATAACCCTTTATCTGGAACTCTTCAAACGTCTCAGAAAGGATTGCAAATTAGCGGGAGGAACGGCGACATGACGGTCACTTCTCAACGAATGACCCTGGACGAGTATCTTGCCTTTGACGATGGTACAGATACACAGTATGAGCCAGTGAACGGAGAATTGGTTGCTGTGCTGCCGGAAAGTGAGCTGAATCGACGGATTGCCATGTTTCTACTCGTTTATTTTGTTCAGCAAGGTATTTCAACCGATCGCCTCTCCATGAAAACCGAAATTGTGGTGAGCGGTTCACGGGCAACGACGCGCATCCCCGATTTAATCGTGCTATCGGAGGAGCTGGCATCCGTCCTAGAGGGAGCGAATTTATAAAAAGGAAAGTCCAATCGCCTCACTGCTTCTAGGCAATCTGACTTTAACAGCCGCCCAAATTTTCCAGGGGCGATCGTGAGCCGCTCCCAATTAAAAACTTGATCAATGACTCGACTTAAAGGACACTCCTTAAAGCATAAGTTTTAAGTTCGACTGCATGGCTAATCCGCTAACTCGTCTCAAACAACTGCGCCAGCCGATCGATCGCACGGCGATTGTGCTGATTCTGGCGTTAACGCTGGCAATTGGTGGACTGATCATTAAAGGCGATCGGGCAGTGGCGCGGGTGCGCGATTTTAGCTGGGCTGGGCGACAGGTGGGGGCAGAAGATTCAGCGTTTATTCTCACCTTTAGCCGTCCGATGGATCACAGCAGTGTGGAAAATAACCTGAAGATCGATCCGCCGCTGCAAGGAAAGGTAAGCTGGGCAGGCAGACGGATGGCATACACGCTCGAAACTCCGGCTCCCTATGGCGAAACTTATCAGGTAACGCTGAGCGGCATCCGCGATCGATTTACGGGGGCAAGTGATCCCCAGGCGGCAAGCTCGCAGTTTCGCAGCGCCTTTCGCACCCGCGATCGTGCATTTGTATATCTGGGCGTTGAGGGCGAAGAAAAAGGGCGGCTGGTGCTGCAAAACTTGACCCGTCAGGAAAAGCACATTCTCACGCCGCCGAACCTGGCAGTGATGGAATTTGAACCCTATCCCCAGGGCGATCGAATCTTGTTTTCGGCAACGGACTCCAATCAGAAAACGCAGAACGTGCTGGATCAGCAGCTTTATACCGTCAGCACCGGGATTCAAGTTGAAGCGCCTGCCAGCACCCCGAACGAACTGAAGCAGGGGATTGCTCCTTCTGTTGTCCCGGTCAAGCCCGTCGGCACAGTCGATTTAATTCTGGACAACAAAGACTATCAAAATCTCAAATTCGACCTGTCTCCGGATGGAGAAGCGATCGTCGTCCAGCGTGCTAACCGCAAAAATCAGGCGGAGTTTGGCTTGTGGATGCTGAAAGCCGGAGCGGCCCCTCAGCAAATCAAGACTGACCCCGGCGGTGACTTTCTGATTGCGCCCGATAGCCGATCGCTCGCCATGTCGCAGGGGCAGGGAATGGCAATTTTACCGCTGGCAACCGATGCTCAGCGACTCGATTTTCTGCCCAAGTTTGGCATGATTTTGACCTTTGCCCAGGATGGCTCAGCCGCCGCAATGGTCAAGTTCAACAGCACACCCGGAAATCCATCGCGATCGCTGTACTACGTGACGAATCAGGGAACTGAGAAGGAACTGCTCAAAACCAATGGCTCGATTCTCAAAGCTCAGTTCGATCGAGCAAAGCAAACCCTCTATTGCCTCTACACCAGGCTGCTGCCGGGAGATCTGTATCTGGAAGAACCCTACATTGCAGCAATCCGCCTGGATACTGGAAAGCTTACCGATTTGCTGCGGCTGCCGCTCCAACGTGATATTCAGGTTAGCCTTGCCCCGGATGGGCTGGGGATTTTGTTTGACCAGATTGTGGCGGCAGACGACCCCACCAGAGCTGATGCACTTCATACGCAGGCAGGCACGACGATCGCCAGCAGTCAGCTCTGGTTTTTGCCCGTTCTGCAAGACCAGGAGGGTAATTTGGTTCAAGCTCAGCCTCAAGCACTCAATATTGCTGGGTTGCGTCCACGATGGCTTCCCTGAGTTCGATATGATGGCATGATGAGCAAAATTGACCCGTAAGATTTTACTTCAATCCCCCCCCTACTAAAGGTAGATTCCATGAAAAGAATCCGTCGCCTTATCATTCTGCCCCTGCTAGCGCTATTGACGGCTGGCATTCTGATCGCCTGCGCGACGGGCGGCAATAGCGGCAGCAATCAAACCCCGATTCGAGTTGGCTCTAAGGACTTTACAGAGCAATTCATTATCGGTGAAATGTATGCCCTGGTACTGGAGAAAGCAGGACTTCAGGTTGAACGCAAGCTCAATCTAGGCGGAACGCCTGTGGCTCAGGCAGCTTTAGAAAACGGCGAAATTGACGTTTACCCGGAATATACGGGAACGGGCTTGCTCACAGTTTTGAAACTGCCTGCTAACAGCGATCAAAAAGCAGTTTTCGATACCGTTTCTCAAAACTACAAAGAGAAATTCAATCTGGTCTGGCTTGAGCCTTCGCCAATGAACAACACCCAAGCATTAGCAATGACCGCTGAGAGTTCTCAAAGGTTTGGCGTTAAAACGATTTCAGACATGGCAGCAAAAGCCAACGAACTGACGATGATTGGCCCGCCCGAATTTGAAGTCCGCGAAGATGGTCTACCCGGCATTAAGCAAAAATACGGCAATTTCCAGCTAAAGGAATACAAAGCGGTTGATGCAGGGTTGCGATACAAAGGACTGGTGGATGGCGAGGCAGACGTCACCGTTGCATTTGGCACAGATGGTGAAATTAGCGCCTTTAATCTGGTTGTGCTGGAAGATGACAAACAGCTATTCCCGCCCTATCAGGTTGCCCCCGTGGTGCGGCAGGCTGCCCTAGAGAGCCAGCCCGATATGCAGAAAGCCCTGAATCAGCTTTCTCCCTTGCTCACCAACGAAACGATGCAGCGCCTCAACTATGAAGTGAGCGGCAAGCAGCGCGAACCCGCAGAGGTGGCGAAAGAATTTTTGCAGCAAGAAGGACTGCTGTGAGCCAAATCCAATTTGAGCAAGTATCCCTGCGGTTTCCAGGAGCGTCGCGTTCGGCAGTCGATCGCTGTAGCGGTACGATCGAACCTGGTGAACTGATCGTTATCCTGGGACCGTCGGGGTGCGGCAAAACGACGCTGCTCAAGATGGTCAACCGTCTCTATGAGCCAACATCGGGCAGCATTTATCTGGGCGATCGCGATATTCGCCAGGTTTCGCGCACCGCACTGCGGCGGCAAATTGGCTACGTGATCCAGCAGGGAGGACTGTTCCCCCACATGACCGTGGCTCAAAATATTGCAGTCGTGCCAAAGCTATTAGGCTGGTCGCGCCCGCGCACTCAGGCAAGAATCGACGAGCTGCTGATGCTGGTTGAACTGCCGCCCCAGGAGTTTCGTCGTCGCTATCCGGCACAGCTTTCGGGCGGACAGCAGCAGCGCGTTGGGTTAGCCCGTGCCCTGGCGGGTAATCCGCAGGTGATGCTGATGGATGAACCCTTTGGGGCGATCGATGCCATCACGCGCACCACATTGCAAGACGAAATTCTGCGCCTTCAGCGTCAGCTTCAGAAAACGATCCTGTTTGTCTCCCACGATGTCGAAGAGGCGCTGCGCCTTGCCGATCGCCTGCTGATCATGCGTCAGGGGCAAATTGTCCAGTTTGATACGCCTTTTCGCGTATTAACCCAGCCTGCAAATTCCTTTGTGCGAGAGCTGGTTGGCGCAGATGACATGGTGCGTCAACTCGGATTGCTGCGGGTGGAGTCCGTTATGCTGCCCGTTTCTGAATCTCACGCGCTCCCCCTGGAGTTGACCGTTTCCCCTCAGGACACGCTGCGCCAGGCACTTTCGCTGATGCTGCAAACAGGAGCCGAAAAGCTGACTGTTGTAGAGCAGGGTCAGG
>Ga0224723_1002429_pt1 | contig 10314 bp, 6 predicted proteins | sample Balambano_FR2_Me_FD_161647 | JGI IMG/M metagenome (GOLD analysis project Ga0224723, IMG submission 161647) | Freshwater sediment microbial communities from Lake Towuti, South Sulawesi, Indonesia - Balambano_FR2_MetaG | ecosystem: Environmental > Aquatic > Freshwater > Lake > Sediment | place... | reverse complement strand
GCGGTGGCTCTGGCGGCGCACAACTGGGAGGAGTCGGTGTCGGCATCGGTAAGACCGGGGTGGTGCCATCGGCAGACTGCACCGTGGCGACGGCCGCCGGTTCGGAAGTGCCGTAGGTGGGGTCGGTGGCAATGGCGCTTACCCGGCTACCCGGCGGAATTTCCAAGCTAGCTGTAAAGACTCCCTCGCCATCGGCCTGGACAGTGCCCAGAAGCTCATTCAGCGGGCTAAAGGGAAATTCAGGCTCAATCACCTGATAGAGATCAACCTCTGAACCCGGGTCAGCACGGCCAGTAACCGTAACTGAGGAATCGCTGGCTTGAAAGGTGTAACTGTCGAACTGGGGAGCGTTGATAGCGCCATTACCTGTTTCGGGACGGCGATTGTGAGAATTGCGAGGTGGGTTTGGCCCATCTCCTTTTTGAAAGTCGCGCACACCCGTATTGCCCTGGGTGTTGAGGTCAATGCTAAGCCCATCCAAATCGGCAAAGGTATTGCTGCGCAACAGGTTGCGATGGCTGGCTGGGTAAGCCGCCACCGTAATGCCTGGGCCAGGCTGGTAGCCGATGAAATTATCCGTTACCTGGTGGTCGTTGCCCATCAGGTACACAGCAGAGCGCTCAAACCGGCGGCCATTGTACTGGATAGCATTGTCACTAATCTGCACTGAGCCATCAGGCTTAAACAGATAGATGCCGCTGCCATCGTTGCCGCAGATCAGGTTGCTGGTGATTTGAGCTCCAGCCACCGAGCCATCCAGCCGAATGGCATCGGGCATACCGGCCAAGCCGTTGGTGAGGATGGCGTTTTCGCTGACCTGCAAGCCATCGGCCCGAAAGCCCGTGATAATGGCGCTGCCTTCGTGGTTCTCAATCCGGTTGTTGCGAATGATGGCATTGACGCCGTTAAACACCGTTACCCCAAAGGCTGAAAGCTGCGCTGGCATGTCTTCGTTGGGGGGTAAGCCCAGCCAGTTTTGCTCAATGATGATGCCCTGGGGAGCGGCTTCCGCCTGCTCCAGGCGAAACACCGACAGCGGCAGTGTTTCGGGGCTGGCATCAATAGGAGGAGCCTTGGCGCTGATAAAAATGTCCGACGGTGGCGTGGTTTGAGTGGCCCGATCGCGGGTCCAAAACCCGTAGATGCTCAACCCCCGCACCGTGACATCATTGGCGGCGATGCTCAGGCCGCGGGCTACTTCCTGTCCAGGGGCAACGGTAAGACTAACCACTGGAGCGGGAGGAAACTTTGGATCCAGCACCTCGGCCTCGTAGCCGACCTGGGTAGTCCCGTCAATGACTAGTCCTGGGGCCGTAATCTCCGGTAGCAAATCCACTAATGCAATGGTGGTTTGACCATCGGGCAGGTTAAAGCTGATTTGAGAACCCTGCCCGTCGGCTTTTGGCTGCACCAGCGCTTGCTCTGCTGGACTAAGCTGATCTGGAGTTAGGGTGCCATTGGCCAGTTCAAGGGCCTCCCGCAGGGTCAATGTTTCATCCGGCGTAACAGGGCCATCGAGAGGGCTGTTAACGCTAAGGCTGTAGGCCGGTAGGATGGGAGGAGGCGTTTCGGTTTCTAGGGGAACACTTTCCTGGGCTAGGCCAGGGGTGGCCAGGGCAATTGCACCCAGGCCAATTAACCACCGCTGATTCATTCCTCACCTCCTGAAACGGTGCCCACTGTCTGTTCTTCAGAATCGACCTGAGCCGCATCTTCCAGTAACGACTCTTGCTGCTGGGGTGGCGACACCGGCTGAATGCCGAACTGGTTAAACAACTGATTCACCTTCGCAGTAATGCCAAAGTATGGCCCGCTGGCCGAACGGTAGCCGCCACCGCCCGTGAAGGTGCCATCGTTAGCGCCGCCAAAGCTGTAGCCCACACCCAGCCGCACATCGGGGGTCAGGTAGTAGCCCGCTTCAATAGCAAAGCCGGTTTCGTTATAGCCAATGGCGGGTTGGCCAATCCAGCGCACCTCGCCACCGATATCCCAGCGGTAGGCAAAGCGGTAGCTGGCTCGCAACTGGGCCAAGTGAATGCTGTTAGAGAAGCCGAAGTCCTGGGCCAGGTTGGTGTTGCTGTAGCGCATTGCGTATTTGCCATAGAACTCCCACTGCCAGTTGGGAGCGTAGATGCCCTCCAGGGATAGGGTGTGATCTTGGGAGGCCGTACCAGCCCCCAGCAGTAGGGTATCTGGGGTGCTGCTGGGGTTGTTGCGAAACTCGTAGCTGAGCAGGCCATTGAACTGGTCGCTGACCGGGTTGCGGTAGGCGAGGCCAATTTTGAGGTTGCTGGAGTCGCCCAGTTGGTCGGTAATGGTTTGGTTAGCAAAGTTAGCTAGCTCAAACCGGGCCAGACCCGTCAAGGCATCGGTAAAGCGGCCAGCGGCGGCGGCTCCAAACACCAGGTTGCTGGCATTGGGCGAATCCCGATACTCGAACCGGGCGCTGGCTTGCCAGTCAGGATTGTCGGTGTACTCTAGCCCAACGCTATAGGCCGTAGAGGACTGCAGCCCCAGCGCCGACGCGCCCTGCCCCACCGCAAAGGGCTGGGCAAACTGCTGTCCAGCCCCAGTCAGGTTAAAGGCATCGCCGTAGATGCGCTCAAACCCAAAGTTAGCTCGCAACCCCGGAGCCAGCACCACCCGATGGTTCAGCCCAATCGCCCCCTGCCCGGTGATGCCGTTATAGCCTCCCAGTAGCGAGTAGCGATTGGTTAGGGTGGTGTTGTCATCCAGTTGGTGGGTGACAATGCTGTCTAGACTGGTGACCGAGCTTGGCCCCTGACCACCAGAAATAAACTGCTGAGCCAGTCGCAAACTCACCCCTGGTTGCAGCACCCACTCCAATCCGACGGTATTGCGAGTGGGATAAAGGGGGTCGCGTTCGTTACTCAGGTTCAGTTCACTCTGGGCCAGGAAGCTGAGGTCGCCAGTAATAGGCAGGTTAAACCGAGATACAAGCTGGTTGGAGTTGGCGGATTGATCGCCGATGCGATCCTGGCGCGAGCGATTGACGAAATCCACCCCCAGGGTAGCGTTGCCGATTTGCTGGATAATGCCGCCTCGAAATTCCGTCAGGGTATTATTTACAGCGGCCCCTGGCGTTGAATTTTGCCCTGGTCTGAGCAGGGCATCAGCGGTGGTTAGCACCGCTGGGGCAGTACCAAAGTTACGCTCCTGATCCACCAGGGCACGAATTTGAGTTTGGGGGCCAACCTGGGCCAGAATCTGCCCACCCCAGCGGGTTTGCCCTGGCCGAAAACTGCTGGTGGCGTTGTTGTTGAAGCCGCTATCGGTCGAGCGGAAGTAGGCTTGCCCAGTTACGCCATCAAAGGGCGTGCCGGTAATTTCCAGCCGGTAGGCGTTGCCGCGGTCAGAAGTGGTGCCAGTACTGAAGGACGAGCGGGCGTATTCTCCGATAATTTGACCGTCTTCGCCCAGGGGCAGGCGCAGGTCAAAACCGTAGAGGGTAAAGTCCTGTATGCCCTGGTCTTCGGTTAACAGGGTGGCTCCCACGATCAGCCCGTCGTCGCCCTCTGGTCGATACTGCACCCGCCCAGCGTAGAAGCTGCCTCGATTGTTAGGGTCATCGATTTGGTAAGTGACGACGATGCGCCGCACCAGGGTAGAGCCCAGGGGGTTGATGTCAATGGCGCTAACCGGTTGGCGGAAAAGCAGGGTGCCGCGGTCATAGTCAATTTCGTAATCCGCCCCGCGATACAGAGGCTCGCGCTCCAGCACGGTGCCGGGACGGTTTAGCTCTTCGGTTTCAATAAAGACGTTTTCACTGCCGCGTAGCACCAGCCGCCGCGACAGGAAGTAGTAGCCGCTGGTGCCATCTGGGGCAATGGTGTCGCGCTGGAAGGGGCGCACATTGTCGCCATAGAGGGCCGTGATTTGAATGCCGTTACCGAAGGTAAAGTTGCCCTTAAACCCGTGCAGCTCTCGCACTGTGGCTGTGAAATCTTGAGAAACGGCAGCAAATTCTTCAGTGCCGTAGTCGCCCCACATAAAGTAATCCGGGCCAGCGTCGGGCACGATGGAATCGCGCTGAAACCTTAGGTAGAAGCTGTCGATGGAGGGGGTCAAAAAGTCCGTTGTCGAGCTATCCCCGTAGACCGCGTAGGTCTGTTCACAGAACTGGACATCCCGGTATAGGCTGCCGCCATCGCAGCGATCGTTCAACCCCCGCGAACTGTTGTAGGCCCCGGTGAACAACCATTCACCGATACTGCCGGTACCAAAAATACCGGCCTGAAAGTCCACCGCTACATCCCGGTTTAGCTCTGTGGGGCTGAGAAAGTCCCTAAAGCTGCCCAGCAAATTAGTACCGCCCCGGCCAATACGGAAGTCTACTACTCCAGAAATTAGGGTGGGGCGCAGGTCGGTATAGAAGCTGATCTGGGCGGAATCTGTCAGGCTGGGGTAGTACTCCCGCGTTGCCGCCGGATCTAAGCCTCGCACCTCGCGGCCATCGGCTACGGCCTGCACCGTGACCGACTGCGCCGTTAGCCCAGATCGCAGTTGAGCCTCAAATTGTCCCTGCCGCGCTAACACCTGAAATCCAGCCCGGTCTGTATCGTAGTCGGCCCCAATGAACTCTCCAGCCGTTGTACTCAGGGTGACCACCATATCTTCTGTAATGGGCTGGCCATCGGCGGTGGTGATATCCCCTATCAATGTCAGGGAAGAGCGCCCATTAGCCGGAATTTGAACGTCTCGCTCTGGCGCCAGAGTGAGAATATACTCAGCTTCTTCATCCAGGGGTGTGACGGGCCTCAGCGGATCCGTCGGGGGTGGATTTAGAGGCACCTGATGCTGCCTAGGCTCGGACTCGAATAGCTCAGTATTTTCGCGCCGGTTGGCCAGGTCGTCCTCATCTGTTGAGATGGGAGCCAAATCCACATCCCCTGCCGACACCGCTGGAGGCATTTCCAAAGGAAGCGTCCAACCGCCAGCCGAGTCAATATCAGGCTGGTTCGTTGTTGTCGAATCTTCAGATTCCAGACTAGAGGCGTTTTCCTCGATTTCGGGATCTGTAGATTCTGCTTCAATGACTTGGGAATCGGACGGGGTAACGACTGACTCAGAATCTACCGCCTCAGAATTTGCCGATTCGTCTGAACTCGCATTTGCGGTTCTGGGCGAGGTTTCAGCCACCTGCCCAGACTCAGCGGCGTGATCTGAAGAAACAGAGCGATCAACTAGGTCAGCCGCACGGGTTTCGGCATTGGGCAAGGCATGAACCGGCAGGGCTATACCAAGGGCTCCAGCTAGCGTTGTCAACAGCCCCAGCCCCAGGGTACGAGAGAACAGATGCATCATGACTGCTCCTCCCCAAAGGTTGGTGTAACGGCAAAGTTCATGCGGGCAAGCCCTCCTGGTGACAGTCGCACCAATCGAGAAACACTGTTTTCTTCTATGCGGTAGAGATTTGGAGCCAGGGTATAACCCGGCAGGCTGTAGAGATCCAGCGTCCCGACTCGATAACCCGGCAGCACATTAGCCAGCGAGAACAAGCCATCGGGGTCAGTCAGGATGCGGTTGCCATCATCCATGAAAATGACCGCATTGGGCACGCCAGACTCGCCGGGCTGCTGCTGGCCATCAAAGTTTTTATCGACAAACACCCGCCCCAGAATAGTGCCGCAGTCAGCCAGGATGCCGGGGCGAATCGCCATCTGGAAAGTAGCCACCGCTGGCTCAAAGCCCGGAGCCGAGGCCTGAGCGACGTTGCGACCATCCCCTCGCACCGCATCCGGCGTCATCAGCACGGCATAAACCACCGTTACCGATTCATCAGGAGCCAGAGTGTCAAAGGTGAGGGTAAGCGTACTGTCGGTTACGACCACCTGAGTTGGCGCAACAGGCTCAGTTCTTACCGAGTCTGGAGCGTAGCGCATGCCAATGGGTAACTGGTCGGTAATGGTTAGAGGAGTCGCCACCTGGTCGGAAATGTTAGTGACCAGCAGCCGATAAACAGCCAGGTCGCCAGGTTCCGCCGCGGCTCGGTCTGCCGTTTTAACAATCTGCAATTGAGGCAATACTCCCGGTGGCGGTTGAGGCGGAGGTACAACGCCAGGAGCGGGCGTCACCTCAGTGGGGTTAGACGGTATCGTCAGCGGTGGCCCACCCGCAGGATCGTCAATCTGAGCGGTGGCCTGGTTAGCAATCGGGCTAGCATCCTGGGCGTAGACCACAGCCGATGGATGCCCCACGTAGCTTAAGCCAACGCTTAATACCAGGGACAGGAAAAACAGAATCCCAATGTAAAAATGCTTATGTATGCGCCTCACACTAACCCTCTGAGCCAACTCCCCACACCATTGACCCAACGCCTTAACCCTGAAGCCAAGACCCTAAGTCTGCGTACCACACCATATCAGGCATCGAAGGATGAAAATTAATGTCAACCCGATGCTTACTGAACCAGCCTGAGCCAGGACAGACCCCGAACCAGGAATTTTTCTAATTATTTTCCGAAATTATACGGATCTTTTGCCGAACTTTTACAGAGCTCACAAAAAAAACAAGATTTCACCCGTTTATTCACTGAATTAAGGGAATCAAAATGGCAAGAAATGAACATATCAAGGCTAGAAGTAGCACGATCTTCTATGGAAATTCTATGGAGCGCATTAACAAAAGCTGTTGAATCCATAGAACCAAGGCCAAAATCTTGCGCCTAGAGTCCTAAATAAGTTTTGAGATTAAGTTTTGTAAATTAACCTGCTTCAGAGTTTTAGCGAGGGATAAGAACCACAGAGGCCCCTGGTTGACTAACAAAACTCTTAAAGCTGGCGGCTAAAGGCCGCGACCCTATAGGCAACAGGCAAAACTCGCCTAAACGAGTTCATGGCGGTGCCTCTGTGGTGCCCTATCTCTATGGCTCCCTCAAAATCCCATAACCCTGGCCAAGGTAAGCCGGTCAGGATTAAGGTCGCCCTTGACTTGATTGCCGCTGTGGGTAATAGCCGTGTCAGGATCTTTGAGGCCATTGCCGGTTAGAACACAGACCACCGTAGCCTGATCAGGTACCTGCTCTTTAACCTGTAGCAACCCGGCCACTGAGGTGGCGCTGGCCGGTTCACAGAAGACTCCTTCCAAGGCTAACAGGCGATAGGCATCTAGGATTTCATCATCAGTAACGGCAGCAAAGCTACCCTGGCTGGCATCGCGCACAGCTTCGGCCTGCTTCCAACTGGCTGGATTGCCAATGCGAATGGCCGTAGCTAGCGTTTGCGGATCGCTGACGACGTGACCTTTCACCAGGGGAGCAGCGCCCGCCGCCTGAAAGCCCATCATCTGGGGCAAGCGGCATTTACCTTGCTGATGGTATTCGCAAAAGCCCATCCAATAGGCGGTGATGTTGCCCGCGTTACCAACGGGAATGCATAACCAATCTGGGGCATCACCCATAACATCAACAATTTCAAAGGCGGCGGTTTTTTGACCTTCAAGCCGAAAGGGGTTAAGAGAATTGACCAGGGTAATGGGATAGTCTTTGGCTAGTTCCTGCACCAGGCGTAGAGCATCGTCAAAGTTGCCGTTGATAGCCAGCACCTCGGCTCCATAGAGCAGGGCCTGAGCCAGTTTGCCGAGGGCAACATAGCCATCAGGAATCAGCACAAAGGCCCGTATCCCTCCCCGCCGCGCGTAAGCCGCCGCTGCCGCAGAGGTATTGCCCGTGCTGGCGCAGATTACCGCTTCGGCTCCGTTTTCCTTGGCTTTGGAGAGGGCCATCGTCATGCCCCGGTCTTTGAAACTACCGGTGGGGTTGAGGCCATCGTACTTAACCCAGACCTTGACCCCGCGGCCAATGCGATCGCTCAATGCTGGCATTGGAATTAGCGGCGTGTTACCCTCGCACAGCGTTACCACGGGCGTCTGCTCAGATACCGGCAGGTAGGCGCGGTAGGCTTCAATTAGCCCTGGCCACGACTGGGTGCCGGGGCCAGGAGTCGTCAGGGACGGCAAAGAAGCGGTAGTGCTGGCCAGTGGGTTCAAACTTGTAGTCACAGTACGCTCAAAACTAAAACACGGAGTGACCTGAAGCAGCCGTTGATCCAGTAACTAGAAACCGTCTCATCAGGACAACTGGGGCAGAGTTTATACCTTACCAGTCTACCGTGAGCCTTACTTCAAAATAATTTCTCCTGGTGTGTCAGCCGGTTCAACAACTGCCATAGGCCAATTGAGCAGCGGCTGACATCCTGGTTTAAGATTGGTCACTGGACAGGATGGTTAAAATAGCTTAACGTTCACACTGAGTATATTTCTCTAGGGTCTTGCCAATGAACGCCCCCACTGACAGTGCTAATCTGCCGCTACCCGCCACATCCAACGTAGCGCCCGTCTCAACCGCTATTGAGAACGAAACGGCACCCGCGGCTGATGACAAAATCTGCTGGATTGAAGTTCACCAGATTCCCTACGCGCCGGATCAGCAAGTGGAACTCTTGCATTTGCAGGCTGAGGCCGAAGCCTTGCTACTTCAGCTTCAGGCTTTGCCGCAGAAGGGGCTGATCGTTGCTGATGCATTCTAGGCGTTGACCTCGAATTGGTTTGGCACAGGTTTTTGGCCGATTACCCAGGTCTATGTTCCACTTTTTGGAGGATTCGCTATCCTATGGTGGAATTGTGGGGAGAAGGCCAATGACCTATTCAGGTACACCTAATGCAGCGGTAGCCGCCAGTCCAGCAAAGCATCGGCCAGGGGCCAACCGGAAGGTCTATTTACTAATGGCTGGTGGTGCGCTGGCAGCACTAATAGCTGGAGCGAGTTTTAAGCTTCTGCAGGACGATCGCACCAGCTTGGGCACCGAGTCTGAGTCAACCACTGGGGCGGAAATCAGCGAGCCCTCTGCGGCTGCTTTTGGTTCACCTTTTCTTCAGGCTTCTCCAACCCTACATCTGGCTGATCCAGGGTTGTTGCGGTCTACTTCTCCCCAGGCCCGTGTTGAGACTATAGCGGCTGGGCGGGTTGACCCCTTTGCACCACTCGTGATGTCTAGTCGGGTACCTGCCAAGCCCACCAGTGCTGTACCCACTCCACCGCCACCTGCTGTGGTAGCGGCCACTCCACTGCCGGTTGTGCCGGTGACGGCTACCCAGAGCTTGCCACCCTTGCCGCAACCCTCGTCGTTGCCCAGCCTGCCTGCTCCCTATGTACCTGGCAGCGCTCTCCAGGATGGTCAGAGCGTAGCTGTTGCTCCTACAGCTAGTCCAGTTTTTCAAAGTTTGGTTGAGCAAGTAACGGTTAGCGGCGTTGTTCAAGTCGGCAACCAAGTTAGTGCCATCGTCACTGAGCCTGGTAGTCACGTTGGTCGGCGTGTTTCTCAGGGAGACGTAGTGGCTGGCGGGCGTATTCGCATTAAGACTATTGATGTCTCCGGGCCAGAGCCTATCGTAGTCCTCTCCTACGATGGCCGAGATTACCCCCGCTCGGTGGGCAGTGCTGCTATGGTCGGTACACTTTAAGCCAAACGGTTTTAAGCTCAGTTGAGACAACCGGGCTGGGTATAGACCTGGCCCGGTTTAGTAGCTGAAGATCTTTAAAGATCGAAACGGCCAGCCGGTGGATTAGCCTAGCTTCAGTAAGATGACACCAGAGGCAACAGACCTGCAAGCCAAGAGGGTCTTGTTACACTCAGGCTATCGACAATGAGCGTAGGGGTAAGTCATGGCTAGCGCTGAGAATCAACCACACACCCGGCGAGTTCGCGCTCCCAGGCCGTTGCAACTTGATGCATCTGCCACCTACGAGTGCCCGGTTTGCCGTCATGGACAGATTCAGGCCATGACCCTAATGGATGCCTACGCCTGTAACTTCTGCCGCCACATGTTTGAGGCTAACCTCGACCAGCAAACGGTGCATGTCGTCGATGGGGTACAGCCTATGGGTTGGCGCTGGCAGGGTTGGCGCTGGCAGCCCATTTACCAAAGCCCCAATGATATTACCCTGACCCTCTGGGTGGTAGGTTTGGCATTGGTGGTTTGTCCGGCGGGCATTGTCGCCCTTGGCGGTTATCTATTTCCACCGCTGGAAGACACGACTCAAGTTAACTGGTCACTGGTCTGGGCGCTAGCCACCCTGCTAGTTCACAGCGTTATGGTGGGCTGGCTAATTGCTGAACACTATCAGTTTCCGCCCTACGTGCTGGCTAAAATTCGGCTGCGGCGGTTTCTAGAGCGGCTGCCAGGGTAAAGACGTGGAAGGCAGAGGCATAGAACTCTTGAGAAACTCTACAGAGGCCAAATGCACTGTACCTGGGGCGGCGACGTCGAAGACTAGTTCTACGGCTTCTAGGGAGG
>Ga0224723_1002428_pt1 | contig 10315 bp, 10 predicted proteins | sample Balambano_FR2_Me_FD_161647 | JGI IMG/M metagenome (GOLD analysis project Ga0224723, IMG submission 161647) | Freshwater sediment microbial communities from Lake Towuti, South Sulawesi, Indonesia - Balambano_FR2_MetaG | ecosystem: Environmental > Aquatic > Freshwater > Lake > Sediment | place... | reverse complement strand
ATTTGTCCGGGAGGCAGAAGGTGAATTTGGGGGATTATCAAACGATCGCATCATAGTTCTTGGAGAGAAAGGGCACTGGCAGGGGAAAAGCAGGGATCAATCAGCGTAGCAGAGCGAATCGGTCGATCGAAATGATACTGAGCATAGTGACGTAGAATTCGCTCGATTGGAAGCCAAACCTGATTGGAAGCAAAGGTGGGTGGATCAGCCTGCATGATCATTTCCAGCAAGTCGGGCCTGGTCAACTGTTGCAGCAGATATAGCTCGATCGCCGTGATCTGGGTGTGTAGCTCTGGGGGAGTTTGGGTTGCCGTTGAAGCGGGATGCGAGGCAGTTCCCTTTTCGGGATAGTCAGAAAGAACTTTGGAGGTCGCCTTAAGGAGCGGAACAGTGTCCAAACGCAGATTTTCTAGCTCTGACAGCAGCACGACACCTCCAGCAGCGCTGCTAAAGCCAGTGCGCCAGTCTGGATCAGAAAAATCGGGCACGATTTCTGTTTGAGTCACGCCGCAGCGAAAAACCTGAGGGGCAACGCCTGCAAGCGCCAGTAAATGAAACACTGCATGAGCCAGACAGGGCAGCGTCACGAACGCAGGCAGGGTTTCCAGCCGAGTCAGGTGCTCTCGCAGCAGGTGCAACAGGTCTGCCTGAGGCTGGTCGCTCAGTGCCTGGTAAAGAGCAAGCTCCGCCAGATATTGAGCTGCTGTTAGCTTTTTCAAATCCTGACTCAGCCCCGGAAAAGACTCGATCGTTTCTGCCTGAATCACCTTGTCCAAATTCTTGCCGCTAGCAATCAGCAGCTCATTCACCACAAACAAGCCGCTCCGTCCCCCCAGACTGGACTTATGCTTGCGTGATCCGGGGGCGACCGCGCGCAGCAGCCCAAATTCTTCAGTCAAAATCGTCAGCAGCCGATCGGACTCGCCTAGGGGCGTGCTCTTGAGATTGATTCCGATCGCCTTGTAGGTTCCGCTCATAATCCTTCTGCATCCTGCCTCCCCTACTCCAGGGTATCGCGTTGGCGCATAAGTTCGACACTGCGGGATGTCCCCAAACGGGTTGCACCTGCCACAATCAGGTCGATCGCCTGGTCGATCGTGCGGATTCCCCCCGATGCCTTGATGCCCACCCGATCTTTCGTAATCTGCTTCAGCAGTTTGACATCTTCAACCGTTGCACCACCAAACCAGCCCGTACTCGTTTTCAGGTAAGCTACACCCGCATCCAGACAAACATCGGCTGCCAGCTTTTTTTCGTCGTCGGTCAGCAGTGCCGTTTCCAAAATCGCTTTGACAGGCTGACCCAGCTCACAAATCTCTGCCAGCTCTCGGTGCATCTCATTGGTTTTGCCCACCTTAAGCCAGCCCAGGTTGATTACGACATCCAGCTCGTCAGCTCCGTTTTCAACCGCTTCCTGTGCCTCATACAGCTTCACCCCAGACGTGGTTGCTCCTGCGGGAAAGCCAATCACCGTGCAAACTCCAGAAAACTTATTGAGCAGAATCTCGACTGCTTGCTTGACATGACCCGGATAGACACAAACCGTCGCGAACTTATAGCGATCGGCTTCGGCACAGCAGCGGGAAACGTCTTCTGGCGTTGCGGTTGGACTCAGAAGTGCATGATCGATAAAGCCAGCGAGATCGATTTCAGAGTGTTGGTCAGCCATAAAAGACGCATTGCTTTCCTTACCACTTTTATCAATAAAGATACAGAAGTTTGTATTTCTCAGGCTGGATCCTGACGGATTTTGCTCTGAAAACCTCTCGCTGGGCTGAAATTCGTGTTCTACAGTACAGCCGATTCTAAGGGCTACGCTATGCTGAAGGGAAGTATTTGCTTCTCCACTCACAGCAGTTTTGTAGGTAGCTATGACTTCTCCTTCGCCAGCACAAGCCTCTTTTTCAGATGATTTGATTTGGGAAAGCTTGAAGCAAGCCATTGCAGCTAGCTCTGGCTTTCAGCGGTGGCAGGTAGAACGATCGCTGACCACTCAAAACTCTGAACATGCACTCGACCAGCTCATCAGCCGCTATTTGCGAGAAACGCTGGAGACGCTGGCTTACTAAGCTGGTTTGCTCATCGGAAAAATTGCGAAAAATCGCCTCCAAAAATCGCTTCGGAGACGATTGCATAAGAACGGACTGCTTGCCTAAAACAGGCGAATGCCCTCCAGCAAATTTTGAACCCCGCCCTGAATTGTCGCTAGCAGCTCAGCGGCTTCTGCAATTCGATCGCCCTCAACCACCACTGCACCTGTTGGATAGTTCTGCATCACTTCGATCAGGCTAATGCGATCGTCGTCGCTGGCAGATAGAATCAGAGCTGCCCGCATGGCTTGAGTATCGGCAGTTCGGGACGGCGTGTGGATATATTCATTGAGCTGGCGCAGGGCAACATCACCGAGCGGACTGTTCAAAAAGCGATCGAGCGTGACTTGGTTGATCGCAACCTCACGGCTCAAGATTTCCTGCACCTCTTTGGGGTCTTGTCCCGATCGCTTCATCAGTCTATCGAGCGTTGGCGATACCTCACCCCGCTCTGCCAGAGCCGTTAACTCCTCAACCGGCACTGACCCCCGAAAGATGTTGTACTTCCACATCACCCGTCCCGCCGCCAGGGCAGCCGTTGAGGTGAGAGGCACAATCACTGCACTCAGAAGCCCTGCAATCAGGGTCAGCATCCGGAATTGGAGTTTCGGCATGGGTTGGTCTCCCTGCGAATACGGCAAATACAAAAAGTTAAGCAAAGCTCCAGTCTAGCGATCGATCTGCTGGCGCGCTTAACGATCGATCTGCTGGCGCAGAATAATCTCGGTTGTTGGGCTGACCTGATTACCCTCGATCGCCGTTGCCCGAATTCGATAGCGCAGTCCCGGAACGGCAATTCGCGGCGGCGGAACCGTCACTTCAAACCGTCCGTTACTGTCTGCCGTAAATTCGCGATCGACAATCACTTCGCCGCCCACCGGCACGCCCAGCACCGTTGCACTGCCCAGCACATTCACCTGGACTCTGGCATTCGGTCTGGTTTGACCCACCAGCGTAAAGCCATTTCTGCCCACCCGCCCGCCGTCCTGGTAGTTGACAAATCGCGGCTGAAGTTCGGCAGGCGTACCAGGCGTGCCCGTTGGAGGAGGATTAATGGGAGTGCCGCCTGGGGGAGTGCCGATCGCTGTATTAAACGCCACAGGTTGAGCCAAAGCCGCATACACTGACTGAGTTTGACGACGCAGCCGCCCTAAAACTGCGACATCCGACGATCGATCGCCCGACTGCACCGTGTAATTCACTCGATACACCCCCGACGAAGTTTCAGTCGCAGGTAGCTCGCGCACGGTTCGTCCATCCTGAATCAGCAGCACCGAGGCTTGCAGTCCGGGTGTGCCGTTGATTGTGACGGTCAGGGTTGAACCTGTATTCAAGGGGGCGACTCCGGCATTGGTGGTCACCGAGGTGAGCTGGAGCGGCTGACCCTGCACCGAAAAAGCCCAGGCAAGCGTGCGCTGTTCGCCGTTGGTTGTGCGATATTCGACTCGCACTTGATTGGTTCCGGGCGGCAGGCTTTGAGCAGGACGGTAAGTAAAGAAGTTAGGCGTAATCGAGCTTTGGCTCGTCACATCCTGACCGTTGACAGAGATGCGAACTGAGTTGACGTCGATTGTCCCAGAGGTGTCGAACTGTCCTGAAATAAAGGTATTGGGCGAAACGTTGGTGCTGTTGCTGGGCGGCGTCACCTCAACCACGCGCTGAGCGATCGCAGGCTGAACCACTCCTGGCGCAGCAATCAACATGGGAGACGTGGTTAGCAGCACCCCAATGGCAGATAATCCCAAAAGATATGACCGATTCATAGATACTTTCGTAGCAGTAGATGGAGTTTGTCTTTCGTCCCGGCGGGAGCTTTATCGAGGGGCGTAATGATGGCGTATTTCAGAGCAGAGTGAGCATCAGACACAAACGGATTTTCGCTGAGACGGCGCACCGTTTCCCGGATCACTCGCTGGGCGTTCACGGCATTTTTAGTCAGATTGGCGATCACCAGATCGACCGTTACGCTGTCGTGGTCAGGATGCCAGCAGTCATAGTCGGTAACGAGCGCAAGGGTAGCATAGGCAATTTCGGCTTCTCGTGCCAGCTTTGCTTCCGGCAAATTGGTCATGCCGATAATCGTTGCGCCCCAGCTTCGATACAGGTTAGATTCTGCCTTTGTCGAGAAAGCCGGGCCTTCCATACAAACGTAGGTTCCGCCTCGATGCAGTGTCACCTCAGGCAAGTCCAGACTCTCGATCGCCTCAGACAACACGCCCGCCAGCTCGTGACAGATCGGATCACCAAACGCAATGTGCGCCACAATGCCTTCTCCAAAGAAAGTTGAAGCGCGATTTTTGGTGCGATCGATGAACTGATCAGGAATCACCATATCGAGGGGCTTTGCCTCCTCCCGCAGTGAACCGACTGCTGACGCCGAAATCAAATATTCCACGCCAAGCTTCTTCATGGCATAGACGTTTGCCCGAAACGGAAGTTCCGAAGGTGTCAGCGTGTGATTGCGGTTGTGTCGTGCCAGAAATGCAACGCGAGCTCCATCCAGCGTCCCGACGATCAGCGCATCCGAGGGCTTGCCAAAGGGCGTATCAACCTCTACCTCTTCAACGTCCTTGAGTGCCTCCATTTTGTACAAGCCACTGCCGCCAATAATGCCGATTTTGATCGGTTCCATAAACTTCTTCCTTTGAATATCCTGTGACTATCCTGAATATCCGCTGCCGCAATGCCAGAGTATTTTACGACGATGACTCAACAATTGCGATCGTCCCAACCTTTCCAAAATCCCGTAAAATCAGGAAGTTCAGCGTTTGGGACAGCGTACAAGTGTTAGCAGCAGTTTTGTATGGGCAGGAAGATTTGCGGCTCGAATCCGTTCCTGATCCAGCTCCCGCACCCGGAGAAGTGGTGATTCGCGTGAATGCAGCAACCACCTGCGGCACGGATCTGAAAGTCTGGCGCAGAGGCGGTCATGCCCGGATGCTGAAACCTCCAACGCTGTTTGGACATGAAGCTGCCGGACAAATTGTGGCGCTGGGCGAAGGCGTCACCAGATGGAAAGTGGGCGATCGCGTCGTTGCCAACAATTCTGCCCCCTGTCACGAGTGCTTCTTCTGCAAAAAACAGGAATATTCGCTCTGCACTGACCTGTGCTTCAACAACGGCACGTTTGCCGAATATCTCAAAATTCCCGCCCCGATCGTCCGAGACAACCTCCTCCCCATTCCCGAAGGACTCCCCGATGCGCTGGCAGCCCTCACCGAACCGCTTGCTTGCGTGCTGCATGGCGTGGCGCGATCGAATGTGAAACCGGGCGATCGCGTGGTCGTTTTGGGGGATGGGGCGATCGGGCTAATGTTTGTGGCGGCGCTGAGCTTAGGCTACATGGGCACTCCTACCCGGCAAACTCCCCCAGAAATCTTTCTGTTTGGCGGCAGCGATCGACGGCTCGAAATCGGCAAACAGCTTGGTGCATCTCGCACCTTCAATCACCGTCAAATCCCTGATATTCCCACGGCTGTTAAGGAACTGACCGAAGGCTGGGGCGCAGATGTGATTGTTGAAGCGACTGGATCTCCCCCAGTCTGGGAAACTGCGATCGCCGCTGCCCGTCCGGGAGCCACAGTCAATCTCTTCGGCGGCTGTCCCCGCGATACGTCGATTACCGTCAGCACCGAGCAGCTCCACTACTGCGAACTCACCCTCAAAGGCGTGTTCCACAATACCCCCTTCTTTGTTCGTGAAGCCTTATCCATGCTGGCAAGCCGTTCCCTACCGTTTGAATTGATGATCAGCGACCATCAACCGCTGAAAAACCTGGAGCAAGTGTTTTGCGACATGCGCGATCGAAAGGTGATCAAGGTGGCGATTACGCCTTAAAAGCTCTACTTAATAAAGCTCTACATCCCCTGCTGAGCCATTTGCATAGCCAGATCCAGGAATCGCTGCACAGTCGGCGTAACGTTGATTTTGCGACAGACGATCGCCACTTCTGCCTGAGGCGTTTCTTCTTGTAAAGGCTTGTAGACCACGCCTGTGCGCTGAAGATTCTTGAGGGATACGGGGACGATCGCAATGCCAATTTCGGCGGCAACTAAGCTAATAATCGTCTGCATCTGGATCGCTTCCTGGACAACCGTGGGGCTGAATCCGGCTTGCTGACAGAGGCTGATGATCTGGTCATACAGTCCGGGAGCCAGCGATCGAGGAAACAGGATAAACAACTCGGCGGCGATCGATTTAAGGGAGATTCTGGACTGCTGCGCAAACGGATGGCGATCAGGCAGTGCCAGCACCAAAGGTTCCTGAAAGATGGTCTGCATGTGCAGCGTCAGATCGTCGATCGGAGGACGGATTAAGCCCACATCCAGGCGATGGTCGCTGAGCCAGTGGATCTGCTGATCGGTGGTTAGCTCATGCAGTTCCAGCTTCACCTCCGGAAAGGCAGCCCGAAACGATCGCAAAATTGGCGGCAGCACATTGTACGCAGCGGAACTAATAAACCCAATCACGAGTTGCCCCTGCTCGCCCCGGCTCACCTGCCGTCCGGTCTGAACTGCCTGCTCAAGCTGACACAGCAGTCGGCGGCTTTCCTGCAAAAAAACGGCTCCTGCTTCGGTGAGCATGACCGATCGCTTGGTACGGTGAAAAAGCTGAAACCCCAGCTCAGTTTCTAACTGGCGAATCTGCTGACTCAGGGGCGGCTGGGCGATACGCAGCCTTTCGGCGGCACGACCAAAGTGCAGTTCCTCGGCAACCGCAACAAAGTAGCGCAAATGGCGAAATTCGATCGGCACAGGTTCTGATCAAACCCCTAAACGCCTAACGCTTTCTGAATCTGGCGCTGCATCTGTTCGCTTTCCGTGGCAGGCTCCAGACAGCTCAAACCTTTGCAAACCATTGCCATTACTCCCAGCGGCAACTGCACATCGGGGCGCAGGGCGATCGTTGGCAGATAGTGCTGAGCTAACTGTGGGATTTGTTCCGGCGTTGTCCGAATCAGTGTCGGGTAGCGGAACCAGTCCAGCGCAGCAATCAAACCGGGGCAGGCTTGAGGAATTTCGCTCATCACTGTGCTAAAAGCCTGCAGCGTTTGCTCAGCGCGATCGAAATAGGGCAGATCTTCAGTGAGCAAAAACAGCCGGATCAGGTTCATTGCGGCAATCCCGTTTGCCGAAGGTGTGGCGTTGTCCCCGTAGCTGCGTTCCTGCACCACGAGATCGCTCACTACATCGGTGTTGTAGTAGCCGCCCTGTTCTCGACTCCAGAGAAATTCGTCAAACTCACGCTGCACCTGCTGAGCGCGATCGAGCCATGCTTTGCCGTCCTGTCCCAAACTGAGGCTTGCCTGGTGCAGATCCAGCAGTGCTTTGATGAACAGCGCGTAATCTTCTGATTGAGCAATCACGCTCACCGCTCCATCATAGTTCAGCCGATGCAATCGCTCCTCTTTCCACTGATAATCCAAAATAAATTGCGCTGCGATCGCTGCTAGATCAAGATAAGCCTGCTTTTGCAACACCGCTGCCGATCGCGCCAATCCCGAAATCATCAAGCTATTCCAGGCGACGATCATTTTGGTATCCGTGACCGCGGGGATGCGCCCCTGCCAGTCCAGACTTTTTGCCTGCTGATTGTTGCGCGCTGGGGGAAAGGTTGGGGTTTCCAGAGGAGCGGCTCCGTAGCGCACGATAAATAGTTTTTCCAGGGCAGCTTCAGCGATCGAAGCAAGATGACCACCCCGCGATCGCTGCAAAACGGTTTTCCCCTCAAAGTTGCCTGCGGGTGTAGTGCTAAATTCGGTTTCGAGGGCGGTCAGTTCTTCGGACGTGAGAATCTGCTCTAGCTCTGCATAGCTCCAGACATAGAATGCGCCTTCTTCCGGTTCGCGATCGTCCTTCGTCACAAAACTATCGGCATCCTGAGCCGCATAAAAGTAGCCCTCAGGAGCCGTCATCTCCCGCTGCAGCCATTGCACCGTTCCGTCGATCGCTCGCTCAAAGGCAGGCTCCTGAATGCCCATTGCCCACAGTTCCGCCAGGTATTCCAAAATCTGCCCGTTGTCGTAGAGCATCTTTTCAAAGTGGGGCACTGTCCAGGTGGGATCAACCGTGTAGCGGTGAAACCCTCCTGCCACATGGTCGTAAATGCCGCCCAGCGCCAGATCCAGACCGCGCTGCTGACAAACCGTAAGCCGATTCAAATCCGGGTCGTTTTGCTGAAATCGAATGCTGTGCAGCGCCGCGATCGCATGGGGAATCATCGGAAAGCGCGGTCCCATTCCCTGTGCTGCTACCACCGTCGCACTGATGCGCAGCCCTTCCTGCAAGGTGACCTCCGAAAGCTCGCCCTCTCCCGCGATCGTTGCTCCCTGTCGCAATCGTTCCCGCAGCTCATCTTTGACCGCTTGAAGCTTTACTTCTTCCGTGTCGTAAAACTTGCGAATTGCCTGAATCACCTGCAAAAAGCTGGGTCGCCCATACTTAGGCTCTGGTGGAAAGTAAGTTCCCCCATAGAAAGGCAAAAGGTCATGGGGTGAGAGAAACACATTCAGGGGCCAGCCACCCTGTCCGGTCATAAGCTGGAGTGCCTGCATGTAAATGCTGTCGATATCAGGGCGTTCTTCGCGATCGACTTTGATTGCCACATAGTTGGCGTTCAGATATTCCGCAACCGTCGGGTCAGAAAACGCCTCGCCCTCCATCACCGTACACCAGTGGCAGCTAGAATAGCCGATCGACAAAAAGATGGGCTTGTTCTCTCGCTTCGCCTTTTCGAGTGCCTCATCGCACCAGTTCCACCAGTCGATCGGGTTGTCGGCGTGTTTGCGGAGGTAGAGACTCTGAGCCTGAGCAAGGCGATTGGTCATAGCAGCAGCCGGAACGCTTCACTGTTGAGTCTAGCGTTTCAACTGTTCTCAGAGGACGTTTCAGCAGCGATCGCTCTAAACCGCTCAAACAGTTCACTCAAACAGTTCATAAGAAACAGCCCTTAAGAAGGAACGCCTGCTTCTGCCGATCGAATATATCCAGCCGCAACGCTCTCCGCCACGATCGCCTCCACCCATTTCCACAACTCTGGGGTTCCTTCTTTGACAGGCTCCATCCGCTTCCAGACCTGATCGACTGAAACGCCATGTTTCTTCCAGGTTCCCCCTGCGGTTTTGTAGTTGTGCAAAAGGGGCTGAATCCGATCGAGCGCCGCCGCAAACTGAGCCGTCACTGTTTCCCGTGCTTCAAATTCCTCCCACAAAGGACGTAATTCCGCTTCCAGATCGGGTGGCAGCAAGCCAAAAATGCGATCGGCAGCACACTGTTCTCGATCGGCTTTGTCAAGATTGCCCTGCACGTCGTAGCAAAAAGTGTCTCCTGCATCGATTTCCACCAGGTCATGAATCAGCAGCATTTGAATCGCCCGGCTAATATCCGTTTCTGCGGGCGCATACTCTGCCAGCACGATCGCCATAATCGCCAGATGCCACGAGTGTTCTGCGCTGTTTTCCTGCCGCGATGCGTCGGTTAGCAAGGTTTGCCGCAGGATGTGCTTGAGGCGATCGATCTCCAGGATGAACTGAATTTGTTGGGTGAGTCGTTGATGCACGGTGAGGGAGGGGGTGGGTGGTTGGGTGAGGAGATGGGGGACTTGATTAGAATGAAGTCAGGCACATTTTCGCACAATCGCCCTATGTCTCTCCCAAAATCTCTGCTGGTCGGTTTAACCTCTAACGACTTTCGCCATCCGCTCGATCGAGAAGCAACTCAGGCGCTCAGGCAAGTTCCGGGGCTGGATCTGGCAGTGCGATCGGTTCTGGGACCTGTGGCGGAGCGGTTCTTTTACCTGGAGAACATTGCTTCCAGTATTTTAGTGAGCGATCAGCAGTTGCCGCATCTGTATCATTTGCTGATAGAAGCCTGCAAAATTCTCGATCTGGAACCGCCCCAGCTTTATGTGCGGCAGCATCCGGTTCCCAATGCCTATACTTTTGCAATGCGGAGCAAACAGCCGTTTATTGTGCTGCACACCTCGCTGATTGACATGCTGACGCCTGAAGAAATTCAGGCAGTGATCGCTCACGAACTGGGGCATCTGAAGTGTGAACACAGCGTTTATATGACCCTGGTGAATGTGCTGGTGCTGGCAGCCGGACAGGTTCCCTCCTGGGGGGCAGTTCTGGCGCAGGGGTTGCAGACTCAGCTCATGGAGTGGGTGCGCTGTGCGGAGTTTACCTGCGATCGGGCTGCGCTGCTGGTCGCTCAAGAGCCGAGTGT
>Ga0224723_1002427_pt1 | contig 10321 bp, 10 predicted proteins | sample Balambano_FR2_Me_FD_161647 | JGI IMG/M metagenome (GOLD analysis project Ga0224723, IMG submission 161647) | Freshwater sediment microbial communities from Lake Towuti, South Sulawesi, Indonesia - Balambano_FR2_MetaG | ecosystem: Environmental > Aquatic > Freshwater > Lake > Sediment | place... | reverse complement strand
AGGCGGTCAAAGCGGCACTGCCCGACCTGACGATTTTATGGGGAGGTTACTTCCCGACGCAGCACGCCGAGGTGATCCTCAACAGCGACTGTGTGGATTACATCATTCAGGGGCAGGGTGAAGCGCCGTTTCGCCAGTTTGTAGATAAGCTGCATCAGGGAGGTTCGCTCACGGAAATTCCGTCGCTTGGTTACAAGAATGGCGGCACCCATGTCAATGACCGCGCTCCCGTTGTACCGCTGAATAACTTTCCCTGGATGCCGTATGACCGCATAGATACGAGCCGTTATGTCGGGCGAAGTTATCTGGGAACGCGGGTGCTGAACCACAATACCAGTTTTGGCTGTCCGTTCGCGTGTAATTTCTGCGCCGTCGTCGCGCTGTCCAACCGCCGCTGGATTCCCGAAAGTGCTGAACGCATTGCCAGTATCGTGACCTATATGCAGGACAACTGGAATATCAACGGCCTGGAGTTTCACGATATGGATTTCTTCGTGAGCGAAAGCCGCACGGCGGAGTTTGCCGAACGCATGGCGGGCAAGGACATCAACTGGTGGGCGCTGGGGCGTGTGGATACGCTCATGTCCTACAGCGACGACACATGGGAGAAAATGAAGCGCAGCGGCGCGAAAATGCTGTTTATGGGCGCGGAAAGCGGCGATGACGAAACGCTCAAACGCATGAACAAGGGCGGGCGCAGCAGCACCAACGCGACGCTGGCACTGGTCGAACGGATGAAGGGGTACGGCATTGTGCCGGAATTGTCATTCGTGCTGGGCAACCCGCCTGATCCACGAGAGGACATCGAAAAGACAATCGCCTTCATTCGCAGGATTAAGCAGATCAACCCGGCGACGGAGCTTGTCCTGTACATCTATACGCCTGTGCCGCAGGAAGGCAGTATCCTACTCGATGAGGCGACGAAACTGGGATTCAAATTTCCGGATACGCTGGATGAATGGGCGGGTGAGGAATGGTCGAAATTTTCCATGCGCCGTGACCCGCATACGCCATGGTTTAAGGACACGGTTCGCAGCCGTGTTCGCAATTTTGAGTCGGTCATCAATGCCTACTATCCGACGGTGACGGATATGCGCCTGACGACGAATTACCGCCACCTGCTCAAGGGGTTAAGCGGTTGGCGTTATAAGCTGGAGTACTACCAGTGGCCCTATGAACTCAAGGCGTTGCAACGCATGATTCACTATCGCCGCCCCGAAACGACAGGATTTTAGGATGCCGCGTTTAACGGTTTGCCAGCTTCATGATGATCCACAGGGGTTTGAGCGTGACTGGACGGCATTAGTGCGCCATGTACAGTCTGAGAAAAGCGATCTGGTGCTACTGCCGGAAGTGCCGTTTGCGCCATGGATATTCACGACAAGAAATTTCAGTGAAGCCGCGTGGAATGCCGCATCGAGAGCGCATGATTTCTGGCAGACGCGCTTGAATGAATTGAAACCCGCCGTCGTGCTGTCTACGCGCCCCATGACGGATGAAGCGGGACGCTGGAACGAAGGCTTTGTCTGGAATGGCGCATATCAGGCGGCGCATCGCAAGGTTTATTTACCAGATGAAGATGGCTTCTGGGAAGCGTCATGGTATCGTGCTGGAATGCCGGAATTTACGCCATCCAAAGCTGGCGAGGTTAGCGTCGGCTTTGCGATTTGCAGCGAACTCTGGTTCATGAACGCCGCCCGCGCTTATGGACAGGCAGGCACTCATCTGTTAGTCACGCCGCGCTGCACCGAAGCCGCGAGCGTGGACAAATGGCTGATTGGCGGGCAGGCGGCGGCGTTTATCGCAGGTGCATACAGCGCGTCATCGAATCGTTTCAGCGAGGATGGCAGTTACGGTGGAGGCGGCTGGGTCGTTAACCCTGACGGAGATGTGCTGGGGCGCACGACCGAATCGCAGCCTTTCATAACCGTCGAGATTGATCTCGCCGAAGCGGAAAACGCTAAATCAACCTATCCGCGTTATATCGCCGACTGACGTATCGAAAACCCGAATACTGGTTGAAAGCGGAACGAACGTGAAGCAGATTACGCCGGGCTTGTACACCTTCAGTGGGCTCTTAATGGGACGGGTTTACATGACCGAAGACGCGGATGGCGGCGTCTCAATTATTGACGCAGGGTTGAAACTGGCGACGGATCGAATCCTCAGGCAGCTTGCCGCCAGCGGACGCCAGCCAACGGATGTGAAACGGATCATCATCACACATGCACATCCCGACCACGTTGGCGGGCTGCCGTCGCTACAGGCGGCGACAGGAGCGGAAGTGATTGCCTCGTTTGTCGAGCGCCCGTATGTGGAAGGCAAAGCGCCAATGGTGACGCCGCCCAAAGACAAATTGAGGGGAATAGCGCGGATGATGTCGCCGTCAAAACCGCCCACATTGGCAGGGACGCCAGTAGATCGGGATGTCGCGGACGGCGAGATGATCCCTGAAACCTTTGGGGGTATGCAGGTGATCTTTACACCGGGGCACAGCCCCGGTCATATCAGCCTGTGGCAGCCGCAAAAGCGTGTGCTGATCACGGGCGATGTCGTCATGAAATTTCCCGTGCGCGGCTGGTCGCTGCCGTTTTCAGGGTTTACCCCGGATATGGATGAGGATCGCCGCTCCGTTCAGCGGATCGCGGCGCTTGAACCACTGATCGTTTGCTTTGGGCATGGTACGCCGATCACCGAAAATGCCGCGGCGCAGTTGAAGGCGTTTGCCGCGAAGTGTTAAGCCTGCGTGATGTGCGTCAGGCGGCGATAGCACGACTGAAAAGTGTTTCGCCAACGCCCGCGCTAGACGCTGATATGTTGTTGTGTGAAACGATAGGCGTGGATCGCGCTCATTTACTGGCTCACGGCGAAACCATACTCACCGAAAATCAGGCAAAACTGTTTTCGACGATGGTTGAACGGGCAGCGGCGGGTGAACCGATTGCCTATATCATCGGGCGGCGCGGCTTCTACGATCTGGAGTTTGAGGTTAACTCTTCTGTCCTGATTCCCCGTCCGGAAACGGAACTGCTGCTTGAACAGGCATTCGCATGGGCAAGGGATAAGCCTTCACTGACAGCGGCGGATATTGGTACAGGCAGCGGCGCACTGGCGGTGACATTTGCCGACCATATTTCTGACGCTCAGGTGTATGCGGTAGATGTCAGCCTTGAGGCGCTTGCGACGGCTGCGGCAAACGCGGGGCAGCATTCCGTAGCAGATCGTATCACTTTCCTACAGGGCGATCTACTTCAACCGCTGATTGAGCGTGAAATTCAGCTTGATCTAATCATGGCGAATCTGCCGTATATTCCATCAGGCGAGATTCCATTATTGGAGGTCAGCCGCTATGAACCTGTGCTGGCGCTGGATGGTGGCACTGATGGGCTGGAACTGATGCGGCGCTTGATCAGCCAAATTCCAGTGGTCATGAAGCGTGGTGGGCTTGTTCTGCTGGAAATCGGTGCGGGGCAGGGCGGGGGGGTACTGGAAATTGTTCAGTCGTTAGCGCCGCGCACAGCAGATGTGCTGTTGGATTATGCTGGGCTGGAACGGATTGTGCGGATAGAGTATTAAGATACCCACGAAAAACCGAGTGCTTCAACGTTTCTGCGAGTTTCAATTTGCCTGGTGTCGTTGAAGTCCAGAAGTATCGAAGTGACTTTGCCGGTAACTGTTAGTCCACTAATCACACCATCTCGATAGACAAAATGATGACTCCAGTACTGCAAGCGTGGATGATAGAGTTGCACAACCTTGCTCGTTTCGGAATCATAAGAGGAAATGTTACTACCTTTCTTGCTGTTACAACGTAGACAGGCAAGAGCGAGATTGCTGATTTGATCATCGCCCCCGTGCTGCCTGGCAATGATGTGATCAATCTGGTGTCCGTAGATAGTGTAACCTTCAGGAATTCGGCAATATTCGCATCGCCCTTCGGCGCGATTGTAAACTTCTTCACGAATTGCTTTCGGGATGTTACGTGGCATTTGATTTCAGTGCCAGCAATGCGCGTGTTTTTAACACACCCATCATCTGGTCGAATTCAACCATCTGTTTCAACTCGAACATCTCTTCCGGGGTGAGATCATCTTCCTGATTGCGTTCACTCAGGTCGCGTGCGCGTTCCTGTGCGGCATCAGAAACCTGAAAGGCGAGGATTTCCTCGGGTCTAGCTTTTTCCACAAAGTAAATCACAAATTCGTCGTAAGGAGACTTTACGGTTTCGGGAAGCATTTCAGAATACCCATTGTTTCAATACTGAATGGATTATAACTCAGAATACGCGCCCGCCGACCACCGCCCGGAGCGAGGGCAAGAGTGCCGATACTTTGCCGTCACTCTCATTGAGACAGGGAACGGCGAGTATCAGGCATTCAGACATGAAGCCGGCAATATTCTTCGGTGCAAAGTTGACGACAGCGATCACCTGTCGCCCAATCAGGTCTTCTCTTGCATAGTTGGTCAACTGCGCGGATGACCATTTTTCGCCGATCTCTTCGCCAAAATACACGCGAATTTTGTAGGAGGGGTTACGGGCGCGGGGAAAGTCCTGCACCTCGACGATTTCGCCCACGCGCATATCCACCCTGTCAAAATCATCATAACTAATTGGGTTCATGGTGAGACCTTGTGTGTTTCAAAGCATAATATCAGGCGTGGGCTGCCCGCATTTGATCCTGAGCATACAGCGCCGCGCCGAATAAACCGGCATCGTCGCCTAAAGTGGCGCTCTGGATCAGGTTGGTCGGGTTGAAGGCTGGGTGCAGGATAGTACGCTCGACTACACTGCGGGCAGGCGTGAGGAATAAGTCGCCAAGCTGCGAAACACCGCCGCCGATGGCGATCCGCTGTGGGTTAAACAGGTGAATCATATTCACCAGACCCAAGCCGAACCACTCGCCCGCCTCATGAATGACGGACAGCGCGAACGTATCGCCTGCCTGCGCCGCCCAGCCGACGGTTTGCCCATCTATTTCCCCTGCCGTGATCAACAGGCTGCGCGTCGTCTCCTGTGCCAGACGCCGCTTTGCCCATGTGCCAATGGCGCTGCCGGAGGCAAGCTCCTCCAACCGGTACACCTTGCCATCATGCGGGTGAATGAAACGCATCTGTCCCGGTTCGATTGCGAGTCCGCTGGAGCCATCGAACAGTCGTCCGTGAAGGATGACTCCGCCGCCAATCCCGGTGCTGACCGTCAGATACAGAAAGGGATCAGTCCCTTTTCCCGCGCCAAGTGTGTATTCAGCCAGGGCGGCGAGATTTGCGTCATTTTGCAGGTAGACAGGTACGGCGCTAAAGGCTTCGCTCACCTTCTGAACCAGTGGTATTTCGCGCCAACCGGGCAGCGTTTCAGCGTACAGGATAATGCCCTTGCGGGGATCAAGTGGACCAGGCGCGGCAATGCCGATGGCATCTATGAGTTCGTCAGTAACAACTTCACGGGCAATCTGTATCAGCCGAGAGATCACCATCTCAACCGGGTCCACACGGGCGCGGGACAGGGTTTCGGCGCGGCGAATGAGCGAGAGAGTGCCGCCGTCACGCTCAAAAACAGCGGCGCGGATGCGCGTTCCACCTAAATCTATCGCAAGGATAAGCCCCATACAGTGTGACCTATGATTCAACTGTGGCAGTTCAGAACGATTTGCTGATCATTTGCCACAGCCTATTCGTGAGAATTTTGTAGACTTTCGGCGAAAATTGCAAAATACTGCGTGTAAATGGTAGATCGAATCGATGAGGGCAGGCGAATGACGCTGGATATTCTGACATTTGGCGAGGCAATCGTTGAAGTCATGCGTGTGGACGTGGATCAGCCGCTTGATCAGCCCGCCCTGTTCAGCGGACCCTATGCCAGTGGAGCGCCGTTCATTTTCGCGGCGCAGGCGGCACGACTGGGGCTGCGGTCAGCCTGTATCGGCGCGATTGGGGATGATGCGTTCGGGCGGCTTTTCCTGCGCCATCTGAAAGAGGATGGTGTGGATACCCGTGCTGTCTTTACGCTCGATGGCTATACAACAGGCGTCGCCTTCATCGCCTATTCGTCAGATGGATCGCGGGATTATGTTTTCCACATGCGTCACGCCGCCAGCGGGCAGTTATCGCCCGATATGCTGCGTGAGGAGTGGTTCGACGGTTTGAAAGTGCTGCACATCACCGGCTCAAGTCTGGCGATGAGTGATGCGGCGATGGCGGTGGGGCATACCGCATTGACGCTGGCACAGCAGTATGGTGCGAAGATCAGCTTTGACCCGAATATTCGCCCGCAGTTGATGCCGCTGAACCGTGTTCGGGAAGCGTTCGCGCCGTTTGTAGAGGCGGCGGATGTCCTCTTGCCGACCCTTGAGGAAGCCCTCCTGCTCACTGAGCAAACCACCGAAACGGGCGCGATAGCGCATTTCTTAACAATGCGCGATAAAATTGTTGCGCTAACACGCGGCGTGGATGGCTGCACAATCTACACACGAATCAGCGCGATTGATGTTCCAGCCTATTCTGTTGAAGAAATAGACCCTACCGGGGCGGGCGATTGTTTTGACGCCGGATTCCTCAGCCGCTGGTTGAGGGGAGATCGCCTGGAAGATGCTGCTCGTTTCGCCAATGCCTGCGGCGCAATCGCCGTCAGTGAACGCGGTCCAATGGCAGGAGCGCGTTCTGTGGGTGAAGTGCAGCGATTTATCGCAAGCCATACGCCGTCGCCGTGATTACAGCATTGAGGAGAGCATAACGATATGCAAACAATAACGCCGGGGCGCTGGCGCAATCTGACCGTTACCAGCAGTGAACAGGCGATTTTCACGATCATGGCATTTGACCAGCGCGGCACCTACCAGCGGATGCTGCCGCAGGGCGCGACGTATGAGGATGCCGTGCGAATCAAAAGCGGGATCGTCGGGGCGTTGTCGCGTTATGTCAGCGCGGTGCTGCTGGACGCCGAATATGGACTTGAATCGCTGTTAGGGTTATCGGGGCGAAGCGGTTTGCTGATGGCGCTGGAAAAAAGCGGTTATTCGGGCGATTCGACGGGTCGTAAAGTGGATTTTGATCCGGCATGGTCGGTTGAAAAGATCAATCGTATCGGCGCGAATGGCGTAAAAATCCTGACCTACTATCACCCTGACTCCGGGGCGCTGGCGGAAGAAATCGAAGGGGTGATTCAGCGCGTCGTCGAAGAAGCACACCGCTATGATTTGCCTGTCTTTCTTGAACCTTATTCGTACAGCATAGACCCGTCCATCAGCAAGGAGAGCGCCGACTTTGCCGAACAGCGCCCGGCGATTATCACCCGAACAGCACAGCGGCTTGGCAGGCTGGGTGTGGATGTGCTGAAGCTGGAATTTCCCTATGATGTGGCGTTTGAACAGGATCAATCGCTGTGGCTGGCAGCCTGCGAAGTCATTAGCGCGGCGATTGATATTCCCTGGGTGCTGCTCAGTGCGGGTGTGGATTTCGCCACGTTCGAGGCGCAAACCCGCTGTGCCTGTCAGGGCGGGGCAAGCGGTTATCTGGCGGGGCGGGCGATCTGGAAAGAAGCGGTAACGATGAGCGAAACCGAGCGACAGCAATTCGTCAGCACGACAGCAGTTGAGCGTATTAAACGGCTGAGTGAAATTGCTCATACCGATGCGCGCCCATGGACGGCGATTTACCAGCCCCCTTCGACAGAGGCGACGTGGTATAAAGGCTATTAAGCACGCTTGTGAAAAATTCGTTAAGAATGCGGCAAAGCACGATGATGTGACACGTTCTTAAGGGGAAACGTATTCGAAGTGTGACTCCCTCACCCGAATTTCCTACGCCTTGCTATTTTCCCGACTGCCCATCGTCGCATATACTTATAACAACGATCAAACCAGTGCAGGATGAGGCTTACCTTGGCGAATGAGCGCATTCTCGTCGTAGATGACGGGCAGGAAAATCGAGAATTCATCATCGAATACGTCTTGCAGCCGAATGGGTATCAGCCGATCACTGCGCGAGACGGGCGCGAGGGCTTGGAGAAAATCGCCCAGCACCAGCCTGAGTTGATCCTGCTGGATTATCAGATGCCGCGCATGAACGGCATGGAAATGCTGCAAGCGATGGAGCAGCAGGGGTATCGGATTCCGGTGATCCTGATGACCTTTTACGGCTCGGAAGAAGTCGCCGTAGAAGTCTATCGGCTTGGCGTGTACGACTATATCGCCAAGCCATTTACCGTTGATGAGATGGTGCTGTCCATCGAACGCACGCTGACAACAGTTCGGCTGCAACATGAAAAGGATGCGCTGACGGAACGGCTGATCGCCGCGAATCGAGAATTACAACAGCGCGTTCAGGAATTGAATGTGCTGTACAGCGTCGGCAAGAGCGTAACAGCGCTGATGGAAATTGAGCAGTTGCTTCCGCGTGTGGTGGATGCTGCCGTCAAGCTGACAAACGCGGACGAAGGTTATCTGCATATCGTGTACAACCGCCAGCTGCTGTGTCAGGCGCACAAGCGGCGCGGGCAGGCGCGGGCGGAGGCGGCAAATTATGCCAGTACCGACGCGGCAGCAATGCGCGTCGTCGAAAGCCGCCAGCCCGTGATCGCCAATGCCGAAGGCAACGGCGCGGCATCGCTGGCATACGTGCCGCTGGTGCTGAAGGATGAGATTATCGGTGTACTCGGTGTGCGTGGGTCGGTCGGCGCGGCGTTTAGCAAGCATCAGGCGGCGCTGCTGAGTACCCTGACGGATTATGCCGCGATTGCCATCCAGAATGCGCGGGCGATGGATCAGTTACGGCAGACGAAGGAAAACGAAAAGGGGCGCATTCGCAGCCTGTTCCAGCGATTTGTGCCGCCGCAGGTGGTGGATCAAATCCTCGAAAACCCTGAACTGCTCCAGTTGGGCGGCAACCGCCGCGACATCACGATCCTGTTCACGGATATTCGCGGCTACACCGCCTACAGTGAAAACCTGCCGCCGGAAAAGGTCGTGGAAATGCTCAACGATTATCTCAGTCTCGCCGCCAATACGATCATGTCCTACGGCGGAACGCTCGACAAATACATGGGCGACGGCTTGATGGCAATCTTCAACGCGCCAGATGAACAGCCCGATCATCTGCGTTCGGCGCTGGAGTCGGCGCTGACGTTGCAGCAAGGCGCGAAACAGCTTGCGGCACAGCGCGGCGATGGCTTGTCGTTCAGCATCGGGATTCACTTCGGCGAAGCGGTGGTCGGCTATATCGGCACTGACTGCGCCATGAACTATACCGCCGTCGGTGATGTGGTCAACCTGGCGAAGCGTTTGCAGGAAGCGGCGCGTCCGGGTCAGATCATCATTGAAGAAAGTATCGCCGCGATGTTGAACGGTAAACTGCAAACGCAGTCGCTCGGCGAACTCAAGATTAAGGGTCGCCAGCGCCCGGCAGCGGTGTATGAACTGCTGGGAATGGAGAAGTGATCCGCGCCACAGACTGAAGGGGTGTAACGAATCGAGATGGATGTCGTTTCGTAGGGGAGGGGCTTGCCCCTCCCGCTTTTACCCAAATTTAGCAAGGATACGGGCGAGGCAAGCCATCGCCCCTACGAAATCCCACAAATGTCCCAGCAAGACACTATCACCCTTGCGCGATTGGCTCCACATAATAGCTGCCGCCCTGACCCTCGGCTGTCCAGCCAATGATGTTGTTGTAATTCACCTGTAGCCAGACAATGCCCGCTGGATCACAAAACGGTCCGCCAATGACAAGGAAGATCGCGCCACCGGGAATTTGCGCGAGAACCGGCGCGGTCGTCAGCGGTTCGCTGCGTAGATTATTCGGCGTCCCCGGTGTGACGACTCCCTGCATTCCGATAGCAAGGCGCGGTGTAAAGCCGCTGCACACGATGGGCTGCGCGGTTGGCGTAATGAAGTCGGGTCCGGTAAAACTGAAAGGGGTGCTGCTGGGCTGACGCGGCGGCAGTGTGTCCGCTGTCGGTACAGTCTCCACAAATTCCGTCGCAGCGGGCAAAGGTGGTTGGCTCACAATGGTGAGGGGCGTTAGCGGCAGCAGTGCAATCTCGTTGGATGGCGTAAATTCCGGCGCGGTGAGCAAACGATAGCCCGGCGACGAGGCAAACTCGCTCGAATAGGTTGAACTGTCTATCGGCGAACCAAATACACCGGCAATCTCGGCGACGAAATTGATCAGGCGGGTTTCACTGGTGCTGTTATCCGGGAGTGCGGCGAGAAAGCCCTCCGGCGTCCCTGCCAGAAAACGCCCACCCGCCATTCCCGGAATGGGGAGTTGTGTGCCGTCGCGGAAGATGATCGTCCACGTATCGCTGTTGGTCGGGCTGACGACATACGCC
>Ga0224723_1002426_pt1 | contig 10324 bp, 8 predicted proteins | sample Balambano_FR2_Me_FD_161647 | JGI IMG/M metagenome (GOLD analysis project Ga0224723, IMG submission 161647) | Freshwater sediment microbial communities from Lake Towuti, South Sulawesi, Indonesia - Balambano_FR2_MetaG | ecosystem: Environmental > Aquatic > Freshwater > Lake > Sediment | place... | reverse complement strand
CTCTCGCTCTGGCTCTGGTTCTGCTTCTGGGGCGATCGATCGAACTGTCCGCGTGGCGGGCGGCGGCGCGCCCTGTCCCAGCGCAGGCGGTGGGGGCACAGGGGGTCTGCCCATGCCGTTGCCTACGGTCGCCGGTGGCTTGCCCCCGCCGTTGCCACTGGCGACAGGCGGCTTGCCCGTACCCTGAGCGGCTGCCGGTCGGGTCAACGGAATCATGCTGCGCTTGGTGACTCCCGGATCATCCGGCGTGGGCACTGACACCATCAGCGGACCGTTGCCGCCTGCTTCCTGCCAGGAACCAATCCACTCCATGCCTTTGGTGAAGATGCTGCCTTTAACCAAAACGCGCACCTGATATTGATACTTGGGCACAAAACCTGGCTGTCCGGTGTAAATTGCCAGATAGCGCGGCTCGGTTTGGTCGTCGTAGTTCCAGGTGAATTTGGTAATGGGGCGATCGTATCCCTCATCGGTTTTGCCCAGCGCCTGGAATGACACCTCAACAATTTGTTTGGGCGTTTCCAGATCCACGTTTAGCGTGATCGGACCCACCGACAGCACACCGGCTGAATCAACGCGAATCTCTTGGTTGAGCGTGTTGGTTAGCGTACCGTTTTCGCCAGGATCGAGGTCAACAATGTTTTTCTCCACATATAAACGGCTAAAGGGAAACTCAGCTTCGGTCGGTGGCTCTGCGAAATGAATCTGGCGTTTGACAAAGGCTTTGTCGGATGCCCATCCCGCAGGCGGATTGTTGACATCAACGGCTTTCTTTTGGGCAGCCGCCGGAGCAAAGAATTTGTCGATCGGGTCAGTGGCGCTGAAGATTTCACTTTCCCACTGAATCACGCCCTCGGTGTTGGGATAGCCCATCTGCGCTGACAAAAAGGCGACGGGTTGTCCTGCCCACTGTTTGCCGGGTTCGGGCCAGTTGACGATCGGCTTGAATGTGAACGTGACTTTACGGTTCCAGTCGTCCAGATACAGCGTCGTAAAGTATTTCTTTTCTGCCTGCGGGTCAGCTTTGATCTCGTCATAAAAGCCGCGCAACGGACTGCTGATCGGGTAATCTTGAATGTAAGCGATCTCGCGGGTTTCATCGATATGCAACTCCAGGCTGACGCGATCGCGACGCACCTTAAAGGCAGCCCCGCCGCCAAATCCCAGAAATCCACCGCTGGCTTGCGCGGCTTCTTCCTGGAAGGGCGCGGGTTCAAAAATTACTTTCTGCGCCTGCTCCATAAACTTCTGGTAGAGCAGATCGCTGCGCTTGTTCATTTCCTCTTCGAGCTTGTCGGCATTGGGCAGCGTGCGATCGATCTCGATCTTGGCTTCAATGCCGCCGCTGATCACGAGATTGTTGAACTCAGCTTTGATATCTGCCGACCAGAACAAGCCGCCTGCGTGCGCTGCCCCCGAAAAGTGAGTTTGAATCCGCTCCCAGCTTCCTTTCATATACAGACGGGCGGCGGGTGCCCAGACTTTGAGCTTCAGGTGTTGCCACACTGCAATGTCGCTGTATTCGGCGTGAAAGCTACTGTACAAAATCGCGGCTGGATAGCTGCCCATCAAGCCAGAATAAGCGTTCTCTGCAAATGGATTCACTGACCCTGCACCCTGTCCCTGGAGATTGACGTACCAGGCATCGAGCGTGCGAGCTTTTCGCAGCGCCTGACCCGTGGTGATAGTGCGGGGCGATCGCATCAGCGGCATCCGTCGAGATGCCGTAATTTGTGGAGCGGCACTGCGGTTGAGCGATCGACCGGGAGCCGGAGGCGCAACGACCGGAACGCTGCCGTTGGGCAACGGCGACAGATTGGTGATGCTGGTTTGGTTGTCGAGAATTGGCACCGGACGGAACATCGGCGCGATCGGTGTGCGCCACCCCCAATATTTGTCGTCGCTGCCCCGGAAGCGGTTGAGCAGTTCTTCTTCAGCCTGTTGCAGCACTTCGGGCGGCGGTGCTGATGTAGTTGAGAAGGCAATGATTCCGCCTGCCTCTTCTCGCGTCTCGCCGGGTTCAACGCCAACTGTCGTATCGCTGGACTGCACGCCGACAAAGTTTGTCATGTGAAATTTATAGTTGCCGGTGACGCTGTCGCGAGCGAGACACACCTCGTTGGACAACCAGTAGTACACCGAAGGTTGACCCGATCGCTGTAGATCATCGTTGTGCAGATCGGGCAAATAGAGCAGGGTGTAACCGCCCTTGGTAATTTGCTGAAATCCAGCCGCATAAATGGGACCAACGGGATTGACCATGTGAAATCTCCTGGAGGAAAGTGAATCGCTGGCGATCGAGTGAAGCCTGTCGATCGCCAACCGAATTGCTTGCAGTTTTGATGTGGGTCAATCGTGGCAAAGCCAAATCTTCCCGACAGTACCCAATCAGGGTACTCTTCCTCGATCGGTGAGGCGTGCGTTGAAAGAAGCAGGTGCAGTCTCGACTGCGCTTTGTGTAAGCACAGCATCAAATCGCACAGGTTTCCTCTGTGACATCCCGAACCAGGCGACTTTAAGGCAAGCAAAATCTCAGGGTAGGTCTGCGATCGTCGCTTCCAACTGTTCTTGCGACATTCCAGGTGTTTCGACGACAACCAGATAGCCCGTAAAGTTTTGACCGCCGATCGCCCGCAGCCGCTCTAGAATTCTGGGCATGTCTGCCTGCTGCAATCGTCCGGCATCGTCGTATAGCTCGATCGCTGACAAACATCCTAACGTCGGGTTCCAGGCGGCACTGTCAGGATAGCGATTGTTGTTGGTGAAAAAGCTGGGTGTTTCGCCGCTGCCGTGAATGCGAAACAAGCCGCGCCCCACACGACCCGCCCAGTAGCTTTGCTGCATGGCAAAATAGCCGCGCCACGACGGAGGCAATAGCGCCTGGTAGGCTGCCAATCCGCCCGACCAGGTACTGCCCTGTCCTGGCACAAACTCTTGTACGCCCACCTCCATGGGCACAAACAGTTTCACCAGCGAGAATGACCCGTAAGCCCGCACCGAGGCAAGATCGGGGGCACGAGTCCCCTCAATCCGATAAATGCCCTGGGGGGTTTCGCCTCGTGTGAAGACCCACTCTAACTCGTGAATCGATCGCAGCAGCAGCGGCACCGACCAAAGCTGACCGTTCTGCCGGACAAATCTGCCGTTGCGGTCTTTCAAAACAGCGTGACACAGTTCGCCGCGATCGGACTGGCAAAACACCATCATCTGAAGCTGACCGGGTGCGATCGACCAGTTCAGCAAATCTGTCAGCGGCGGCAGCGGCGGCGGACTGTCTCGCTCTGCTACATCTCGCAGCGTTGTGTACAGGTAGACATCATCTGCCCATTGGGGAAAGCGCTGCTGAATGCGGGCAGTGAGCTGATGCCGCTGCTCTGGCGACAATCCGACTCTGACTAAAGCTGCAAGCGCCATTGCCACCCACTCGGAATTTTGACTGCGATCGATCGTTTGCCCAAACTGCGCTCCCACAGAAGCGTAGACCGCAGGATTGCTTAAATAAAGCTGAGTTGCCACCTGCATTGCCATGTCTACCGTTGCCTGCTGCGCCGTTGACAGTTGCGGCTGACTGGTCAACGACACCATCTGAGCGATGGCTTCGGCAACAAACGGCTCCTGTGGCTCGACGATCGCCGTTGTCCAAAGCAGGTTGCGCCAGTGAGCCGCCTTGGCATCGGTGACAGGATGACGGCTGAGGTCGTAGTTGTCGGGACGCACCTGACGCACCTGCTGCTGCCGTTGCTCAAGTCTGGCAGAGGCGGTTGCCTGAGGCAGAACCGTTTCGGCATGGGCTGCCAGGATGGTTGTGAGGGTGAGCAGTCCAGCAAACAGAGTTTGGCTGACGCTGATTTTGACGGGTCTAGATGGGTGACGCATTGAACAACCGCTTTACGCTCGCTTTACGCTGTCAATGGACAAGAATACCAGTCTGAGGCAGGGTCGAAATCAAAATTTGCGTGAACCTGCTCGACAGCAAAGCGCGATCAGTGAATTCACCGATCGCGCTTTGCCAATCAATATTCGGTATCTCAGTATAACGAGCAGAATGGGTGGCAGGTGTGGCATGAGCCACACCTATGCCGATCGCGAGCTATTGAGCAAATTTTGCTCGACGACGGAGGCTGATCATCCCCAACAATCCAGCTCCCAGCAGCGCCAGCGCCGAGGATGGTTCGGGCACGTCAACCAGCTCTCTGATGTTGTCTTCACCAAGGTCAATCACAAAAACCGCGTCGTTGAAGTCGCGGTCTGACTGCTCGTTGGCTTTGCCCGTTGTGGGATCAATACCTGTTGCACCACGTTCGCCATACAAATCTTCAAAGCCCAGCAGCAAATAGTTGTTGTAGGCATAAGCCACGACATGCTGCAAGCCATCGGGGTTATCAGCAGTTTGAGTTCCAAAGATGTTGGCGTTGCGTCCTCGGTTCAAGCCGTCTGCTCGCAGCCAGAAGTCGAGTTGGGTGCCTGCTTTAACTAAGCCCAGATCAACCGAGTCACCCAGGTTGAGGGCATCGCCACCCCAAGCACCAACAGACTCAGCAGAGGAAATATCGCTGAAAATCAGCCCTGTTTGTGAGGTACTGCCGGTCGCTTCATAGGCGAGCTGATTGCGGTAGCCTGCGCCTTCGTTGATGAAGTAGACCTTAACGTTATGGTCGTAGCTCAACGTCAGTTTGGATGGATCGAGCAGAAATTGATCCGCGTTGGGAAGAGCAACTCGCTCAGCTTGAACAAACTGCTGGAAGGGCGCGTCGTCAAATCCGGTTTGGGTCTTGCTAGAAATCGTGGGTTGGCTCCATTGACTGTTCCACGAGAAGGCTACCGCTGGTGCAGTCTGCCCGACGAAGCCAGTCAGCGCGGTTGCCGCAGCAACCACACCCGTTAGCAATTGCGTTTTCATGAGTTGTGAGGGGTGAATGGGACGCAGTGAGACAGCAGCAGTGAAACTATAAGTCACACCCGATCGACCTGTCTTATTTACTACTTGTACTCGACTGCCTCTCAGTAGCAGTTAGATTGTTCGCCAAGTTGCTTCAATATTCATATACAGCGCTGTTGCTCAAAGATTTAGTGCAATCTAACCTATGTCAGTATAAGTATCGTTGCACGCGAAAAGTTCTTAATTGTTGACCGTAACAGTACGTATGGCGGTAATGTGGTAGTCCTCAGAAGGATACTGAAGTATCGGTCAGACCAGTGTTTGAAACCTGTTAGTTAACGTTCAACGTGAAGAGAAGCTGCTCGCACCAAGAGCCGATGTTGAACTGAGTGAAAGTCGTGCGACCATTTCGGCACGCGAGGAAACCTTTAATTTCCGAAATATCCGCTTCAACGCTTGCTTAACAGAATTTTCGGTAATCCAAAGGGCTACCCCAATTTCGGCATTTGTGAGTCCCTGCGCCACTAACTCGACAATTTGAACTTCACGTGGGGTTAAGCATTCTGTACTTAACGACAGGGCTGGCGGCTGCGTGCTAATCGTTGCCAATCGCGTTGACATGTGCAGACAAAGGGCGCTCAAGTCAGCTAGATTCTGATCGTCAAATGCGGAGTGATTGCGATCGCGAGTCAAGCCAATGCCACCGATCAAACGACCGTCGCTGACGATCGGACCTGCCATCACATGCCAGTGGTCGGGGCGGGGGCAAATGAGCCGCCAAGCCCTGGGTGACACAACCAATCCTTCGTAGACAGGAGCATGACGCTCAATCAGATACCGTAAAACCGGATTGTGTTCTGGGGATAACGCTTGCTTAAAGGCACCCTGAAATTGCGCTTCAATCAAAGGAAACTGACTGAAAAGAAAAAGCCTCGATCGCTGCGCGACAAAATGTTGCCCCACTCTGGTCATGATGCCATGCTGCAATTCTTCCTCATTGCGAGCATTGGCAATCGCTTGAAATAGATTCTGCAAAGAGATTTCCATTTGAATCCAACAAAGTGTACTCGATCGAGGTCTAGGCGTTGCTGAGGCGCAGATTTTATCCTGGCGTTATTGAGTCCAACCCTTTCTGGATTTAACCCCAAGGATAACCTCAGCATGGCAATTAGTTCTAGCGCTGCGTCTGGACAGGCATCAGAGCATCGAATCTTCGTCGGGTTCTGTGCCATCGCCGTACTCTTCAACTTGTGCCTGGTTGCCCAGGTACTCACAGTAGGACTGGCATATTTCTATCAGGCTGAATGGTGGAGGCTGCATATCTGGCTGGTACGCGGTTACAGTGGACTACCGCTCATCCTGACGGTATGGGCGTATCTCAATCCATTGCCGCAGCGAATTCGGAGCCTAACCAGCAGTCTACTCATACTGCTTGGCTTGCAATTTCTCACGATTCATCTTAAGTCACCCTTGCCGCTAGGAGTTGTGCATCCGCTGATTGGGTTCTCGTTATTCTCTGCTTCTACGACTTTAGTGCATCGATCGTTTCACATGGCATTTCCACAGTCAAGTTTATCGATCTCCTCTGAACATGAACAGGATTCAGAACACGCTTAATCTTACAAGAAACATCTCACGAAGAAACATCAAAGGACAAACAAAAATGAACTCTCAAGATGCATACAGGCTCCAAATTGGAATATTCGTCTGCCCAAATTGCTATATTCCAGACGTTATTGGCATTTACACCGTGTTCAGCGTTATTCCTGACTGTGATATTCACTTCGTCTGGAAAGACAAAAACTTGATCATGGGCTACCCAAATTTTCCAATGCACGCGACAACCACCTTTGCAGAATGTCCGTCTGATCTCGATCTTTTTTGTATCGGAGCCACAACCGGTGAGTTGCCAGATGAAGCGTTGGTCTTCCTGGCAGAGCGGGGCAAGCAAGCAAAGTACCTCGTGGGAATTTGTGGGGGTAGCCTGATGCTGGCTGCTGCGGGTTTACTCAAGGGCTACCGCGCCACAGCCAGCTTTTCACTGGTTGACGAACTCTCACAGTTTGGGGCAGTTCCCGTGAAAGGCGGCGAGGTTGTTGTCGATCGCAACCGAATTACAGCCAGTCCAGTTTCTGGTTCCTTTGATGCGGCGCTGATTGTTTTGGGCATGCTGCGGGGTGAAGCGGCTGCCAGAGAAGCAGAGCTGACGATCGAGTATGCACCTCATCCGCCCTACGGTACGGGAAATCCAGAGTTAGCGGGAATTGAACTCACACAAAAAGTTCTTCGGAAATACAACGCGGTCTTTGATGAATTTCGCAAAACGGCGCGACAAACATCAGAACGGCTAGCAGTTTTGCAGGCTCACAGCAATTCTCGATTGGGTGAGCCATTGTGATGAATGGACAGGTGATAGGGAGATGAGTCAGTCTATGGCTCAAACCTGTGAAACAGGCTGTTTCGTCATTATGCTGGGTTTGAGTCTGGGTCAGAAGGCTCGTTGACGGTTATCTGATCGCCTGCGGTATCGATCGGCGTATCGTCTGTCCACTCGACTGTACCAATGCTGGGGTCAGGCTGATGGTCGATCGCTGAATCTGGAACCGCGTCGGCTAACGGTTGATCATCTGCTGGCGATGATGGGGGAGTTGCTGCCTCCCAGTTCAGCTCGGCTTCGATTACCGCATCTGCCAGGGTGACGCTATCTGGTTCTGGTTGGTCATCGCTGAGCGGTGTCTGAGGGTCATCAATGATTTCAACTTCGAGCGCCTCTATTTCCGCTCCAAGAACGCCGTCTTGTGACAGCACTTCTACGACTTCTACGACAGTCACTTCAGCCCCAATACCGTCATCGGCAGGATTGGTTTCCTCTAACACTGCAACCATCATTTCTGCTTCTGGAATTTCAGTTCGCGCCTCGATGGGTTGGTCGATCGCTGCCACAGGTTTAGTGTTCATCGGACGCTGACGCGGCATCAACGAACGGATTGCCGCCTGCACACGCTCCCAAAGCGCACTGACTCGATTGCGCTGCTGTAGACGTTTCGCATTTGTCTTAGCAACGGCACGATCGCGACGAGTTGCGGTTTGCAAGGTTTGGCGTTCGCGGTCATCGACCAGGTTGGACTCAACCTCACTCAGCTCATCAAACGACTCGAAGGCTTCTGGCGCAGTCGATCGCTCGCGGTTCGGCAGTGGCTCATTCGGTTGGTCGTGAAACCGTGGGTCAGCGGTCGCCTCAGCCTGGACTTCTTGCTCTACCTGGGTGATCAATTCCTCAACGACCTCGGTCGTCTGCTCTAATTCTGAATCCAGCGCTGTCTCAGTTGCACGAGGCACATGGGTCGCTTCAGGCTGAGGAGAAGGCGATCGACGCACAGAAGCAGGCTTCTGAAGCTGGCGCAGTTCTGGTGGCGGCTGTCTTCTGGGCTGCTTGGGCTTCGCCACGCTGTCTCGTAGCACCTGTGCCCATTCCCCGGTGGCGGTCAGCCATTTGCCCACAGGAGAATTTTGCGTTTGCTGCTGCCACCGCGTTTGTAGCTCTTGCAGCTTCAGTTGCACTGCTTCACTAATTGTGATTGCAGAACCGGGCAGCGGCGTTTGCTGGTCGATCGGCGTGAGGGCACGTCTCAGGGTCAACGTTTGCCAGCCCAGCCAGCCCAGCAGCGTCACACTGGCAGTCTGTCCCAACAGCACCCCACCTGTGATTCGCCCAGCGCAAACCCAAAGCACCAGCGCGTAAAACATGCCAACGCCGCTCCAGGTCAAATCATATTTGCGATGAACTTCTGGGAAAAAAAAGGCAGCCATATAAAGGCTGAAGCTAGCAAACCCAACTGCCAATGCCAGGATGTGAGCAAGCATGTTCCCCTCCGTGTCTGACATCTCTGAGGATCAATACTCTCATTTTGCTTGAGATTGACCACTTCGAGCCAACAGGAGGCGGTTTGCTTGATTCCGATCTCTAAAAGTCCGATCTCTGAAAGTCCGATCTCTGAAAGGACGCTGTGCAGCGAAGTGACCACACTGCCCAGCGGCGGCAGCGCTTTCGGGCGTAACGGCGATATTCCAGCTCGAACCGTTCTAATCGATCGCCACCATGACATCACTCGCTTTCACAACGGCATAGGCTTCTTTGCCAACGCTTAATCCTAATCGCTCTGCCGAAGCTTTGGTGATAATAGCGGTCATTTCAACTCCTGGCGCGATCTCTAAAATCACTTCGGTGTTGACAGCTCCCACCTCGATCGATTTCACAGTTCCCTTGAGCGTATTTCGCGCACTAATTTTCATGATTGGTTCCTTCGCCATTAATCAATGTAAATACTCTATCAAGAGCAATAATTCAATCAGAAGTTGATGCGTTACGGCTACACCCGACGCATCCTACGTTTCATGGAGGCTATCTCCTCATCTTCTGAATTTACCAAAGCTGAATGAGTTTACAGAATGAGTTTTTTGCGCTTTACTTTTCTAGCAGTCGTATCTTTCTTAGGTTTCTCAGACCTTTAACCCATCAACTTCTATGAAAAAACATCTTCTCTCGTTCTGGATTGGTTTGGCTGTCACTCTGCTGCTGTCGGTTTTTCTCAAGATCGTGTCTCCGATTCCGGCAAACGCTCAATCGACAGCGCTGCTGATTGGGGCGGCTGCCAGTTTGCAGGATGCTTTAGAGGAGATTGATCCCATCTTTGAGCGTGAAAACTCTGACATTACCGTAAACTACAATTTCGCAGCATCGGGTCCGCTCCAGCAGCAGATTGAGCAAGGTGCGCCTGTAGATGTGTTTATCTCGGCGGCAGTCCAGCAAATGGACGCGCTACAAAACCAAAATTTAATTCTCAATGAGACGCGCCGCAATTTATTGACCAATGATTTGGTGCTGGTCGTGCCCAGCAATTCCACGCTAGGGATAACTAGCTTTCGGCAGTTAACCAACTCGAATGTGCGAAGAATCTCAGTTGGGGAGCCACGCAGCGTGCCAGCGGGACGCTATACCGAAGAATTATTTGACAATCTGGGAATTTTGGAGCAACTGCGATCGAAGTTTGTTTACGGCAACTCAGTCCGCAATGTGTTAAGCACGGTAGAGAGCGGCAACGCGGATGCCGGAGTAGTTTACTTTACCGATGCCAGAATTTCCAATCGCGTCACACAGGTGGCGACTGCGCCCAGCAATCTGCACTCGCCGATCGTTTATCCGATCGCGGTGGTTCGAGCCAGCCGCAATCAACAGGCAGCCCGCGCCTACGCTCAGTTTCTCAACAGTCGCTCTGCTCAAGCCGTATTCAGACGCTATGGATTTGGAATTGCTCAGTAAGGATTGCGGCAATGCAAGTTGATCTATCACCGCTGTGGATTTCGCTCAAAACTGCGGGACTGGCGACGATCGCCACGTTTTTCGTCGGCACGGCAGCAGCGTATGGAATGCTGGGCTATCGCGGT
>Ga0224723_1002425_pt1 | contig 10328 bp, 8 predicted proteins | sample Balambano_FR2_Me_FD_161647 | JGI IMG/M metagenome (GOLD analysis project Ga0224723, IMG submission 161647) | Freshwater sediment microbial communities from Lake Towuti, South Sulawesi, Indonesia - Balambano_FR2_MetaG | ecosystem: Environmental > Aquatic > Freshwater > Lake > Sediment | place... | reverse complement strand
CGATTCTCCCGGGGAATACCGGCGAGAATCTCATGCACCTCGGCGCCAAACTCTTTGGCGTTGCCGTCGGCGAAGGGAACGTCGCTGGCCGGGGGGGCTCCTTCGGCAGGGTGCGGCCATTGCGCCAGGCCGCACAAGTGGTCTAAAAAGAACAGCCGCGGGCACATGGCAAACTGGGCCAGACCCGTAGGGGTGGCCGAAGCGGTGACCGGCTGTAAGGGCGGCAAGGCCCCGAGGGTATATTCCACGAAGTCAGGCGGCGCTGGCACAGGGTCGATCACGCTCTCGACCGCTCGCTCAACATAAGGCGGCGCGGGATGGTCTTGCAAATACTTGCGCCAGCCCCGCTTCTGTTTTGAGGCCCAGGATATGTAGACCTTTTGTTCGGCCCGCGTGAGCGCTACGTAAAGCAGTCGCTGGTTCTCATGAGCTTGCTCGGACTTCTCCACTTCCGCGATCGCCGCATACTCGCGGTCCGCGGCGCGCTTGCCGGTGAGAGGATTCAGCCAACTCACGCCGACGCCGTGGTTCTCGTGGAAGTTGAGTGAATCGGCACGGCCTGAACCCTCCCGATGCGCGTCGAAGACGAAGACGACGGGGAACTCGAGGCCCTTGGCGGCGTGAACCGTCAAGATCGACACGGCGTCGCCTGAATCGGTTAGGGTCGCCGCTTTCTCGTCGCTCGCGATGCGCATGGCGGTCAATTCATCGACGAAAGCCCGGATAGTCCGGGGCGCTTCCTTCCACAGCTTGCGAAGGATGTCGAGAAACTTCGACACGTTAGCTTGGGCCGCGGGGGCGAGCGTGGCGAGGTAAGCGCCGCGGTCGAGGGCGCGGCAGATCAAAATATCCGGCGGCACGAAATCGAGATCGCGCCGTTGCGCCCGATAAAACTCCGTGAACGCGGCGTCGCGATTCCCGCGGCTCAGGTCCTCGTCGCTGAGCCCTACCAGAGGGCTGCGCAGCACGGCCGCCGCGGCGAGCGTGTCGAGAGGGTTCGCAAGATGCGCCAGATAGTTCAGGAGGTCGATGACTTCTTGCTGTTGGAAGAAGTCGCGCCCGCCGCTCACGGTAGAAGCGATGCCGGCCTCGGACAAAGCGGCGGAAACCAATTCCCCCGAGGAAGAGGTCCGAACCAAAACCGCGATGTCGGCCAGACGAGCATGGCGCAAACGCCCGCTCTCTTTGTCTTCGACGATGAAGGAATCGCCCAGGGTTCGAATCTCGGCGACCAACCAGGCAAGTTCGTCTTCTTGTTTTTCGAATCCCGCGATCGAAACCGGAGCATTGCTCGATTGAAAGCGACGGCCGGCGCGCGATTCCGGGCCTTCGATTCCGTCCTCGCCCGCTAAGACAGTTTCTGTGTACGCGAGGATCTCAGCGCGGCTGCGAAAGTTGTCCCGCAAGCGGTCCACGGCGGCGCCAACCGATTCGAGACCCGCCCGGTAATCGCGGAAGAGTTGCGGCGCGGCGTAGCGGAAACGGTAAATGCTTTGGTTGATGTCGCCCACGGCATAGAAGCCGCCGGGAGTGCGGAGCAAGTTCAAAAGCCTCCACTGAACCGGATTCGTATCCTGCATCTCATCCATCAGGATGTGTTCGTAGCGGTTTTGGAGGAGCGTGCGGATGTCCGGGCGCCGCTCGAGCAGGCGAATCGTTTCGTGTTCGACGTCCTTGAAGTCCATGCGGGCGGCGGCGCGCTTGCGCGCCGCATAGCGTTCGGCGATACGGGCGAGGAGTTCCAGGAGGAAACGCTTTTCTTCTTGCGTGAGTGCGCTTACCAGAAGATTTTCGGTCTGCTCAGCTAATTCGTAGAACGCGGCGGCTGGTTCCTTGAGGCCCTTCGGCAGTGTGCCGCGTTTTGGGAGCGACTGCAGTTGCCGCAATGTTTCCCAATCCACAGCCGCGCGGAACGACGCGAACCACGCGCGGAAGTTCGTATGAAACTCTTGCGATTTCCCGGTGCTCGCGGGAGCGGCCACGATGTTCGCTCCCAAATCTTGCAAGCGCGCCAGAGCCGGCGCGGGATCGATGGCCGCCTCGGGCGCGGGAATGGAATCCGACAGCGACCAGATTTTTTCATAAAGGCGGCAGAGTTCGAGGCTAGGGTCCCGTACGGACCAGGTTGTAAATAGAGCGCGCAGCGCGCCAAGCTCCCGCGCGGCCGCCGCGTTGAGCACTTCTTCGACGCAGGCGTAGAGTTCTGCCTTGGCGACGCGATCATCCCAGAGGTCAACTCCTGGGTCGAGCCCGGCCGCGATGGAAAATTCTTTCAGCGTCCGCAGGCAGAACGAGTGCAGAGTAGAAATGGGCGCTTGCCGGATTTCTTCACCGGCGACGCGCTTCAGCACGCGACTGCGAATTTCGTTCGCCGCCTTTTCGGTGAAGGTGATGGCCAGGATGGATTTCGGCGACACGCCCTGGCCGACCAGCCACGCAAAGCGTTCCGTGAGCACGCGCGTCTTCCCCGAGCCCGGTCCCGCGATGACGCAGACATCCTGCCCGCGGCGCTCGATGGCCGCTCGCTGGCTGGGCGTGAACTTCATGCGGTCGCGGCCTCTTCTTCGTCGACCGCAGCGGCTTGGGAGCGAATGCGGCAAACGTCTTGAAAGTCGCAGTACGTGCAGTTAGCGCGGTCTTTCGGGGCCACGGGCGCCTCGCCGCCGGCAACCCGGCGCACGGTGGCTCTGGCTTCGGTTTCGATCTGCTCGAGTTTGGCTTGCAGCGCGGGGCCTTCGAATGTGGTGAGACGCGCGTCTTCGCGCAACGCCACATAGGAAAAACTTTCCACCGCGTTGACATTTGGCATTGCCCGCAACGCGAGCGCATAGAGCCCGCCTTGTACGTACTTTTCCTCGAGGCCCGTGGCTTTCGAGTATTTGTAATCAAAGGCGCGCGCGCGCCCGTCCGGACTCAGATCGTAACGATCAATCTGGCCGCGCACGCGGACGGGCGGGGAATCGGCGGTGGCTGGAATTTCAAATTCGAACTGTTCTTCGAGGTGGGCCGTCCATCCCGGCGGCACCGCTGGCGAATTCTCGGCATAGAGGCGCATGTAGCGCAGCAGGTTCAGCCGCTCCAATTCAACGCGATAACCCGGCGGGATGCGCTTCTGCCGGAGCTGCTCTTCGTAGACCCGTTCGGCGACGCTTACGAGCATGCCGCCGTCCGCCGTCCAACGTCGTAGAGCTTCGTGCGCCACGGTGCCGAGCAACAACGCGTCCAGCCGCTCGGCGGGAAGCGCCGGGAGCGGCTGCAAGTTCAATCCATAGCGCGCGAAGTGTTGAAATGGACAACTCAAGTAGCTTTCAAATTCGGTCGCGTTCCAGGCGCGCTCCCGGCGATAGTTGCCCTGGGTGTGACCGAGGAGCGCGGCTGGCCTGGGCGCCGCCGCGGCAACCTGAAGGCGCGTGTGGCAGACCACCGTCTCCCCAGTCCAGTAGGGAGATGGCGAAAGGGGGTCGCCTTTCTCATTCGCGCGGGGAAAACTGAGGGTGAGCCTTTGAGTCGCGCGGGAGCACAAGACGCGCCACAGGAGTTCTTCTTCTTTCTCGCGGTCGCGCAGCGTCTTCATGCCGAGGGCGGCGCGTGTTTCCTCGCTGAGTAACGGGTCCGGCTGCGGACGCATGGGAAACTCGCCCTCGAGGAATCCTGGCGCGAAAACATAGTCGAGCTCCCATTGCCGCGCCTCGTGCAGATCCATCAGGTGAACGACCTGGCGGCGGCGGTCCCGCTCGCGAAGTTTCTGGCCTTCGATTTCCGCCTCAACGGCTTCCCAATCGGCCGCCTCGGGCAGAATGCGTTCGAAGAGGCGGAGCGCGTCGCTGAGTTCGCGCCAGCGGTGGGCGGTGGCTTCATCGTCGTCCAGATTCGCTGGAGCGGCGAGCCAATCGCTGCTGAGTTGCGGGTTCCAGGCCGGGTGCTGGACGAGCTTCTGCAAATGCGCGGCGGCACTGGCGGGCATGGCCTCGCGTAGACGCCACTCGAGCCAGTCGCCCTCTTCACTGGATGCCAAGCCTGTCAGATTGGTGCGGATGGCTTCCAGCGTCGCGCCGGCTTCCCATTGAGTCGATGCGGCCTCCCGCATTTTTCGGAGAAAAAGCGTCAGTGGGTGTTCGGCCAGCGGGCGGCCCAAATAGGAGCGTGAAGGAATCGCCAAGCGCGAAAACACATTCTCGAAGAGCGGCACATACAGGGACGGATTGCGGACTAGGATGCCGATACGCCGGGCTTCCACGCCCTTTTCGATGAGCGCCGCCACGGAGGCAGCGATGGCAAGTGCTTCCTGCTCGCGCGAAGCATAAGACTGTACTTCGATGGGCGCACGGCGCAAGTTCTCGCCCGCCTCTAGCGTAGCCAGCGAGACGAGCACCGAGTTCTGCTTCGACAGAGCCTCCAGGAATGCGAGTTCGCGCGGCGCGAAGTCATAGAAGCCATCGAAGAGCAGGGTACCGGCCGCCCACTGTTTCTGGTCCACGTACTCGGTGGCGGCGCGCAGGCGGTCTCCCCGGAGCGCCCAACCTTGGCGGCGATAGCGGTCCAACAGCGCCGCGTAGACTTGGCCCACGGCCCCTGGCACCGCGAGCGCTTCAGCCCCGGCGAGCGCCAACGATTCACAGGCTTCCCGCAATAGCGAACGCAGCGCCCGGGAATCCCGGATCGGCGCGTACTCGGCCGGGCAATGCGCGGCGAGGATTTCCCGCAGCGTCTCATCGGCGTGCGCCCGCGAAGCTGGCTTCAGGCCGGCCGGAATTTCGTCGAGGAAGCGGGAGAGCGTCGAGACGGTATTTTTGCGCAAGAGCAGGCCGTCGCGCGCGAGTTGATTGCGAACATGCTCCGCCATCGTCGCCGAAGGCGTCAAGAGTCGAACAGACGAATCGCCGGCTTCAAGTGCGTCGCGCAATCGCGCTAATATTTGCGTGGACTTGCCTGAGCCCGGGGGGCCGGAAATCAATTTGAGGCCGGGAGTCTCCCGCGCTTCAGATGCCCCACTCGGATTCGGTGTCAAGCGTGCTTACTTCGACCTTTTCCTCAAGCATACGCTTTCGGATGCGAAGCGAAGCATGCAAGCCGCTTGCCCGCAACACGTCGTCGAGTTCATCCTGACATGCCGTAGGCATTTTGAACTCCACCGTCGCGAGTCCGCGCGGCATATCGTGTTCAAGCGTAGGATCTATGGGGAAATTCAGCTTGGCGAGGGCCTCGAGGAGGTCTTCAAGGAATCTGGACTGGATCTCGATGCGAAGCGTGGCATCGGCGGGCACAACAATAACTGCGGACAACGAATGCTCCTTATGGCAGCGGAAAGAGCGTATCTACCGGGCGCTCATCATATCGGCCAATCGGGGAAAAACTTGAGACGCGGCTCGCGTTGGCAGCGAAGCCGTACGTCCAAGTAGATTCAATCACAACGCAAAAGGTTTCGGGGAATCGCGTTTCAGCAAAGTAAACTTATCGCTGGGAACGCTGCCACTCGCTCATCAGCGTTTCGAACTTTCGGCGCTGATCCTCGCTCAATAACTTGGCTATACTCTCGCGGCCGTGCACGCGCACTTCTTCCGTCTGCGCGCCGAGCATCTGGAGCATCTTGAAGTGGTCTTCGAGGAGAGATTCCACGCGGTGGCGCTGAGCATCGTCGAGCGCGAGTTCGCGCCGGAAGTAGTCCATCAACTCGCGCCGGTCCATGGTTCGCATCACTTTGGCCTTGCCGGTCAGAGTGTTTCGGGATATTGAACGAAAAGCGATGGCGCCGGAGGCAGCTCCAGCCAGGAAGACAACCAGCAAGGCCGTCATCACTTTCGGGTGAGACCAGGTCACGCGTTCTGGCATGGGGCTCGATTACTGATTGTAAGTAGTGAGCTGCATCAAGGCAGCGCCACGGTCCGCTTCGACGTCGGTGGATTCCTCGACGGGCAATTCACTCTCATTCGAAACGAGGACCGCGCCGTACATGGGCTCGTCCGCGATCTGTATGGCGGGGGCTTGAGCGAAGTGCGCGTCCGGTTCCGGCGCCGGCTCCAGCAGGACGATCGCGCCCATCAGGACCGCGAGGGCACCCGTGGCGAGAACCAAGCGGCGCGTGAAAAAGGGATCGACAAAGAAACTCCAGAACGTTTGCTGGGCGGCTTCGGCCTCCAAGCGCGCCATTACGCGAGCGTAGAAGCCCGCTGCCGGGGCGATTTCCTCGGCTTCGGCTTCGCTCACGCGAAAGTGCTTTTGAATGAGGCCAGAGATTTCGAGCATGTCCGTAACTTGCTGCCGGGTGTGCGGGTGCTGGATCAAAAAACGGCCAAGATCCGTGCCGGAATCCGGTAACCGTTTGTGCTCCAAGATTCTTTCTAAGCCATCTTCCAGTGGCTTCATAGTCAGTGCCTCTTCCCTCGAAATTTTTCCGCCTTTGATCCTGCTTGCCCGAAAAAGCCTTAGCCTTCTTTTTGAGGCCTTCAGCCCTACCGCTTCGAGCGCGCACGCCGTAGGCGTCCCTTACAACAACTCACAACGATCCACGAGCGACGAAGACTAGGCTTCTGCCGCCTGCGTGCCGGGGCGTTTCAGCAGTCTTTGCGCTGCCTTCAATAGCTTTTGCCGGGCACGGAATAACTTTACCTTAACCGTATTCTCATTCATTCCGGTGCGCTGTGCCAACTCCTCCACGGAGTGGCCCTCCACTTCCTTCAGGAGGATGAGCGTCCGGTCCTCATCACTGATTTTCTCCAACACCTTCAGCAAAAGATCGCGCTGCGCCAATTGCGTATCCACTGGCACGTTCCGGTCCTGCGTGACCTCGGAGTTCTCCATCAAGCGAGAGTCGTCTTCGTTGATGTCGCTCTCGTAGACCAGCTTGCGGACCCGCTTTTTGCGCAAGTAGTCGTAGCATTCATTAACCGTGATCTTGTAGATCCAGGTCAGCAAGCTCGAGCGCGCGTCAAAGTTCCCGATCGAACTGTACACCTTCGTAAAGACTTGCTGCGCGATATCTTCGGCGTCGTTGCGATTCCGGAGGATTCCGTAGATGATGGAAAAAACTTTGTTCTGATACCGCTCCACCAATTCGCGAAAAGCCATCTCGTCGCGCTTTTGGACGCGAGCGACAAGCAAGCCTTCTTCTGTTTGGGAACGGTCCACGGCGCGCTGGGGGCGAGGTTTAGCCGCCACGGCCGGGATCGGAAGTACTCCTGTTAACCCGCTCATGGCAAAAGGGACGCGGGCCGGACCTAGCGCGTTTCGGTGTTTCTCGCTACCAGTCTACTGTAGGCCCGGGCAGTAGACTTCCTGCATCCTCCACTGGACCAAAATTGTCCAATTGGGTAGAATAAGAGGCAGGTAAACAAACGATGATTCAATTGACCGAACGCGCAGTTGGCAAAGTACAGGAAATCTTGAGCGCCCAGGATCCTCAGCCCTCCGGTCTTCGCATCTCGGTGGTGGGCGGTGGCTGTTCGGGTTTTTCCTACTCAATGGCTTTCGAGTCGACGCCGCAAATGCTCGATAAGACCTATGATTTCAGCGGCTTGAAAGTTTTTGTCGATCAGGCGAGCCTTTTGTATCTGGACGGCGCCGAGGTGGATTACGTTGAGACGCTTGAAGGGTCTGGCTTCAAATTCAACAACCCGAACGTGAAGTCTACTTGCGGCTGCGGGTCCAGCTTCCAGGCCTAATCTAAACCCTCCTGAAACACCTCCGGCGACGCCGTGTCTAAGGGGCGTACGATTGTTCCGGATTGAAGTAAAGCGCAAAATCCTCAAGGTCCCCGCTGCATTACCAGTAGCGGGGATTTTGAATTTCTGGCGCTCATGTAAACTCAAGGCATCATGCTGCTGACGTTGCATCCTGTCGTACTGAACGGACGGGCTCCCTGGCCCGAGATGGCGGACTTGGCGGCCAGGACCGGTTTTGCGGGCGTGGAAGTCCCGGTGGCCCAAGCCATGGAAACGCCTCCGAAGGATACGCTGGCGCGATTGAAGCGGCTGAAGCTGCGGGCCGGCGCGATTGGATTGCCCGTCGAAATTCGTAAAGACAAAGAGACCTTTCGCAAGGATCTGGCAATTCTGGACAAAGCCGCGGGATACGCCGCGGCGATCGGTTGTCCTCGCATGGCGACGTGGATTCCGTCCTCGGCTGATTTGCCGAAGGACGAACAGCGTAAGTTGATGCTTGGCCGCATCAAAGCCGTTTGTGACGCGCTCGCGCGCAGCCACGTCCGTTTGGGCCTGGAATTTCTTGGGCCTTTGCACATACGCAGAGCGCGGCCGCACGAATTCATTTGGAAGATGCCGGAGATGCTGGAGTTCGCGCGAGAATGCGGATCGAATTGCGGGTTGCTCCTCGATAGTTGGCATTGGCACCACGCGGGCGCCACGGCGGAAGACATCGTGAGAGCTGGCCGCGACGCGATTGTGCATGTTCATTTGGCGGACGCGCCGAAATTGCCTCCCGAGCAGATCAAAGACAACGAGCGGCTTTTGCCCGGCGAGGGTGTAGTGGATTGGGCTGGGTTCCTGGGCGCGTTGCAGAAGATCGGATACAAGGATGCGCTCAGCCCGGAGGTTTTCGGCCGCGGTCTGAAAGACATGCCGGTAGAGGAAGCGGCGAAGCTGGTCTTCACCTCCACGCGTGACCTCTTGGCCAAGCACGGGATTCGCGCCTAGATGCCCGAGCAACTTGCGGCGCTGCTCACCGAGCAGCGCAATCCGGCCTCGGCGTCGATCGATCGTGTCTCGACGCTTGACATGCTCCGCATCTTGAACGATGAAGACAAGAAGGTTGCGCCGGCCGTCGAGGCGGCTCTGCCCCAAATTGCGGTGGCCCTGGACGGCATTTGCTCTCGCTTGCAGAAAGGCGGCCGTCTTTTCTATGCGGGCGCCGGCACGAGCGGGCGCTTGGGAGTGCTCGACGCGAGCGAATGCCCGCCTACCTATAACGTCTCGCCCGAGCTGGTGCAAGGATTCATCGCTGGCGGCGACTCGGCGCTCCGCAAAGCGGTGGAAGGCGCGGAGGACTCCCCGCAGCTCGGCGCCGCAGAAATGATGGCGCGCGGATTCACGGGCCTCGATGTTCTCTGCGGCATCGCCGCGAGCGGCCGTACGCCTTACGTGATGGGCGCACTCGAGAAGGCGAGATCGCTCGGCGCTTTGACCGTGAGCATCGCTTGCACACCCGAGGCGAAGATTAGCGCGCTGGCGGATCACCCGATCGAAGTCCTGACCGGCCCCGAAGCCATCACCGGCTCTACGCGCATGAAAGCCGGCACGGCGACCAAGCTTGTGCTCAATATGCTCTCCACGGGGGCGATGGTGCGCCTGGGTTACGTCTTTGGAAACTTGATGGTGAACGTCCAGCCCACCAACGAAAAGCTGGTGGATCGCGCGGCGCGCATCATTATGGAGGCGGCCGGGGTGGAGCGCGCGCCAGCGGAGAATTACCTGGAAGCTTCGGGTAGAGTCGTGCGGACGGCGATCGTGATGGCGCGTTTGGGCGTGAGCCGCGAAGAAGCGGAACGGCGGTTGGCGCGCGCGAGCAACCGCGTGGCCGATGCGTTGGCGGAAAATTAGAAAGAGATCGTAATGGATAAGTTTCGCGTCGAAGGCGGACATCCGCTTTCGGGAACCTTGAGCGTGAGCGGGTCGAAGAATTCCGCGCTGCCGGCGCTCGCCGCCTGCCTGTTAACCAGCGAGCCCGTTGTGCTGCACCGTATTCCTCACGTGCGGGATATCGGCACGATGATGAAGCTTCTGGAGCATAATGGAGCGACGGTGGAGCGCCTCGACGGCGGCGCGCTGCGCGTCACCGCCGCCGAGATCAAGAACCCCGAAGCGCCTTACGAGATCGTGAAGACGATGCGCGCCTCGAGCCTTGTGCTTGGTCCGCTGGCGGCGCGCACCGGCCGCGCGAAGGTTTCAATGCCGGGCGGTTGCTCGATCGGCGCGCGGCCGATCAACCTGCACATTAACGGGCTCGAGCACCTTGGCGCGTTCGTTCATCAGGAGCACGGCGACATCGAAGCCGTCGCTGAAAAAGGCCTGCGCGGGAATACCGTTCATTTTGAGCGCATCACCGTCACCGGCACGGAGGACCTCATGATGGCGGCCACGCTTGCCGAAGGCATCACGGTTCTAGAGAACGCGGCGCGCGAGCCGGAGGTCGTCGATCTTGCCAATCTGCTAATGAAGATGGGCGCGCAGATTGAAGGCGCTGGCACTTCCCGAATCCGGATCGAGGGCGTGAAGAAACTGCGCGGGGCCGATCACGAGATTATTGCCGACCGCATCGAAGCGGGTACCTTTGTGATCGCGGGCGTCATCAGCGGCAGCGAGATCCGGGTTGAGAAC
>Ga0224723_1002424_pt1 | contig 10330 bp, 7 predicted proteins | sample Balambano_FR2_Me_FD_161647 | JGI IMG/M metagenome (GOLD analysis project Ga0224723, IMG submission 161647) | Freshwater sediment microbial communities from Lake Towuti, South Sulawesi, Indonesia - Balambano_FR2_MetaG | ecosystem: Environmental > Aquatic > Freshwater > Lake > Sediment | place... | reverse complement strand
AGAATCTAAACGCAGACCGAACCTTGCTTTTACGTCTTTCTAATTAAAGTTAGCTATCCTTTTTAGAATAGGGCTGGCTCAATGACGCTCGTTTGTATTTTAGGAGCCGAATGCTGAAGCTTCAGCGGATTTCAGATTCAAAGAACAGGCATTGGAAAATTTTCTGGTTGGTGATTGGACTTTTCGTCATTGTTCTCTCGCTGGAGTTTTCAACGCCACCTGACTACGTATTTGGCTATCTTTACATTGGTCCAATTCTGCTGGCGAGTGCCCATTTGAGTCGCAAGGCGACATTTCGGGTAACGCTGGTCGCCTGTGTTCTCACCCTGATGAATGTCTGGCTGCCTGGAATTGAAACCGTTAAAGCGCCCACGATCGCCAGCCGAGTGATTGCAACCCTGGCACTGATTGTGACGGGCGTTTTGAGCGATCGCAATCGCCTGTATCAGCAAACTTTGCTGCAGCAGCAAGCCAAACTGGAAGCGCAGGAAAAACTGGCAAGTGTGCGAGAGGACTTTGCCTCAGCCCTGACGCACGATCTCAAAACTCCGCTGCTGGGGGCGATCGAGACGCTAAAAGCTTTTCAGCAGGGCAGTTTTGGCTTGGTTCAACCCAGCCAGCAAAGCGTCTTAGCCACAATGGTGCGCAGCCACAAAACAACGCTGCAAATGGTCGAAACGCTGCTGGATGTTTATCGGAATGACAATGAAGGATTAAAGCTTCATCTGGTTCCAGTTGATTTAGTAGAAATTGCAGAAGAAGTCAGAACAACGATGACCGAACTGGCAGCCAGTCGTCGCGTTCACATCTCCCTTCACTACGGAGCATCTGATTTTCGTCAGTTTCTTTGGGTAAAAGGCGACACGCTACAGCTTCAGCGAGTGATGGCAAATTTGCTTGCCAATGCCATTAATCACTCTCCTCGTGGCGAAAGGGTTGAAGTTGTCCTGGAACCAGGCTCCTCCTACCAAACAGTGCGGGTCAAGGACAACGGCGCAGGCATCAAGTCCGACGCGCTGCCCCACCTGTTTGAACGGTTTTACCAGGGACAGAGCGATCGCCAGGCAAAAGGTTCAGGCTTAGGGCTTTACTTGTCTCGACAAATTATAGAAGCACACGGCGGCACAATTTGGGCAGAGAATCGGCAACCCAATGGGGCAAGCTTTGCTTTTCGGTTACCCGCCCGCCCTCCTCCAGCTTGTTGAGGAACGGGTGACAACTCATGAGCCGCAAACAACCGATCGCAGACGGATAATGACCCATAACTCGTGACACAATGACGAGTGACCCGATGCCCCATCACCCATGACCCATGACTCTCCCCTAAAAATCCTATTAGTTGAAGATGACGAACTTTTCCGTCTTGGCTTGCGAGTGCGACTGGAGCGAGAACCAGGACTGAAAATTGTGGCAGAAGCGGAGGATGGGGAAACGGCGATCGAAATGGTGAAGCGTCATTCGCTCAACATCGTTGTTTTAGATATTGGTTTGCCGGGTCTGGGTGGCGTGGAAGCCTGTCGGCAAATCAGACAATTGGCTCCGGGTCTTCCGGTTCTGGTGCTGACTTCTCACACGCAAAAAGCCTTGGTGAACCGCATTATTGAGGTGGGGTCACAGGGCTACTGTCTCAAAGGTGCGCCCTCGCAAACTTTAGTTCTTGCAATTCGATCGGTTGCTGCTGGAGCATCCTGGTGGGACTCCACTGCAACCAGTGAAATTCGGGCTGCCTTTGAAAATAATTCCAGCGAGACATCTCCTCGTGATTTAGGTCAGTTGGCTCCTGCGTTGACTCGTCGAGAGCAGGAAATTTTGGCTTTAATTGCGAACGGCAAAACCAATCAGGAAATTGCCCAAATGCTGTACATTGCGCCAGGAACAGTGCGAGTCCATGTTCACGCAATTTTACAGAAATTAGACGTGCGCGATCGCACTCAGGCGGCGGTCATCGCGATTCAAAAAAACTTGATCGATCAGCAGTTGCTCTCTGACTCGTAATTCCTCTACAGAACGCAATGTGTCAGTGAGAAATATCGTTCTACGAATTTGGCTTAAGACGGGGTGCAGGGGGCGGAGAACCCCTGCACCCCCGTACCGCACCAGGATGGGAAATGCGATGTCCATTGAAATTTACTGATGGATTACCAATGCCAGAACCGGGAAATAGCGGAAATAGCGTGTGAAATTGCCCATTTGAGGGTCGATCGATAGAGCTTTTTTGATGCAAACGATTACTGGAATCCCCTTGATTTTCGGTAATTAAGCAAATGCTTATAGAGATTATTTGATAATCATTTAAAAAATTATCGACTTAACTAAATACTTTTTAATGGAAAGCTGTAAACTACTTACAAGATTGATGAAATTCAATCGCAACCCCAGAGTTCGCAAGCTGCGATCGGAAGTTAAGCCAGAATCGGTCTTTTAACTCCCGACTGCAAGTTTCGTGACGAAGCAAATTTTGTCACGCTGCGTTGATTAAGTTGCGGTTCTCATCAACCGACAAAGCCTGGATTTTTATCAGCATTATCGCGATTTATAGGCAGCCACGGTTAGTACGCTGTTAGGAGGTTCTATGTCTGTTTTTTCTCACTTGTCTCGTCGTAAGTTCATTGTTACAGCGGGTGCGTCGGCAGCAGGCGCAGTGTTACTCAAGGGTTGCACATCCCCTTCCAGTACTGCGTCTAGCAATACCTCAAGCGCACCCGCTCCCAGCCCTGTTGCAGCCGGAGATGCGCCGGAAACAACAAAGGCAGTTCTGGGATATTTGCCGATCGTTGAATCTGCTCCCATGATCGCGGCAAAGGAGAAAGGCTTCTTTGCGAAATACGGCATGACTGACGTGCAGGTTGTGAAGCAGGCAAACTGGGCAGGCGCACGCGATAACGTCGTCATTGGCACCGCAGGCGGCGGAATTGATGGCGGTCAGTGGCAAATGCCCATGCCTCATTTAATTAGTGAGGGCATCATCACCAATGGGAATAAGCTGCCAATGGCGGTGCTGATGCAGCTCAACACGCACGGCAATGGGATTGCAATTGCAAATGCTCACCAGGGCAAGCAAATTGGTCTCAAAATCAATGACCCTGAATACATCAAAGGATTCCAGGCAGCAAACGGACGCCGATTCAAAGCGGCTTTCACCTTCCCCAACGCCAATCAAGATTTCTGGATTCGCTACTGGTTTGCCGCAAGCGGTGTTGACCCCGATAAAGATATTGAGCTGCTGGCAGTGCCTCCGGCAGAAACCGTGCAGGGCATGAGAAACGGCACAATGGATGCCTTCAGCACAGGCGACCCCTGGCCCTACCGCATCTTGAATGACAAAATTGGCTTTATGTCTGCGCTGACGGCTGAAATCTGGCAAGATCACCCCGAAGAATATTTCGCAATGCGGGCAGACTGGGTTGAGGCAAACCCGAAAGCGACGAAGGCGCTGCTCAAGGGCTTGATGGAAGCACAGCAGTGGTGCGATAAGCCCGAAAACCGCGAAGAGCTGGTCAACATCACGTCTCAGCGTCAGTATTTCAACGCGCCCAAAGCAGTTCTGGCGGGACCGTTCCAGGGAACCTACGAAATGGGCGACGGTAAAGCAGCCATCAACGACATGGCGAAGAGTCCGATGTACTGGAAAGACGCGAAAGGCAACAGCATTTCCTATCCCTACAAAAGCCACGATCTCTGGTTCCTCACTGAGTCGATGCGCTGGGGCTTCCATAAGAATGTGTTGACCGACTTTGATGCAGCCAAGCAGATTGTCGATCGCGTCAACCGGGAAGACCTCTGGCGCGAAGCCGCACAAGAAGCAGGATTCACCGCAGACATTCCAGAAGGCACGAGCCGTGGCGTTGAAACCTTCTTTGATGGCATCAAGTTTGACCCCGAAAATCCGCAGGCATATCTGGATAGCCTCACGATCAAGGCGGCTTAATCCAGTGCGGGCGATGTCCGCTGGGGGAGCGTGACCCTCCCCGATTCCTGACTAGACCGTTAACTTCCCTTACGTTTTGTCCAATTTGACATTTACCTCACCCTAAGGAGAGTTCATGACTGCCACAGTAACCAGCCGTCCCAAGACCGGATCTGCTTTTGATCTGCAGAAGTTTCTCAAGAGTCCGGCAGGTAACATTATTCTGCCGATTATCGGTATTCTACTTTTCCTCACGATCTGGCAAATTTGTTCTCAAATTGGACTGATCAAACTGCCCGGACCGATTCAGGTATTAACCGATGAGCGGAGCCAGTATCTGATTCTTAATCCCTTCTACTACAACAGTGAACTCGATCAGGGTTTATTTCGGCAGACCATGATCAGTTTGGGTCGTGTAGCTAAGGGCTATGGTGCAGCCGCGATCGTTGGAATTGCCGCCGGAATCTTTGTCGGCAGCAGCCCGATCGCCGACAAAATGTTTGACCCTCTGTTTCAGTTCCTGCGGATGGTGGCTCCGCTGGCGTGGGTTCCGATCTCGCTGGCTGCGCTGCAACAAAACGAACCTGCTGCCCTGTTCGTGATTTTCATTACCTCGATCTGGCCCATTCTGATTAACACCGCAGTTGGCGTGCGCGAAATTCCCCAGGACTACAAAAACGTGGCGCGTGTGCTGCAAATCTCCAAGCCCAAGTATTTCTTCAAGGTCTTGATTCCGTCTGCGCTGCCTTATATTTTCACCGGACTGCGGATTGCGATCGGGCTGGCTTGGCTGGCAATTATTGCGGCAGAAATCGTGATGTCGGGTGTGGCTGGAATTGGCTTCTTCATCTGGGATGCCTATCAGCAAAACTATGTCAGCGAGATTATCGTCGCAGTTGTCTACATCGGTGCGGTGGGTCTGATTCTCGATCGTCTGGTAGCGTTCATCCAGAAGAAGATTGCGCCGCTTCAGTAAGCTTCACCCCAGGATGAGTTAGACGTAGCTGTAGCGCCTCAATTCTCGAAAATGCACAGATACCGCGATAATCAACGTCTTAATTCCTGAAATTGCAGGGTTACGCTGTCGTTAACTCATCCTACAAAGATGATTTCTGCTGATACGAAAGAGAGCTGATTATCTGACTTGATACTGTTCGATGTTGTTCAATGTTGTTCGATGTTGTTCGATCGCCTTTTGTATCATTTTGAATTCGGTGTCGCTTCTCAGTTCGCTTCTCAATCAGCTTCTTCATCGTTATCTGGTTTGCTTTCCTCTTCTCCATCCCTTACCCCCTATCTCCCAAGTACTATGTCAGTCTTTGTAGCCGTAGATAACATCGAAAAGGTTTTTAACCTTTCGGGTGGCGGAAAGTACGTCGCGCTGAAGGGAATCGACCTCGAAATCAAGAAAGGTGAGTTTGTTTCGCTGATTGGTCACTCTGGCTGCGGGAAGTCCACGCTGCTGAATATGATCGCCGGACTGGATTTGCCGAGCGATGGTGTGGTGACGCTGGAAGGTGATCCGATCAAGCATCCGGGACCCGATCGCATGGTGGTGTTCCAGAACTATTCGCTGCTGCCCTGGATGACGGTTCGTGAAAACATTGGTCTGGCAGTTGATGAAGTGCTGAAAGGCATCTCGAAAGAAGAACGCAGTGCCATTATCGAACAGCACATTGACATGGTTGGCTTGCGGCACGCGGCAGATAAGCCTCCAGCTCAGTTGTCTGGCGGCATGAAACAGCGCGTGGCGATCGCCCGTGCGCTGGCAATTCGTCCGAAACTGCTGCTGCTGGATGAACCCTTTGGCGCACTGGATGCGTTGACGCGCGGCAACCTGCAAGAGCAGCTCATGAAGATCTGCGAAGAGAACCAGGTGACAGCAGTGATGGTGACGCACGATGTAGACGAAGCGGTGCTGCTTTCTGACAAAATTGTCATGCTCACTAACGGTCCCGGCTCGAAGATTGGCGGCATCCTCGACGTGGATATTCCCCGTCCTCGCAAGCGGATGGAAGTGGTGACGCACCCCAGCTACTACAGCCTGCGATCGGAAATTATTTACTTCCTGAACCAGCAAAAGCGGATCAAGAAGCTGCGGGCAAAGAAAACCGAGCCGATCGCCCGTCACGGCTTAGAAAAAGTGAATCTGGAGTTGGGCTTTGTGCCGCTGACGGCTTGCGCGCCGCTGGTGGTGGCAAAGGAAAAGGGCTTCTTCACCAAGCATGGTCTGGATGAAGTCAGCCTGGTGCGGGAAACAAGCTGGCGCGGCATTGTAGACGGCATTGCGGGGGGCTATCTGGATGCAGCCCAAATGCCTGCGGGAATGCCAACCTGGTTTACGGTGGGTGGACATCAGAATACGCCTCTACCTGTAGTGAGTTCGCTGACCATGACTCGCAACGGCAACGCGGTCACGCTCAGCAAAAAGTTTTATGAGCAGGGCGTTTATAACGCGGCTGATCTGAAGCGAATGCTGCTGGAATCAACCGAGCAGGAACATACGCTGGGCATGGTGCATCCGTCCTCAATGCATAACCTGCTGTTGCGCTACTGGCTGGCGGCGGGCGGCATTGACCCCGATCGCGATGTGCATCTCACCACAATTCCTCCGGCACAGATGATCGCTGATCTGAAAGCTGGCACGATCGACGGCTACTGTGTGGGCGAACCCTGGAACCTGCGGGCGGCGATCGAGGAAATTGGCTTCACGGTTGCAACCGATCTGGAGATCTGGTCGGGTCATCCGGGGAAGGTGCTGGGGGTGCGAGAAGACTGGGCGAATCGCTATCCCAACACGCACATTGCACTGGCAAAGGCGCTACTGGAAGCCTGCCGCTACTGTGCTAATCCAGAACATCATGACGAGATTCGCGAAATGCTGTCGCGCCGGGAGTACCTCAGCACCAGTATCGATTACATTCATCTGGGCGATCCAAATGGCTATGTCTGCAATCTGGATCAGCCAATGCGCGAGTATGCTCACCACTTGTTCTATGGAGATGGGGTGAATCGTCCGAGCCGAACTGAGCATTTGTGGATGATGACGCAGATGGCACGCTGGGGCGATGTTCCTTTCCCGCGCAACTGGATGGAGATTTTAGAGCGGGTGTGTCGCGTGAGCGTTTTCAGTACTGCCGCACGTGAACTCGGAATGCTGGACATCAAATATCGTCGTGGCCCGATCGAACTCTTTGACCATATTCCATTTGATGCTGAAGAGCCGATCGCATACCTGAACAGCCTCGCCATTAAACGCGACTTTAGCGTGGCAGAAGTGGCGATCGATGTCCGCCGACTAGCGGCATAGAAGGGGTGAGGGATAGGGATGGAGCCTCAATGCAAGATTGTGGATCACTTTACTTCTCTGTAAAATTTGATCAATCTTTCTTCATTGCCTCCATCCTTTTACTAACTCATCTTTTCATTTAGAAATTTGTTCAAAACTCTGTTGACACAACTGCTCATTCTCCATCAGTAAAATCCATGCAAATTCTCAATCAAACTGGACTTGCAACTGCTGACTCCCGTATTGCTGACGGTTCGCGATCGTTTCTCAGCATTGAAGGCGTTTCCAAGGTTTATCCGACTCCCAAAGGCGAATACGTCGTTCTCAAGGATGTCAACTTAACCATCAACGAAGGTGAGTTTATCTGCGTCATCGGTCACTCTGGCTGCGGCAAATCGACGCTGCTCAACATGGTTTCTGGCTTCAGCCAGCCCACGGACGGTTCGGTGCTGCTGCGGGGCAAACCCATTACCAAACCTGGACCCGATCGCATGGTGGTGTTCCAGAACTATTCGCTGCTGCCCTGGCTGACTGCGTTTGAAAATATCTACCTGGGCGTGGATTCGGTCTACAGCGACAAGTCTGAAGCTGAGAAAAAAGAAATCGTTCGCGATAATCTGGCGCTCGTCGGACTGTCGGATGCAGCAGATAAGCGACCCACTCAGCTTTCTGGAGGGATGAAACAGCGGGTGGCGATCGCCCGTGCGCTGGCAACCCGTCCTGAGGTGCTGGTGCTGGATGAACCCTTTGGCGCACTCGATGCAATTACCAAAGAGGAACTGCAAGAAGAGCTGCTCAAAATCTGGAACGAGCACCGCTGTACCGTGCTGATGATCACCCACGACATTGACGAAGCCCTCTTCCTGGCAGACAAGCTGGTGATGATGACCAATGGGCCTGCCGCCAACATTGGGGAAGTCATGGAAATTCCGTTCCCTCGTCCACGCGATCGCGAGCGCATCATGGAAGATCCGGAGTACTACAACCTGCGGAACCACGCCCTCGACTTCCTCTATAACCGCTTTGCTCACGATGATGAATAGGCGATAGAAAGGCTTGGTGAGTCTGGATGGCTCTAGATCCTGATATTCGAGTTTTGAGGATAGGTGTCTTCTCGCGAGCAGGATGCCTCACTGCAACTCTTCTGTCAGCATCTAGGGCTTTTTTGTGCGCAGAATGCCCCAAATTGACCTCGCCAACCGTTCGCCGTTTGTTGATTAGAATCCATTGCAGAACTACCTGAACGATTAGCAGCGGCGCTTGCAGTCAGGGTTGCAGAAGCTGCTTTGGAGTTAGCCCTACAATGCGCTTAAAACTGCGCGTTAGATGGCTTTGGTCGCAAAACCCAACTCTGAGCGCAATCTCTGCAAGGCTGAGTTCACTGTGGTGCAGCAGATGTTTTGCCTGTTCAATCCGACACTGCACAATATATTGATGCGGCGTTATATTCATCCGCTGTTTAAACAAACGCAAGAAGTGATAGGGGCTAAGTTGGACGATCGCACTTAACTCAGACAATTTCAGATTTTGATGCAGATGCTCCTGAATGTACTCCTTCACCTGCTGGAGTGCGAATTGAGACAATCCGTCAGAATCCTTGAAAAGCCTGGGTTGTACGGTGCAATAGTTTCGCAAGAGGTGAATCGCCAGCGTGGTTTTGAGGCTGTCAATCAGCAATGCTCCTGCCATTTTGCTAGATTCTAGCTCGTTCCTTAAGGTTGAAACTATTCCCTGAATCAATAAATCAGATTGAGTCATAAACTGAGGAATCAGTTCAATGCGATCGCGGTCTACCCAATCTTGACCCACTTGCTGGAGAAGCTCTGGTTCAATTGCCAGGATCACAAACTCAACCGCAGCATTCCAGTTGCAGCGATGCGCAACCCCTGCGGGAATGATCGCCACGTTTCCTTGATGTCGTGTTTCGTGACACAAGTTGCTATCCAGCCATCGTTCGCCAGTCGAAGAGACCGGAAAATGATCGGAAATTGGCGAATAAGCGATCGCATGCATTGTGTGTTGATGCTCAGCAATCTCAAATTTGGGCTGTTGAAACACTTCCAAATGCAACTGGCTCCAGCCGTGACTGGCAAGGATAGAGGGCTGAGGCAAAAGCGGATTTGCTGCGTCTGCCTGTCGGTAATCAATGATTGCTGATGGTTGTGCTGACATACCGCTGCCTTTTCCGTTGCTCAGGGCCATTTCTATTCTGACAAATTCACATTGCTCTAAACGCTCTGGGAATTATGTCTGTGAAGCAACAAAGCATCATGTGTTTCATCACCGAAATGACACGTTGCTTCATCGAAAAGCAACTGCTGATCACGTTTCTCTTTCGCAATAATTTTCAAAAATCTCGCAATTTTTTCCAAGATTCAGAGCTTGCTGTCTCTCTATGCTGGAGGCAGGTTTGACAGGAGCGAGAACATGATAATTGAACAATCCGACGTGATCATTTCCACACCCGATGGACAAATGCCCGCTGTCCTGATTACACCAACTCAACCAGATCGTAAACCCGCTGTGCTTCTGCTGATGGAGGCTTTTGGAGTCACTTTGCATATTCAAACTGTTGCAGCCCAAATTGCGAAGGAAGGTTATGTTGTGCTACTTCCAGATTTGTACTACCGGGAATTACCCAACAATAAGTTCGGCTATGACGAAGTCGATCAGGCAAAAGCAATGATGTGGCGATTGAACTTTGGTCAGCCAATGGAGAACGATTTGCAGGCTGCATTGATGTATTTGCAGGCCCTTTCCAGCGTATATCCCGATCGCATTGGAGTCACCGGCTTTTGCCTGGGAGGAGGTCTGGCTTTCCTGACGGCTTGCCGATTCTCCAGCGAAATTGCTGCCGCTGCCGCCTTTTACGGCGTCGTTCTTGATGAGTGGATTGATGCAGTGAAAGATATTACGGTGCCGATGTACTTATTTTTTGGAGGACAAGATCCTTTTATTTCGGGCGATCGCATTCAGCAAATCGACACTTGCTTTTGGAAACTCAACAAAGACTACCAACTGAAGGTTTATCCTGATGCAGGACATGGCTTTTTCTGCAACGAGCGATCGGATTACAACCCCACCGCCGCTGCAGATGCCTGGGTTGAGTTAAAGCATTTCTTTGGGAAACACTT
>Ga0224723_1002422_pt1 | contig 10338 bp, 10 predicted proteins | sample Balambano_FR2_Me_FD_161647 | JGI IMG/M metagenome (GOLD analysis project Ga0224723, IMG submission 161647) | Freshwater sediment microbial communities from Lake Towuti, South Sulawesi, Indonesia - Balambano_FR2_MetaG | ecosystem: Environmental > Aquatic > Freshwater > Lake > Sediment | place... | reverse complement strand
CGGGCGCATGTTGAAACCGACGCTTTTCTTTTGCCTGGTCATGCTGTTGGCGGGGTGCGCGCCGCAATCCGATGTGTCCGTGCCGCCGACGCTTGCGCCGTTCCCGACGGTGACACTCGGTTATACGCTGCGCGGCGCGCTGCCGCCGTTCAATGCCATCCCGTTGGATGGCGGCGCTGTCAGTGCGGAGGCGTTGGTCGCTGGGGCATCCGCGCCCACTGCGACCGCCAATTTGCGCGCTTGCCCCGCGCCAGATGATGCCGCCACGCTGACCGCCCCAGCGCCGACGACCACGCGCGCGATGGAGATCGCGGTCGAGTCGTTCATGACAGCCGGCGGCACCGCCGTCATGCTGGATCGGGAACTCCGCGAAAACTGGAACGCGCTTGGCGGGACGGGCGTGGTGCGCGGGGACATCGATCTTTCGGGCGAAGGCACGCCGGAAGTGGTCGTCTCGTTCACCACGCCCGACGCGGGCGGTACGCTGCTCGTCTTGACGTGCATCGATGGGCGTTATGTTTCGACATACCGCGAATCGTTGGGGGGCGACGCCCCGACCCTGATCCGCGTGGAGGATATGAACGCGGACGGGCGCACGGATGTGCTGTATGCGTCGCGCAATTGTTTATCGGGCGAATGCCGCCAGTTTACACAGCTCGCCGGGTGGAGCGCCGAGCGCGCCCGCGTCGTCAACCTGTTGAGCGAAGTCCTGGAAAGCACCGACCCCGTGCGCGTACAGGATGTCGATCAAGACCGGATCAACGAAATTACCGTCGAATTTCGGGACGGCGGCGATGCACAAACCGGACCGCTCGATACCGGCTTCACGGTCTATGACTGGGACGGGTTTACCTATTCGGCGGCGCTGACGCAGCTTGACCCGCCGCGCTATCTGATTCAGATCATCTTTCAGGGCGATCAGGCGTTCGAACGCGGCAGCTTTGCCGAAGCCGCCGCGTTGTATACCGCCGCGCTGACCAGCACGACCCTGCAAGCGTGGCAGCCAGACGATTTGACCGCGCTGCCGCCGTATGCGTTGTATCGGCTGCTGCTGGCATATTCCGCGCTGGAAGACCCGCGCCGCGCCGATATCCAGAATGTCATTCTGACCAATTACCCTGACCCGGCGACACAGCCGACGTATGCGTCGCTCGCACTGACATTCTGGAATGCGTACCAGATCACCAACAACATCCGTAGCGCCTGTATCGAAGTTCAGAGTATAATTTCGGCGCGCCCGGAAGCACTGGCGCTGATCAACCGCTATGGCGAAAATGGCCGCCGCTACGACGCGCAATCGATCTGCCCGTTGTAGTCACAGCGTGTCATCGAGGGTTCTCGAAGGGCGCAGCGTGCTGCGCCCTTCCTTATATATAGGGTCTGGTTGTCTCTGAGGAAGAACATGTCCGAACTGCTGCACTATTTTCAAGACCACCGGCAGGCAATGGTAGACCTGCTGACCACGCTGGTCAATTTTGAAACGCCGACGCTGGATAAAGCGCACGTTGACCGCATGGGCGCGTTCATGCACGAACAATTCACCGCGTTGGGCGCGTCATCGGTGACGCGCATCCCGCTCAGCGCTGTCGGTGATATGCTGCTGGCGAAATGGAACGAAAACGCGCCGGGCAAACCGATCCTGTTTTTGATCCATATCGATACCGTATGGGGGATCGGCACGCTGGCGGAACGCCCGGTACGCATCGATGATGACGGCAGGTTGTTTGGTCCGGGCGCTATCGATATGAAGGGCGGGATCACGGTGGTGCTGTCGGCGCTGCGCGGGCTGCAAGCACGCGGCGAAATGCCGGATCGCCCGGTGTGGGTGTTGATGACCACCGATGAAGAAGTGGGGAGCGTTCACAGCAAAGCGCATATCGAACAGTATGCGTCCCAGGCGGGGCTGGTGCTGGTGATGGAGCCAGCCACACAGGAAGAAGCGCTCAAGACATTCCGCAAGGGGATTGCCACGTATCGCATGGAGATCGAAGGGCTGCCTTCGCACGCGGGCAACGCGCCGGAAAAAGGGATCAACGCCATCATCGAATTCGCACAGCAGGCATTGAAGCTCAAAGACATGAGTGATTTGGCGCGCGGGACATCCGTTTCGGTCACGATGGTCGAAGGCGGCAGCGCGACCAACGTCATCCCGGCGCATGTCACGGCGTATATCGATACGCGGGTGGCGACGATGCAGGCATTTCACGAAATTGCCGAAGCGATGGCGTGTCTCACACCGTTCATGCCTGGCGCCAAAATCAACGTGGTGCAGACCAACGGACACAGCCCAATGGAGCGCAACGCGACCATGCAGCGCACGTTCGCTCAGTGCGAAGCGATTGGCAAGCGCTATGGCTTGACCGTTTATGAAGGCATGAGCGGCGGCGCAAGCGATGGGAATACCGTCGCGGCGCTCGGCATCCCCGTTCTGGATGGGTTGGGACCGCAAGGGGACGGGCTGCACGCGCTGCATGAACATGTCGTGATCAACAGTATGCCGCGCCGCGCTACGCTGCTCGCGGCGATGCTCAAGGATTGGCAGTTCGAATAGCATTCGGGCAGGCTGCGACCTGCCCCTAAAACATCTCATTTTGCAGCGTCAACAACTGATCACGGGTGGTAATAGCGCGCATCGTGATGATCCAGTCATGGAGCGATGGACTGGAATCGAGCAGCGCGCGCACTGCCGGACCAATCGGGTCTTGTCCACCAGCCCCTTGAGCGCCGCTCTGATAGCCGCCGTAAAAGGCGAAATACGCCTGATTGAGTTTGCGAATCGCGTAGCCGTTTTCGACAAACAGACGCCGCCGCGCCTCCATATAGTTTTCTGCCGCTTGCACCTGTCCGTTTGCCAGCATTTCATCGACGGTGACGCGCGTTTCGTGCAGTGCAGCGCCGGGATCGAACGGCGGTGGGTCGTGCTGCTGAACCAATCGCATCCACGATGCGAACGTATCGATGGCTGGATTGATCGTACCCGGCATCGTGTCGGCAGCAGCCACATCCGGGTAGTAACGTGCCAGCACGAGCGGCGCAACCGCTTTGCCGAACAGGTTGGCGGTGGTTTCGTTGATGATGCGCGTTTCGTTCGCAAACTCGTAGCTCAGCCCCAACGGGAACGCGAACAAATAATGATGCAGCCATTCATGGGCGAAGGTTTCGACGGCAAACGTGAGCGAGGTCGTTTCCAGGATCATCGCCGGGTAGAGCGCGATCCCGCCTAACGGTACGATCAGCGACGAGACATCTTCCGTCGTATCGATCTCGCGTTCGAGCGCCGCCTGCTGATCGACCGGGAGCGGGTCGAGATTGATCGAAATATCGAAGCGGATTTGGTCACGCGGCGACACGATCAGCAGGTTCGGCACCTGCGAAAAGCGCATCGCCATCGGCGGTAAGAGCTGCCCTGCCGTGCCAAAACCGAGTTCGAGCAGTACGGCGGCGACCTGCCCTTCCAGGATCGCTTCGGCAAGCGTTTGGCGCGACGCGAGGTCGGCACGGAGTGCATCACGCTCCATAATCAGCGGCGCTGCCTGTCGTTCACCGGCGGATTCGCCGTCAGCTTCAGCGTACAGGCGCGCGACCTGATTTTCCAGCGCCCGCGCCCGTTCAAGGTCACCGAAATACGCGCGCACGAATGCGCTTCGGTCGGCTTCGGTCATGAACGGATGCACACCCCACAGCGTCGATTCGAGTTTGGCAGCCAGCGCGCTGATTTCCCATGACACGTAATCGAACTGATGCGCGCTCACGATCCACGCGACATCGAACCACTGACTGCCGCGCGGCACGGTCGAATATTGCAGCACCAGCATCATGCAGCCGACCAGAAAACACCACCGCAGCAGCGTCAACAGCGCCGAAATGGCATGCCGAACGGCAGAATAGAGTCGGTTCATCGGGGTCTCAACGTCCAAACTGAACAGCTTGACAACCGTTTTCAGTTTTCCGCCACGCTGTCATACACAACGATGTCCAGATCGACGTTTTTGACGGCAGTCAGCGGTTCAGCCCCCGCGACCCTGAACTGTTTGGTCAACCCGCGTACTTCGACGATTGTCGCCATGAAAAGACCTTTCCGTGCAGCCACGAAGTCCCTCTCAACCCCATATTATGCCTCATGTGGAAACAGAGCAGGATAAAGTTGTGGCAAAACGGAGCAGATTGGATGCGTTTTTTCAGCTTGTGAGGGGGCAAAAAAGACAATACCCGCTTCTGCGTGCCAGAAGCGGTGTCTCAGGTAAAAAAGACATGTATTCTGGCGACCCGTTGGGCGGCTACACTTCGATGTAGCGCCTCCAGCTTTCCATCCCACTGCCGATAGCGACGACGAGATAGCTGGTGCGCGGGATTTTCGGTTCCCACCGCATCCGCATCCCGGCTTCATGAGGCAGACGGTCGCCTTTTCGATGATTGCAGGCGTAACACGCACAGGCGGTATTACCCCAGTTGTCCTTACCGCCGCGTGATTTGGGAATGACGTGGTCTACCGTGAAATCACTTTTGACCAGCATCTTACCACGCACCACCCCACCCGGCTGCACGCCGCAGTAAATGCACGTGAAGCTGTCGCGCATCAACACGCCGCGCCGACTCCAGTGCGCCTGACGACGTGGAACGTTGACGTATGTCCGCAGCGCAATCACCGATGGGATCGGGAATTTATCCCGCACGGTGCGGAGAAACTGATCGGTCTGTTCAACGACGACGGCTTTTTCCGCAAGCAGCAGGTTGATTGCGCGGGGGATAGTGATGATGGAAAGTGGTTCCCAACTTTGTCCGTTTAGCAGCAGGACTCTACCCTGACCAGCAGAAGCACCCATCACAATGGATAACCCTCAGCATATCTGCAATTGTACGAACCATCACAAGTATACATGATGATTCGCACAAATGCTCGTGCGACCCCGCTTGTTTTAATGGCATTTAACCGATTCTTCAACGGAACACAACACCGTTGAATCAAATGGGCGGGAATACACCCCCGCCCAATTCCGCCTGCTGTACATGACATCGCTACCGATAAACGGGGTTCAGAAGCTGCTCACTCGTGTGCGCGCTGTGCTAACAATAAATCGTGTCCCGTGCGTGCTGCTTGATCGTTCAGTCCGTTCTGTTCGGTCGTGGTCAAGCGACCCCCACGACCGCCGCATGGTTCATCCGTCCCCCTTTGCACCCGTCGATGCTGGCAGCGCGGAACGAATGGACGGCAGTCGTAAGGTCTTGTGTTGTTTCAATTGTCCAGGTGCGTTGAGGAGCGTGGGGATGGCATACTGCCAGTCACCACGACCGTGATCCTCTGCCATACAAGACGACCTTTCTGTGTCATCCGTTCCACACCGCGCGCCTTACGGCGGGTGTGTGACGAATACCCGCTAAAAGAACAGCGAGAAAAGCCGGTTGACGAGATCGCTGCGTTTTTCAGTGTTCGTATCACTGGCAGCGCGTTCGTCGCGGGCGGCGCGGATTGCCAGGCGTACCAGCTTGTGCTGTTCTGCCCGGCGCTGAAGTTCCTGATGGCGTTCCTGCAATCGTTCCAAATGCAGTTCCTGATCACTGACGAACATGAGGTTTCCCCTTGACATGACCATTTTGTTCACTGAGGTTGTCGGTTCTGCTTCGGACAGATGTTCGTCTGTCCCCTTCTCTATATGTCATTCAGGACGATTTTCGTACCAGCGCAAGATGGGGTGTATCACCATACTCTCCTCCCTGGTCTTCAATTTCGACCATCGTTTGTTCTGCCGTGTAAATGATGTCGCGCAGCCAACCCAACAAGTCAGCCTTGCTCAAGTGTGAACGTTTCAGTAACTCTCCCGTCATCGCCGCGTCGTGGATTTCATCCAGCGTATCAAGCAGTCTTTCCAGGCGACCATCCATCGTCGGTTCGTCGTACCGTTCGTCGTGACGGTCTTCGGCGCGCAAATCGTGTTTGACGAGATGGAGCGTCGGAGCAGGCGTCAGGTGGAATGTCGGTTCCATGGTTATCCTCATCGAGGTTCATGTGCAAACAAACAAAAAGGGCGTGAGCTTTGGTATCTGCTCACGCCCTTACGGGAACCGCTTGGGGTCAAGAGTGTGCGACGGCTAGGTCATCCTGCTCCGTGACACATCTCTTTCGTGAACTTCTACCGTCCGATTCGCGGCATATTCCGCGACCGCTCCATCGCTGAACCCGTCGGGCTGCGTGTACCACGCGCCACCCAACCCATCGCTGAACGTCGTACCGCCATCCGCATGGCGACGCGCCGCGATGAAACGCGGGAATTCTGGCGTAATCCCGATGTGGGACGCAGGCAGAATCCGCCCATTGCAAGGCAGCATGGCACCCCGAATGAGGGTGTTCAGCATGGTGGTGCGCGCGAACGCGCTGACGGTCATACGATTCATTAGGCACCCCGCTCCACAACGGTGCTGTTGAGCATCGCTAGAATGCTTTCGCCTGTGATGAACACACGACGCATCCCGTTGGGTTTGCTGACGCGCAAATGCCCGTTCTTCACAAGCCGTTTGAGCGTACTCAAGCTGATGCCCAGTGCTTCAGCCGCTTCTTGCCGGCTGTACACTGCCCCCGCTTCGATGGTTGGTTTGAGAGTCGTCATCACAAGTCACTTACCTTTCACACTATCGCAGAGCGTAGCACGGCTTTACAAACGTGTCAAGCAACTGGAGGCGCTGTTAAAAAAGATTAATGGTCAACGAGGGGTCAGGAGAGCAAACCACGAAGCACAGACAGTACAGAACGGGGGTTGACAGCACACGACGACTATCGGCATAATTTCAGCAGCAGCGATGAACAAGACAAGTATGCCGATATCGGCAATCGCCAGGGAGCGCACGCCGCAGATTGAGAGCGTGTGCAGGTTGGCGCGGCAGAAATTCCCTTGTTCGCATCGGATATAAACGCCGATACGCTGGCGGGTGAACGAACCGCAGTCAAAAGTCGAAAGTAACAAGTTGAAAGTAAACAAGCCCTCTACTTTCGACTTACACCATTATACTTTTAACTGCTTTTCTGTGTAGTCCGCCCACCGCACCGGGTGTCAAACGGGAAGTATGAAGCGGCGGCGCGCGTGGTTATCCGCGCGGCGCAAACAGGGTGGTAACGCGGGAGAACCAACGCTCTCGTCCCTGATGCACATCGATGCACATGGGACGAGAGCGTTTTTGATTCAGGAGAAGAACGATGCAGCACGAACTGGAGTCGTTGTATCAGGCGGCGCTGGCTGCGCTGGAGACAGTCCGCACCAGCGACGAATTGCAGGCATGGGAACATGAGTACATCGGCAAAAACGGGTCGGTGACCAAGACGCTGCGCGGGGTCGGCGCGGTCGCCAAAGAAGAACGGGCGGCGTTCGGCAAACGCGCCAACGAGATCAAAGAAGCATTGGTCGGCGCATATGCCCAGCGTGCAGACATGGTGCGCGCGCATGAACTGGCGCAAGACCTGGAAGGCGGCGAAATCGACATCACGCTGCCCGGTCGCCAGCGCCCGATGGGCGGGCTGCACCCCAGCACGCAAACGCTGCGCGAATTTTACAGCATTTGGGCGGAGATGGGTTTTCAGGTGTACCGTTCGCGCGATGTCGAAACCGACGATATGAACTTCACGCTGCTCAACATGCCGCCCGACCACCCGGCGCGCGATATGCAGGATACGTTTTACACGAAAACGCCGAGCGTGATCCTGCGCACGCACACATCGCCGGGACAAATCCGCGCCATGCAGCAGTTCGGTGAAAACGGGAGCAAGCCGATCCGCATCATTTTGCCTGGCATGTGCTACCGCTTCGAGCAGATCACCGCGCGCAGCGAAATTCAGTTCAATCAGGTCGAAGGCTTGGCGGTGGGGCGCAGTATCCGCATGAGCGACCTGAAAGGCACCGTCGCAGAATTTGCGCGCAAGATGTTCGGTGAAAATGCCAGCGTGCGTTTTCGCGCGTCGTATTTTCCGTTCACCGAGCCGAGTATGGAAGTCGATGTCGAATGTTTCCTGTGCGGCGGCGAAGGTTGCAACGTCTGCAAGTATTCCGGCTGGCTGGAGATCGCCGGGTCGGGCATGGTGCATCCGACGGTACTCCGCAACGGCGGCTATGATCCGAGCGTATGGAGCGGCTTTGCATTTGGCATGGGACCAGAACGCATCACGATGCTGAAACATGGCATCCGCGATATTCGCTATTTCTGGGGCAACGATTTGCGGTTTCTGGAGCAGTTCTAGCACACGGATTTCAATAGACACTCGAAGGGCTGTAAACCGCGTGAACACACTTCGGCGAATACGACACGCACTGCTCAGCACCAGCGAAGGACGACTGCTGCTTGCTGTGCTTTCGACGCTGGCAATCGGCATGTTTTTCTATATGCGGGTAGAAGGGTGGAGCTTCATTGATGCGCTGTACTTTTGCGTCGTCACCCTGACAACCATTGGCTACGGCGACCTGTACCCCACACGTGACGTGAGCAAGCTATTCACCGTTGTCTACATCATCACTGGGCTTGGAATGCTGGCGAGCTTTATCAACCTAATCGCCCAGCGACGGCTGAGACGAACCGAAGAACGAGCGCAAGGCTTTCGAACACGGTCAAGCCGTGACACATTGTCGAATATGCACAAGGATGAAACTGAATGAAAATTCCCCTCTCGTGGCTGCGAGAATTTGTCGAGATCGATATTCCCGTCGAACTGCTGGCGGAAAAACTGACGGCGGCGGGCTTGGAAGTCGGCGCGCTGCATTATATCGGCGTACCGCAGGCGCGCGTCGAAGGCTTGCGCTACCCCACGTCCGATCATCTGGTGTGGGATCGCCAAAAGCTGCTGCTCGGCGCGATCCGTGAAGTCAAGCCGCACCCGAACGCTGATCGGTTGGTGCTGGCGATGGTCGATTATGGCGCGGCGCAGCCGGAACAATGCGTGACCGGTGCGCCGAATCTGTTCGAGTTCAAAGGGCAAACGTTCGAAAAGCCGCTCTATACGATTATCGCACTGGAAGGCGCGGAAGTCTGGGATGGTCACAGCGAGACGCCCGCCCGCATGATCCTGAAAGAGAAGCCATTGCGCGGCATCCCCAATCGCAGCATGGTGTGCAGCGAAAAAGAACTGGGGATGAGCGGCGATCACGACGGCATCATTCTCATGCACGATGCGCCCGGTTTTCCGCCCGGCACGCCCGCACAGGATGTGCTGGGCGATGTGATTCTCGACATCGAACTGACGCCGAACCTCGCGCGCTGTTTCAGCGTACTGGGCGTCGCGCGTGAGATCGCCGCGCTGCTGGATAAACCGATCAAACAGCCGTCGTATGACGTGAAGATGGATGGCGCGCCGATTGCGGGTACAGTGCAAATCACGATTGCCGACCCGAACGCAACCCCGCGTTTCGCCGTCGCGCTGCTGCGCGATGTCACGATTCAACCGTCGCCGGAATGGATACAGCGCAAACTGAAACTCGTCGGTCAGCGCCCGATCAACAACATCGTCGATGTGACCAACTATGTCATGTTCGAAATCGGTCAGCCGCTTCACGCCTTCGACTATGATCGGCTGGTCGCCCGCTCGAATGGCAGCACGCCGACTCTGCACACGCGGCTGGCAAAAGCGGGCGAAAAACTGAAAACGCTGGATGGCAGCGAACGCTCGCTTGCTCCGCACGATATCATCATCACCGATACGCACGATGTGCCGATCAGCCTGGCGGCGGTGATGGGCGGCTTCGACACCGAAATCAGCGACAGCACCAAGACCGTGCTGCTCGAAGCCGCCAACTGGGATTTCATCAGCGTGCGCCGCACCATGCACGCGCACAAGCTGTTCAGCGAAGCCGGCACGCGCTTTTCGCGCGGTGTGCATCCAAGCCAGGCGATTTTGGGCGTACAGCGCGGCATCGAACTGATGCGCCAGGCGAGCGGCGGCATCGTCGCACAAGGGATCATCGACGAGTACCCCAAACCTGCACCCGTCGTCACGGTCGAACTGCCCGTGCGCGAAATCGAACGCATCATGGGCATGACGTTCACGGCGAAACAAGCGGCGGGGCTGCTCCGGCGCGGCGGCTTCGATGTCAAGGTGAGCGGGAGTACCCTGCATGTCACCGCGCCGGATACGCGGCTGGATATCGGCACGCGCGTCGTCGGTCAGGCGGACGTGATCGAAGAAATCGCGCGCATCAACGGCTACGAGCATATCCCGGTGACGATCATCGCGGATATGATGCCGCCGCAGCGCCCCAACGCACATCTGACGCTGGAAGAAAAAACGCGCGATCTGCTCACCCAGTTGGGCTTGCGCGAACAAATCGGGTATCGCATGACGACGCCGGAACGCGAAGCCGCACTGAC
>Ga0224723_1002421_pt1 | contig 10342 bp, 11 predicted proteins | sample Balambano_FR2_Me_FD_161647 | JGI IMG/M metagenome (GOLD analysis project Ga0224723, IMG submission 161647) | Freshwater sediment microbial communities from Lake Towuti, South Sulawesi, Indonesia - Balambano_FR2_MetaG | ecosystem: Environmental > Aquatic > Freshwater > Lake > Sediment | place... | reverse complement strand
TGTTCGACCAATTTCAGTTCGTCGTCCGTCAGTTGGAAGTTCAGTTGTTTTGGCATACACACCAGTTTACAATTTCGTCGCTCTTTTTCAAATTTTCAACTTTAATCTACTAAGACGCCAAGAGTGCCAAGGAAAGTCACTATTCTGAATCTTGGCGTACTTGGCGTCTTAGCGGTTCAAAAGTTTTGAGGCAATCATCTGCTTGGATGCAGAAAAACTTGAACTGGTCAGCAGAACGGCATAAACTCAGCGGAAAAAGACTGACGAGAGGTTGATGACGATGGCAAATTACACTCTGCAAAAAGAACAGCGCAATTTCGCTTTTGACGCCGCGCTTTCACCTGTTCTGAGTATCGAAAACGGCGACACAGTGACATTTGAGACAGGTGACGCCGCCTACGAACGCCTCTCGAAAGGTGAAGCAGTCGAAGCGATTGGACTGGAAAATTTCAACGCTGTGACGGGACCCGTTTATGTGAAGGGTGCGGCTGCAGGCGATGCGCTCAAAATTGAAATCCTTGATGTGCAGGTGAGCCGCGCCTGGTCGGTGTGGCTGCCTCAGTTCGGCGGCCTGGGAGCGCACACCGGCAGCACACAGGTCAGGGAAATTCCCCTTCGTAACGGCAGAGCCATTATCAACGACAACGTGAGTGTCCCCGTTCGCCCGATGATCGGCTGTATCGGCACCGCCCCGGCTGAAGGCAGAGGATCAACGTTCATGCCCGCGTATCCATTCGGCGGCAACATGGATTTGCGCGAAATGGAAGTCGGAACAACGCTCTACTTACCCGTGCAGGTCGCGGGCGGGCTGCTCTCGATGGGCGATCTTCATGCGGCAATGGGCATCGCCGAGCCAACCTGGGTGAGCCTGGAAGCGGCAGGACAGGCGACACTGAAAATCAGCGTGGAAAAAGGCATGATGCTGAATTACCCGCGTTTGCGCCTTGGCAAAAGCACCTACTGCCTCGGCATGAGCGACACGCTGGAGAAAGCACACCAGATCGCGCTGGACGAGGCGTATACCCTGCTCACCCGCGAAATGGGCATGGCGTCATTCGATGCCTATGCCTACGCCAGCGCCTGTGTGGATATGCGGCTCGGTGGTCCTGCCTGCGCGATTGTGATGGCGGTTGTGCCGGATGTAAGCAGCCCATAAAATCAAAGACTCAGCGCAAAGTCTCAAAGACGCAACGTTTTATTCTTAAACCCTTTGCGTTCTTTGAGACTTTGAGTCTTTGTGATGAAAGATGTCTATGCCAGGCTTGCGGTTTCCCACAGCGGCGTATTCGACAGAATTTTATTCATCAGGAATGGGAACTGTTCAGCGCGGAACGGCTTGATGATGAAGCCGTTAAAACCCGCTTTTTTCGCCTCATATGAGCGCGTTCCATTCGTGCTGATGCCCACAATCGGGATACCGACGAACTGCGGGTAACGCTTGAGGTCCTTCAGATAGGCTATCCCGTCATAATTGTAGATGTCCAGACCGAGCAGCACCGCGCTCACATCGCGCAGCATACTCAGTGATCGCGGCAGCTCCTGCGGGGAACGCAGCGCCGTATAGCGCAGCCCCATTTGTTGCAGGGTATGCGTGGCGACCTGATTATTCGTCCGGTCATCATCAATCAAGAGGATATGTGATGCAGCCATAGTTCACCTTTTCACTTTGAATGTAACCAATCAAAACGTTGGGCAACGTGAATAAGATAAACGTTGCGCGTTCAATGCTTAAGGTTGGCTGCAATGAAGGTGAAGAAACGGATGCGTTGTACAGCAATCTTTCGATTAGTGGATAGCATACTGTATTCGCAAGAATCGCGCAACCTCTCGATGCGGATTGATATAACTTTTTTATTCGCCAACCTGAACGCGCTTAACCATGACAGGGTAAAATGATTGATAAGCATTGTTTCACATGAGGAGGAATGATCGTGGCTGACGAAAAAGGGACGAAAGCAAATCCGTGGATGCTTAAAACACCGCCCGGCACGTCGGAATACACGATGTACAAGGATGAAACCCGCGATCCGCCGATTCTCGTCTGCACTGTCGGGTCAACCGTGCTGCATTATGATCTGCGCTGTATCAATGATCTTCACGCCATGCTCAAGGAGCGCGGAGATTGGGTCGAACTTGGCAGCGCCGATGAACAGAAAGAGGCGAAAGCAGGCACGGTAGAAGCGTGGGGGCGTTCGCCGGACAACCCGATCGGCGGTTGGTACGGCTTAAAGAAAGGGTATCGCGGGCGCTTTGGCATGTATCTACCGCCGCTGATGGAAGAACTTGGCTTGGTGGAACTGGAACATAACCCTAAAGGCAACCGCATGAGGGCGAAGTAGGGGTAAGGGTAACATGAGCAGTTGCTATGGAGATGCCCCTGAACGGCTTAAGGTGCATTATCATGACCTGTGAACTGAGTCGGTAATCATTCTTATCAGGAAAACAGGTCATGTTGAATCGTGTTGAGCCTCAACCCAAACAGGAATCCGTCTGGGATTATCCGCGCCCGCCTCGTGTTGAGCCTGTGCCGCAGCGTATCCGTGTCATTTTCAATGGCGTGACGATTGCCGACAGCGCAAACGCATACCGTGTCCTCGAAACCAGCCACCCGCCCGCCTACTATATTCCGCAGGCGGATATTCGCATGGATTTGCTCAAACCCGTACCGCGCTACAGCACGTTTTGCGAGTTCAAAGGGTCGGCAGGCTACTGGACGCTGCAAGCTGGCGATAAATCCTCACCGAATGCTGCCTGGAGTTATGCCAGACCGAGCAAAGGTTACGAGACGATAACCGATCATCTCGCCTTCTACGCCTCTCGTGTGGATGAGTGTTACGTCGGCGATGAGCGCGTGCAGCCGCAGTCGGGCGATTTCTACGGCGGCTGGATCACGGCGACCATCGTTGGACCGTTCAAAGGCGGCGCAGGCACGCAGGGCTGGTGACAATACGACATTGCGTTGAATATCTGTTAAACGGATGCTCTGGCGAGTATCCCGACAACAGATCAACCTGTCGGGACATGCGCCAGCACATCCGCTCTCATCTTTCCATCACCCACCCTCCACCAATTCCAGCGGCAGATCATCCGGATCGCGGAAAAAGGTAAAGCGTGCGCCCGTCAGCGGGTCAACACGAATCGGTTCACAGGCGACTTCATACGCCGCGAGATGGGCAATCGCCGCGTCCAGATCAGGCACGGTGAAGGCGAGATGGCGCAGCCCCTGTGCCTCTGGCATGGACGGACGCGGCGGCGGGTCTGGAAATGAAAATAACTCGATCTGATCGCGTTCCCCGATACGAATATCCAGCTTGTACGACCCCCGTTCAGCACGGTAGGTTTCGGCAATGACCACACCGCCGAGAATGTCCACGTAAAAGTGTTTTGACGCGGCATAATCCGAGCAGATGATAGCGACATGATGAATGGCGTGAATGAGCATGGCTGAGTCCTCACTCGAAAAGCGATATTTCCCTGCCTGCGCTGTATAAGCCTGTGACCAATGACGCATGATGAAAGGCAAACATGACCAGCGAACGACTCCGTATTCAAGAAGAAACGCTGCTCTCCGATAATTGGGCGATCCTCAAACGCACCGTGTTTGATTATCAGCGGGCGGATGGCTCGTGGCAAACCCTCACCCGCGAAACGTACAATCGCGGCAACGGCGCGACGATTTTGCTGTATGACCGCGCCCGCCGCACCGTCATCCTCACACGGCAGTTTCGTTATCCAGCCTACGTGAATGGTCACAACGGCATGTTGATCGAGACGTGCGCGGGCTTGCTTGACGCCAATGACCCGGAAACAGCGATACGGCTGGAAGTTGAGGAAGAAACGGGCTACCGCGTGAGCAATGTGCGCCGCGTGTTTGAACTGTTTATGAGTCCCGGCTCGGTCACGGAGCGCATTTATTTCTTCGTCGCCGAATACGCCGCTGACGACCAGATCAACGCGGGCGGCGGGCTGATCGCCGATGGCGAGGATATTGGTGTGCTGGAACTGGACTTTGACCGCGCCTGCGCGATGATGCACACGGGCGAGATCGCCGATGGCAAGACCGTCATCCTGCTGCAATATGCGCTGATCAATGGGCTGCTGGACTGAGAAATCGAATTGATACAGGTGCATCACCCCATCCCATCGTGGTAAACTCGGCGCTTTCCGTTGCAGGCGATACAGATCACCATGACCGATCCGCTGTTGAGCTACCGCTCCGAATTTCCCATTCTCGACACCTGCACCTATCTGATCTCGAATTCGCTGGGGGCAATGCCGCGCCGCGTATACGACAGTCTGCGCGATTATGCCGATACGTGGGCGACGCTCGGCGTACAGGCATGGGGCAATCCCTATCATGACCTGCCGACGTGGTGGGAACTCAAAGGCGCGGTAGGCGACAAGATCGCCCCGCTGATGGGCGCTCCAGCGGGCAGCGTGCTAATCCACGAGAATGCCAGCATTGCCAACAGCATCCTCATCAGCGGGCTGGATTTCAGCAACACGCGCCGTGATACCGTCGTCATGTGCGATCAGGATTTCCCGTCGGACGTGTACAGCGTCGGTCACATGCTGCCGCGCCACATGCACGTTCGCATGATCCGCAGCCGCGACGGAATCACCATCAATACCGATGAACTGCTCGACGCGATTGATGAACGCACTCGCCTGGTCAGCCTGAGCCATGTGCTGTTTCGCAGCGCGTATATCATGCCCGCCGAAAAGATCGTCGAAAAGGCGCACCGCGTCGGCGCACAGGTCTTGCTCAACGGTTATCACAGCGTCGGCATCATCCCGCTGGATGTGACCGCGCTCAATGTGGATTTTTATATCGGCGGTACGCTCAAATGGCTGTGCGGCGGACCCGGCGGAGTCTTCCTGTATGTGCGCCCTGATCTGCTGCCAACGCTCCAGCCGCGCATGACGGGCTGGTTCGCCCATCAGCGCCCGTTCGCCTTCGATGTGGACTTTTATGAGCCGCGAGAGGACAGCTATCGTCTTGCCAACGGCACGCCTGCCATCGCCGCGCTGTATGCGATTCAGCCGGGCGTCGAGATTATCGCGCAGGTTGGTGTCACAGCGATCCGCGAGAAATCGCTGCGCCAGACGGAACGACTGATCACGCTGGCGGATGAGCGCGGCTACCGCGTCAACAGCCCGCGCAAAGCTGATACCCGCGCCGGGACAATCACCCTACAGCCCGATCACGCCTACGAGGTCAGCCGTGAATTACTGGCGCGAAATATTGTTATTGATTACCGCGAAGGCGCGGGAATCCGCATCGCGCCGCATTTCTACAACACGGATGAAGAAGTCGAAAACGTGATCACGGCGATAGACGCGATACTGGCAGACGGCAGTTGGGAGAAACATGCTGTCGGGCGCAGCTTTGTCACGTAAGCGCCGCCATAGGCTAAAGCGCAGCGGCTTCCATCAATACCTAACCCTGATCAAGCAGGTTCGATCAGCCTGATCAAGAACCCATCTGAATATTATCGAAACACGGCGGATGCCCTTGCGGGCAGCCCTACAAAATCCATAAATACAATGGTTTTGTTTGTAGGGACGTGCGCCAGCACGTCCGCCTTACCATACAACGTTCTGAATATTATCGAAACACGGCGGATGCCCTTGCGGGCAGCCCTACAAAATCCATAAATACAATGGTTTTGTTTGTAGGGACGTGCGCCAGCACGTCCGCGTTACCTAAAGCGCAGCGGCTATCCATCAATGCCTAACCCTGATCAAGAACCCATCTGAATATTATCGAAACACGGCGGATGCCCTGGCGGGCAGCCCTACAAAATCCATAAATACAATGGTTTTGTTTGTAGGGACGTGCGCCAGCACGTCCGCGTTACTAAAGCGCAGCGGCTATCCATCAATGCCTAACCCTGATCAAGAACCCATCTGAATATTATCGAAACACGGCGGATGCCCTTGCGGGCAGCCCTACAAAATCCATAAATACAATGGTTTTGTTTGTAGGGACGTGCGCCAGCACGTCCGCGTTACCTAAAGCGCAGCGGCTATCCATCAATGCCTAACCCTGATCAAGAACCCATCTGAATATTGTCGAAATACGGCGGATGCCCTGGCGGGCATCCCTACAAAATCCATAAATACAATGGTTTTGTTTGTAGGGACGTGCGCCAGCACGTCCGCGTTACCTAAAGCGCAGCGGCTATCCATCAATGCCTAACCCTGATCAAGCAGGTTCGATCAGCCTGCTTTCAGCAAGCTTACAAGGAAATCATGCCAGACGTTTTGAACGTCTGGCGGAGCTTCATCCCAGCCCCAGCTTGCCCGGACACAGGATGTTTTTCGGGTCAAGACCGCGCTTGATCTGCGCCAGAGCGCTCATGCCCGCGCCGTACTGCGCCTCCATAAACGGCAGCAGGCGCAAACCAACGCCATGATGATCATTCATCACAGCGCCCGCGCTCAGTGCCGCGTCAATCCCGGCTTTGATGATCGCGTCGTGCAGCGCTTTCGCCTCCGCCAGATCAGCGGGACCCGTCGGGATTTTCATGCGAGCGTAGATCATGCTACCCCACTCATACCAGTGGGAAAAATGTGTGTTCAGGCTCAGTTCCCATTTCGGGTCAACCGCCCCCTTCATCGCCGCCGTCGTCTCGGCATACACATTCTCAATATGCTTGAAATCCGCGACGACATCCACTGTCCCCCAGATGCTCGGCAGTTCAGGGGCATACGGCGGGTAATAGAAGACATATCGCCGATCCCACCACGTCTGAGCAACGCTGGAGGGGAGTTCCGTTCCGTCAAACTCATTGCAAATGTTGAACGCGATCTGCGCTTCGGTTTCGACCAGCGCGGCATAATCGCCATCGAACATCAGCACCATCGTCGCATGAGCCAGCGGCATTTCGACGGCGCGGGCGAGGCTGTGCTTCGCCGCATTCTTGTCATAGTAGCGGATTACGGCGGGGCGTAAGCCGGTGACCATAATGCGCCGCCCCGCCTCAATCCCGTCCGTCAGGCGGGCAAAGCTGAACGCGCCAAACACTCGTTTTGACGGCTGACGGCGCAGCTTGACCACCGCCGCGGTAACGATGCCCATGGTCCCTTCCGAACCGATCAGCAACTGCGTCAGTTCGGGACCCGCTGCATGGCGCGGCACAGCCGGCGTCGAGACGATTTCGCCCGTCGGCGTGACGAATTCCACACTCAGAATGTGATCCTCGATCTTGCCATACTTGCTCGACAGTACGCCCGATCCGCGTGCGCCGATGCTGCCGCCAATCGTCGCCCATTCCGCCGAAGCGGGATAATGCGTAAACGACAAGCCGCGCTCGTTCAGATACGCCTCAAAATCGCGGCACGAGAGACCCGCCTCCACCGTGCAGGTGAGCGATGCGCCGTCAATCGTGCGGATGGCTTTCATGCCGCGCAAATCAACGACGATTCCGCCGCGATCCGCATTCGCCGCGCCCTGTACACCGCTGCCACCGCCCCACGGCGTGATCGGCACATTCAGTTCATTGGCGAGGCGGACAACAGCAGCGACCTGTTCCGTTGTCTCCGGCGTGACCGCCGCATCGGGGCGGCTTAACGGCTGTTCAGCTGCCGTCGCCGCAAGCGCATACCAGTATTGATCGTTGGCGTATTTGATCCGCGCTTCAGGCTGCGCGAGGACGTTACTCGCGCCGACAATTTCCGTCAGCGCGTTGATAAGGGTCGTGTTGTCAACTGCCATGCCGTCCATCCTCGCATTTACCATGCCCATGCCTTGCCTTCCGTCCAGTCGCGGTTTTTGATCGTGACTTCGACCTTTTCCAGTTCTTCCACCGCGTCAATCAAGTGCTGGCTGAAGCGCTGGAAAGCGATCTCGCCTTTTTCCGCCGTGCCACGAAACGGATTGCCCATAATGCCGCTGTCCGTGAATTCTTCGTGATCGAACGGAAAGTTGAAATACTGGTAGCCCTGAAATTCCGCGTCGGGCATCCCGTCTTTTTTGCCCCACGCCTCGCCCAACCAGCGCGGTGAATGCGCCTTGTCCACAATTGCCCGATCCATGCGAACGAGGGCGGGGTTATGGGCGAGACACTGGCTCGTTTCCAGTTCGCCTGCGTGCCAGCCGGGGGTTTCGTCAACGGGTCCTTCGAGAACATCCTTCAACATGCCGATATAGCGTTCGGCATACGGCTTGTAGAAGGCGATCAACGCGCCGGTTTCATAGCGCAGTTTGCGGAGAACCGGGTCAATCACCTTGATGTTCGAGCCATGCCCGTTGACGAAGATCAGGCGGTTGAAACCGTGATGGATCAAACTGCGCCCGACATCGTAGACCATATTCAGGTAGGTATCGGCGCGTAACGTGATCGTCCCCGCGCCCCAGCCGGGCGCTCGCATGTGCTGGGGGGAGTAACCCAGCCACATCGTCGGCGTATACAGGATACCCGCCTCCTCACCCGCCCGCTTCGCCACTTCGGTTGCGGTGATCGTATCGCAGTACAGCGGCAGGTGCGGTCCGTGCTGTTCCAGGCTGGCTTTGGGAATGAGGATCGTATCGGAGTGCTTGAGGTATTCCTGAATATCTACATAACTCAAATCACCCATGCAGTACGAGGCGAGATTGAGGTCTTTTGCTGAACGGGTTGCCGCCATGATCTGTTACTCCTGGAGATCTGTCGCCACTACGGACGCGCTGGCGCACGTCCCTACGCCGGACACAATTGTGTAAGGATGTGCGCCAGCACATCCGCTGAATTCATGTCTCTCCCAATACCGCTGGGAGTAAACATCCCGAATATTACGATTTATCTTACATTCTACTCCAAAATGCGCCGCACTTCATCCAACGCTGCATCGGCGAAGGCATCATCGTTGATATGCGCCTCAACTTCGACAGTGCGAATCGTCGGATTGAGTTCGCTTCTGAACAGGGCGCACATTTCGGCGTGCAGCGCTGCATCCCAGAACGTGCCGCCGTTGGCATTTTCCATGACCGATCCGCCGAACAGCGGCACCAGCAGCGTCACCTTGCCTGCCGCCGCGTTCAGCTTGCGAATGACAAACCGTGTCGCTTCAAGTTGTTCGGCAGGCGTGAGGCGCACGAGCGTGAATTCCGGGTTGTGATAATACATTGGGCGATCCTGAAATTGCGGCGGCACTTCATGTTTCGCGCCGAACACCATGAAATCGAGGCAGCCCGGCACGACCACCTGCGGGATTCCCGCCTTGCCCGCCGCATTCAGCCGTGTTTCGCCGGCGTTGTGAAAGCCGCCAGCGATATATCCCGCCACTTCGCTTAACGTATAGTCAAGGATCGCGCTGAACGCGCCTTGCGGGATCAGTTCCTCCATTGCCGCGCCGCCGACGCCGTTGGCGTGAAAGATCACGAAGTCGTAGCCCATTTCGTCTTCGATGTGCGGGCGAATCCGCATCAATGGTCTGGTTGTATTGCCGAGCATGGTCGCGGCAATGGCAGGGCGGCTTACATCATATTTCATGTTCGTAGGGGCGAGGCTTGCCTCGCCCGCAGGGTTTTCGGGCGAGGCAAGCCTCGCCCCTACTGCAACAGGTGAGGAAGATTCAGCGATAGTGAGGCGTCCCTCATACGCCCGCGCCATGCCCGCAATCGCGGCGGCGGCATTGTCGAACACGGTCATGCTGATCGGGTTCAAGCCAAGAATATCCACAACCGAATGCAACACCATGACATCTTTGGTGCCGACGAACGGGGCGAATTTGCGAAAACCGCTGGCTAAAGGCGATACGATCAGCTTGGGAAAACCAACGGGCAGAACCTTCATGGCGCTGGCAGCCAGCACCGCGCCTTCTGCGCCGCCGAGCGAAGCCACACCGTGAATTTTGCCCGCGCCGTACAGATCAAGCGCGATTTTGCGAACGCCCTTGAGCATTTCCTCAACGGCTTTGCCGCGTGTGCCGGCACTTCGGAGCGCGTCAATATTGGAACCCGCCGCCCGTGCGACAGTGGCGCGATCGTAATCCGCAACGATTCCAACCGCTTCACCGAGAATGCCCGAATCCAGCACGAGCGTATCGCAGCCGTATTCGCGGACGCGATCCCGCAAGTACGCGGTTTCAGGTCCCTTGGTATCAAGCGTGCCGATGAGCAGGACGGTTGGCATGGTGTTAGGGAATAGGGATTAGGGAAGAGGGGTTAGGGAAGAGGGAAGAGGGGTAAGGGAAGAGGAATTAGGGATTGGGGATTGGGACAAGTAGTGCGTAGGGGAATGGGCTTGATTTTCCCTTACGCACAAATCATGCAGGGAATCTGGCGAGACTGCCTTGTTCCTACAATTCCATCCCCGATCCCTATCCCCTATCCCCTATCCCCTATTCCCTATCCCCT
>Ga0224723_1002420_pt1 | contig 10345 bp, 10 predicted proteins | sample Balambano_FR2_Me_FD_161647 | JGI IMG/M metagenome (GOLD analysis project Ga0224723, IMG submission 161647) | Freshwater sediment microbial communities from Lake Towuti, South Sulawesi, Indonesia - Balambano_FR2_MetaG | ecosystem: Environmental > Aquatic > Freshwater > Lake > Sediment | place... | reverse complement strand
CTCAAGCTCGCCCCGTTCTTCCCTTGTCAACCGCACATGATATTTCTTCGCCATCTGCCTGCCCCTTTCCCGGACAAACAGTATATCCCCTTTCTTACCCACTCGCTTCCTTTTGGTCGTCTAGTAGGAAAACTGGCGAAGTTGTTACGGGAGGCATTAGCAGCGCGTTTTGCGGCTTGCCGACGACTGTACCAGTAAGTTACAGGCGTTGGCTCCGTTGTCTGATAGTTCGACGTATCCACATTGCCGACAATCTTGGATGAAACAGGACCGCTGGCACTTCCCCACCAGTTATATTTGGCGTCCACCGGGTCGGTCACATCATTGGTCACGGCGTCGCCATCCCCGCCGAAGTTGTCGTAAATCTGACTGGTGTTCACCACGACTTCACCTTCTCGCTGGTACACGCCCGCGCCGGTGCTGGCTTCGTTTTGCGCGATAATGCTGCCGGTGATCATCGTCTCAGCATTCGAGCCATACGTGGCGATGCCGCCGCCCGACCAGCCGCGATTGCCCATGACCTTGCAGCCCTCAACGGTTAACACGCCAAAGTTGATGATTCCGCCGCCATCGGGCGAGAAGTTATCGGTGATCAGGCTGTCGTCAACCGTCATCGTACCGGTGTCGCCGTTGTGCAGCCCACCACCCCAACCGCCTTCATTCCCGGTGATTTCGCAGGTTTCGAGGGTTGCGATGCCGCCATTGCCCAAGCCGCCGCCATAACCGGACTTATTATCGGGTCCCAGCAGGCAGTTGGTCAGGCTGACCGTTCCCTGATTGAGAATGCCCCCGCCCCCCGTGTCAAACGCGCCGACATTGCCGCGCTGAAGGCTCAGATTTTGCAAGGTCAGCGACCCCGTATCGGTCACAAAGATCAGGCGGTAGTGCTGGACGCCTTTTCGCGTGATGATCGTCTGTTTGCGGTTGCTGCTGCCGCCGGCAATCGTGATGGTGCTGGTAATGAGGGGCAAGCCATTTATTTCGGAGACGCCCAGCGGCATACCCGGCGAGAAAAACAGCGGGTCGGATTCACGTGGTGGCGGGTCAAGTTCCGCCCAAAAATCGTAATCACCGAGGTCATACACGCCGGTAGCGAGGTTGATCGTATCCGCCTCACTGTTGGCGTTGGCGGCGATAATCGCGCTGATCAAGCCGACGACATCGCCTGAACTGACATTGAACGTAGCCATTTGAAACTCCTTTGAGGATAACACATACGATACCTCAAAGTAGTACAAAAGTTCGACGAAGTGGTGAACATTTGTTCAGACATTTGTTCACTTTTTTTGAGTAGGGGATAAGCTGGCTGTTATACGTCCGTCGCGGGCGATATTGTCCCCGCTGTCTCGCCGTCTTCCACCGCCTGCGGTTTGAGCAGGTCGCCGAAGGACACGCCGAGCGCGATCACGCTGATCACGCCGAACACCGAGTATGCCAGCGTTGTGACGCCGTGAAAGACAATGCCGAGCGCCGCCGAGATCACCGCATCCAGCCCGATCATCTCGCCCGCCACGCGGGACGCCCCCTGAAACGGACCGATTCCCGCGACGGTCAGCGGGATAGCGACACCTAACGAAGCCAGGCTCACACCGAGACATGACATGGCGAACATATCCACATCGGGAATTTCGTTGACGTTGAATGCCAGCAGCAGCGTGTAATAGGTCCCCAGCGAGACGCCCCAACCGATGAGCGTCCAGAAGATGGCGCGGGCGGCGATGCGCCACTGCGTCAATGCCTGCAAACCGGCGAGGATTTCATCCACGCGCTTGCCAAGGTTGAACCGCGCCAGAAATGTCAGCCGCGTTTCCAGCCACACCGCCACCCGATGCGGATACTGCGGAAAACGGGCGAACACGATCAGCACGGCGAAGCCGATCACCGCAACTACCCCAAACACGCCTGCCGTTCGGGCGACGCCTTCCGGCACAAACGGCGCTCTCGACAAGCCGAGCGCCAGCACAACCACGACCATGACGACATCCAGCAGCCGTTCGACGACGACGCTTGCCGCCCCCGTGAAAATCGGTACGCCGTAGCGCGTCGCCAGCAGCACGCGCACCAGCTCACCCGCCCGCAGCGGCAGTTGATTGAGCAGCATGGCGACGTTGAAGATATGAAAACAGTGGATCAGGCTCATGCGGTCATTCAGGAGTGCCTTCCAGCGCACCCCGCGCAGAAACAGCGCCAACCCCACGCTGAGAAAGCTGACGATAATCCAGAAGATATTCGCCCGCTGAATCGCCGCGCCGACCAGTTCCAGCGGCACATCGCGCAGCGCCAGCCACAGGAACACGCCGCTGACGACGATGCTCAGGAGGATGAGGATGACTTTTCGCATGAATTACCCTTCATAACCGGGCGGCGGCGCTTTTTTGATCTCAGCCGTAGTGGTCGTGTTGTTTTGCAGCAGCCATGCCCGTGCAATACTCTCCTGACTGAATACTGCCCGCTCGCGCTCACCACTCAGCGCACGAAGTAAGCCAGAAACAATCTGCGCGGTGAACGCATTGTCAATCAGCACAGCGGTTCGCCCGGGCGTGCTGCCTGTAATTCGCGTGACCTGTCGAGATCGCATCAAAGCCTGTGAACTGACCAATATGTTTCCCAGCCGTACATCCATCAGGAGATGCAGCGGACGATCCAGATTCCATTGTCCAAACAACTCCGCCAGGTCAGCATAACACAAATCGGCGGCTTCTTTGCCTACGTCATTGAAGCGAATACAGATAATACGCCCGTTTTCGATCCATTCCTTACGGTAATGTTTGTTCTCGCTCATGACAGGTCTCCCGTGAAAACGTCCACTTCATTTATTTCATTCATTGTAACGGTACACGGTTCTCTTAGAGCATGTGGAATTGATGATGTTACGGAAGATTCATAATCGCCCGAATGGGACTATTCCGCCTGTGCAGACACGTTTCGTCATCTGTCCGGATGGCAGCACATCCTACAGCCGGCATTCCTGATACTGGCGAGGTGCCGTCGCTGTTGCAGCGCGTGAAAGCGGCTATCTGTTGACGCTCTTGGCGTTTTGGCGCTTCAAAATAGGTTGGATTTCTCCCCTCTCCCCGCTTGCGTGGGAGAGGGGTTGGGGGTGAGGAACTTACCTACGGCGCAACTGTATAACTCGAATAGGGCACGCCGAGCAGAAACAGCGTACAGACCAGTGATATTAACGCGGGGATGATGATTGCGGCGGCAAACACGCGGCTGTCCTCGCGCAGGTGCATGTAGAACGCTACGACCATCAGCGCCTTGCTGATTGACAGACCGACCAGCAGCGGCGTTCGCAGGATAAACGAGGCATCGAATATCGCTGCAATGGCGACTTCCGCCAGCGTGATGCCTGCCAGAATACCAAAGATCACATTGTAAACATCGGTCTCAATCCGCCGTCCAAATAGTATGGTATAGGGCGGAACGACGTGCGGCAGTTCTTCCTCCACTGGTTCAGGGTGGAATTCGAGTTTTTCGATGACTTTGTTACCTTCGACAATTGAAGGATCCATCCGCACCGACTCAGAGGCATCAATCTGTTCAGGATTGGCTTCGTCGCTGGTGGTCAGCGCGTCATTCACTTTGACGTTGTTGTTCGCTTCGTCAGTCATTTGCATCCTCAAATCAGGTAGATGAGCGTGAACAGGAAAATCCAGACGACGTCAACAAAATGCCAGTACAAGCCGAACATCTCGACGCCGAGATAATTTTTCGCATTGTAGTTGCCGCGCCGCGCCCCGCGCACGACGAAGAACGCCCACATGACGCCGACGATAACATGCAGCCCGTGTACCGCCGTCGGCACATAGAAGCGCATTCCGAATTCGCTGTCGTAAAGCGTGATGCCTTCCGCTGACAGTGCGCGATATTCGACCACCTGTAGTGAGACGAAGATAATACCGAGAATCGCGGTAGCGGTAATCCACATCGCCAGCCCACGCTTATCATTGCGCTGAATGGCGACCAGCCCACGCACCATCGTCCAACTGCTGGTCAGCAGCAGGAATGTATTGCTAGTGACGAGGAACAAGCCCGCATGTTCATGAACTTCTGCGACAATTTCAGGATTATCGAAGCGAAAAACAATATAAAATGCGATCAGCACCGAGAACAGCACCACTTCGGAGGCTAGGAACAGCCACATCGCCAGCTTGAGATTCTCGATACGCAGTGCCGCCTGTTTTTCTTTCGGGCTGAGTTTGTGATCCAGACTCAGATCTGCCATGCTGAATTAACCTCTCTGAAACAGAAAACGGGGCAGCCAGCGCAGAAGCTGCGCCAGCAAGCCTGCGCCAATGCCAATCAGACCGAGCAGCCAGTCCAGCCGCCAGATGATCACGCTAATCAGAATGGCGTTGGCGATAGACAGCACACTCCTGGCGGGTTCCTGTGGGATGATCAAGCCAATCGCCGCCAGATAGAACACCCAGAACAGCACAATATACGTCAGCGCGAACTTCATGATCGTGCGGACGTTTCGGTCATCCCGCCACAGCACCATGACCAGGATGGGCGTGAGTATCCACATGCTGATACCGAGAAGTTGCGTCCAGGGTGTATCGAGTCCCGGATCGATCTGGAAGGCGAGCCACGGCAAGCCGAAGTACAAAATCAGATAGATGACAAGGTAGGACCCCGCTGCTTTCAGGAACGACCCAATCGGGCGGTTTTGCGCGGGGATAATCATCACGAACAACACAAACGTGGCGACGATGAACAGATTCCACATCAACTGCCACGCGCCTTGCAGGAACGGCGGTACGCCAAACAGTGCCGCACCGGGGAACATCGCAAACCACAGCAGCGACCCGTACACAATGAGATTTTCAAGCCAGCGCGGAATTCTGATTTCTTCAACAGGCTGTTCAGCGGGCGCACCCGGCGCTTCGACAGCCGATACAACAAGCGATCCCTGCGGGGCGGGCAGGGCAGCAGCAGCGGCGCCGCCGGAGCCAAGCGCGGGCGCAGCGGTTGCATTTTTCGCTTCAAACTGCGCGATTTTGTAGTTTCGATCATATCGGTAGAATGCAGTGGCTAATGCCCATGCGATTACCGCCAGCGATATGAACGCGAAGATGACGAAGATCAAAAACAGCACTAGCTGGCTGACATAAACCGTATACGTGCCAATCTGCATTTCCACATAGCCAACCATCGCAGTAGAGGCTTCCGGCATGGCGGTGGTTTTCAGCGCGAAGCCACCCGGCAGCAGGGCGAAAAAGACGATTAACGCCACCAGACCGATGAGTATGCCCGCCAACTGCCAGATCGTGCTGGAGAGCAGATAATCGGGTTTCCTGGCGTCTTCTTCCAGTTCATGATGAATTGCCTCAACTTCCGGTCCTTCGCCATGAGCGCTTAACCTGAAGTTGAACGCGCCGATCCCCCCAACGAAGCCGAATGCACAGAATAGCATTGCGAAGACGATGCCAATGCCCGAATCCCATAACGGATCGAGTCCTTGCAGCCCGCGAATGACAGTGACGAGCAGCGCTCCTAACAGGAATCCGAGGATCCCGAAGGAAACTGCTCTGCCTAATCCCGGTTGCGCCATAAAATCACTCCCTCACACGGCATAGCGCACAATTATAGCGCCATCCGTTCCCCAAGACACGCCGTTAAATCAGAAATAGCACCACGTAGAACAGTATCCACGCGATAATGACGAAATACCACAATTTCGCGGCAGCCTCAACGCCCCAGTAATCACGCGGCGAATACGCCCCCGCCTGCGCGTTGCGAAACACCTGGATCATCCAGCCGCCGATGACCAGCGCGTGAACTGCATGGTAGCCGATCATCACGCGGAAGATCGCGCCGTATTGCGGAATACCCACATACGGGTTGAAGATGAAAATCGCTATCATCACGGCGAGAAACGCACCGCCCAGCACCAGCGTATAGCGCCACTGGATCAGGAAGGTATCGCGCTGATTTGCGCGGATCGCTTTAACGCCCTGATGTGCCGTCCACCCACTGATGAGGATTGCCGCCGTTGCCAGCAGCGGCGGGATGAACTGAATGGGAGTGAGCGCGGGTAAGTCCTGAATCGTGCTGCGAATTTGCAGATTAACGATGACCAGGCTCACGAACACAAGTATCCATGACATCTGGAATACGGTGACGAGTGTGCGCCTGTTTTTGAGCGCCAGCGCTTCCTGTCGCGTCAGCGGGCGCTCGTTATCCCTGATCTGCTGTGCCATTCCCCTACAACCTGTAAGTAAGAGACGCGCACACCTGTCTGCGCGTCCTTCAATAACGCTTGCGAAAAGTGCCTAATCACCGCTGGCGGCGTGTGCCTGCACCAGTGACGGTTTCTTATGCGGCTCCATTGTCTGTGGGTAGGAAGGTCCGAGTTCCTTTTCCTGTTCTTCCAGATAATGATAGGCGGCTTCCGTGCCGTAGCCATACGGATTCTTGAACGGAACGGGCTCACCATGGAAGTTGTGTTCCGGCGGCGGTGATGATGTTGCCCACTCCATCGTAAGCGCACGCCATGGATTTGGACCGGCGATTTGCTTTTCTTTCCTCACAAGCGACCAGACCATGTTGAACAGGATGATGAACGTCGAAAGCCCCAGCACAAATGCCGAGAAACTGATGATGACATTGATCGGCTGAAATTCCGGCGCATACACTGCGACACGGCGCGGCATTCCGAGCATGCCCACGAGATGCTGTGGGAAGAACGTGAAGAAGAAGGCGATATAGGTGATCCAGAAATGGATTTTGCCCAGCCGTTCATTCAGCATGTAGCCGGTGACTTTCGGGAACCAGTGATAGATGCCTCCGTAAATCGCCAGCACCGACCCGCCGTACAGCACAAAGTGGAAGTGGCTGACGACGAAGTACGTGTCGTGAACGTGCAGGTCGAATGGCACAGCGGCGAGCATTACGCCGGAGATACCGCCAATCACGAACATCGAAAGGAAACCGAGCGCGAACAGGTTGGCGCTGGTCAGGCGTAGTTTGCCACCCCAGACCGTCGCCAGCCAGCTAAAGATTTTGATACCCGTTGGCACGGCGATAATCATCGAGGTGAGCATGAACGGAATACGCAGATCGGGCGTCAGGCTGGTGAACATGTGATGCGCCCACACGGTGAAGCCGAGCAGGGCGATTGCCAGGCTGGAAAGCGCAATGGCGCGGTAGCCGAAGATGGATTTGCGGGCATGGGTACTCAGAATTTCCGAGAGGACGCCAAAGCCCGGTAGCACCATGATATACACGGCAGGGTGGCTGTAGAACCAGAAGATGTTCTGCCACATGATGACATTGCCGCCTTCTGCCGGGTTGAAAAAACCGGTGCCTGCCACGCGATCCAGTATGAGCAGGGTCAGCCCGCCGGCGAGAAACGGCGTCGCCATGACGATGATGATTGAGGTTGCCAGAATCGCCCACACAAACAGCGGCATCTGGAAATAGCCCATCCCTTCGGGGCGCATGTTGCGAATCGTGACGATGAAATTCAACGCGCCGAGAATCGACGACAAGCCGAGCAGGTGGATGGAAATCGCCCACATCGTTTGCCCGTCGCCGGGGCTGAACAGCGTACTCAGCGGCGGGTAACTCGTCCAGCCCGCCTCTGCCTGCCCCGCGAAATAACCCATGATCATCAAAATGCCCGCGGGTGGAATGAGCCAGAAGGCGAACGCATTCAGCCACGGGAATGCCATATCCTTCGCGCCGAGCATGAGCGGCACAAGATAATTGCCGAACGCCGCCCACATCGGGATGATCCACAGGAAGATCATGATCGTACCGTGCATGGTGAAGAACTGGTTGTACTGCGTTCCATCCACCGCGACATCCAGCGCGGGCGTCAGCAGTTCCCAGCGAATCATCATGGCGAGTGTCCCGCCGATGATGAAGAAAAAGAGTGCGGTTACGGCATACTGCACGCCGATGATCTTATGATCAACACTCCACTTCAGATAATCACTGATGCGAAGCCTGTTTTCTTCATGAACGGTGACACTCCCCGGTAACGGGGCGGTTACTGTAGCCATCGTAAGTCCTCTAATTACAGTTAAAAGTTAAAAGTCGAAAGTTAAAAGTGACTGCTGATTGATTACTTTTAACTTTTAACCTTCAACTTTTAACTCTCTTCTTAACTTCCCGTCTGCGTCAACAGGAAGGCGACAATTGCGTTCCAGTCTGCTTCGGACATATAGTTGGTTTCGCTCGGATCATCGTTGAACGGCGGCATGATGTTGTTATAACCTGGCACGACATATTCTGAAGGGTGGCGAATACTGCTGCGGATGTATTCTTCCATCGTCGCGTAGCCTGTGGCGTTCAGGCGTGACGTGCGGGAAGCTACCCCGGTCAGGTTTGGACCGGTTACACCGACCCAGCCCAGTTCTTCGAGACGGTGGCAGCCGGAGCAGGGATAATTCTGAATGACCTGCCGACCCAGCGCCACCGGATCATCCGGCGGATACAAAACGGTTTCGAGTGACGGATAATAGAACTCACGCAGATACGTTTCTTCGTCGGGATGCACGATCAGCCATGCGCCGGAGAGGTCGCCATCTTCGGTCACGATTCCCGCCATGTTGCCATGCCCGCCGCCGCACAGTTCAGCGCAGACAATGCGATACACGCCCGCTTCAATCGGTGTGAAGTGCATGTCCGTGGTATAGCCTGCCAGCGCATCCTGCTTGAGGCGCATTCCCGGAATCCAGAACGCATGATTGACATCTTCGGTATCAATAGTGACGTATACCGTCTGGTTGACCCAGGTATGCATCTGTGGCGAACTGAATGTGATTGCACCGCCTTCAGTAAGCGTATGTTGCAGTGCCTCAGGTACACGGCTCATATCCACGTCGGGGGGTAAGTCGTCCGTTGTTGCCTCATAGCCGAATGTCCAGGCGAAGCGCTGTCCTAAAACGGAGACATTCTGTGTATTCGCCGGTACGGTTTCGATCTGCTGCCACACGACAAACGCATACAACGACAGGATTGTAACGATAATAGCGGGGATGACCGTCCAAACCAGTTCGAGCGTGGTGTTGCCTTGATTGGGGGGTCCATCAGCCCGTTCGCCTTTGCGCTGGCGAAAACGGACGACGCTGATGAGCAGTAACCCTTCGACCAGCAGGAAGATCGCCCCGCCGATGAAGAGCATGAAGCGGAACAAGTTATCAATCAGCACGGATTCGGCAGAGCCCTGGGTCGGAAAAATCGAGGGGGTGAAAAGCGAGATGAAAAACCCGCCGACAATAATAATGACCCCGCCGATAATCACCCAGACGAGCGAAATGCCCATGCCGCCGCTGCCAGACTGATTTGAACTGCCTAATTTGGGAAGATTCATGCGCTGTTTTCCATCAAAAATGACGCAATCACATCAGGAGCAGATGCACACAGCCATAAAGATGAGCGTATCTGATTTGTACAAAAATGAACAAACACTGAAAAGATTTTACCTGAGTTGAAATGGTTTGGCAACTTAAAACTGGTGAATCAAGCGCTCGTATTCCCCGTGATCGCCAATCCAGAACCAGATAATGAGATTATCCTCCTCACGTAGCCCCAATGCTCTATAGTGCAAACTTACACGAACAGAATACAACGGCTCACTCTTGGAGACACGCTTGAATTGCAAACTTGGGTGAAATGGATTTTGCAAGAAAAGTCGGTAGGCTGCTAATGCCTGACGACGAACATGAAGAGGAAGGTTTCGATAATTTGCCTTGAATTCTTCGGTTCGTCGAGATTTCAAAGCGAATCGCGTTCGAGTTCATCAAGGTCTAGTTCAACAGTTTTGCCGGCGCGATACTCCTGCCGCACCTTAGCTGCCAATGCAGACAAAGCGGATTGTGACTCACTGAAGGCTTTATCCCAGTTCGCTTCGTCTACTATGTCGGCTTCTTCATCACTCAGCAATTCAATCGTGATTCGCGCCGCACCCGCAGGTAGCTCAAGTGGCTCATCCAGTTCCAGTTGACCCGACTTGTTGATTCTCCCTGTGACCTGAATTGGGGACATGCGCTTTCCCTTTATTCCTCTCTATAAAGTATAACACGGACGAACTGGTTGAAGTGCAGAAAACGATTTGGCGATAAAATTCATGTATTCACCACATTCTGTAGAAAGATTTCTACCCATGACTCGCGTTTCCCTGATATATGTTTCGGATGACAGGCTGATCGTTGACCAGATCACGGCTGAACTGACGAAGACAGGTGTTTCCGTGCGCGATGGCGGCAGTGCTGATGTCGCTGTGCCTGTTCTGTCGGCGCGGGCGCTGGCTGACTCGCGGTTTCAGGAACGGGTGGTGCAAACGAGAACCGATAAGCTGCCCCTGTTCATTCTTTATATGGGCAATGAAGCG
>Ga0224723_1002419_pt1 | contig 10350 bp, 7 predicted proteins | sample Balambano_FR2_Me_FD_161647 | JGI IMG/M metagenome (GOLD analysis project Ga0224723, IMG submission 161647) | Freshwater sediment microbial communities from Lake Towuti, South Sulawesi, Indonesia - Balambano_FR2_MetaG | ecosystem: Environmental > Aquatic > Freshwater > Lake > Sediment | place... | reverse complement strand
CGCCACGCCCAAACTGGCGCCACTGCTGATGCCCAGCACATACGGGTCTGCCAACGGGTTGCGGAACAGCGTTTGCATGACCAGACCGCTCACGCCTAATGCCGCCCCTGCCATCGCCGCTGTGATCGCTTTGACCAGCCGAAACTGGATCACAATCGTCCGCCATGACTCACGCTCCGGTTCGCCGCCCTGCAAGATGATGATGATCTCGCCTAACGGGATATTGACCGAACCCAGCGCAAGGCTCGCCGCAAACAGACCGATCAAGCCGACCGCCAGTACGACCCAGATGGCTTTCCGTCTCGTCATCGTCTATTGCAACTGCTGGTAGTAAAACAATTCATGTTCGGGCAGCACATCGGGATGAAAGATAGCGATCAGGTCTGCCAATACCAGGTCGGGACGCAGTACGCCCGATTCACCGTAGTCGTTGCCGCCCAGTTCGGTCGTGCGAGCATTGTTGTTGAAGATGGTTCGATTCTGGAATGGGGCGAATTCGGCGTAGCGTTCATCTTCCGCCAAACCTTCATCGAGCGAACGCCAGAAATTGGCATTCAGCCACACGTCGGCGTCCTGCCCGCGTTCCAGCACTGCTTCAAACGCCAATGGGAGTCCACCGACCGAGTCGTCATCCGCCCACAGATAATCGCCGCCCGCATCGGCGATCAACTGCGCCGCGTAACTCGCCCCCCCACTGACAAACCACGTATCCATGAACATGCCGTTAACCAGCACAGTCGGTCGATCCTGAACATCTGCGACGCTGGCGCGCAGTGCCGCATAGCTGTCGGCAACTTCAGCCACCAAAGCGTTCGCTGCGCTTTCCTGGTTGTAGAACAGCGCCGTGAATTTGATCCATTCCGCGCGACCGAGCGGCGTGGTTTCGACATAATCGCCGTTGAGCGCTGTGGGAATTCCCGCTTCAATCAGCACCGGATGGGCGTCAAAATCGGGGCTGCCCAAACCGTAGGTAAACACGACGTCGGGTTCAAGGTTCAGCACCTGTTCGACATCGATGGCGCTCCCGCCGCCCACTTCGATCACGTTCCCGGCATCGATGCGTGCGCGCACATCCGGGTTGTAAGCGAAATCGAGTTCATCGACCGCGACCAGCGTATCCAGCACGCTCAGTTCGACAAAGTGCGGGAGATACGTCGTCGAAAGACTGATCGCGCTCTGGATCGGCACATCGATCAACACGGCTTCATCGAAGCCTTCCGGCGCCGGCGTGCCACACTGTACCAGCACATATTCAAATGTCTGTTCCGCGCCCGCCCATGGCGTCAGCACCCGAACGACCTTGTAATGATTGAAGTAATCGACTTCGAACGCCGACGAATACTCGATGTCGATCTTTTCGGGAAAATAATCGACATCGGGGTCATAGTCTGCGACGCACCCGGTGGTCAGATTGACGGCGTCTTGCGCGGACGCACCTGGAAGAACAGCGATGAGCAGCGCGAACAGCATCAGATGCACACCGCTTCGAACGACGAAAACACGCATGGCATTTTCCTTTACTGACAAAAGGGATAAAATGCCACATTCGCGCATAAGCCGCGTAATCAAGGTAACGATGCCAAATAAAAAGTCTCGCATGGATGCGAGACAATTGGAAATCGACCAGATCGATGACCGCATGCCCGTCCCCCCTTTATGCGCGAAGGTGGTCTACGAGCGGCAGTTCAGGCGGGCATTCGGGCTTCGGGCGTTAACCCCGTTACCGTTGCGCGACAGCGCCGGACTTGCACCGGCTTCCCCCATTGTACGCCTGACATCCGGGTCATGGCGCACCTGAGCTGACGACTACGTTGTAAAACTCAGCGTATCACGAATCGAGCCGGACTGTCAAACTGCGAACACGCTTTCATCCGTCACCACGTACACACGGTCGCCCGAACGCGGGCGAATGGTCATATGGGCGATAAAGCCCCCGAACGCGGGCAGCACCGCATGATCCATTTGCAGCCAGAAACAGGGCAGCTTGAGGGTTTGGCGTGCCTTCCCCATCATCTGTACCGCCGGGTGCAGATGTCCCGAAAGCACGTAGCCGGCGTCATGCCGCGCCGGGTAATGCGTCAGCACGAATGGCGGCATCACATACGGCGCATCATGCAGTTCAATTCCCCACGCACGCGGCGGGTCGCCTGCATGTCCGTCATGATTGCCGCGCACCAGCAGCATGTCGAGTTCAGGATGTCGCGCACGCCACGCGCCGATTTCGGATGTCATGACAGGTTCGTAACCGCGCGCCGCGTGAACCAGATCGCCCAGTACGATCAAGCGCTGCGGTCGCGTCGCAGCAATCAAAGAATCCAGCCGTTTCAGGTCGTCAGCGAGATCGCCATATGGGATCGGGATCGCCGAGCGCCGGAACGTCTCCGCTTTGCCCCAGTGCGTATCTGTGACGAGCAGCGTCCCCGTGCGCGGCAGATACAAACCACGCTGTGCATACAGGTGAACCGGTTGATCGGCAAGTATGATATGAACCGGGTTCGACATTAGGTTGACGTTCAAGACGCCGTTTTTTCGCGTGCGATGTCTTTTTCCAGCGCCAGCGTCATTTTGCGCACGCGATCCGCCAGTGCTTCGCTGGTCATGGTCTGGCGCACACGCTCGATCAGCAAGGGGAACGCGAACGGCGTCGGACGTTTCACATCGTTGAGGACGATCTGCCCGAATGTGATTTTCTCCAGCGCGCGCATCAGCCGCTTGATCTCCAGTTGACGTTCCAGCACTTCGCGCCGTGCCTGGTGCAGGAGCAGATTGTCCGGGTCATATTTCATGAACACGTCGTACAACAGGCTGCTCGACGCCTGAAGCTGCCGCGCGCTTTTTTGCCCACCCGGAAAACGCTGCATGACCAACCCGGCGATGCGCGCAATTTCTCGAAACTGACGTTTCGCCAGCTCGGAAGCGTTCAGGCTGTGCAGAATATCCTGCGCCAAATCATCGCTGCTGAGCAGCGCAGGCAGCACATCGTCAATCGGCGCTGGGTCAGGCGAAAGCAGTTCAAACCCATAATCGTTGATCGAAATGGTGAACGTGATCGGCAGCATGCGCCCGATGCGGTACGCGATCAGCGACGCCAAGCCTTCATGCACCAGACGCCCTTCGAATGGGTAAAAAAACAGATGATGACCTTCGCGCGTCCTGACCCGTTCGATCAGCAGTTGATCGCCCGCCGGAATGCTCGACCAGCGCGCCTGAAGTTCCAAAATCGGGCGGATGGCGCGCATTTCATCGCTGGTATAACTGCCCGCGCGCGCTTCTTCGAGTTTCTCACGCACGGCGTCGGTCAGTTCGCTCGAAAGCGGCAGTGAACCGCCGAACCAACGTGGCACGATACCGCGTTTGGAGGAAGCTGCCCGCACCCAAGCCGTCATTTCGCGGATACGCACGAATTCCAGGATTTTTCCGCCCAGCGTAAATTTATCACCCGGTTGTAAGCGCGCCAGGAAACTTTCTTCGGCAAAACCGACTTGTGACCCGCGAATATATTGTACGTTAAGCATCGCATCGCCCAGAATCGTCCCAATCGACATGCGATGGGTACGGGCAATCGTCTTATCCTCAACCCGATATGTGCCATCCTGCGCTGTGATGCGGCGGTATTCGGGATAGGCGCGGAGCGCATCCCCACCATGCGCTGTAAAATCCAGCGTCCAATCGAATTCGGCACGGCTCAGGTCACGATACGCATATGCGGTACGAATTTCACCGAACAACGCATCCGGCTCGAACCCGCCACCCAACCCGACCGTGACAAGATGCTGCGCCAACACATCGAGCGGCTTTTCCATCGGCGGACGCGCTTCGATGATCCCATGCGCGGCGGCATCGCGCACCGCCGCGATCTCAAGATATTCCAAGGCGTGGGTCGGCGCGCACGTGACGCGGCTTGGCGCGCCGGGTCGGTGTCCACTGCGCCCGGTACGCTGAAGCAAACGCCCGATCCCTTTTGGGCTGCCGACCTGGATGACGATATCAACCGGCGAAAAATCGACCCCCAAATCCAGGCTGCTGGTGCAAACCACACAGCGCAGCGTGCCGAGTCGCAGCCCGTTTTCGACCCATTCGCGCGTCTTTTTATCCAGCGAACCATGATGAAGCGCGATTTCGCCCGCCCATTCCGGCTTGAAATCGAGTATCGCCTGATACCACAATTCGGTTTGGCTGCGCGTATTGGTGAAGATCAGCGCGGTTCGCCCGCGCTCAACAGTTTCGATGACCGAAGGGAGCAGCGTGAGTCCTAAATGCCCTGCCCATGGAAATCGATCCATCGTTGACGGGATGATCGAGTCGATGTGGATGTCTTTTGGCTCATGACCCTGGATCAAACGTCCCCGTTTGACTTCACCGGTGACATCGTTGGCGATACCGATCAATGTCCGCAACGCTATATCCAGGTCGCCCATCGTCGCAGAAAGCCCCCATGTGCGCGCTTCAGGTCGCCAGTGCCGCAGCCGCGCTAACGCCAGTTCCGTCTGCGTACCGCGCTTGCTGGCGAGCAGTTCATGCCATTCATCGACGACGATCAACCGTAAATCCCGGAAATTGTGTTCGGCGTCGGTTTGTGCCAGCAGCAAACTCAGGCTTTCGGGCGTTGTGACGAGCGCGGCAGGTAAACGGCGGCGCTGGCGAGTGCGGACGGTCGATGACGTATCCCCCGTGCGCGACTCGACCATCCACGGCATCCCTAAATCGCGTATCGGTTCGAGCAGCGCGCCTTCGGTATCCGCCGCGAGCGCGCGTAACGGGGTGATCCACAATACGCGCAGACCGGGCGACTTGAGATCGTTCCACCGAGCGCGTTCCGGGTGTTCGTCGATCCATTCGATGAGCGCGCTCAACCACGCCGCATAGGTTTTGCCCGTCCCGGTCGCAGCATGGATCAATCCGCTTTCGCCGCGCTGATAGGCTTGCCATGTTTCACGCTGAAACGGGAACGGCGTCCAGCCACGAGCGCTGAACCAGTCATCGATGAATGCGGTCAAGACACATTACCCACGCGGCAGCGTCTCCGTCGTCACCGGGCGCTGGCGCGGTTGCCGCTGCTGAGCGTTCGCTTGCCGTGCTGCTCGGCGCTGTGCGTTGACGCGGTTCAATTGCAGCAGATAGTAAGCCGTGCGCCGCGTATTCAGCTCGATTTCCCGGAACACGTTGATCAGCCCGCCGAACGCATAGATGCCGATCCCCAGCACAAAAATATTGACCGCCTGCGCGATCAAAAACGATGATTCCTGCGGCGGCTGCGCCAGGTAGGTATTGTATGCCGCCACGGCAAGACTGATCACGGCGCCGATGATCGCCAGCACGCCGAAGACTTGCAGCAGCACCGCGATCATGCCCAAAAATCCGTACTTTCGTTTCACGATTCAACCCCTCATGCAAACAGTGCAAACATGCCGCCAGTATAGATCATTCTGGCGGCAGCAGCGCGCGAATCGTCGCCAGCGTGTCCGCATCCTGGATCGTTTTGTCGTCACGCCAGCGCAGAATACGCGGAAAACGCACCGCAATCCCGGATTTATGGCGCGCTGACCGTTGAATGCCCTCAAACGCCAGTTCAAAGACCAATTCCGGCGTCACCGTTCGTACCGGTCCGAATTTTTCGATGGTGCTGCGGCGGATGAAGCTGTCCACCTGCCGAATTTCGGCGTCCGTCAAACCACTGTACGCCTTAGCGAACGGCACCAGTTCACCCTGATCATTCCACACGCCGAATGTGTAATCGGTATACAGACTGGCACGTTTGCCGCTCCCACGCTGTGCGTAGATCAGCACAGCATCGATGGTCAGCGGGTTGACTTTCCATTTCCACCAATCGCCGCGCTGCCGCCCGACACGATACGGCGACGTTTTGCGCTTGAGCATCAACCCTTCGACATGTCGGTCTCGTCCACTGTCACGCTGATCTGCCAAGACCTCCCACGTGTCGCCGGGTACGATGGGCGATAACGACAGTGACGGGGCGTTCACATCGTCTACGATCTGCTCCAGCAGCGCACGGCGCTCACTCAACGGTCGTTCGCGGATGTCATGTCTGCCCCATTCCAATACGTCATAACTGAGAAAGATCACCGGAATGTCGTTCAGAATTTTCCTGCTCAGGGTCTTACGCCCGATACGACGCTGAAGCTGCGCGAACGGCATGACCGAACCGTCCTTCCAGGGCAGAATTTCGCCATCGATGACGACACCGTCGGGGAGTTTGAGCGACATTTCGATCAGTTCAGGAAAACGTTCGCTGATCAATTCTTCGCCGCGCGACCACAGGTAACTCTGCCCGTCACGCCGGATCAACTGCGCGCGGATGCCATCCCATTTCCATTCCGCTTGCCATCCACCTGCATCCCCAAGCGCGTCCAGTTCGTCGCGTTCAATCGGATAAGCCAAAAAGAATGGATATGGGCGGCTGACATCGCTCGACTGTGTGTCCGACGCCATCAGGCTCGACCAGTATTCGACGGTCGGTTCCCACGCGCCCATCAATCGGTGAGCGATGGTTTCTTTATCGATGCGGCTGACCTGCGCTAACGCGCGCGTGATCAACAATTGAGAGACGCCGACACGAAAACCCCCGGTGAGCAGTTTGTTCCACACGAAACGCTCTGTCCCGTCCAATTGATCCCACGCGCTAAGAATGACAGCGCGCTGCTGGTCTTCGTTCATCCCACGCAGTGGGATCAAGCGTGTTTCGACCCATTCAGCCAGTGACAATGGGCTGCTTTCCGATGCGCGCGGCAGCAGCAGGCTGATCGTTTCGGCAATATCGCCCACGGCGTCGTAACATTCCGCGAACAGCCATTCGTCGATGCCTGTCGCTTGCAGCGCCCATGAATGCAGTTTGCGCGCGTTGATCAACTGTTTGATGCGCCGTCCGCTCAAAAAGTACAGCGCCCATGCCGCATCGCCAGTGCGCGCCTCCGCGAAATAGCGCACCAGGGCATCGATTTTCGCGTTGGTTTTGGTGGTACTGTCCAGTTCTGCGTACAGATGTGCAAAACGCCGCATCTCAATCGTCGCTTTCCACTGCGTTATCGGCGCTGTCGTCGCGCTCACCTTCATAGCGTGTCGGCACGATGTGCGCGTCGATGCCGTGTTCTTGCAGCCAGCGCACCATGACGGCTGTATACCCATGTGTCACCCATACACGCCCTGCGCCAGTCTCGTCGATGACACGCAGCAGATTGTCCCAATCGACATGATCCGACAAGACGAAACCGCGATCGACTGCACGACGGCGGCGCGCACCACGTATTGCCATCCAGCCGGACGCAAACGCCGTTGAATGTTCGCCAAACCGCCGCAGCCAGCTTGTGCCACGCGCTGATGGCGGCGCGATGATCAACGCCTGCGACCAATCGGGTTTGCTTTCGGCGGCGCGGCTGACGTACTCGGTTTTGGGCATATTGACGCCACTGGCGCGGTAGCTGGCATTGATCCGTTCGACAGCGCCATGCGTGTAAATGGCTCCGATAGTCGGGTCAACGCCAGCGCTCAGGCGCTGCGCTTTGCCAAGCGCATAGCCGTACAGAATACTCGCTTTGCCGTCACGCTGATTGCTGCGCCACCATTGGTCGATCTCGTCGAAAACGACACGCTGTGGCTGCCAGCGATAAATCGGCAAACCGAACGTCGATTCCGTGACAAACGTATGACAGCGCACCAGTTCGAACGGCGCGCATGTCGCATCCGGTTCCGTTTTGTAATCACCCGTGATCACCCACACCTCGCCGTTGTATTCGATACGCACCTGTGCCGAACCGAGAATATGCCCTGCCGGGTGCAGCGAAATTTGCACGCCGTTCAGCGTGACCGTCTCGCCATATGCCAGCGTTTGCAGCGATGCGTTGTACAAACGCGCACGAAAGACATGCTCGCCCGCCTGCGATACCAGATAGTGTTTGCATCCCCACGCCAGATGATCGGCGTGTGCATGGGTGACGACCGCCCGCGATACACCGTTCCACGGGTCGATGTAAAAATCGCCCTGAGGACAATATAAGCCCGAGTCGGTCAGCACGATCAACGTATCCATCTGCGCGTGTGGTATCCTTTGACGATGAAGATGATGATTTGATTTCGCACTTTCGTTCTGATCATACAGGAATTCCAAATGTACTTCGGCGCTTTTTCATGCAATCGTTAGACTCACGACGGCGCTGGGCGCTGTTTTGCATGCTGCTTGGCGTCTATCTCGTCTTTTACATCGATAAGCCCGATTCGCTCGATGGCGAAGCCTTGCTCTCGGTTTCGGCGGCGCTGGTGCGTACCGGGTCGCCCAACATGAACAGCATCGCCTATACCGACTGGATCATGCCCGCCGGAAGCGGGATGGGCAGCGTCGGCGTTGATGGCGCCGTGTACTCGAAAAAAGGTATCGTGCCATCGCTGGCGCTGATGCCATTCGTCGTCACATCGGATACGCTGCCGCACCTGACGACGCGCGCCACAGCGATGTTTTTCAACCCTATCATCACGGCGCTGACCGCCGTGGTGCTGTACACCCTGCTGCGGCGGATGCGTTTTTCTGAGCGCACGGCGTTTATCACCTGTCTCTTGTACGGTTTGACGACGTTTGCGCTGGTGTATACCAAAACGCTGTTCGGTGAACCGCTCACTGCGCTGCTGCTGCTGACCGCTGCACTGCATACCTATCGTTACTGCGAACAACCGCGTGCGCGCGACGCGGTGAGCATTGGCGTGTGTATCGGTTTGCTGATCGGTATCAACACCATTTATGCGCTGTATGCGCCGTTGTTCGGGTTGATGATACTTCGCCAACGTTCATCGTCGGCTCGGTCGTGGCTTGTAAACAGTGCAGGTTACATGATCCCGATACTGACGTGCATCACCCTTTTGGCGCTTTTCAACGCGGCACGTTTTGGAAATGTGTTCGACAGCGGCTACCGTTTTGCAGAAGGCGAAGGTTTCATCCACCCGATCGCCGATGGGTTGTATGGTTTGTTTATCAGCCCGTATCGCGGCGTTTTCTGGTATAACCCGATCCTGCTGCTGGCAATTCCCGGCACAATCACGCTGATGCGCGCGAATTCACAACGCGGCTTTACCACGTTTGTCCTGGTCACAATCGCTGCCCAAGCCTTGATGTTCGCGTCATGGTGGAGCTGGCACGGCGGAATCGTGTGGGGAGCGCGCTTTTTGATCCCCGTCACCCCATTGATGATGCTCATCATTGCGCCGATCCTTGAAGCGGCAGGGAAGCATCGCTGGCTGCTTGCGCCCGTCATTTTGTTAATGCTGGTGTCATTCATCGTGCAAATGCTCGGCGCGTTGTTCAGCTACCTGCCGCACAATGCGTACCTGTTCGCGCATCATTACACCGGCGACTATTCCAGCATCGTCACGCTGCTCGACCCGCGCATACTATCGGACATGACGTTAAGCCCGCTTGTCGGGCATCTGGTACTGCTGCTGTCGGGCTGGTCGCTCGAACCGGTCGCGCTGCATGAAATGGACGGGGTACATCTGGCACTGGCGATACTCTTTTTCGTCATGGGCGCGCTGATGTTGGTGCGGCGCATCGCCATCACCGTCTGTATATTGATCGTTGTGCTGGCGCTGAACGGGATTGGCGCTCGCCGCGCCAATGCGCCCGAAACCGCGCGCATTCGCGTACTGAACGATGTCATGCAGCCTGCCGGCACGGTGCTGGCCCTGACTACCGCTTACGGTGCAGCGCTGATCGATCTGGAGACCCGACACGACGTGATCACGATCAACGCACCGATAACATATCGGGATCAGCGCGCGCTGATCCTGAATGCGTATGCACGCCGCCAGTATGATCGGCTGTGGTTCGTCACATGGTACTCGCCTGCCGATAGCGACAATTGGTTGGAACGCGCTTTGTTTGGAACACAGTATTTTGCGGGTGAACGCGCGATAGCGGGACATCGCGCGCTGGCGTTTACAGCGCCGCCGACGCCAATCCCGCAGGATACACCGGGTGCGCCGCACGCTGTCGCCTATCAGTTTGGGGCGATACGCCTGCGTTACGTGTGCATCGACAGCGATGACACCGATATTTTTGTGCGCCTGACGTGGGAGACGACCGCGCCATTGTTCAACGATTACCAGTGGTTCGCGCATCTCATCGACGAAAACGGAAACATTCTGGCGCAGTTGGATCGTCAGCCATTGGGTGGGTACGCACCGACTCGATCATGGACTCCGTTTTGGCTTTCAGAACCCACTTTGCGCCAGTGGCGATACTCCAATATGCGCTTCACCGACAGCCTGTATTTTTCCTTTTCGCCCGCCGCGACAGCGATCCGCATCGGTTGGGTTGACCCGGTGACCGGAACACGCCTACCGATCTGT
>Ga0224723_1002418_pt1 | contig 10350 bp, 9 predicted proteins | sample Balambano_FR2_Me_FD_161647 | JGI IMG/M metagenome (GOLD analysis project Ga0224723, IMG submission 161647) | Freshwater sediment microbial communities from Lake Towuti, South Sulawesi, Indonesia - Balambano_FR2_MetaG | ecosystem: Environmental > Aquatic > Freshwater > Lake > Sediment | place... | reverse complement strand
GGCGGTGGCGGCGAGGGTGTCGGCCACGCGACCCGCGGCCGCCGGGTCCGCGTCCGTCAGATCGCCGGGGTCGAGACCCAGGACACGCCGGTCGCTCGGCCGCTGGAGCGCGGTGGCGGCGAGGTCGGCGAGCAGGCCGGTGGCCGCCAGCGCGTCACCCGCGGCGGCGGCCGACAACCGGTCGGACAGGACCGGGTCGGTGACGAGGAGCTGGACGGGACCGTCGGGCGAGGGCAGCTCCGCCCGCTGGTCCGGGGTGAAGGGCAGGGCCGGGTCGACCAGCGGTACGGCCGTGTCGGGCAGGACCACCGCCCGGCCCTCGCCGGCGGCGACGGCGAGCCCGTCGGCGCTCGTCGGGCCGTCGCTCACCGTGACCGCCGGGCCCGCTCCGAGGCCGTCGTCGTCCGGTGTGGCGGCCTCGAGCAGATCGATCAGCTCGGCGGGGTCCCCGCCGCCGGCGGCGGCCAGGACGTCGAGGTCCGGTGACCCCCGCAGCTGGCGCACGACCTCCCGGTCGGCGCCGAGGCGACGCACGTCCGCCCACCACTGCCTGGTGGCCGGTCCGGCGGCGCCGGTCCGGACGGCATCGAGCGTCGAGGCGGTGAGCAGCGGGTCGACAGCCCACGTGCCGGGCAGGACGGCGGCGGCGTCCGTCGCCGTGCGCAGCGCCCCGCCCGCCGTCGCCGCCGTCTCGAGGGCGTCGGGCGGGACGAGGCCGGTCGAGTCCTCCGGTGCCGGGGTCGGCAACCGCAGGACCGCGGCCAGCAGCAGCGGGTCGTCGAGCAGCGGGGGGGACCACACGGCGAACCCCCGGCGGGACGCCACCGGCCCGGTCGTGGCGGCCGGGTCGTCCCGCAGCTCCACGACGAGCCCGTACGGTCCGGCCGCGCCGAGCGTCTGCCGCAACCGCATCGCCTCGGCGGGGATCACGACCTCGAAGTCGGTGCTCGCCCGGGCGGGCAGCGGGTCGAGCGTGACCGTCGCCAGGTCGACGAGGTCCGCAGCGGGGATCGCCGAGGGGCCGACCCAGCGGTCGACCGCCGACCGGGTGTCGAGGCGCCCCACGGTCCGCCGCAGGTCGATCACGCCCCGGCCGACCGGGACGGTGCCGGCCGTCACCGTCCCGCGCACCGTGACGCGCTCCCCTGGCCGGAACTCCAGCGGTTCCACCGCGGTCACCGTGAACCGTGCGGCCGCGGACGGCACGGTCCCGGGTGCGGTCGTGGGGTCGTCCGCCGGCGCCGTGGTCGCGGCGTCGGCGACGGGCAGCCGCAGCGCCGCCGGGGCCGGCTGCCCGGCCGAGGCGATGCCGCCGCTGTCCATCGCCACGACGACGGAGGCGACGACGGAGGCGACGACGAGCAGCCCGCCGACCCACGCGGCGGTCCGGTCACCCCTCACGGTGCGGCGAGCAGCCGTTGGGCCACCGCGCGCGCCACGCGCCGCTCGTTGGAGAAGGTGAGTCGCTCCGCCAGCTCCGTGAGCGGCACCCACGCCGCCTCGACGGCCTCCTCGTCGGGGTCGTCGCCGACGCCGATGGCGCCGCCCACCGCCTCGAGCAGGAAGAGGTGCACCGTCTTGTGGACCCGCCGGCCGTCGGCGAAGAACCAGTAGTCGATGGCCCCCAGGGAGTCGACGACCTCGCCGCGGATGCCGGTCTCCTCGGCGATCTCGCGGACGGCCGTCTCGGCGAGCGTCTCACCGGGCTCGACGTGGCCCTTCGGCAGACACCACTCGAGCCGGCCGGCCCGGTTGACGCGCGCGATGATCGCGGCCTGCGGTCCCGCGCCGACGGCGGCTGCCCCGGTGTCGACGGCACCGACCGTCCCGACGACGATCCCCCCGGCCGAGACCTCGACGACGGTGCCGCCACCGCCGGTTGTCGCAGCCACCGGGTCAGGGTACGCACGGGCGACCCCGGCGTCGGGTGCGCCGCTCAGGGCGGGGATGGCACGCTGGCTGGCCGTGCCCGAGACCGCGCCTGCCGCCCGCCGCCGCGCCGCCGCGGCCTTCGCCCGGCTGACGCCCCTGACCGAGGACCTCGGGCGGCGGTTCGCGGCGGCCGGTCACGAGCTGGCGCTCGTCGGCGGCCCGGTGCGCGACGCCTTCCTCGGCCGCACGGCGCCCGACCTCGACTTCGCCACCGACGCCACGCCGGACCGGACCGAGAGGCTGCTGGCCGCCTGGGGGGACGCCGTGTGGGACGTCGGGCGGCGGTTCGGGACGATCGGGGCGCGCCGAGGGCGGGAGGTCGTCGAGGTCACGACGTACCGGACCGACTCCTACGACGGCACCAGCCGCAAGCCCGAGGTGGTCTTCGGCTCGTCGTTGACGGCGGACCTGGAGCGCCGCGACTTCACCATCAACGCGATGGCGCTGCGCCTGCCGGCGATGGAGTTCGTCGATCCCTTCGGGGGCGTGGACGACCTGGTGGCACGCCGCCTGCGGACCCCGGGACCCGCCGAGCGGTCGTTCGACGACGACCCGCTGCGGATGATGCGGGCCGCCCGCTTCGTCTCGCAGCTGCTCGTCGACGTCGACGGCGACGTGCGCCGCGCCATGACCGCGATGGCGGGCCGGCTGGCGGTGGTGTCCGCCGAGCGGGTCCGCGACGAACTGGTCAAGCTGGTCGAGGGCCGCGCCCCGCGGGCCGGGATCGAGGTGATGGTCGACACCGGCCTCGCCGACCACGTCCTGCCCGAGCTGCCCGCGCTGCGGCTGGAGATCGACGAGCACCACCGGCACAAGGACGTCTACGAGCACAGCCTCACCGTGCTCGACCGGGCGATCGCCCTGGAGGGCGACCACCGGGACCCCGACGCGGTGGTCCCGGGGCCGGACTTCGTGCTCCGGTTCGCCGCCCTGGTGCACGACATCGGCAAGCCGGCGACCCGCCGGTTCGAGCCCGGGGGGCGGGTGAGCTTCCACCACCACGAGGTGGTGGGCGCCAAGCTGACCGCGGCCCGGATGCGCGCGCTGCGGTTCGACAAGCAGACCACGCGGGACGTGGCCCGCCTCGTCGAGCTCCACCTGCGGTTCCACGGCTACGCCGAGGGCGAGTGGACCGACTCGGCGGTGCGCCGCTACGTCACCGACGCGGGGCCGCTGCTGGAGCGGCTGCACCGGCTCACCCGCAGCGACTGCACGACCCGCAACCGCGCCAAGGCGACCCGTCTGGCGCGGGCCTACGACGACCTGGAGCGGCGCATCCGGGAGCTCGCCGAGCGGGAGGAGACGGCCCGCCTGCGCCCCGATCTGGACGGCAACCGGATCATGGAGCTGCTCGGGCTGTCGCCGGGACCGGTGGTCGGCCGCGCCTACCGCTACCTGCTGGACCTGCGGCTCGAGAAGGGGCCCATGACCCCGGAGGCGGCCGAGGCGCAGCTGCGGCGGTGGTGGGCCGAGCAGCCGGAGTCGGGGGCGGGGGCGGCCGGCGACCCGGCCGCCCCCGCCCCCGCCCCCGGCCGCCGGTGACCGGTCAGCGGGCGGCGGTCCCGCGACCGACCGTCGCGTACCACGCGGCGGCGGCCGCGTACCAGGCGGCCAGTCCGGCGAACAACCATGGCGAGTACCCGTCCGCGGGCACGGCCACGGCCGCCAGCGCGGCGGCGGCGACGAACGCGGCGTTGTACGTCACGTCGTAGAAGGCGAAGGCCCGGCCCCGCACCCCGTCGTCGACACCCGTCTGGACCAGGGTGTCGACGCAGATCTTCACGGCCTGCCCCGCGAAGGCGACCACGGCGGCCAGCCCGGCCAGCAGCACGGTCGTCGGGGCGACGGCGGCCGGGACGGCGACGGCCAGCGCGGCCAGCGCCAGGCAGACCGTGAGCCACCGGCCGACCCCGCGCGCGGCCCGGGCCGCGGCCGGGGTGACCGCCGCGGCGAGCAGGGCCCCGGCGCCCGCCGCCGCGCCGGCGGCCACGAGCACCCCGACCGCCTCGTCGACGTCGTCGGTCAGGTACCCGCGCGCCAGCACGACGAGGGTGATGGTGAGGACGCCGAAGGCGAGGCGGTGGGCGGCCATGGCCGCCAGCCCGTCGCGCGGCCCGGGCCGGTGCCACAGGTGGGCGGCCCCCTCGCGCAGGCCCGCGACGGCGGCGGTCGTGGCGGCCCGCAGGCTCGCGGCCGTCCGCTCGGCCGGCCCCAGGGAGGTCCGCGGCAGGGTCGCGGCGAGCCCGGCGGCGGCCAGCCACAGCGCCCCCGCCGCGGCCAGCAGGACGGCGTCGGTCGCCACGCCGGCCCCCACGCCCGCTCGCCACGCGCCGCCCACTGCCAGGCCGGCGGCGAAGGCCCCGGTGCCCGCGGTGGGCGTCACCGCGTTCGTCGTCACGAGGACCGGGGCGGGCACGGTGTGCGGCAGCGAGGCGCCGAGCGCCGCCAGCAGGAAGCGGTTGACCGTGAGCTCCGCCAGCACCAGGCCGTACAGCAGCGCCGTGCCCCCGCCGGCCGGCAGGCCGCCGGCCGCCACCACGGTGGCCAGGCAGGCGACGGCCAGCCCGGTGCGCGCGACGTTCGCCACGGCGAGGACGCGCTGGCGGTGCCAGCGGTCGAGGAAGACGCCGGCGAGCGCGCCGATCACCGTGAAGGGCAGCACCGCGACACTCAGCGCGCCGGCCACGAGCAGGGGCGAGGCCTGCTGCTCCGGGTTGAACAGGACGAGGCTGGCCAGCCCGGCCTGGAAGAGCCCGTCCCCGGTCTGGCCGGCGAGCCGGGTCGCCAGCAGCCGGCGGTACCGCCCGCCCCCGAGCGCCGTCCGCAGGTCCCCCCAGGTCGTGGGACCCGCTGTCGACGTGGCCCGCGACACGCGTCGAGGGTAGGCGGACGCGCTCGCCCGGGTCGCCGGGCCTGGACACTCCGCGCGGGTCGCGCAGGCCGCCGCGTGCTCGACGCGTGGGCGGCCAAGCCGGTCGTCGCTGCGGTCGGTCGGCACCCGGAGCGCCTGCGGCGACCCGTCCGTTCCCCGCGCCACTATGTGACGATGACGACGTCCGGGTGGCAGCCCACGACGGATCCGGCAGTCGCCGCGGCCCGCGCCTCGGTCTTCCCGCGGATCCGGTGGATGGGGTCGAAGTACCGGCTGCTGCCGCACCTGGCCGAGGTCTTCGCCGAGATCGGCGGTCGCACCGCGTTGGACGCGTTCTCCGGTTCGGGTGTGGTGTCCTACCTCCTCAAGCACCAGGGGTACGCGGTCCACAGCAATGACTACCTGGGCTTCCCGGCCGTCGTCGCGACGGCCGGCGTGGTCAACTCGTCCACGACTGTGTCCGCTCACGACGTGGAACGCATCACGGGTCCGGCGCGGGACGGTCGGGACTTCGTGCGACGCACGTTCGCGGGGGTCTTCTTCGACGAGGATGACCTCACGTTCCTGGACTCGGCGTGGAGTCATATCGATCTCCTCCGCGGCCATCGGCGGGCGATCGCCGTCGCAGCCCTGTGCCTGGCGTGCGCTCGCAAGCAGCCCAGGGGCGTGTTCACGATCACGGGCGATCTCAGCCGTTACGACGACGGCCGTCGGGATCTGCGGCTCAGCCTGCGGGAGCTCTTCGTGGAGGGGGTCGAGAGCTACAACCGCGCCGTCGTCGACACCGGCCGTCCATGTGTGGCCACCTCTCACGAGGTCGGTGAGCTGGAGTCGAAGAAGTACGACGTGGTATACCTCGACCCCCCGTATGCACCCCCGACGGACGACAGCGACTACATCAAACGCTTCCACTTCTTGGAGGGTCTGTCCCGGTATTGGGAGGGGGATGCGATCATGTATCACACCAAGAGCAGGAAGATTCCGAAGAGAGTCACCGCGTTCTCCTCACGGCACACCGTCGTGGAGGGTCTCAGGGACGTCATCAAACGCTTCCACGACTCGACCCTCGTGCTCTCGTACTCCAGCAACGCGTCACCTGACCGTGCCACCCTGACTGCGATCCTGTCGGAGTTCAAGAACAAGGTGGACGTGCGGGCCGTGAAGCACACCTACCACTACGGCACCCACACCGCCGCGACGAGGCGCGACGCCGACGAGTACATCTTCGTGGCGCGCTGATGGCACAGGACGACTCCGAGGTCGGCGACTTCCTGTCCCGCCTGCGGCGGCTGACCTTCCATGTCGACCCGACGATCGAGAGCAGCCGGTCCCGGGCTCTTCGAGATGCCGGAGCCAGTCTCGACTCCTTACCCGCCGTCGACGCCGGCACGGTGCCGGAGTGGGTGAGGGGGCGGCCGGCGGACGTGTACGCTCTCGCCCTGACGGTGGGATTGTCGCAGGAGAAGCTGAAGAACCTCCTCCGATCGCGGTTCGGTACCTCGAGCTGGTCGCGCGCGGCACGCGCTGATCCCGCTGCGGTGGTCGGTTGGCTCGATGACGAGTTCGGCCTGCTGAATGCCCTTGGCGCGCAGCGGGGTCGGGTCTACACCTTTGGGGACGTTCTCGCGGTGCGAGGGGAGTCACGCAACGTGGCGAGCAGCGCCGGCGTCGCAGGACGACTCATCGAGGACTCGGTCGAGGAGATCGTGAGAGATCTTGGTCTCTCGTACGAGATGCGGGGCCGTTTCACCGGGAGGAACGGGGAGACGGCCCCGGCCGACCTGGCGATCCCGACCATGATGGACACGTTGATCGCTGTGGCCTGCAAGGGTTTCGACTCCACCGGGTCCAAGCTGACGGCGGCCGTCAGCGAGGTCACCGAGATGGCGGGCGTCCGTTACGCCCAGCAATACGTTCTGGTCGTGGTCGACGGCATCGGGTGGCGGAGCCGCATGGGCGACTTCCGACGGATGCACGCCCTGGCTCGGACGCGTCGGATCGACGGGCTGTACTCGCTGGCCGACCTCGGTCGGTTCAGGGCGGATCTGACGGAGGCGGCTCGTCGGCATGCGCTCCTCCCCTGAGCCAGGCGACGACCACTCGGGTTCGGTGAGGGCACGACGCGTTACCGCGACGAGCATGTCGAGGCCGACGCGCGCCACGAGCAGGTCGCCGGCCGTGGACCTGCTGCGGGCATGGCGCGGCGGTCGCTCCGAGTTCGTGCTGGCGGGCGCGTTCCCCAGCGCCGCCGTCGGCGCGTGAGGCGGTCCTCAGGTCGCGAGCAGATCTCGCCGCTGCCACGAACTGTCGAAACTGCAGCCCGCTGCGGAGGAACATCTGGGTCACGGGGCAGCGGCGTTCCGTCTCCGACCGCAACCGGTCGAACTGCTCGTCGTCGGCATCGGTCGCCAGCGTCACGCGGACCGTCACCCGGTCGAAGTTCGCGTTGCCGTCGGCGCCCCCGGCGATGACCGAGGGGTCGAGGCCCCCTGGACCTCGACGTGCCATTCGCCCAGCGTCACGCCGAGGTCACCGGCGACGAGGGACCCCGTCAGCTGATGGCAGGCAGCCAGGAAGCCCAGGGTGTACGAGACCGGGCTCGGCGCGGCGTCCGCGCCCCCGAACGCCGGGAGGGTGTCCGAGCGGAACGTGTGCTCCACCTCGCCCTTCGCCGTCAGGGTCTGGGCGACGCCGACGCCTCGGGCGTGGACGACGAACGGGACGGTGGACCTGGCCATGCGGGCGTCCTCACCAAGAGCACTGCCTCAGTGCGATTGACGCTGGGCGCCCTACCCCCGTGCTAGACAGGCGGGGTGATCGGCGCGAGCGAGGACCGGGCGTGGGGCCTGCGGACACGGGCGCTGCACGCGGGGGGATCACCCGATCCGACCACGGGTGCGCGGGCCGTCCCGATCTACCAGACCACGAGCTTCGTCTTCGGTGACACCGACGACGCGGCCGCCCTGTTCGCGCTGCAGAAGTACGGCAACATCTACTCCCGCATCGCCAATCCCACCGTGGCCGCCTTCGAGGAGCGGATGGCCAGCCTCGAGGGCGGCATCGGCGCGGTCGCGACCAGCAGCGGCCAGGCGGCCGAGTTCCTCACCTTCGCCGCCCTGGCCGGTGCGGGCGACCACATCGTCGCAGCGGCCGGCCTGTACGGCGGCACGGTGACCCAGCTCGACGTGACGCTCCGCCGGTTCGGCGTCGACACCACCTTCGTGCGCGGCGGCGAGGCGCACGACGTCGCCGCCGCCCTCACCGATCGTACGCGGCTGGTGTTCACCGAGGCCGTCGCCAACCCCTCGGGGGACGTGGCCGATGTCGCCGCCCTCGCCGAGGTGGCCCACGCCGCCGGGGTCCCGCTCATGGTCGACGCGACGACCGCCACGCCGTACCTGCTGCGGCCGATCGAGCACGGGGCCGACCTCGTCGTCCACTCCGCGACGAAGTTCCTCGGCGGGCACGGCACGACCCTCGGCGGCGTTGTCGTGGACGCGGGGACGTTCGACTGGGGGAACGGCCGCTTCCCGTCGATGACCGAGCCGGTCCCCTCGTACGGCGACCTCACCTGGTGGGGCAACTTCGGCGAGTACGGCTTCCTCACCAAGCTGCGGGCCGAGCAACTGCGGGACATCGGCGCCTCGCTCAGCCCATTCAGCGCCTTCCTCCTGCTGCAGGGCGTCGAGACGCTGCCGCAGCGGATGCGCGAGCACGTCGCCAACGCCGGCGCGGTCGCCCGCTGGCTGGCCGCCGACGACCGCGTCGCCTGGGTGCGCTACGCCGGGCTGCCCGGCCACCCGCACCACGACCGCGCCCGCCGCTACCTGCCGGACGGGCCGGGGTCGGTCTTCTCGTTCGGCGTCCGCGGTACGGGTCCCGACGACCGCGACGCCGGACGGCGCTTCATCGAGGCGCTCGAGCTGTGCAGCCACCTCGCGAACATCGGCGACACGCGCACCCTCGTCATCCACCCCGCCAGCACGACGCACCGCCAGCTCACCGACGAGCAGCTCGCCGCGGGCGGCGTCGCCGCCGACCTCGTGCGGATCAGCGTGGGCCTGGAGGACTTCGACGACATCGTCTGGGACCTGGACCGAGGGCTGGCGGCGGCGGCGAAGGGCGCCGCGGCGTGACCGCCGCGGCCACCACGCGGACCTGGTCGGGTCCGTCGGCCCGACGCCGGCTCGAGATCCTGCGCCGCTCGCGCACGGTCGCCGTCGTCGGTGCCTCCGACAATCCGGCGCGGGCCAGCTACTTCGTCACGACGTACCTGCTGGCCAGTACCGCCTACGAGGTGTGGTTCGTCAACCCTCGCCTCGCGGTCGCCGGGGGGCGCATCCTCGGCCGGGTCGTCCACCCCTCGCTCGCCGCGCTGCCCGGCGTCCCGGACGTCGTCGACGTCTTCCGCCGACCGCAGGACCTGCCGGCCGTCCTCGACGATGCGCTCGCCGTCGGCGCCCCGACCGTGTGGTTCCAGCTCGGCCTGTGGGACGAGGCCACCGCCCGCCGCGGCGAGGACGCCGGGGCCACGGTCGTCATGGACCGCTGCCTCAAGATCGAACACGCCCGCTTCCACGGCGGGCTGCATCTCGCGGGGTTCGACACCGGGGTCATCACCTCGCGCCGCGGGGGACGCCCGGTCTGAGGGACCTCGGGCCGGGGTCCCCCGGCGAGACACCCCGTTCCGTATCGCGGACGGCAGATTCGCCCGTCGTCGCCCTCGCGACCGCGTGCGCCGTGCTGGCTCCCGCAGCCGGACTCCCGTCCTCGGCCCGCCCCGCCGTGGCGATGACGTCGCGCGGGTGGGTGCCTAGACCTGCACAGGTGACCAGGTGCGGACGGTTCGTCGATCCGGACGGGCGGTCGTCAGGAGCCCGCGATGAAGTCTTCGAGCAGCTGCCGGGCCACGTGGTCGGGGTGTTGCACCGGCGGGGACTTCATGAAGTAGGCGGACGCCGCCTCGACCGGGCCCCCGAGGCCGCGGTCCTTGGCGATCTTCGCGACCCGGACCGCGTCGATGACGACGCCGGCGGAGTTCGGGGAGTCCCAGACCTCGAGCTTGTACTCCAGGCTCAGGGGGACGTCGCCGAACGCCCGGCCCTCCAGTCGGACGTAGGCCCACTTGCGGTCGTCCAGCCACTGGACGTGGTCGCTGGGTCCGATGTGGACGTCCCGGGCGGGGATCTCGTGGGTCACGTTGCTCGTGACGGCGCGGGTCTTCGAGGTCTTCTTCGACTCCAGGCGGTCCCGCTCGAGCATGTTCTTGAAGTCCATGTTGCCGCCGATGTTGAGCTGGTAGGTCCGGTCGAGGACCACGCCGCGCTCCTCGAACAGCCGGGCCAGTACCCGGTGCGTGATCGTGGCGCCCACCTGGGACTTGATGTCGTCGCCGACGATCGGCACGCCGGCGGCCCGGAACCGCTCGGCCCACTGCGGGTCGGAGGCGATGAAGACCGGCAGCGCGTTGACGAACGCCACGCCGGCCTCCAGGGCGCACTCGGCGTAGCAGGCGGCAGCCTCCTCGCTGCCGACGGGCAGGTAGC
>Ga0224723_1002416_pt1 | contig 10352 bp, 11 predicted proteins | sample Balambano_FR2_Me_FD_161647 | JGI IMG/M metagenome (GOLD analysis project Ga0224723, IMG submission 161647) | Freshwater sediment microbial communities from Lake Towuti, South Sulawesi, Indonesia - Balambano_FR2_MetaG | ecosystem: Environmental > Aquatic > Freshwater > Lake > Sediment | place... | reverse complement strand
CTCGCCAAAAGCCCAACGATCGCTTTGACGGACGACTCCAAATCGCAGCTTGATATGAATCAAAAAATCAACCCAAATTTAACTTAATAACCTAACCTTGTGGTCTAAAAATGGGGAGTGTTACATTTAACCTGCTTTACTTATTCACAACAGGAAACATATTATTACTTACCTTTTTACTGCTTTTAAAGCCTTCCAAAGTAAATGAGAGAGCAAATAACTGGCTTTCCATGTTTCTGTTTTTACTGTTTTTGATTTTTTTAAACGAATGTTTGCGAGTGTTAGGCCTCAAAAAGAGTTACTTACTTATAGAAGAAATACTAAGTGTGCCCCTATTTTTGATAGCTCCATCTTTTTATCTCAGCATTCAATTCTACATTCATCCAAAAAGGAGGATTGTTAATAGGGATTATCTGCACCTTTTACCCCTTCTCATTTATCTAATTTTAATGGGGACTTTACTTTTTTCACAACAACCTGAAAAGAATGTTTCCGTAAGATTTCAGGATGACCTAATTTCTATGTCACTCACCTCATTATTGTTTTCGCAGATTATTGCTTATGTGGTGACGAGCTTCAGAGATATAAGAAAGCACCAAAAGAAGATACAACTTTTTGCATCAAATGTTGAATCAATAGATTTGACTTGGTTACAAAACATCATTTATGGAACCGCCTTTATGATTATTTTGTGGCTGTTGGAAATTATGTTACCAGCTTTTCCTGATTTCTCAACAGTGGGCTATTTTATCGCTGTTGGGTACTTAGCATATTACACCTTGTATCAAAAAGAAATCTATCCTTTTGAAGAAAGGGAAATAGCTGAACTTTCGGAAATTATCGAAAATAAATCTGCCAGCATAAAATTTACTCCTTTGATTTCGGATGATTTGCTTGTAGCAGAAAAAGTCCGATTGGATGGCTTGATGAACACCCAAAAACTATTTTTAGATAGCGAGTTGAGCTTGCCAAAATTAGCTGGTATTCTAAATACAAGTACACACCAATTATCCTACCTACTCAATACTGGTTTTAGTGAAACGTTTTACGATTATGTGAACCGCTATCGTGTAGAGGAATTTAAAAAATTACTCAAAGACAAACGCTACCAACATTTAAGTATAATAGGTATTGCTTACGAAGTTGGCTTCAGTTCAAAGACTACCCTCTACGCCTCCTTCAAGAAACTAACGGGAACCTCTCCTACAGCCTACCGGAAGCAAATGACCGACTAAAAGGTGTCCGCTTCTATCCAAACGAACGTTTTAGAGTATTGACCAAGCTACTTTTGTATTGAACCCGCATAGTTTTCTTATTTGACATGTTAAACAAAAGAGCACATGAAATTAGCCCTGTTTAGATTGCAATTGTTAGTTATTTTCTTGCCTCTAGTTGGCTGGTCTCAAAGTAGAACCATGCTTAAACACCAGATAAGTGTAAGCTACGATGATACTTTGTTGAATCACCCATTATTATTTAGCAAAGGGCTCAATACTCGCTACCATAGAACATTGATTCAAAAAAAACTACATTCTTTGTCAGCTTTAAGTTCTTTCGGGTTTGTAAGCACCCCTAATATTGATAACCGATTAATTATTGGACTCGGGGCAGAATACAGCTTATATTTTTTAAAAAGATTAAGCCTCGCTTCAGGCCTGCAGTCAAATTACGTTCTTACGATATTAGACTATGATATTTTCGAATACAATGCTGATGGCAATTTGGAAAAGAAAGGAAACCTAATTCACAAATTTAGCCCAAGTATGCACCTTACTTTATTAGCTGATATTTTAAGAAGAGACAAAATAAATTTAGCCCTCTTTCTGGAAACCCGCTTAACACGACTAAATGAAAGTTATAAGCGGAAATTTCTAGAAGGTTATGTGCCCACTATTTCAATTGGTTTAAAATCTAAATTTTAAGAAAATGAAGAAAATAATGCTCCTATTCACTCTGTTCGTATTGTCGGCTTGCGAAAAAGCAGTCATTATTCCATCTGATTTATCCAATAACCCATTGCTGACCATTACTGATATAGAAGTAGATAAAATATTTAAATCCCACAAAGCTGGCCTGAATACTGTAGGCGTATCAATCGGTATTTTTAAGGATGGACAAACCTATTTTTATGGATACGGTGAAACTGCGAAAGGAAATGGAGTAATCCCCAACCCCAATACTTATTTTGAAATTGGCTCTATCACGAAGGTCTATACCGCAATAGCCATCGTAAAAATGCTGGAAGGTGAAGGGAAAAGTATTGAAACTCCGATAAAATCATATTTGCCAGCCGATTTGCCAACGCTAAACCGAAATGGGGTTGAACTCACCTTCAAGCATTTACTTACCCATACAAGTGGTTTACCTTACATGCCTAACAATCTTCCACTAAGTTTCTATACCAATGCCGCGAATGGCTGGCGAGAATATGACAACCAAAAACTTTATTCATCGCTGAAAAATGCACGTTTAGCATTCACACCTTTTACTGATTTTGCTTATTCTAATACGGCCTTCGGAACACTTGGTGTTATTTTGGAAAGAAAATACGGAAAAGACTACGGAGAAATCATCGAGGAGTTGGTATTACAACCACTAAATTTACAGAATACCTCGGCATACTTTGAAAAAACAAACACTACCAATTGGTCAAAAGGTTATAATACCAGCGGTAAAGAAAATGACTATTGGAAAACTTTAAATGCTCTGGACGGTGCAGGAGTATTGAAGTCAAACACAAACGATATGTTACTTTTTGCCCGGTCAAACATCAATATTCCTAATAATTCATTGACAGATGCCCTCTTGATAGCCCAAATTATTAATACAAACATCGTAAGAGACTCTGAATATGCCCGCACTGTAAATTGCCTAGGTTGGTTTTCATATCAAAATAAAGGTGTGCCAAACAAAACATTCCTATTTCACAATGGAGGAACAGGAGGTTTTAATTCTGATTTGCTTATCAATAAAGATAAACAATCGGCATTAGTAATTTTGTTCAATACTGACGGCAATACAGACAGTAGGCAGTTACTCTTAAGGGATTTATTAATGCTAATTTCACAATAAAATGTTTTCGATGGTATAATTTTAAATCTATGTTAGCCGTAAAGAATGCTCCTGATCAGTAACGCGATTTAACCACACAGTCGGACCATTCTGTGACGGAGTAGTTGCTATATAGGTAATGCCACTTTGCGGAGTTGATCCATGCCAGTGCTCAACTCCGGGTTGACACTTTATGATGTCGCCTTTGCGAATAGTTTGCTTTGGCTTTCCTCGTTCCTGATAGAAGCCAGTGCCTTCGGTAATGAGCAGAATTTGCCCACCCGGATGTTTATGCCAATCTAGTCGTGCACCCGGCTCGTAAGCCACTTCGGAAACGCCATATGAGAAAACGGTGTCAGCCGAAACCAATTGGCTTCGCCAGACTACTCCGACATGATGAACGTTTTCTGCCTTCTCTCCCATCGGAAACTCTGATGGGGAGAGGCGAGACTTCATGGAAGTAATGCACGAACGACCTTGACACAGGGATGACACGACTTGTATTGCGAATGTGCAGGTCCAGCCCATTTTTATTACCGTTGACCTGATTCACCTGCATTTTGTTCACGAGGTAGCTCTGGTGTACCTGAATCAGAAATGAGAAGTCTATCAATTGCTCTGTAAGATTCTTAATTGTTTGCCGTAACATCGTTTGTTGCATCTGGTTTTCCTTCCACTAATAAATAGATAAATAATTACCCTCGGCAACTGCATAGACAAATTAATCAGTCACTAAGAAGTCCAGCAGATTTTCTGTATTGCCCGCTGAAAATGGTTGTAGATAAATTAAAAAAGCGGATGTAAAAATAAACGCCCCAATGGAGTAGTGCAACCTAAAACAATTGTGAATGCCAAATGCATAGGGCTTAAAAAATATCATGTCATAAAAAACAAAGCGGCTCCTCAGGGGTTTTAAGAAAATATGATTTTTACCAGATCATCCTTCTTTTCCCGGCTGATGGGAATAGTTACTTTTCCAATCTCCAACATTCCGCCATCCAATGAACTAACTTTGTCTCTGGCCACCATAAAAGATTTATGCACACGTATAAATTGCGGATACGGAAGCAGTGTCTCCAAATTTTTAAACGTCGCCAATGTAATAAATGTTTTGGTTTCGGTCACGATTTTAAGGTATTCCTTCAAACCCTCTACAAAAAGTATTTCCTTGAGAGCGATACGGTAGATTTTTCCATCTGCCTTTACCGACAAAGACGATGAGCCTGTGCCATACGGCTCGGTCCTTGGCGCATTCCTGCTAGGGTTGATGAGTTTGATTGCTTTTTGCGTGGCCTGCAGAAATCGTTCAAAAGAAAACGGTTTCACTAGATAATCAGTGGCACCCAAGTCAAAAGCTTCTACCGCAAATTCTGAGTAGGCAGTGGTAAAAATCGTAACGGGTGGGTGCGGCAATGTTCTCAAAAATTGATTTCCGTTGATGCCCGGCATCTCAATATCCAGATACAATAAGGCGATGTTGTTTTGTTGGAACACCTCCATGGCCTGGAGTGGAGATTTCACTTTAGCCACTATTTCAATCATTGGTACTTGCGCGGCAAAGCCCTCCAACACATTGAGGGCTAAATACTCGTCATCTACCAGCAGTGTTTTGATTTTGTCCATTTCGCACGTCTATTTCTAACATAACAGAAAAGTAATCGTCTGCGTCAGTCAATTTCAATTGATGACGGGTTGGGTACATCAATGCTAACCGTTGCTTGATGTTTTCCAAACCAACACCTCCGTGTTCTTTGGGTTCGCGCTGTTGTTTGTCCTTCGAGTTTTTCAGTGCAACTTCGATAACACCATTTTTTTCCGCAAGTATTATTGAAATGAATCCATTGGGCGAATGGTGTACGTTTCCGTGTTTAAAACAATTTTCTACCAAGGGAATGAGGATCATCGGCTCAATCGCCACCCCTGAGTTTGATAGTGAGTGCTTGAATACGATGTCCAAATCCGTTTCGCTTTTCAGCTGATGTAGGCGAATTAGTTTATGGATTTGCTCAATGTCTTTGGCCAATGTTACTCGATCTTTTTTTGATTCGTAGATCACATAGCGCAAAACCTCGGAAAGCAATAGCACTATTTCCGTTGCTTTGGGTGATGTGCCGATGCACAGGGAATAAATATTATTGAGAGAGTTAAACAAAAAATGCGGACTCATTTGTGCTTTTAAAAAGTTGAGCTGTAATTGTTGCTGCTTGAAAATCATCATCTGATATTCGCGCTCTTTGCGCGAGCGGTTGATCAACAAACCATAAAATAAACTGATGGCTGCAACCACCAGTGTACTCACGCCCGAAAAGAGATACTTCCAACCGATGCTCACCGGAAAGGATTCCAGGTAACGGGCCAAAATAAAAGAGTTGACGGAAAACCGAATATAGGCCACTGCCACAATCAATACAATTACCGACCCCATGTAAGCCCCGTAAGCCTGCTTTTCGATAAATCGGTTGACAAAGAAAATATTGAGGTAATAGGCAAACGCGAGCATGCCCACGTTGAAAAATGAAAAGATAAACGCGTTGGCAAACGGAGCAAGATTTGAGACAAAAATAGTGGTGATAAAAAGAATGACCAGCCACACCGCGCCATTCGAAATAAGCACCATGGGCTTTTGCCGCAAATTATGGAAACCATCAGCAAAAAATTCGGAAATGTACAAGCAAACACTATTTTGAGCCGAATTTATAAACAAAAAAAACATTAATGCTGAGCAGAAATCCGTAATCGAGGTAAATAGCATGCAATTCCGAGTTAACCTGCGCGCTAAGCGACTCCAGCGAACGTTGTGGCGATTCTACATAACTTGAGGAATCAAGGGTTTTTCCGAATCCAAATTCGGTATGCAACTCCAGCCTCGGGTTTGAAAAAGTAAACTGCCTTCCATAAAATACTCCAATATTATAGAGATCGGAAGCAAGGGTGAGGGTGACAGGCGTGGTGCTACTTTGTCTTGGCCGGGTGGGGTAAGATCTTACGTTCACGTTGAAGGCCGCCTCCACCGCACCGACTGGTGTTTCTGCCGCGGCCAGATGAACCCAGGAGCCAAACGCGCCTACATAATTTTTTTTGAAGTGATAGTTCGCGCCCACCTGACTGACCACACCGAACTCAAAAGCACTCTTCAGCACCGACACAATTTCTTGATCGACCCCAAGTATGTTTAAAACGTCAAGAATAACGTTGTCGTAAGGCTTTGTTAAAACACCAACCTGTGCATTACCCGACCATCGTTTATGAAATTGGTAATCGTACTGAACGGCATATTGAATCGGTATTTGAGTACCAATTTTCATCGAATGCTGTGCCACCAGGGCCGCTGGCATAAAGCTTATAAACACGAATAAAAATTTCTTCATCGATTATGGATGGTAAGTGTAGGATAAATCCATCTTCTTTCCATTAAGTTTAAACAAACGGGCTGACTGTATCTACCAATTGCATAAAATTGGTAATGATTGTTTTTGCGCAGTTAGTGGCTGAAACCATCCCATTGGTTGAAAAGAAAAATCATGATTTAAACCTAAGCCATAAACTTGCAATCAAAACAGCAAGTAAAAACAAAAAAAAATGAAAACTTATTTAACGAAACTAACACTGCGCTCTCTTGCAGTTGCCGCCTGTTTGCTTTTCAACTCCTGCAACGAAAATGAAGAACCAGCTACCGACACCACCAACGGGGAAAAAGCTTCAGAGTCTGAAAGCATTATTCAAGATGCCGTCGCCACTGCCAATGATGGTTTGGATGGAACCGTTGACGGGGTATCCAACGGCCGCACCGCGGGCTGCGCCACCGTAATCAATGATGCATCCGCCAAAATATTGACGATTGATTTTGGAACGGGCGGCTGCGCTGGTGTGGATGGCCGCACCCGCAAAGGCAAAATTCAAGTTACGTATGCGGGCTCTGCTCCGCAAACGTCAGCCACACGCACAATTGCCTTCAGCAATTATTCGGTAAACGACTATTCTATTAACGGAACCATTACGCAATCAAACTTTCAACGGACCAGCACGGGCAGCTACTCGTTTTCGCTTGCAGCTTCCAATGTTACCGCTGTCCTCAGCGATGGCAAGACTTACACTATCAGCAATTTGCAACGCACCTATGCCACCAATAGCGGCGTTTTGCAGGATTTGACGGATGACGTTTCTACGATTACCGGCACGTCAACTCAAACCGGGGCAACGGGTAATGTCGTCACTGTGACTATCACTTCGCCAATCACCATCAAGGGGAGTTGCACTACCGCTGGATTTTTTTATCCTGCATCAGGCACTTACGAGTTGATTGACGGAAGAGCAACGTACATCATCGATTGGGGCACAGGCATCTGCGACAAAACCATTTCGATTACCGCCTATGGCAAAACAGTAGTTAAAACCCTTCCATAAAAATGCAGGCAAATGTTCAGTGAAAATTTCTTGGAAAGAAATGGGGTACTTATCACTTGGCTGGCGAGCACTTTTTTTATTTTCCTTCGCTATCTATTGTTTGCCGGCACAGCTTTTTTGATATCTTATAAAGCAGGAATTCTTTGTTTCCTTAAGAGGAAAATTCAAAAACGTCTTCCCAGTTCAAAACAACTGCAAAATGAAATCGCTCACTCAATTACATCAATCATAATATTCGGATTGTTTGCAGTGCTGACAGTGCTGTTACGAACCAATGGCTACACGTTGATGTATTTTGATTTAGCGGATTACGGTTATGCGTATTTGGCGGTATCATTTGTGGCATCTATTTTTTTGCATGACACCTATTTCTATTGGATGCACCGCCTCTTGCACTGGCAGCCCTGGTTCAAGCAGATACATGCAACACACCATCGTTCGCACAACCCTACGCCCTGGGCGTCTTTTGCTTTCCACCCGATGGAAGCGATATTGGAATTTGCCATCCTCCCCATTTTGGTTTATATTTTGCCAATGCACCCCATCGTGCTTCTGGCTTGGAGCCTTTGGATGATCAGTTGGAATGTGCTGGGGCATCTGGGCTATGAAATTTTTCCAAAAGAATTTTCAAATTCGGTATGGTTTAAATGGATCAATACCTCCACCCATCACAATCTCCATCATTCAAATTCAAGAGGAAATTTTGGACTATACTTTAACTTTTGGGATCGGTGGATGGACACGAACGATGGGAAATACAGACAAACCTTTGAGAATATTGTCAACAAACATAGCTAACTGATTTCTTGACTCGCGTTAGCCACAGAAACCGAATAGTATTCTTATGTGCTTGAATAGAATTTTTCTCTCAAAACGGCACACATGCTAAAGCCGCTCAACGCCGACACAAATTAAAGTTTTGTCGGGTAACGGTTGCCCGTTACAAGAGTTTCACAAAACAATTTCGGTAGATACTATAAGAACAAAGACGGTTGACAATTAACGCATGACGAAAAAAAGGGTACATTCGGTGTAAATTTGTAGTTTTAGTTTTCAAACAACGTTTTGTTACAATTAACAGTGACATGTAGGTCGCGCTAAACATTCCGGTGCGCTCCATTTTTTAGCGCTCCCGTTCCCGCTGCTGCAAAAGCACCAACGTTAGCCGCAACCTTTGACGAAAAGCATTCAAAAATCAACAATATGAAAAATTTATTTACACTTCTTTTTTGTATGATTATGATTAACTGCCTTTCGCAAAGTAGTTCTCCCACGCTTACAAAGCGAGAAATGTATGCTGACTTTGATTCTCTATACAATACAATTGCATCTGTAAATCCACACGATTTTGTGAGAAAATCAGTAAACAAATATGCAATGCTTGATAGCATCAAATTGCTTAAGAAACAGATTGAAAACATTAAAACCACAGAAGAGTTTTATTGGCTTATCAACAAAGCCCTAACTTTTTGCCAAGACGACCACACATCTGTTGTAAGTAAAAGATTTTATCCATTCATTGACAGTCTTGACAAAGTGAGATTAAAGACTACAATTGCGGATACCGCCATCATCAGTGCGTATTCAAAAATGAGAAGAAATAGAAGAACATCAATTAGATTAGACTTTCCCATCAAGTATATAGAAGGCAATTACAAAGTTTTACAAACGTTTACCATAAAAGGTAGAACAATAAAACAAGGGTCCACATTAACATCTTACAATCAGAAATCCATTCCTGAGTACCTTAATAAACATATAGGCGATATTGAGGCTATGCACTGGGACTTTGAAAGAAAGCAATGGTACAAAGACGATTTTTACAAGGGCAATCACATACCACTTGAAGAAGAAAACCTTTTTAATTTTTTATTCGGGAAAGCAGTTGTTGAAATCAAATGTAGTTTGGCGGATAGTATCGTGTTCAACGAAAATAGATCTGTTAATACAAATACAGACTGGAAGCCTTTTGTTACATACTTCAACGAGCATAAAATACTTTATATACGGATGCCTGAAATGAGTAATAAAGATTTCTACATTCAACAGTTAGACTCTATCAGGGAGAGGATTTCAGTAAATGAGATTTCAAAAATTATTTGGGACATAAGGGGCAATGCTGGTGGCGATGATGGTGTTTGGATCAATGTTTTATTTCGGCTTATTGATAAACCAATTGTTAGAAAACTGACTTTATGCTTTAATGAAAATAACCCTTACACATACAGATTTGGTGAGCCTGATTTAAAGCCGTTCACGAATAAATTTGTATCAAAAGGTTATCAACAATTTCCATCGATTGCTGATACAATGAGTTTATTTGAAGATAGTTGGCGATACAAAGGCAAGATTTACATTTTACAAGATGAGTATTGTTTTTCATCGGCTGGTTCTTTAATCTCAATGTGTCAATTTTCAGACCAATTGATTAATGCAGGCAATTCTACTGGTTGGTTTGCTGGCTTTGGAACAATGCCTTGGGTTTATATATTACCTCATTCCAAAATACTCTATTGGGTAGAGCCAATTTTAGACTTTACAAACGTAAACAAACCAGAAGACTCGTTTCATAATGACGTAAAATTAAAGGTCGTACAAAATCAAAATGATTATGTTTCAAGATACAATAACAAAGGTGTTTTGTATAAAAAGGATTTTTTGTTCAACTACGACCGACTTTTTTTAACAGTTAAGGACTTAAAGTAGATAGAGATGCAGCTAACATCGTATTCGCAATAGTGGGGCTGACAGTTGTAAATTCAACATTTGTCCAAAAGTAATTTGACTTGAAAGAAACGAAAAAATAGGAGCTTGCTTCTACACAGGACCCGTTTTTCTGGTTTTTAGCGGGTCATCATTTTAAAATTGAAGTTTATTATTCAACTTCAAACAGCCTA
>Ga0224723_1002415_pt1 | contig 10353 bp, 9 predicted proteins | sample Balambano_FR2_Me_FD_161647 | JGI IMG/M metagenome (GOLD analysis project Ga0224723, IMG submission 161647) | Freshwater sediment microbial communities from Lake Towuti, South Sulawesi, Indonesia - Balambano_FR2_MetaG | ecosystem: Environmental > Aquatic > Freshwater > Lake > Sediment | place... | reverse complement strand
CGATAAAAGGCTCCACCCATTGGCCGCATCCCATCATGCTGCATCCGCCAACTTCAGGCTTTCCGGCGCGGGGCGCATCAGGTAGAGTCCGCGCATGGAACAACCTTCAGACTCGTCGCAGTCCGGCGCGGGACAAGACCGCATCCGTGAGATTTACCGGCGCATCCGCGAGGCGGCCCAGCATTGGGACCCGACTTCGCTCAGTTACTTCGAGGGGCAGCCGTTCAAGGCGCTGATCGCCTCGATGCTCAGCGCGCAGACGCGGGAAGAACACACGCTGCAAGCCGCCAACGCCCTGTTTGCCCTGGCCGATACGCCGGAAGCGATGACCGCGCTCACCGAGGCGCAGATCAGCGGGGCGATCCAGCCGGTACGCTACTGGGAGAAAAAGGTCGGCTACGTGCAGGACATTGCCGCGAAGGTGGCAGCCAATGGCGGCGTAGTCCCGCGCACGGTGGACGAGCTGGTCGCGTATAAGGGCGTCGGCTGGAAGGTCGCGGTGCTGACCCTGGCCGTCGGTTATGGCATTTACGACGACATCACGGTCGATGTGCATGTGGCGCGCATCGGCGTGCGGCTCGGCCTCGTCGATCCGTCGATCACGCAGCCGCCGAAGGTCAACACGGCGCTCAAAGGGGTGCTGCCGCGCGAGATGTGGCCATACTGGAACGGGCTGATGGTGCAGTTCGGGCGGGAAATCTGCCTGCCGTCCTATCCGCGCTGCCCGCGCTGCCCGGTGAACGATCGGTGCCCGAAGATCGGCGTGCGGCGCTCCACATAGCGCAGGCGGCGACCGCACCATGAATTGGCGGCCATGCGTTATCGGCGTCGTTTCATTGTTAGAACCTGTTTCAAAGATTGGCGTCTGTAGGAGCGCAAGGTCTTGCGCCCCTGCTGCACACAGGCACAACATCCATGTACATACAGCACGAGACCCTGATCAATGAACGCCAACCGGAGATCGGCGGGCTGGCGCACACCTTTGGCCGGCTGATGTTCCACCTGCTGGGCTGGCGCGTCACCGGCGTGATCCCGACCATCCCCAAAGCGGTCGTCGTGGTCGGCCCGCACACCACCAATTTCGACGGCATCCTGCTGATGCTGACGCGCTGGGTGGTGCGTGTCGAACTGGATTGGATGGTCAAGATCGAATGGACGCGCGGGCCGATCGGCTGGCTGATCCGCTCGCTGGGCGGGGTGGGGATCGACCGCAGCGCCAGCTTCAACGCCGTGGAGCAGGCGGTGAACCAGTTCCACCAGCGCGATCGCTGGGTGCTGGCGATCGCGCCCGAAGGTACGCGCCGCAAGACCGATCACTGGAAGACCGGCTTTTACTGGATCGCGCACGGGGCGGGGGTTCCGATCGTGTGCGGCCGGGTGGATTATGCGCGCCGGGTGGTCGATGTGTCCCCCACGCTGATCACCACCACCGGCGATCTGGACGCGGACATGGCCCTGATCTTCGCGCAGTATGAGGGCGTCACCGCGCGCCACCCGGAACGGATCAGCGATCGGCGCGTGCGGCCCAACCAGAATGATCCGGTGCGCCGCAAACCGGAAGACCTCTCCGATCATGGAGCCACCATGTCCTGATTTGTTTGTCTGAACCAGGCGTGGTCGGTATGCTTGGCGCTGGCTGACCTTCACTCATATTAAGGAAATCCCGCCGATGACCCTGATCCGCTTCGTCCACATCAGCGACACGCATATCAGCCCCGATCCCAACTACACCCGCCCCGGCGCCGACGTGACCAGTTGGGCGGGCGCGCTGGCGCTGGTCGATCAGCTCAATAATCTGCCCTTCACACCCGACTTTATCCTGCATACCGGGGATGTGGCCTTTGACCCGTACCCGGATGCCTACGCCGCCTGCCTGGATATTCTGGGGCGCGTGCGCTGCCCGATCTATTATGTGGCCGGGAACCACGACGACTCGCCTGCCATCCAGCGCATCATGCTTCACCGCGCCGAACCGCTGCCGACGCTGCATTACGCCTTCGAGGTCAACGGGGTGCAGATCGTGTGCGTCGACAGCAACGGCCCGGTCGATCCACCTGCCGGTTATATGACGGATGATCAACTGGAGTGGCTGCGCGGGCAGTGCCGCCCCGATGATGAGCGCCCGCTGGTGATCGCGGTGCATCATAACGTGCTGCCGGTCGGTGTGCCGTGGCTCGATAATTTTATGGGCATCCGCAACGGGGAGATGTTCCACGAGGCCATCCTGCCTGCGCGTGAACGCATCCGGGGGGTGTTCCACGGCCACGTCCACCAGAATATCGAGGTGATCCGCGACGGCATCCTCTACAGCGCCGCGCTCAGCAGCTGGACTCAGTTCCACGCCTGGCCCGGCCTGGCCGAGACGCTGACCGACGAAGGCGCAGAGCCGGGGTTCAGCGTCGTCACGGTCAGTGCGACGCAGACCTTTATCCGCCGCCACCGCTTCGCCCTGCCGCGTCTGTGAGCGGGGGCAAATCCACAGGGCATCGATCCATCGTATGAAGTCTGCTGCGCCTGATGATCGTCAGCGCGCCTGCGTCTCGCCGCGCTGCGGGATCATCCACGAAAGCAGGGGAAGCATAAATCGCATTTGTGAATTAAGATAGCTATACAGCAGGTCAGTAAAACATCACAAAACTGAAACCGAAAAAAAGAGCGTTAGCGCGCTATAATGACTGCATAGTCGTCAGCCTGAGGCTTTGGGATCGTTGTTTATCAGCTCGTCACATTAAAAATAGTAAGAAAAATCCAGCTATCGGAATTGACCGATGCGAATTTAACGTAAAATGACTGAAGGTCAGTGTTCCTGTTTCGTAATGCACCGGTTTATGATGTAATATAAAATGAGAGGCGCAGCAACCTGTGATGACTCACCGCCGCCAGCAGCCCCTTCAGCCCGGCCAGGAGTCGGTGTGGGATTATCCGCGCCCGCCCCGTGTTGAGCCGACCCACAAACACATCCGCGTGATCTTCAACGGCGTGACGATCGCGGATACCACCCGCGCCGTCCGTGTGCTGGAGACCAGCCACCCCCCGGCCTACTACATCCCGCCCAGCGACATCCGCATGGATTACTTCACCGCCACCAGCCGCCGCACCGTGTGTGAGTTCAAAGGCGCGGCAGGTTACTGGACGATCGAGGTCAACGGGCAGCGCGCGGAAAATGCGGCCTGGAGCTATGCCCATCCCCAGCCTGGCTACGAGGCCATCGCTGATCACCTGGCCTTTTATCCGGGGCGCATGGAGGCCTGCTTTGTGGGTGAGGAGCGGGTGCAGGCGCAGGAAGGCGACTTCTACGGCGGCTGGATCACGTCTGATATTGTGGGGCCATTTAAGGGAGGCGCCGGAACCCTGGGCTGGTGAGCAGGCCATAGATCAGCGTATTGTGCCAGCCAGACGCCGTGTGTCCGTACAGCAGCGGGTTATTTTCGGTTCTTATCCTGGAGACTCTGGTTCAGCCTGTCCATCGATCCTGAGCGACACTCGATCAATACATGAAGTGAGCGCGCCGATGAAACGCATTCTCGTAATCGAAGACGAACCGGACATCCTGGAAAATATCTTACAGACGCTTCATCTGGAAGGGTTCGAGGCGGCAGGGGCGGAAAACGGGCGCATCGGTGTGGAGATGGCGGTCAATTATCTGCCCGATCTGATCGTGTGCGACATTATGATGCCGGAGCTGGACGGCTATGGCGTGCTGATCGAACTGCGCCGCCGCCCGGAAACGGCCATCATCCCGTTTATCTTCCTCACCGCGCGGGCGGACGTTAATTCGCGGCGGGTGGGCATGGAAGGAGGCGCAGACGATTATCTGACCAAGCCCTTCAGCCCGCGTGAAATGGTCGCCAGCGTGCGCGCGCGGCTGGAGAAGCAGGCAGCTTTCATCGCCGACCGGGAACGGCACATGAAATCGCTGCGCACCAACATCACCTATGCCATGCCGCATGAGCTTCGCACGCCGCTGACCGGTCTGCTGGGCTGCGCCGATCTGCTGCTGATGGACTGGGAGGTGATGGAGCGCGATCGCATCCGCGATCTGGCCGAGATCATTATGGAATCGTCGCTGCGGCTTCAGCACATTTTCGAGAATTACCTGCTTTACACCCAGGTCGAGGTGATGGCCTCTGATCCGGCCCGCATGATGACCCTGCGCCAGCACCGGCTTGATTACGCCGCGTCCATCATCGCCAACAGCGCGACCACCGCCGCGCAGCGCCATAACCGCGCCCGCGATCTGCACATGGATGTAGACGACGCCCCGGTCGCCATCACGCATGACAACCTGGAAAAGATCATCACGGAACTGCTCGACAACGCCTTCAAGTTTTCCGACCACGGACAGCCGGTTTATGTGACCGGGAAAGTGCATTACGGCAGCATCTATGTGCTGACCGCGACCGATCACGGGCGGGGGATGAAGCCCGAACACGTGCAGGCGATCGGCGCGTATTCGCAGTTCGAGCGCGAGTTTTATGAGCAACAGGGGCTGGGCCTGGGGCTGATCATCGCCAAACGCCTGATCGAACTGCACGGCGGCCAGTTCACGATCGAGAGCGAGCCGGGGCGGGGGACGATCGTGACGGCCAGCCTGCCGCTGGCATAAACCGATCCGGCGTGCCAGATTAAATTCTCTGCAATTTCTAAGCTGCTGCGATCCTGGCCGGCGGCTTAAAAAGCGCTTATCGGTTCCTGCGCTGTTAAAACCATGTTATAATGGAAATGGTTCCAAAATTAGTATGCCGCTGGAGACAGCATGAAGCCCTCTCAGATGGAACAAGAGATCCGTGAATTTCTCGCCGCATCCCCCACCACAGAACAGATCATCGCCTTCCAACCCTCGCCGAAAGCCCGCGAACGGGGCCAGTACCTGACCGAAATGCAGCGTTACGACTCCCTGACCCCGCGCGAACGTGTCGAACTTGAGGAACACCGCCGCCTCACTCAACTCGTCACCCAGCTTAAACTTCAGGCCGGGCGCAAAGCATCCGTCTCCTGAACGGCTGACGGTTCAACCCGCATCCACGGGAACCGCACCGCCGTCTCCCCCTCATCCGATCCTTATCCCGCATCGGCCCGCGTTGGTGTAAAATTTCACATATTTGTGAACGTTGTGAAGGCTTTCCGCGCGGCGGATACGCCGTCGAACAGGAAACGTGATGCCCACCCCTGTGATCCTGCGCCTGGCGGGGCGCACCATCAGCCGCCGCTTTCTGCAAAGCCTGTTATTTGTGCTGGGCGTGGCGCTCGGCGTGGCCGTGATGATCGCCATCGACATCGCCAATGGATCGGCTAGCCGCGCCTTTAACCTCAGCACCAGCAGCGTCACCGGCAGCGCGACCCATCAGATTTTCGGCGGGCCTGCCGGTCTGCCTACCGATTTTTACCGCCAGCTTCGGCTCGATCTGGGCCTGCGGGACAGCGCGCCAGTGGTAGAAGAGTATGTGCGCGGCGGCCCGGTCGATGGCGACGTCGATCAGGTGCTGCGTTTGCTGGGCGTCGATGCGTTTGCCGAGCCACCCTTCCGCCAGTATCTCAGTAACGTGACGATCAACAGCGAGAACACGGACGACGCCGCGTTCGACGCGCTCACGTCGTTCCTGGCCGATCCCGGCACGGTGCTGATCAGCCAGTCGCTGGCCGAGCGGATCGGCGTGGAGGCGGGCGGATTCATGCAGGTGCGCGCGGGCGGTCAGCGTGTGGAAGTGCGCGTGGTCGGCGTGCTGCTGCCAGACGATAACGTGAGCGAGCAGGCGCTTGACGATCTGATCCTGGCCGATATTGCCACCGCGCAGGAGATCGCGGGCCGCCCAGGGGCGATCAGCCGGATCGACCTGATCCTGCCAGAGGACGATCAGGCCGCGTCGGTGGCGCAGATCGAGGCGCTGCTGCCGCCGGGGGCGCGGATCGGCCCGGTGAGCGAAAACAACAGCACACTCGTTCAGATGACCGCCGCATTTGAACTCAATTTACAGGCGCTCAGTCTGCTGGCGCTGGTGGTCGGCGTTTTCCTGATCTACAACACCGTGACGTTCAGCGTTGTCCAGCGCCGACCGGTGATCGGGGTTCTGCGATCGCTGGGGGCTACGCGCCGCCAGATCTTCACGCTGATCCTGGGCGAGGCGCTGCTGCTGGGCGTAATCGGCACGGCGGCGGGTTTAGGGCTGGGCATCCTCTTTGGGCGCGGGGCGGTCGGCGTGGTGGCGCAGACCATCAGCGACCTGTATTTTACGGTTAACGTGCAGCGGGTGTCGGTCGAACCGTTCACGCTGATCAAAGGCGCGGGGATCGGGCTGCTCGCCAGCCTGGGCGCGGCGCTGATCCCGTCGTGGGATGCGACCCGTACCCCGCCCGCCGGGGTGATGCGCCGCAGCGATCAGGAAGAGACGGCGCGTCGGCTCGTCCCGCTGATCACCGGCGCGGCGCTGGTCTTATGCGGCGTGGGTCTGCTGCTGCTGCAAATCCCGACGCGCAGCCTGATCATCAGTTTCGGCGCGCTGTTCTGCATCGTGGTGGGCGGGGCGCTCTTCACCCCGCTGGCGCTGATTGGCGCGATGCGCGTTTCGACCCCGATCACCGATCGGCTGTTCGGCGTCCTGGGGCGGATGGCGCCGCGCGCGGTGGCCCGATCGTTGAGCCGCACCTCGATCGCGGTGGCCGCGCTGACGGTCGCGGTCAGCGTGATCGTCGGCGTAAGCGTGATGATCGCCAGCTTCCGCAGCACCGTGTCTGACTGGCTGCTGACCACCCTCGGCGGCGATATTTATGTCTCTCCGCCGCTGCTGACAGCCAACCGCGCCACGGTCGATGTCGATCCGCAGGTGCGTGAGATCGTGCAGGGCGTGCCGGGGGTGGATCGTGTCTCGGCCTCGCGTTCCGTCAGCGTGGCCGCGCCGGATTACCCTGATCTGCCGCCTGCCAACCTGATCGCGGTCGATTTCGACATCGCCGATGAGCGCCGCTTCGCCTGGCTGGCGGTGGACGATTATCGCGCCGCGCTGGAGGCCGGCTCGGTGCTGGTGAGCGAACCGTTCGCCTTTCGCCGGGAGATCGACCGCGACCAGGACACGATCACGCTGCTGACCGATCGGGGCGAGCAGACCTTCACCGTGGCAGGCGTCTATTACGACTATTCGACCGATCAGGGCACGGTCTATATGCTGGACGCGATCTACCGGCGCTACTGGGATGATCCCTACATTTCGTCGGTGGCGGCCTTTGTGGAAGACGGCGCGGACATCGAGGCGATCGCCGATACGCTGCGCACCGAAGCGCTGGCGGGCTATGATCTTCAGGTACAGTTGAACCGTGAACTGCGCTCCAGTGTGTTTGTGGTGTTCGATAACGCCTTCGCCATCACCGTCTCGCTGCGTTTGCTGGCGACGATCGTGGCCTTCATCGGCATCCTTTCCGCGCTGCTGGCCTTGCAGCTTGAAAATACGCGCCAGTATGGGCTGATGCGCGCCACCGGCCTGACCCCGTTCCAGCTCTGGAACTTCACGCTGCTGCAAACCGGGCTGATGGGCATCGTGGCCGGCATCCTCGCCATGCCGATCGGCCTGGTGCTGGCGCTGGTGCTGCTGTACGTGATCAATGTGCGCAGCTTCGGGTGGACGATGCCGCTTTACTGGGTTCCCGGCGAATTCGGGCAGGCGTTCGCCGTGGCCGTGATCGCCGCGCTGCTGGCCGGCATTTACCCCGCCTGGCGCATCACCCGCCTCGTCACCGCCCGCGCGCTGCGCAGTGAGTGATCTGCTGTCGCAGTGATCTGCTGTCGCAGCACAGATGATATAATCGGCCTGACTGCTGACCGATCCGCAAGGCTGACTCATGACCGACACCCCGATCCGCGACGAAACACAATCACCGGCTGGCCTGATGACGATCGATGAGTTTGTGCGCCTCTACGCGGACGAAGGCCCTTTTGAGATCATCGACGGAGCGCGTATCCCCTTGAGTCCACAGATTTCAGGATCATCCACCGTTGCCAAAATCCTCTATGACGCAATCCTGCTCTATCTGCGCGAACGCGAGGTCGGCGAGGTTTATTTTGAGACCGTGTTCATCCTGCCGGATGCGTACAGCGCGCAGTGGGTATCAGGTTCACGCACGCCGGATATTCTGATCTATGCGCGCGATCGGCTGGCAGAGTATAAGGCCAGCACACCGAACTGGCAGGACAAGCCTTTCATGCTCGTGCCCGATCTGGTGGTGGAAATTGTCTCGCCGACCGATAACCTGAACGACGCGGATCGCAAGATCGATGCGTACCTGGCCGACGGCGTGCGCGTGGTGTGGCAGGTCAACCCCACGCGGCGCAAGGTGTCCATCCATGTGCCCGACAGCGAGCAGCAGACCAACCTGACCAGCGGCGCGACCCTCACCGGCGGCGACCTGCTGCCCGGCTTCCAGATCGCGCTGGCGGCCTTGTTTGGAGATGGAGGAGGGATGATCGCATGACCGACACCCCGACCCGTGACGAGACACAATCACCGGCTGGCCTGATGACGATCGACGAGTTTGTGCGCCTCTACGCGGACGAAGGCCCTTTTGAAATCATCGACGGCGAAAGGATCGCGGTGCAGCCTATGGTGCTTGGCCCGGCGCGCGCTGGAAAACGGCTTTATGATGCGCTGATGAAGTATCTGGATACGCAGCCATTGGGCGAACTGCTTTACGAGACGAATTTTATCCTGCCTGACAAATACAGCCCGACCTGGGTGCTGGGAGCGCGCCGACCAGACATCCTGTTCATTGAGGCGGGTCGCTGGGCGGCCTACCTGGCCGATCATCCCGACGCTGACTCGCTGCCGCTGATGCTCGTGCCCGATCTGGTGGTGGAAATTGTCTCGCCGACCGATAACCTGAACGATGTGGATCGCAAGATCGATGCGTATCTGGCCGACGGCGTGCGCGTGGTATGGCAGGTCAACCCCACGCGGCGCAAGGTGTCCATCCATGTGCCCGGCAGCGAGCAGCAGACCAACCTGACCAGCGGCGCGACCCTCACCGGCGGCGACCTGCTGCCCGGCTTCCAGATCGCGCTGGCGGCCTTGTTTGGGGGATAGGAGGCTAACGCCGCCGCGTAATTTCTTCTGGACGGCGATATGGGTGCTGGCGGACTCTCGCATAAGCCAGATTGGCACGCTTCGATTTTTGAGACGAATGATGCCTGTCAATCTGTTGTGCATTTTCGGGTGAAGGTGGAGATTGAGCCTCGCGTTTGCTGAACCGCGTGGAAATCAAGTTATAGCCCAATAGAGCGGCAACAATAAGTCCACCACCAAACATGAGGATGCCATAGAGTCCAACTAGGGTATTTCCGGCCACGTGAATCACTAATCCTGATATTCGGAGCCAGTAAAACGCTTCTTCAAAACAATGAATACTTGGATGAGTGTACAAAAGCAACACGTACCTATGGCTGACATCTGGTTAATGCTCGTTACATGCGAGGTATTTAATCCCAGTATATTTGTCGCTGTCAGGCCCAGGTTCAAACTGTTGGTATCTAAGTATACTATCATAAAAAACGTCAATGTGACAAGTATCATAATGATGAGAAAGGAGTTGGTTACTGCGAAAGCAAAAGTTCCTTTGTCGAAATTTGAGATGTTCCAATCGTATGCAGTGATTACAAATACTGTGAACGAGAGGAGCAGTAGATCCGTTCCTTCAAACAGTTTCAGATAATTTTCCGTCAGTTTACCTTGTAATAACAGGACGCTTCCACCAATAATAACAGGAAATATAGGTAATAGAAAATTGAACAGCAACCAAAAATACAGGTGTTTGGCTTGGTGGGTCATGTAGATTCGATGGTATGAAGCTCAACGTTACATCAGACTACCATAGCTTAGAATACAAAACAACTTTTGCTTTATCCTCTTGTTAATCCTTAAAATCGTCCCATTCACCTATTTGAACCATCGTCTGCGTCGATTGGGTTTGGCACATGGGGCGCGGCCTCAGACACAGCTTGACTCCTGAGTGCAGTTTGCATATAGCGTCGGCCAACTGCGCAACCTGGCTCCGGTTCTCGCGTATCCTCTATAGTGTAATCCGGTGAAAGCTTCGCGGGAGGGGATGCGATGAAATCCTTTAACGAACTGGAATCGCTCAACCTGAAATGGGTGCAGACCAGCGCCTGGAACACCAAGAATCACGAACTGCGCGACGAAAACGGCGACGTGGTGGCGACCATGCGCCAGCCGAGCCTGTGGCGCAGCCTGGTCGAGATCGAGGCGGTCGGCAACCGCTGGACGTTTGAGCGCAAGGGCTTCTGGCAGTGGCACGTGGAGATTCGTTCGACCGGCACCGGCGAGGAACCCGCTCGCTTTACTTACCGCGATA
>Ga0224723_1002414_pt1 | contig 10361 bp, 7 predicted proteins | sample Balambano_FR2_Me_FD_161647 | JGI IMG/M metagenome (GOLD analysis project Ga0224723, IMG submission 161647) | Freshwater sediment microbial communities from Lake Towuti, South Sulawesi, Indonesia - Balambano_FR2_MetaG | ecosystem: Environmental > Aquatic > Freshwater > Lake > Sediment | place... | reverse complement strand
GCCCGCAGCCGACCGTCGGCAGTGTCGAAGTAGGTGTTACGCTGCTCCTCGGTTGCCGCCGCCGTCACACGGTACGGCCCCAGCACGTCGAGCGCCAGAATCGCCCGAAACACATCTGCGTCCGCAGCCGAAAGCTTGATCTCAATCTCCACTGAAGCAGTTCCTCTTGAGCCGGTGTTGTGTGTAGCCGCATAGTATAGCATACCCCGTTGTCTTGGGCTACATCCGCTCGGCTGAGACTTGAAGCCCGCTCTGAGCGGTCTGACGCGGCCCAGCCCGCTTGAGCGGGCTTCCCCATACCAGCCGCGGGCTTGAGCCCGCCGGCGTGGATCGTTGCCGCAAAATGATTCGTCATGCCCACGTTCTGCCGCGCGGTTGCGTCATCCCGCCTTCATGTTATAATACGCCCTACTCTTCAGCCGCCCCTCAGGCCTGTACGTATTGGATTGGAGTGAAGTTCGGTGAAGGTTACGACCGAAAAGCTACCGGGCAGCCTGGTTGCGCTCGATATTGAGCTAGAACGCGAGCAGGTCGAGAAAGAGCTTGACCGCGCCGCCCGGCGCCTCTCGCAGAAGCATAATATCCCTGGATTCCGCAAAGGAAAGGCCCCGCGCTTCATCGTCGAAAACTACTTTGGCCGCCCCGCCCTCATGGAGGAGGCGTCCGAGGATCTCGTCAACAAAGCCTTCAAAGCCGCCCTTGACCAGGAGCAGATCGAGCCGGTCGGCCCTGCCAGCCTCGAAGACCTCAGCCTGGCCGCCGAGCCGTTCCGCCTGCGCGTCACCGTGCCCGTCGAGCCAACCGTCACGCTCGCCGACTACCGCGCCGTACATGTGCCGCTCGAAGTCCCAGAGGTGACGGACGAGATGCTTGATGAGGCGCTCGATAGCCGCCGCGAGCGCCACGTCGTTCTGCGCGATCTTGAAGAGCCGCGCCCCGCCGCGCTCGGCGATCAGCTCACTGTGCAGCTTGAAGCGTTTCTTGACGGCACGCCGCTTGACGAGCGCGAGGAAGGAACGCCGCCGCGCCCTTCCACAATCGTGCTCGATCCAAAACGCCTCGCGCCTGGTCTTGCCGAAGCCCTCGTCGGCGCAGAGATCGGCGAGACGGTTGAGACCACCTCGCATATGCCCGAAGATCACCCCAACGAGCGCGTCCGCGACAAAGACGTGCAGTTCGAGGTGCTCGTCCAGCAGATCCAGGAGCGCCTGCTCCCCGATTGGGACGAACTGCCGACGCTCGAAGAGTTCGAGGGCAGCCTCGATGAGCTGCGCGAGAAGACCCGTCAGGAGTTGGTCGAAGCGGCGCGCGAAAGCGCCGAGCGCGAGGTCGTCGATACCTACATCGCTCGCCTCGTCGAGCAGTCCCATTTCGATCTGCCAGAGGTGCTTGTCGAGCGCGAGGCCGACCGGATCCTTCACCAGCAGGAGTACGAGCAGTACGAACGCTACGGCGTGAAGGCCGAACAGGTCTACAAGCTCCAAAACCGCGACCGCGACGAATTGGTGCAGCAGTTGCTCCCGCAGGGCGAAGCGCGCCTGAAGATCAATCTCGCCCTGCGCGAGGTGGTGCAGGGCGAGCAGCTGCAGATCGACAACAGCGAGATCGACTCCGAGGTGGATCGCCTCGTCGAGCAGTACGAAGAAGCTCAACGCGAACGTGCTCGCACGCTGCTCAGCACCGAGCTTCGCGGCACGGTCGCCAACAACATCCTCGATAAAAAGCTGCGTGACCGGCTGATTGCACTTGCAACCGGCGCTGAAGTGCCGAGCGCGTCCACCACTGATACACCCACACCCGACGCTGATGCCACCGCCCAGGCGGAACAATCGCCCGCCGACGCTGCCCCGCCTGCGGCGGCGTCCGCAGAAGCATAGCGCGCTGGCGTACGCAAATGCCAGAGAGGAGAGACCATGAACTGGACATCGCCACCGTCGCTCGATTGGCTTTCGGGCCGCCCCGAGGCGCTCATCCCGATGGTTGTCGAGAGCACCAACCGCGGCGAGCGCGCCTTCGATATCTACTCGCGGTTGCTCAAAGAACGCATCATCCTGCTCGGCACCCCGGTCGAGGATCAGATCGCCAACCTGATCGTCGCCCAACTGCTGTTCCTCGAGCACGAAGACCCCGAACGCGATATCTGGCTCTACATCAACAGCCCCGGTGGGTCGGTCACTGCCGGCCTGGCAATCTACGACACCATGCAGGTCATCCGCCCGCAGGTCGCCACGGTCTGCGTCGGCATGGCCGGTAGCATGGCCACGCCCATCCTGGCCGGCGGTGCCAAGGGCAAGCGCTACAGCCTGCCACACTCGACCATCCACACGCACCCGGCCGGCGGTGGTGCCCGCGGCTACGCCCCCGACGTCGAGATCATGGCCCGTGAGCTGCTGCGCATGCAGCAGATCATCCGTGAGTTGCTCGCCAAGGATACCGGCCAGCCGATCGAACGTATCTCACGCGACTTCGACCGCGATCTCTTCATGAACCCGGATCAAGCCAAGGAGTACGGGATCATCGACGAGATCCTCAGCCGGGACGAGATGACCACCCTCACTAACAATCGCTAACTCGATCAGGGCAGAGGTTTAGACTTCTGCCCTCGCTTCTACCCTCTGCATTCTGGAGCAGCTATGTCGCGCACACGCGGTGCCCCGCCCAGCCGAGGCTCGTATCTTTGTTCGTTCTGTGGGCGCGGCCAGGATGAGGTTCAGCGCCTGATCGCTGGCCCCGGCACCGTCTTCATCTGCGATGAGTGCGTTGCGCTGTGCAGCGCGATCATCGCCGAGGAGTCAGGCAACCGCGCCGGTGCCGTTCGCCGCACCTCCCCCACCGGCCCGGCGCGTCTTCCAACGCCCCGCCGCCTGCGCGAATGGCTTGACCAGTATGTGATTGGGCAGGATCGCGCCAAGATCGTCCTGTCGGTCGCGGTCTATAACCACTACAAACGCCTGCGCGCCGGCCAGTCGGTCGACGACGTCGAGCTTGGCAAAAGCAATGTCCTGCTCGTCGGCCCAACCGGCAGCGGCAAGACGCTGCTCGCCCAAACGCTCGCTCGTGTCCTCGATGTCCCCTTTGCCATCGCCGATGCCACCGCCCTCACCGAGGCCGGCTACGTTGGCGAAGATGTCGAGAATATTTTGCTGCGCCTCATCCAGGCCGCCGACGGCGACATCGAGCGTGCGCAGAGCGGAATCATCTACATCGACGAGATCGACAAGATCGCCCGCAAGGCCGATAACCCCTCGATCACCCGCGATGTCTCCGGCGAGGGGGTTCAGCAGGCGTTGCTCAAGATCCTGGAAGGCTGCGTCGCGCACGTCCCGCCCATGCCAGGCCGCAAGCACCCGCAGCAGGAGTACATCCCCTTCGACACCACCCACGTGCTCTTTATCTGCGGCGGCGCCTTCGAGGGGCTTGAAGCAGTGATCAGTCAGCGTCTCGGCAACCGCCGCACGATTGGCTTCGGCTCGGCCGAAACAACCGCCGACCAACCCGCGTCGGTGATCAGCGAGTGTACCCCCGATGACCTGCTGAAGTTTGGCTTTATTCCCGAGTTCATTGGCCGCCTGCCGATCCTCGCCGCACTTCAGCCGCTCGACCGGGCCGCGATGGTTCGCATCCTCACCGAGCCGCGCAACGCGATCATCAAGCAGTACCAGAAAATGCTCGCCCTCGACCATGTCGAGCTTGAAGTCACCCCCGATGCCCTGGAAGCCATCGCCGAGCGCGCCCTCAAAGCCCGCACCGGCGCTCGTGCCCTTCGTACGATCGTCGAGGAGATGCTGCTCGAGGTGATGTACGAGATTCCCTCCCAGGAGCATATCGGGCGCTGCATCGTCAACGCCGAGGTCGTCGAGCGGCGTGGCCACCCAATCATGGTTCCCCGCACCACCGAACGCAACGAGTTCCGTCGGCGCCTCGACGAAGCCGTTTAACCTCTGCCTTGCTTCCTGCTCCCGCCCAATCAGCTAGCTCTGCCAACCAAGAGTTGAGAAGCAGTTGGTGTGGCTGCGCGCTGCGTCGCAGTGCACAACCACACCAACTGCTTCTCAACCTCAGTCGGTGAACAAACCGTCAGTTTTGCCCCCTTTACGTTTGCATCAAGGGCGCATATACTTTCGCAGTACGAAGATGTCTGGTACTACTATGCGAACGATACGCCGAACCAACGAGCGCGCCAGCGAGGAGAGCGGCACTCCCCGCCGGATTCTCGTTGCCGACGACGATCCCTCGATTGTTAACCTCATCCAGGTCACGCTCAAAGACCCCCGCTACGAACTCGTTGCTGCGAGCAACGGCCTCGATGCGATCAAAGCCTTTGAAAACAATCGCTTCGATGTCGTGATCCTCGATGTGATGATGCCCTACGTGGACGGCTTTGAGGCCTGCCAGCGCATTCGTGAGCGATCCGATGTCCCGATCGTGATCCTCACCTCCCGCGATGGCACCGACGATATTGTGCATGGCTTTGAACTTGGCGCGGACGACTATATCACCAAGCCCTTCAAAACTGCCGAGTTGATCGCACGGGTTGAAGCGATCCTGCGTCGCATCGAAGGCTACAAGCATCGCGTCGCACCGCCGGTTGTGCGCGTTGGCGAGCTGGAGATCGATGAGCCGCGCCATCGTGTGGCGGTGCGTGGCAAAGAGGTCAACCTCACGCCGATGGAGTTCGAGCTGCTCTACTTCCTCGCCGCCAACGCCGGTCACGTCTTCGACCGCGAAACGCTCTTCCGCGAAGTCTGGGGCTACGACTATGTCGGCGAGACCAATCTCGTTGATGTCTGCGTCCGTCGGCTGCGCGAGAAGGTCGAGCTTGAGCCATCTCGCCCACGCATCATCCTCACCGTCCGCGGTGTCGGCTACAAGCTCGCCGACGCATAACCACGAAGACACGAAGACACGAAGATTCAAAAATCTTCGTGTCTTCGTGTCTTCGTGCCTTTGTGATTACTGGCCCGCCAGTACCTGCGCGCTGAGCTGATCCCCCGCTGCGCTCAGCTCGACAATTGTTTTTCCGCCCGGTTCAATCGCGACCGACTGAAGCTTGAGCGGCGTTTCGTCGCTGATCTCAATCGTGTAGCTGCCTGCCGGCAACGATGCCTGTGCGCCGACTGGCCCCTCAAAATACTCTTCGCTGTTGCTATCGATCACACGGTAGCGCAGCGCAACCGCTTCGCGCAGGGCTGCCTCAAGCTGCGCGGCATCGGCGGCGTCGAAGTAGCCACCGCCGCCTTTCTCGGCAACCCCTTGCAGCCGCGCACGCCACTCCTCTTCCTCGATGTTGAAGCCGATCACGCTCACCCGTACGTTCGGGAACTCCGCGCGCAAATCCGCCGCAGCGCGCGCCGGGTCTCCGCCACACGTCTCGTCCCCGTCGCTCACCAGCACCACCAGTGATTCGCCATCCGCGCCCGCCAGCGTCTCGCGAATCGCCAACAGCGAAGCGGCCATTGGCGTGCGGCCGTTCGGCACCGGTCGGATGGCGCTCACCTGCTGCGAAAGCAGGGTGCGGTCGAGTGGCCCAAGCGCCGAAACCAGTTCCATGTCGCTGCAATCGCTTGCCCGCCGATGCCCATACGTTCGGAGCGCAACATTGGTGTTATCCGGCAGTTGCCCAATCAAGGTCGTCAGCGCGCCATGAGCAATGTCGATCTTGATCTGGCCACCGATCTGCGCCAGCATACTCCCCGACGCGTCGAGAATGATCTCGATGTTCTTCACCGCTCGCGTCAGCTCCTGCCCCTCAGCCATCCGCACGACCAGTCCACCCGGTGCGGCGATCTGTGGCGCGGGCGTGGTGGTTGGCGCAAGCGTCGGCGCGGGTGTGACGGTTGGTGCGAGAGTGGGCACAGACGTCGCGGTTGGTGCGCGGGTTGGCGCGCGCGTGGCTGTTGGAGCACTCGTCGGTACCACGGCGACTGGCTGTGGCTGCGGCCAGAGCAAGAATACTGCTGTGCCGCCAGCGAGGAGGAACGCCGCCGCTCCAGCAACAACCCAGCGATGGAGACGGCGCGTTTTCGGCGGACTGGCTCCCACGGGCATCTCGGCGCGGGCGAAGTCGAGCTTGAGCTGCGCTTCATCGAGTAGCTCGGTCACTTCCGGGTAGGCGATGCTGATCCGCTGGAGCGCCTCAAAAGCCTCGACCGCTTCCTGCCAGCGCGCGGCGCGAAAGGCTTCAAGCCCTCTGGCGTACAGTCGCTCGGTCTCGTTCGTTCGTTCGGGTTCCACCTGCTCGCCTCCCACCTTTGACGGCTGTGTAAAGATAAGGAGAGGTGTGCAAGCCGTAGCCCTGCACACCTCTAAAGTAGATACATCCGCGAGGTTAACGTATGCCAGGGAGCGCGTTGCCAAACACCTGCGGCGGAAGTGTCACGTTGTACTCCTGGAGCCGCTCCAGGAAACGTGGCCGAATGCCGGTTGGCACAACCCGCCCGAGCACGCGCCCATCACGCATACCCTGATGCTGGAAGACGAAGATGTCTGAGAGCGAAACGACATCGTTCTCCATGCCGGTGACTTCGCAGACATGCGTGATGCGCCGAGTGCCATCTTTCATGCGCTCGAGTTGAATGATGACGTTCACCGCCGAGGCAATCTGCTCGCGGATCGCTCGCAGCGGCAGATCCATGCCGGCCATCATACACATCGTCTCCATACGCCGCAGTGAGTCGCGGGGCGCGTTGGCGTGCAGCGTCGTCATCGAGCCGTCATGGCCAGTGTTCATCGCTTGGAGCATGTCGAGCGCCTCGCCGGAGCGGCACTCCCCGACGACGATCCGATCCGGGCGCATACGCAGTGAGTTAACGACCAAATCGCGCATCGAGACCTCACCACGTCCTTCGATATTCGACGGGCGCGACTCAAGTGTGATGACGTGGCGCTGCTGAAGCTGAAGCTCGGCGGCGTTTTCAATCGTGATGATCCGCTCATCCTCTGGGATAAAGGATGAGAGTACATTGAGCATGGTCGTCTTGCCAGTACCTGTGCCGCCCGACACGATGCAATTCAGCCGCCCGATAACGCAAGCCCGCAGGAATTCCATCAGCTCGGGTGAAGCACTGCCGCGTGTGACGAGATCCTGCGCCTTGAGCGGCTTGCGCGAAAACTTGCGGATGGTGATCGTGCTGCCATTAAGCGCCAGCGGTGGAATGATCGCGTTGACACGGCTGCCGTCTGGGAGACGCGCGTCCACCATCGGTGTTGACTCGTCGCAGCGCCGACCGAGCGGCGAGATGATTCGATCAATGATCCGCCGGACGTGGTCTTCGTCTGCGAAACGCAGCTCGGTCTCTTGCAGCTTGCCCTGGCGCTCGACGTAGATCAGCTGCGGGCCGTTGACCATGATCTCGGAAACGCTCTCATCGGCCAGCAACTCTTCAAGCGGGCCAAGACCGAGCAGCTCGGACTGGGCGAGCCGGATGATGCGGTTGCGCTCGCGATCAGGAAGAACACGGCCGGTGCGATCGAGATGCTCGGTGACGAGCTGTGCGATGCGACGCGCATAGAACTCTGGTTCGCGCTGAGCACCGCCAAGGTCGGACTCGGAGACCAGCCGCGCTTGCACCTGATCGATCACCTCGCGGTCCTCGCGCGCCATCACAGGCATGCCTGGGCTAGCGACTGGTGCGATGGTTGACCCAGTAGCTTGCGGTGCCGGCGATGGCTCCGGCTGCGAGAAAGGTGCCTCGCTGAAGAACGGATCTGGCTGCGGGTCGGCGTCCCGCCCGCCACCACGAGAGAAACGTAGTTTTGGCATCTTGATTCTCCTCGTCGCACAAGCGCAAAGGGCTACGACTCACCGCGCACGAGCTTGAGTAGGTTGCGCCGGTCTCGGGTATTATTGCCGGACGAGTCTTTCCCGCGATTGGGCTTGCTATCCTTCATCAACGAGATGGTCGTCACGTTGTCGCCGCTGATATAGGCGGCGAGTTTGAGCAGGCTCTGTGCAACCCAGCTCTGGGGGTGCGAGGCGACGACTGGGATGCCGCGGTTGACACTGTGGGTGACGAACTGGCCCTCGCTGGGGATGTTGGCACCAACCGGGTGGCGCAGGTGCTTCTGAACGTCTTGCAGCGCGATGCCGTTGACGCTCGGGAAACGGTTGAGAACGAGCGTGATCCGACCGCGGGTGAGCGCCTGCTGCGAGACATGCTCCAGGAAGAACTTGGTGTTTTTGAGCGCCGGCACTTCGGGCGTCGTCACGACGAGCACTTCGTCAGCCATGTTCAGGAGTGTTTCTGTCACCTCGTCCAGGAATGACCACGTATCGCACACAACGTACATGTTGCGCTGGAGCAGCGCCTCGAGGATCGCGGTGATCTGGCGCTCGGTCACTTCGCCGGCAACTTCCGGGGTGTTAGGGGCCAGCAGCACTTGAATGCCGGAGCTATGGCTCTGAAGCACCGGCTGGAGCATCGCGTCGTCGATGTCGTCCACGTGTGCCAGGAGATCCTGGAGCGTATGGCGCGACCACATGTTGAGCTGCACACCGACGTCGCCGAACTGGAGGCCGAAGTCTGCCAGGACAACGCGCCCACTGCTGATCTGACGCAGGGCGACAGCCAGGTTGGTGGCAATCGTCGTCGTGCCGACACCACCCTTGGGCGAGGTGAGGACGATTAGTTTGCCGCGAACACGTGGTGCGCCACCGTGCGGGTCAGGAATCAGTGCTCGTGTGCGGCGGTCGGTCTCGGTGGCAATCACCGTGCGGATGCCGCTCATGAGATCATTGTGGTTCACCGGGCGGGCAACAATATCTCGTGCGCCAGCGGCAACCAGCCGCCGAAGCGTCACCACATCGGCGTGCGGAACAATCGCGATGCACACGGTTGTGGGGACACTGGTGAAGATCTGGCGGATGGCCTGCTCAGCCTGGTCAAGCTCCCGATCCACAATCACCAGATCGGGCCGGTTCTGCTGCACCAGAGTGACACCTGCAGTAAGTCCGCCGACACGATCAATGCTCTCGACTTCGGGTTCGCGAGCGAGCCGGTTGATCCACTCCTGCTCCAGCTGCTCTGGTGATGTGATGACAACAATCCGAAGTGTTCGGGCTATCACCGGTACCGTCCTTTCTGGTTCGTGTGCTTCAGCCTCCGCTGGAGGTCTACCGTTCCAGTGTAGATGTATGCTGTAACCGTTCTGTTACTATCAGAGCTTGGGAGCAGGTGCAATCGTCCAGGAGGTTCGCCCCTGCGGTTACTGGGGCGTATATGTGTCCCATATGTGTATACAACGCCATCTGAACAACAGCGATACTCGGCTGACATAACATCTTGTTAAGATGCAAATTCGTCAATCTGCGGTAAACTTAGGACTAATGACTCTTTGTCGTTTACTGCCGAAGATCGGTACCATGGGAGAAGGTTGCTGCCGTGCTTCTCCTTCGTACAGGCGGCGCTCGATCTGCTTGTGCCTAACAACTTACTCCGACAATCTTCTAGGGGGCACATAACTATGGCGCATTCGCCGTTTCAAAATCGCTCTCACGCACCGGCACGCGGGCCTCGTTGGCGCTGCGGTCGCACGTATGCGGTGATCGCATTCATGCTTGTGGTTGCCTACTTGGGCAGTGTGTCCGGCTTGGCCATTCGTCCTGCGTATGCGGCGTCGCTTTCCGAAGCGAAACTCACCGCGAGCGATTGGAGCGCCGGCGCACAGCTTGGGTGGAGCGTTGGTAGCGATGGGGATGCTGTGATTGCTGGCGCGCCGGGAGATTCCTCAGGCGGTGCCAACGCTGGTGCGGCGTATCTCTTTCAATACGCTGGGGCCGGTCGCTGGTTCCAGCAGACAAAGCTTGTGGCAAGCGATCGCACGGCGGGCGATTTCTTCGGTCAGGCAGTGGCGCTTAGCGGTTCGTTTGCCGTCGTTGGCGCACCGCTTGACGACGACCGCGGCAGCAGCTCCGGGTCGGTCTATGTCTTTCGTAACACCGGTGGTGGCTGGGTGCAAGAAGCCAAGCTGACGGCGAGCGACGGCGCGGCGGGCGATCAGTTTGGCAGTGCGGTGGCGCTGAGTGGCGATCTGCTCGTCGTTGGGGCGGCGTATGATTCTGATGCTGAGGCAAACACTGGCGCGGCGTATGTCTTTCGCCGAACTGGCGGCGCGTGGCTGCAAGAGGCTAAGCTAACGGCCAGCGACCGTCAAGGGGGAGATTTTTTCGGTTGGTCGGTTGCTACCGATGGAACGGCTGTTGCGATTGGTGCGCCGCTCGATGACTACGCAACTTTCTCAAATGCTGGTTCGGCCTATGTCTACAACCGGGTTGGCGCTACCTGGGTGGAGCAAAGCCGGGTCGTCGCCGCTGGCACGCGTGCCTCCGACCAGTTTGGGCGGTCACTGGCGATCAGTGGTGA
>Ga0224723_1002413_pt1 | contig 10362 bp, 9 predicted proteins | sample Balambano_FR2_Me_FD_161647 | JGI IMG/M metagenome (GOLD analysis project Ga0224723, IMG submission 161647) | Freshwater sediment microbial communities from Lake Towuti, South Sulawesi, Indonesia - Balambano_FR2_MetaG | ecosystem: Environmental > Aquatic > Freshwater > Lake > Sediment | place... | reverse complement strand
TTAATGTCGATCAGCTTGGGGTCCGGCGCAATCGTCACATAGCCCATGTCGGTATCGACGGCGGCGATTACCCCGCTGACCGGCGCGACGCAGGAGCGTCCGCCAAGGCGGGCCAGCACTTCGCCGGTTGCGACTTTATTGCCAAGCTCTCGACGCATCGCACGCTCGACGCGCTCGGGCGCAATGGCAAGCGCGCGCGCCACGTTCACTACCTGCTGGTCGGCCGGCATGTACGCGCTGGCGACGATCTCCTCGGCGTCGACGCGGCTGCCTTTGCGGGCCAGCACCTTGCCGGGGCACGGCAGGCGCCGCACCACCCGCGCCATGGCGTTGCGTACAACAGGAGGAAGATCGTCAGGAATGTAGATTGACATGCCTTGTGTGCTCCTGAGCGGGGATCGAGGCGATGATTTCATCCGTTTCAATTATAGCATACGCCCAGATCTGGCCCTCGCCCCACCAGGGCGATATGCGCCACAATATGCCGCATCAGCACAGCCTGCACCTATTTGTAACTCGCCTGCGTACATAGTGGTAGGCAAGCGTCAAGCAGCGCCTTTCAGCTCGGTCAGGGCCGCCGCCGGAGTCTTGCTCAGACGGCCTTCAGCTCAGCGCCCAGCCTTGGCACTGTTATTGCAGATACTCTTAGCCAATGCTCAGACAAATTTTACATCCGTCCAATAGGCTGGCAACGTCATAAGAGGTAAGATAGGTCTGAGTGCAAAGCATCCCATCGGGCACGCGCAGTGCGGCAAAGCAAGTAAGGAGTACCGAACGATGAGCACGCAGAATGCCAATCTGCGTATCTGGAAGGACAGCGCGATGAACGGCGCCTGGCGCTGCTCGTATCGCGATGGCGACAGCACGGTGGTCGTGAGCTTTCCCGACCTCAAGGCGCTCGGCGACTTTATCGCCGAGGAGCTTGGGCTGAGCGTGATCGGCGCGCTCGCGCGCAGTGGCGATGCTAGCACCCGCCCTGAGCGGCCCGAGTTTGCCGAGATGGCACTAGCCTACTAGCCATGCCCGCCCTTCCCGCGCCTTTTCACCTAGCTCAGTCTGCGCAGGGCCCCGCGCGGCTAGCTATCGCCGAGCGCCTCGTCCCGACCACGGGTACGCTTTAGCAGTGGGTCGGGCGCACTCAGGCTCTGCTCGACCTGTGTGAGCCGCGCGCGCAATTGTGTCAGCTCGGCATGCAGCTCGAGCGATAGCCTGCGGCTCTGGTAGAGCTGCTCCTCCTGCACCCGCCGACTGCGCCCCACCAGGTCGGCCAGCAAGCCGATTAAAAACGTTACCACCGCCAGCACCAGCAAAACCCCACCCAGAAGCAGTGCCTGCTCGTTCGAAAGCGACTCCTGAAACCAGTTGAGCCGGCGCCCGATAAAAATGTAGGCCCAGCGCCCCAGCAGCAGCAAGCCCGGCACAAAAAAGATCGCCGCGATATACGAGAAGGTTTTGAACGGCTCGTAGGTCGCATAGGTTCGGACGATCGTGGCCGCCTGACGTTTCACAAAGTTCCAGTTCCCACGGTGCAGCTTCGAGGGCCGCGTCGCTCGTGTCGTCACCTTAACGGTCTGCAAGGTTAAGCGGCGCCGCCCCGCCTGGATCAGGCTCTCGACTGTATAGGAAAAATCGCTCGTCACAAAGGTGCGCAGGGCCGCCTCGCGCGAGAGCGCCCGAAAACCGCTGACGGTATCGGGGATGTTCGTGCTGCTCGCCCGCCGCACGATCCACGATCCGACTTGCTGGAGCGTTTTTTTGAGTGGCGAGAAGTGCTCGATCGTCTCGATCTGCCGGTCGCCAATCACTATATCGGCCTGGCCCGCCAGAATCGGCGCGATCAGCGCGGGAATAGCCGCACCCGGGTACTGGTAATCGCCGTCGGTGTTGACGATGATGTCAGCGCCTAGGCGCAAACATTCGTTGATGCCCGTCTGATACGCGGCTGCCAGGCCCTTGTTGGCCGTGTGCCGCACGACGTGGTCGGCCCCGTGCGCCAACGCGACTGCCACCGTTTCGTCGCGGCAGCCGTCGTCGACAAGCAGCACCTCGACACGCTCGACGCCCGCGATCTGGCGCGGCAGTTCGTCGATTACCTGGCCGATCGTGTCGGCTTCGTTGTAGGCCGGGATCTGGATGAGAAGCTTCACGACATCGCTCTCAGACCGCTCTGGCGCGGCGAGCTTTCTTCCGCATGCCTGCGCCGGCTCGGCATTGTACGCGAGCCTTCCCGCATTGTACAGCTACAGCACCGGCTCGGCCACTTCCACAACCACGCTTGTTGTGGTGGAAGGTGGAACAGGTAATCCCTCGCGCCGGAGGCCCTCCAGGTGAAAGAGGATCGCCGCCTCAATCGTGCGCCGAACATCCTCGACGGTCGCACCTGTCGCTACACAGCCCGGCAGATCAGGAACATAGGCACTATAGTTGCTGCCTGCCCACTCGATGACGACGGTGTATCGCATCAAGACTGTTCCTTTCTCTCAAGTTGAGCCTGTCGCAAAATGCTTCGGACGGTTCCAGATGCCAGGTCGTCGTTCGGATGGCCCGCAATAGTCACAAGGCCGGTTTTGATTCGATGTTTATACTGCCGATGGCTTCCACGTGTACGAACTAGATACCAGCCGTCCGCCTCGACACGCCGGATAAGCTCTCGTACTTTCATCATACCACCAAGAATACGCTCACCCGTTTACGGATATTAGCATGTTTGTTCGTACTTGTCAAGCGGCGGCACGGCCCTGTGCTTGCTTGGTAAGCATGCGACGTACTATAGGGTTGAACGATCTGATACACATGTCGCAGATGCAAGGCTGCGACGATGGAGGGGCGATGCACCGGCTCGCCAGCAGCGTCACAATACCTACACATGAGCAAGCAAGCTGCGACCTGCTCGTGTTTCGGCTGGGCACCGAGCGTTATGCCCTGCCGACGAGCAAGGTCCGTGAGATCGCGCGCCCCACGCGGATCACGCCAGTGCCGGGCACGCCAGCCGAATTGCCGGGCATCGTCAGCCACCACGGCACGCTTTTGCCCGTGGTCGACGCGCGTCCGCTGCTGGGGCTTGCATTCGAGCCAGCCACACGTACGAGCCGCCTGATCGCGCTGCAATGCGGCGACATCGAGCTTGCGCTGGTGGCCGACGAGGTGTTCGACCTGATCGCGCTCCCACTCAGCGCCTTCGAGGCGCTGCCCAGCGGCCTCGACCTGGCCCGCGCACAGCTTCTGGCCGGGATTGCCGTTCTGGACGAGCAGCCGCTGGCCCTGCTCGACCTCAACGCGCTCATTACAATGGTGTGCAATGGCGCTTGAGCAGGCACAACCTCAAGCGCTGCTGCTGGCCCTCGGCCCATGGACCCTGGCCGTGCCCGCCGAGCAGGTGATCGCGCTACGGCCACTTCCGCGGACCGGCGATCTGCTGGCCTACGGCAGCCTGCTGGTGCCCTTCCGCCCGCTTGCTAGCCTGCTTGGCTGGCCCTCCGGCCGGCCTCGCCACGCCTTGATCGTCCTGGCGGGAAGCTACTGGCACGGCCTGGCGGTCGACGCGGTGCAGACACTGCACGACGCCGGGCCACCGACGCTGCACGCCCTGCCCGAGTTGCTGCGCCGACGTATGCCCGCCAACTGGGTGCGTGGCGTTCTGCTGCTCGAAAGCACTCCAACGCCTTTGCTCAATCTGGAAGTGATCGCCGCCGACCTGTTGCGCGCCCCGTCTGCGGCGCCCACCACCTGATTTTAGGAGATTGTACGATGGCACAGTTCACAACGCTCCGGCGGCTGAGCGGTCGGGAGCGGGGCGACGAGCAACGCGACGAGCTGAGCGCCGAGTCGCAGCGACCCAAGCTGATCGCCTTGCTCGCGAGCGCCGCCGTGGTTGCGAGCCTGGCGCTGGTGTTGGCTGGCATCACCTTGCGCCTGGCGGATCTGATCCCGCCCCCCGCCGCGCTGTGGGTAGTTGCGGTCGGCGCACTTGCGCTGGTCATGGCGGGAGGCGTGCTCTGGCTGAACAGTCGCCGCCGGGAAGGGCTGGCCGTGGCGCTCTTGTTCTATGGCTTCATCCTCCTTTTTGTGCTCGCCATGAGCGTCTTCGACGGCTTTAGCGGCCCGGTTCCGGCGCTCTTCCTGATCACGGTCGTCGCGACCGGGCTGATCGGCAGCGAGCGCGACCGGCTGCTGATTACGATGCTGGCTCTCGGCGGCTATGCGCTGGTGCTCACGCTCCAGGTCGCTGGCCTGCTGACGCCGGCGGTGCGGCTGGGGCCAGGCGCGCCCTACGCGCACCTGCTCACCTTTATTATCGGCGTGAGCCTGGTCGCCCTGCTCAGCCGCTCGACGGCACACAGCCTGACGCAGGCCATGACCCAGAGCACACAGCAGGCCGAGGCCCTGCTGCGCTCGAACGAGCAACTGATCGAAAAGAACATTCAGCAGGTCGAGCTAGGCAGCACGCTTTCGGGCGCGGCGGCCGAGCTGTCGGCGGCCTCGCAGCAGCAGGCCAGCGGCGCGTCCGAACAAGCCTCGGCTGTCTCCGAGGTCTCCACAACCATCGAGGAACTCGGCTCGACCGCACGCCAGATCGCCACGGCCTCCGAGCGCGTCGCGACGGCAGCGCAGCAGACACTCGAAAATCTGAGCAGCGGCCAGGACGCGGTCGACAAAAGCATTCGCTCGATGGAGCAGATCCGCCAGCGCATGCAGGACGTTTCGGGGCGCGTGCTGAGTCTGGGCGAACGCAGCCAACAGATCGGCGAGATTATCGATCTGATCGACGATATCTCGGACGAGACACATCTGCTGGCGCTGAACGCGGCCATCGAGGCGGCCGGCGCGGGCGAGCACGGCCGGCGCTTTGCCGTGGTGGCGGCCGAGGTCAAGAGCCTGGCGAACCGGGCGCTTGCGGCCGCCCGCGAGGTGCGCGGCGTGATCGCCGAGATCCACAAAGCTACCAACGCCGCCGTGCTAGCTGCCGAAGAAGGTGGCAAAGAAGTCGAGCGTGGCGTAGATCTTGCCCACCGCGCTGGCCAGGTAATGGACGCGATCGTCATGATGGCCGAGCGCACTGCCCAGAGCGCGGCCGAGATTAGCCTGGCGACCGCCCAGCAGCAGACGGCCTCGGAGCAGGTTGTCGAGACCATGCGCGATGTGGCCGAAGTCGCGCGCCAAACGGCTGCCGGCGCACGGCAGATGGCCGAATCGGCCGCCACTCTGAACTTGATCGCGGCCCGGCTGCACGGGCTTGCCAGCGCCGACGAGTTGTTGCAGGCTCCCTCGTTGCACGCGGCGCTGTATCTGAATCAGGACGCTTGACGAGCACTATGGATCTAAGCGCCTTCTATGGTCAGTTTCGCGATGAGACGGCCGAGAACCTGCGGATTGTTGGCGATGGTTTGATCGCGCTCGAGCGCAACCCTGCGGATAGGGCGCAGCTCGACGCGCTGTTTCGGGCCGTGCATACAATCAAAGGCAGCGCCCGCCTGCTCGGCATGGGCGGCATCGGCATGATCGCCCATACCATGGAACATATTCTGGGCGCGGTGCGCGAGGGCCAACGCGAGCTGACCCCTGCGCTCAGCAACGAGCTGCTGCGCGGCGTCGACGCGCTTTCCGAGCTGACGCAGGCCGCCATCGAAGGGCGCCCAAGCCCGCTCAACGCCGACGAGCTTGCCGCCACACTCGGGCGCGGCCTGTCTGCTCCTACACACCCGCCCAGCAACCCGGTGCCCGCGCCCAGCGCGCCACCCGCGAGCAGCGCTCCTGCTCAGCCGGCTCCCCGCCGCCAGACGGTGCGGGTGCGCGTGGATCGGCTCGACCACCTGCTGAACCTGGCCGGCGAGCTGACGGTCGCGCGCCAGATCCAGGCCAGCCACGTCCAGGCGCTCGGCGCGCTCGCGACGCTGGTGGCCCAGCAGCAGCGCGCGCTGCTGGCACTCCAAGCCGAGCTGCGCGGGCTGCGCCTCCCGGCGCGCGCCCAGGATCGCATCGACCCCGTTCTCGACGCCCTGCTCAACAGCGGCGCACGTAGCGCCAGCCTGGCCCAGCAGCAGTTCGACACCATGAGCATGTTCAGCCGCCGCCACGAGCTGCTGATCGACGACCTGGAGCAGGAAGTGATGACGGTGCGGCTGGTATCGGTCGGCGCGGCCTTCGCCAACTTGCCGCGCGCCGTACGTGATCTGTGCCAGGCGACGGGCAAACAGGTCGCGCTCCAGCTTAGCGGCGAAGACACCGAGATCGACCGCAAGGTGCTCGAATTGCTGGGCGACCCGCTCACCCACCTGCTGCGCAACGCGATCGACCACGGCATCGAGCCGCCCGACGAACGCGAGCAGGCCGGCAAGCCGCGCCAGGGCCGCATCACGATCACGGCCGAAGCAACCGGCGGGCAGCTGCAGATGATGATCAGCGACAATGGGCGCGGCATAAATGCGCAGCATCTGCGCGAAGCGGCCGTGCGCAAAGGGTTGCTAAGCGCCGATGCGGCCGCCTTGCTCAGCGACCAGGAGGCGCTCGAGCTCGTCTTCATGCCGGGCTTTAGCACGGCCACACTGATCACCGACCTTTCCGGGCGCGGCGTGGGCCTCGACGTGGTGCGCACCAACGTGAGCGAGCTGGGTGGCCAGGTACAGATCGCCTCGGAAGTCGGGCACGGCACAACCATCACGCTGCTGTTGCCCCTGACCCTGGTCACGACGCGTGTGTTGCTAATCGAGGCCGGCGGGCACACCTATGCCCTGCCCGCCACAAGCTGCCACGGCCTGCTCTGGCTGCGCCCCGCTTCACTCGCGACGATCAAGGGGCAACTCGTCGTGCGACGCGAGGGCCAGCCGCTGGCACTCGTGCAGCTCCAGCGCCTGCTTGGCGAAGACTGTCCACCGCTCTGCGAGCGCGAGCGCCAGCCAGCCATCTTGATCGGCACAGCCCAGCGGCCCACCGCGCTCGTGATCGAGCGCCTGATCGACGAGCGCGAGGTGGTCGTCAAGCCGCTCGGCCCGCTCTTCGAGCGCTTCCCGCAGTACGCGGGCGCGACCCAACTCGGCGACGGCCGCCTGGCGCTCTTGCTGAATAGCCGGGGATTGCTGGACCTCGTACGTGGCGGCAGCACGGCCCGGCTCGCAGCCCCCTTGCGACGGCGGTCCCATTTGCTGGTAGCCGAAGACTCGTTCACGACTCGCGAGCTGGTACGCAGTATTCTGCAGTCGGCTGGCTACGATGTGACCACGGCGGTCGATGGGCAGGACGCGTTCGACAAGCTGCGCGACGGGCGCTTCGACCTGCTGCTCAGCGATGTGGAGATGCCGCGCATGAACGGCTTTGAGCTGACCGCACGCCTGCGTAAAGAACTCGTGCTCGGCGAGCTGCCGGTGATTATCATGACCAGCCTGGCCTCCGACGAGCACCGGCGCCAGGGGCTTGAGGCCGGCGCGCAGGCGTATATCGTCAAAGGTGAGTTCGACCAGAATAATCTGCTCGAAACCATTCGGCAGCTTCTGGGCTACATGTAACTACGGAAGTTTCCCGCAGTGCGAACATTGTGCCCCTGTTGTTTGTTCCTTGTAAAGGAGAAGACTCAATGCCCGAACGAATATTGGTTGTCGACGATAGCAAGCTGGTGACCGATATCGTCAAGATGCGGCTCGAAATGTACGGCTACGAGGTGCTGCTGGCACACAACGGCGAGCAGGCCCTCCGGCTCGCAACCGACCAGCATCCCGACCTGATGGTGCTCGACGTGCAGATGCCCGGCATCGACGGCTACGAGGTTTGCCGCCGCTTGCGCGAAAACCCCGCCCTCGACGATCTACGCATAATTATGTTAACTTCGAGCGACGACAAACAGGCCGCCTTTGAGGCCGGGGTGGACGACTATCTCAACAAAGACATCGACCTGCTGAATCTGCCGAATCGCGTGAAACTCGTCCTCGACATGCACTAGACAGATCGAGAGCAAAGAGCCATGAATGAACCGCTGCGCGTTCTGGTCGTAGACGACTCGCCCCTGATGCGGCAGATGCTGCCCGCGCTGATCGAGAGCGACGGCACGCTCGAGGTCGTCGGCACGGCGGCCGACGGTCGCGCGGCGATCGAGCTGGTGCAACGCTTGCGCCCCGACGTGATCACGCTCGACGTGCGCATGCCGGTGCTAGACGGTCTGGCGACCACCGAGTATCTGATGGCCTACTTCCCGACGCCGATTCTGGTGCTGACGGCCTCGCTTTCGCGCTACGACGTCGACATCACCTTCAAGATGCTTGAAGCGGGCGCGCTCGACGTGCTGGAGAAGCCCTGCGCCGATTCGGCCGAGGCACTCGAAGCGGCGCGCGCGGATCTGATTCGGCGCATCAAGCTACTGGCGCGCGTTAAGGTCGTCACGCATTTGCGCGGGCGGCGCGCAAGCCTGTCCCGCACAGCGGCCCGGCGCGTGCCGGGTGAGCTGATCGGCCAGTTGCCCGGGCTTCCGCGCCGGCTTGTGCAACCGACCAGCCGGGTGGTAGTGATCGGCGCGTCGACCGGCGGCCCGCGCGTGCTTCAGCAGCTTCTGCACAGCCTGCCGGCCTCGTTTGGGGCGCCGATTTTGATTGTGCAGCATATCGCCGAGCATTTCATTGAAGGCATGATCGACTGGCTGAACAGCGCCAGCCAACTGCCCGTTCGCCTGGCAAGCGACGGGCTGCCATTGACGCCCGGCGAGGTCGTGATGGCCCCCGAGCGCCGCAACATGCTCGTGTCCAACGGCGATCTGATTACGCTTGGCGGAAAACGCCTCGACCAGCACACCTCGATCGACCTGGCCATGCGTTCGGCCGCCGCCGTCTGTGGGCCGCGCGCCATCGGCGTGCTGCTGACCGGCATGGGCAACGACGGCGCGGCAGGCCTGCTGGCGATTCGCGAGGCCGGCGGCTCCACGTTCGCGCAGAGCCAGGAAAGCTGCACTGTCTTTGGCATGCCACGTGTCGCAATTGAGCGCAATGCGGCGCAGGCGGTACTCTCGCCCGACGCAATCGCCCGCACACTCACGCAGCTCGCCGCACAGGGCAGGCCCGGCATGGTTCAGCTCAAGAGCAACTCATGATCAACACACACGCGCACCAAAGCAGCCTGGCGCTGAGCGCCACACAGTTCCGGCAGCTCCGCGACCAGCTAGAGCGCTACTGCGGCGTCTACGTCGACGAAGCACGGCGCAAAGTGATCGAGCAGGCCGTCGCTCAGCGTCTCGCCGCGAACGGGCACACGCTGGACGCGTATTCCCAACAACTTGCTGCGCCAGCCGGGCACGACGAGCTACGCCAGCTCGCCGAACTGGTGCTCAACCACGAGACCAGCTTTTTTCGCAACGGCTCGCAGTTCGAGGCGCTGCGACGCGAGATTCTGCCAGCACTCGAGCGCCACAAGCCGGCCGGGCAAGCGCTGCGTATCTGGAGCGCCGGCTGTGCGACTGGCGAAGAAGCCTACTCGCTGGCCATCAGCGCGCTAGAGACGCTTGGCGCACCGCCGCCTCGTCCGGTGCAGATCTGGGCGACCGACCTGAGTGCTTCCGCGCTCGCCCGCGCCAGGCAGGGCGTCTACAGCGGGCGCGCGCTGGGCCAGGTGCGGCCGGCAATCCTGGCGCGCTACTTCGAGCCTTGCGAGCCGGGCTATCGCTTGACCGACGAGGTGCGCCAGATGGTGCGCTTCGAACAGCGTAATCTGCTCGAGCCTTTTCCGCCTGCTGCCCAGGGCGTCGACATCATTTTCTGCGAGAATGTGACGATCTATTTTCAGCTCGAAACCTGCCGCGACCTGATCGAGCGCTTCTATGCGGCGCTGCCCGAAGGTGGAATGCTCTTTTTGGGCTTCTCCGAGACGCTCTGGCAGGTCTACGATCGCTTTCAGCTCGAACAGATCGGCGGGGCCTTTGTGTACGTCAAGCGCACGCCGCTCCCAGTCGAGCTTCGCCGCACGCCCCGTCCCCTTGCCGCAACTCGCCAATTGCCACGCGCGGCCGGCCGGGCGCCAGCCCATGGCCTCGATGAGCAGCCCGCCGCAGCGCTCGCGCGCGCGCGCGCGTTGCTCGCACAAGGGCAAGGCGACGAGGCGCTTGCGGCACTGCGGCAGATCGCGCCACAGCACCCGAGCTACCCCGCCGCGCTTGCGCTGCTGGCCCGCATTCACGCCGACCGCGGTGAGCTCGATACCGCGCTGGCCGAGGCCCGCCGGGCTATCGATGTCGGGCCGCCGACCGACGAGGCCTATCTGCTGCTGGGGCTGATCGCTTTGCGTCAGGGAGAGCAGGAGCAGGCGGTGCAACAGCTCGAACGTGCGCGCTACCTGGACGGCAACTCGCCGCAGGTACGCTTCCACCTGGCCGAGGCCTACCGCCAGCTTGGG
>Ga0224723_1002412_pt1 | contig 10362 bp, 8 predicted proteins | sample Balambano_FR2_Me_FD_161647 | JGI IMG/M metagenome (GOLD analysis project Ga0224723, IMG submission 161647) | Freshwater sediment microbial communities from Lake Towuti, South Sulawesi, Indonesia - Balambano_FR2_MetaG | ecosystem: Environmental > Aquatic > Freshwater > Lake > Sediment | place... | reverse complement strand
CAGCCGATGCAGATGCGTTCCTCGGGATGCACCACGCAGAGCTTGACGCAGGGCGACTCGATCTCGTCGCGCATCCACACCTCGTCCTTCACCCGCGCCGCTCCCGGTCGATATGCTGAAGGCGGTCAAGCGCCCCTTGCAGGATATAGCCCGCTGCAACGCGGTCGATCACCTCGGAACGACGCTTGCGCGACGTATCCGCCTCCAGCAGTGCCCTTTCTGCTGCAACCGTGCTCAGCCGTTCATCCCAGAAGGCGATCGGCAGATCCGACAGCCGCGACAGGTTGCGGGCGAAGGCGCGCGTCGATTGCGCGCGCGGGCCTTCGCTCCCGTCCATGTTGCGCGGCAGGCCGAGGATCAGACCGCCGATTCGCCGCGCCGTCACGATGGCCAGGAGCGCTGCCGCATCCGTGCCGAATCTGGTCCGCCGGAGGGTCTGGAGCGGCGTGGCCACCTGCCGGAGCCCGTCCGACACGGCGACCCCGATGGTTTTGTCGCCGAGGTCGAGCCCCGCCAGCGCCCGCGCCCGCGGCAAGGCAGCAGCGAAGTCCGCCATGCTCTCGAACACGCTCAAGGCGCCACGCCCGCGGCTTCGGCGGCGGCCAGAAGGGCGGCCAGATCCGCGCTGCGGCCGGCGAAGCGCGCCTGCGCCTCGGCATAGGTCGCGCGCGCCCGGTCGGTCTCGCCAAGCACGCCAAGCGCGCCGATCAGCCGCGCCCAGTCGGCGGCGGGGCCGCCTTCGTCGGCGAGCCGCGCGCTCAGGCCCTCCACCATGCCGCGGACCATCGCCTCGCGCTCTTCGGACGTCAGCTCGGCGGCGGCGGCGACGTCCGCGGCCGTCGGGCCCGGAGCGGCGACGGGCGGCAGCCGGTAGTTGATCGCCCCGGCCTCGGCCGCCACCGCGAGCAGCTGGGCCCGGAGCGGTTCCACCCAGGGCTCGCCCGGTGCCGAGCGTTCCAGCAGCGGCGCCCAGAGCGCGAAGGTCCGGTCCGGCCGCCCGGTCTGCAGGAACATCAACCCGGCATAGTATGAGGCCGTCCCGTTCGCGGGGTCGATCTGAAGCGCGCGGGTCAGTTCCGCCTCGGCCTCGGGCGAGACGTAGCCGCCGGCCGCAAGGATCATCAGCTCGGCATGGGCCGCATGATCGTCCGCGGTCGCCGTCCCCTTGAGCGCCAGAAGCGCCGCTTGGGCCGCCATCGCCGCCTCGAAGTTGCCGAGGCCCGCCTCGTTCCGGGCGAGAAGCTCGAGCCCGGTCGCGTCGCCCGGCCGCGCCGCCACCGCCGCGCGCAGTTCTGCCATCAGGTCGAGAAAGGCCGGGTCGGCGGGCGGTGCGGCGGGCCGGCCGGCGGCAGCGACCTCTGCCATCGCCTCCGCCTGCCCGGGGCGAGAGCGGTGCACCGCCTCGGCCATCTCGAGCCGAACCGCGAGCGGCAAGTCGGGATAGCCCGGCGCGCCGAGCCGCACCGCATAGGCCCAGACCGCGCCGCCGAGGATCAGCACCACCGCCCCCGCCATCGCCAGCGTCGCGGCGGGCGGCGCGGCCGCGGCGCCGCCTTCTGCGGCCAGCGCGCGGTCGGCCTCCAGCACCCGTCGGCCGATGTCGGCGCGCAGCCGGCCGGCCTCTTCGGCGGCGATCAGCCCGCGGGCGAGGTCGCGCTCCACCTCGCGCAGCTGGTCGCGATAGACGCGCAGGTCCCAGGCCGCGGGCGGCGCATCGCCCGGCCGGCCGCGCCAGAGCGCGAGGAGCATGAGCGCCCCGACGGCCAGCGTGATCCCGCCCGCCGCGAACCAGAACAGCATGAGGCGTCCCCTTTCGACTGCGCCCCGATGTAGTCGCCGACGGCGCCCGGCAAAAGGGTCAATTCGGCACGGGGCTGCCCCGGTCGCCGTGTCGCAGGCGCATGTCGCTTTTCTCCCGATTCTGCCGCTTGCGAAGAGGGCCGCATCCGGCCGACGCTGCCAGAAGCGGAAAGGCCCGCGCCAGGGGGAAACGGTCGGCGATGCAGCGCTATTCGGTCTTTGCCATCGCGCGCGAGGCGATGCGGAACCACCAGGGCTGGACCCGGGCCTGGGCCAGCCCCGAGCCGAAATCGGCCTATGACGTGGTGATCGTCGGGGCCGGCGGCCACGGGCTCGCGACCGCCTATTACCTCGGCAAGAACCACGGGCTGACCAATGTGGCGGTGATCGACAAGGGCTGGCTCGGCGGCGGCAACACCGGGCGGAACACCACCATCATTCGCTCGAACTACCTCCAGGACCCCTCGGCCGCGCTCTACGAGAAGGCGCGGAGCCTTTACGAGACACTGAGCCAGGAGCTGAACTACAACGTGATGTTCAGCCCGCGCGGCCTCTTGATGCTGGCGCAGACGCATCACGAGGTGCGCGGCTACCTGCGCACGGTGCACGCGAATATGCTGCAGGGCGTGGCGACGGAGTGGATCGGGCCGCAGCGGGTGAAGGAACTGGTGCCGATCATCCGGATCGAGGGACCGCGCTATCCGGTGCTCGGCGCGCTCTACCAGGCGCGCGGCGGCACGGCGCGGCACGATGCCGTGGCCTGGGGCTATGCGCGGGCCTGTTCGGCCATGGGGATGCACATCATCCAGCAATGCGCAGTCACGGGGGTGCGGTCGTCGAACGGCCAGGTGACGGGGGTCGAGACCGCGAAGGGCTTCATCGGCTGCCGGAAACTCGGCATCGTCGTCGCCGGCCATTCGGGCCAGGTCGCCGACATGGCCGGGTTCCGGCTGCCGATCGAGGCGGTGGCGCTGCAGGCGCTGGTATCGGAGCCGATCAAGCCCTGCATGGACGTGGTGGTGATGGCCAATACCGTGCACGGCTACATGAGCCAGTCCGACAAGGGCGAGATGGTGATCGGCGGCGGCACCGACGGCTTCAACAACTTCACGCAGCGCGGGTCGTTCCATCACATCGAGGAAACGGTACGGGCGCTGATCGAGACCTTCCCGATGCTGTCGCGGCTGAAGATGCTGCGGCAATGGGGCGGGATCGTCGACATGACCGGCGACCGCTCGCCGATCCTGTCCAAGACCCCGCTCGGCAACTGCTTCATCAACTGCGGCTGGGGAACCGGGGGGTTCAAGGCCATCCCCGGATCAGGCTGGGCGATGGCGGACCTGATGGCGAAGGGCGAGCCGGGGCCCTTGGCCGCGGCCTTCGGGCTGGAGCGGTTCCGCGAAGGGCGGTTCATCGACGAAAGCGTGGCGGCGGGAGTGGCGCATTGATGTCTACTTTGCTTGAACAATATGCGGCAGAAATAAACAACGCGATTACGATGATATTGCGTGCGACGACTTATCGCCTGACTTATTTCATACGGATGGTCGAGACTCGTGGCGCCCTGGACGCTAGCTTGTCCTTGATCCGATCAACTAAAGAATCGGAAGGCTTCACGAAGCTTTGGGAGTTGAATCGACTCGATCTTACCGTTGAAGCCATCGCTCTCCGGCCAAAATTTGCTGATCTCTTTTCTTCAGATGACGTGCTGAAGGCGAAAATCCGTTTGGAGAGATACAACTTTATTTTTTTTCCCAAAGGCACATGATGCTGATCTTCACCTGCCCCTACTGCGGCGTGCTGGCCGACGAGACGGAACTCGCCCCTGGCCACGAGGCGCATCTGAAACGCGCCGGGCCGGAGTCTTCGGACGAGGAATTCGAGACCTACATGTTCGCCCGCAAAAACCCCAAGGGCGTGCATTTCGAGCGCTGGCGCCATGCCTACGGCTGCGGCCGATGGTTCTTCGCCGCCCGCTGCACCGCCACGCTCGAGGTGTTCGGCACCTACCCGGCGCAGGTCGGCGGCCCGCCGCCCGAGATCATCGCGAGGATCCGGGCCCGCCGGCCGGAATGGGAGCCCTCGCGATGAGCACCCGTCTGTCTGCCGGCGGCCGCCTGATCGACCGGGGCGCGCCGCTCCGCTTCAGCTTCGACGGCCGACCCATGACCGGCTATGCGGGCGACACGTTGGCCTCGGCGCTGCTCGCCAACGGGCAGGTTCTGGTCGGGCGCAGCTTCAAGTACCACCGCCCGCGCGGCATCGTCGCCTCGGGACCGGAAGAGCCGAATGCGCTGGTGAACCTCGGGCGCGGCGGGCGGCTGGAGCCGAACCAGCGCGCCACGACGACCGAGCTGTTCGACGGGCTTGAGGCCATCAGCCAGAACCGCTGGCCGAGCCTCGAATTCGACCTCGGCGCGGCGAGCGGCCTCGCCGCCCGGATCCTGCCCGCTGGCTTCTACTACAAGACCTTCATCCATCCGCGCGCGGCCTGGATGCACCTGTTCGAACCGGTGATCCGGCGCGCGGCGGGGCTGGGGCGCGCGCCGAAGGACCCCGATGCCGACCGCTACGAACAGGCCTACGGCTTCTGCGACGTGCTGGTGATCGGCGGCGGTCTCGCCGGGCTGCAGGCGGCACTGGTCGCGGGCCGTGCCGGCCTCCGGGTCTGGCTGGTGGAACAGTCGGCCCGGTGGGGCGGTCGGGCGCCGGTCGATGGCCTTGTAGTCGACGGCCGGCCGGCGGCGGACTGGGTCGCCGCGGCGGTGGACGAACTCGCGAGGTTGCCGAACGCCACCCTGCGGCTGCGCGCGACCGGCGCCGGGGTCTATGACCACGGCTATGTGCTGCTCGACGAACGCGTGGCCGACCACACGCCGGGCGACGACCGGCCGCGGCACCGGCTGTGGCGTCTCCGCGCGGGGCGGATCATCGCGGCCACCGGCGCGATCGAGCGGCCTTTGTCCTTCGCCGGCAACGACCTTCCGGGCGTCATGCTGGCCGCGGCGGTGCGCGACTATCTCCTCGACCACGCCGTGTCGCCCGGCGACCGCACCGTGATCGTGACCAACAACGACGATGCCTATCGCACGGCGATTGCGCTGAACGCGGCCGGCCTCTCGGTGCCGGTTGTGATCGATGCCCGCGGCTCCGCCCCCGGCGCGCTGCCCGAGCGCGCGCGGGCGATGGGGATCCGGGTGGAGACCGGTCGGGCGATTGCCAAGGTGTCGGGCGGACGGCGCGTCACCGGCGTGACGCTCTGTTTGCAGGCGGGCGAGGGCGCGGCGCTGGAACAGGTCGCCTGCGACGCGGTCGCCATGTCCGGCGGCTGGTCGCCGGCGGTGCATCTGTGGAGCCATTGTGGCGGCCGGCTCGCCTGGGACGCCGCACAGCTGTGCTTCCGCCCCGACCCGGCCCATCCGCCGGTCACCCATGACGGCACGGCGATGGTGATCGCCGCCGGGGCCGCCAACGGCGCGCTCGACGATGCCGCGCTGATGGCCGACGCCACCGCGGCCGGGCTGGCGGCGGTCCGCGCCACCGGACGCGATGCCGCGGCCGCGGTGCCCGAGGTCGCAGCGGGTCATGCATCGGCGACCGAGGCCGTCTGGATCATGCCGCAAGGCGCACCGCCGGCCCTAAGGGCGAAGATGTGGCTCGACTACCAGAACGACGTGAAGGTGTCGGACGTCGAACTGGCCGCGCGCGAGGGCTACACCTCGGTCGAGCACACCAAGCGCTACACCACGCTCGGCATGGCGACGGATCAAGGCAAGCTGAGCAACATCAACGGATTGGCCGTTCTTGCCCAGGCGCTGCACGAGGGCATTCCGGAGGTCGGCACCACCACCTTCCGCCCGCCCTACACGCCGGTCACGCTCGGTGCGCTCGCCGGCGAGGCGCGGGGCGACCTGTTCCAGCCGCTGCGGCGCACGCCGATCCACAGTTGGCACGAGGCCGAGGCCGCCCATTTCGAGCCGGTCGGGCTGTGGCGCCGCCCCTATTGCTTTCCGCGGTCGGGCGAGAGCCACGATCAGGCGGTGCGGCGCGAGGTCCTGAACGTGCGGCAGAACGTCGGGCTCATCGACGCCTCGACGCTCGGCAAGATCGTGGTGAAGGGGCCGGATGCGGGGCGTTTCCTCGACATGCTCTACACTGGCACGATGTCCACCCTGCCGGTGGGCGCCTGCCGCTATGGGCTGATGTGCAACGAGAACGGCTTTCTGATCGACGACGGCGTGGTCGCGCGGATCGACGAGGCGACCTGGCTCTGCCACACCACCACCGGCGGGGCCGACCGGATCCATGCCCATATGGAGGACTGGCTGCAATGCGAGTGGTGGGACTGGCGGGTTTATACCGTCAATCTGACCGAGCAGTATGCCCAAGTCGCCGTGGTCGGGCCGAAGGCGCGGATGTTGCTCGAACGGCTCGGCGGCACGGATGTGTCGCAAGCCGCGCTGCCGTTCATGCGCTGGACCGAGGGCGCGCTCGGCGGCTTTCCGGTGCGGGTCTACCGGATCAGTTTCTCGGGCGAGTTGAGCTATGAGATCGCGGTGCCGGCAAGGCAGGGCCTCGAACTGTGGCAGGCCTGCCTCGCCGCCGGCGCGGACCTGGGGCTGATGCCCTACGGCACCGAGGCGCTGCACGTGCTGCGCGCCGAGAAGGGATACATCATGCTCGGCGACGAGACCGACGGCACCGTGACGCCGCAGGACCTCGGGCTCGGCTGGGCGATCTCGAAGAAGAAGCCCGACTACATCGGCAAGCGCGGGCAGGAGCGGTCGCATCTGGCCGACCCCGACCGCTGGCGGCTTGTCGGGCTGGAAACGCTCGACGGCTCGGTGATCCCGGACGGGGCCCAGGCGGTGGAGGCCGGCGCGAACCCGAACGGCCAGCGCAACGTACAAGGGCGCGTCACATCGAGCTATTTCTCGCCGACGCTCGGCCGCGGCATCGCGATGGGGCTGATCCGGCGGGGGCCGGAGCGGATGGGCGAGGTGGTGGAATTCGCCGGGGTCGGCGGCGGGTCGGTCGCGGCCCGGATCGTGGATCCGGTGTTCTACGACAAAGAAGGGGCGCGGCAGCATGTCTGAGCCCGCCAGCGCGGTTGGCCGCGCCGTCTTCGACGGCTTCGCGCGGGTGCGCGAGATCGGCCCCTTGGGCATGATTGCGCTGCGTGCGGCCCCGGACCTGCCGGGGCTGGCGGCGGCGGTTCGGGCGGCGACAGGCCTCGACCTGCCCGAGCGCCACCGTATCCTGCGGGACGGCGACCGGGCGGCAGGATGGATGGGGCCTGACGAATGGCTCCTGATCCTGCCCCATGACGCGGTGGGCGAGGCGCTGGACCGGATCGCGACGGTGCTGGACGGGCAGCATCACCTGGCGGTCGACGTGTCGGATGCGCGCGCGGTCTTCCGCATCGAGGGCGCGCGTGCGGCCGAGGTGCTGATGAAGCTTTCGCCCACCGATTTCGGAACGCTTGCGCCAGACGAAATCCGCCGCACCCGCGCGGCACAGGTCGCCTGCGCCTTCTGGCGCGACGAAACCGGCTTCACGCTGATCGCCTTCCGTTCGGTCGCGGCCTACGTCACCGGTCTCCTGACCCATTCCGCACAGCCGGGGTCGGAGTTGGGACTGATCCGGGCGGGAGCGGAATAGGCCGGGCGCCTGCGGTCAGAACGGGATGCGCGCCAGCACGGCCTCCACCTCGGCGGAACGGAACGGCGAGAACAGGATCGTCTGGACGTCCGCATAGAAGACCGCCTGCACGTCCTCGATCCCGTGCCGGCGGAACTGCAGGAAGCCGTCGGGCACTGCGCATCCGGTTTCGGTGTTGCTCTCGGTCTCGTAGTGGTGGACGACCTCAGCTGTCCGTGCGCCGGTCCTGTCCCAGCGTCCCGCCACGCCAGGGTCGATCTTGCCGCCGGACCGGGCCAGCGTGCCCGCCGGGTGCGGCGGCGCGCAGACGCGGATCATGCCGTCGTCCCCGGGCAGCAGTCGCCCGCGCAGGACCATGCCGTCGGTCCGCACCAGGATGTCCGAGAACAGATCGACGGCCCGAGGGACATTCAGCAGGCGCCCGTCCTCGACGCGGTCTTCCAGCGCCGGATCGCGGTCGGCCGTGTCGAGCAGGCGTGCCTTGATCGCCGCCGGGTCCCTCAGTCCGAAGGATCGGACCAGGGCGGCCGCGAAGGACACGACCGGCGCCGCCGCCGAGGTGCCGGTCGCGCAGACCGGCCGGCCGGCGTCGTCCAGGCTGGCGATTCCGGCGGCGGGGGCGGCGATCTGCACGAGTGACGGCGATCTTGCCGAGTCCGGCCACCAGGCCCAGCCGGAAGGCCCGGGCGCTAGGCCGGCGACGGCGATCACCTGATCCCAGTCGCCGAGCGTGGCGGGCAGGCCGTCGGAGCCGGCATCGGAAATGTCGAGCGGCAGGTTGCCGGCCGCGGTCACGAGGAGCATCGTGCCGCCCCCATCGAAGCCGGCCGCTTCGAGTTCGCCCTCCACCCGGAATGCACGGGTGACAAGGCTCATGTTGATGATGTCGGCGCCATGCGCCGTGCCGTCAGCGACCGCACGGTTGATGAAACTCGATTCGATGCGGAAGGATCCGGGGGCGCCAGCGAGGGGCCGTTCGGTGATGCGGAACACCCGCAGCGACAGAAGGTCCGCGAGTGCGGGATAGCGGGCAGTCATCAGCGGCCCTCCCGCGGCGATGCCGGCGACGATGCTGCCATGCGCCGGCGTGTAACGTTCCTGCGCGCCTTCGACCGGAACGATCGGAGCGAGTGCCGGGTCATGCGGGCGCAAGGCGCGCCACGCCGTGTCGCAGCGCGGATGCGGTGCGGCATCCTGATCGCCGAACGTGGCGGCGCCGTAGAGATAGGTCCGGTCCGGCAGACACTGGCTTTCCGTCGGGGTAATCGCGATGGAAGCCCTCAGAAGCAAAGCGTTGGGATCGTAGTCGAGAAACGGCACGATGACATCCGAAGTCGCCAGCGCCGCGCCGATGCCGGTATCGACGATCAGGATGCGCGCCCGGTGCGGCACGAGCCCGAGCCGTCCGAAGACGCGCCGGTTGAAATCGAGCGTCGGGATCAGCGCCTCACGCGGGAACGGGCCCCCGGCGGCTTCCGCCGGACAGAGCGCCGGGGCGGTGACCGGGGCGATGGCACTGTCGAGAAGCTCGGTCTGCGGCCGGTCGATCGTCAGCGCGACCGCGCCGGCGTCCGCGGCGGCGGCCGAAATAGCCGCAAGGGTCTCGGGCGGGGTCCCGGGTGGAACCGCGAAGGTCCGGCTGGCGAAACCGCCGGCCGTGAGGTCGACCGTCACGCTGTCGAGCGACTGGGCTATGCTGACCCGATCGTCGCGCAGCATTGTCAGCGTCACCTCCGGCGCCGACATCCCGGTGAACACGGCCGGGTCGAACCGCCTGTCGTCTGCGCTCGCCACCAGCGCCGACGAATTGAGGTTGATGCCGCGGAACAGCGTCCCCTGGCCGAGGCAACCCGCCGCACCCGCAGCGACTGGGTCGCAGCGAAGCAGATCGAAGACAATCGGATCGAGAACGATGGCCGGCGGCACCGCGACCGGCACCGGCGGCGCCAGCGTCGACACGATCATGTCCGCAAGGCCCGGCGGAACTTCGCCGGTGAAGGTGAGTTCGATCAGAGGCGGGGCCGCAGCGTCCTGGGCGGTGGCGGGACGATGCGGCGGTCCGGCGAGAACCACGAGGATGAGGAGAAGACCGTGACCCGGCTTCATGCGGTTTGCCTGTCAGAAGGCGCAGTTCGGCAGGGACGACCCGTTCACGCCGCAGACCGTTTGCTCGCGCCGCATCGCCCAGTCGCGCAGGAACGCGGCCCCGGGTGCCGAGGACACCGCGGCGATCAGGCTGACGCCGCGGTCGCCCAGGATGCAGGTGGCGGAATTGACCCCGACCAGCCGGCGGATCGCCCTCGGGCTGCCGTTCGGGATGATGAAGGCCGGTCCGCCGCTGTCGCCAGGGCAAAGGACCGGCGTGCCTGCCGAAATCCTGCCGTCGCCGAAGATGGTGTTGCGGCGGTTTGCGAACATCGCCGGGCGCGGGACGACATTCGTCAACCCCATGCGCAGCGTCCGGTCGCCGGTCTGAAAGTCTTCCTGGCAGGCGCCGGGACTGCCCGGCGCGCCGGTGGCCGTGCAGCCGAACCCGGTCAGGAAGATCGGCGTTCCCGAGGCGGGTGCGCCGGACAGGTCCACCGTCTCGTAGGGGATGCCGCGAACCTCGTTCTCGAGCAGGCAGAGCGCCCAGTCTTCGGATGTGGTGCCGTTGCGGAAGCCCGGCGCCTGCTCGCAGACCGCCCGCACCCGCCGCCCCGCCGCCCGGAAGCCGACAGTGGACCCGTGCGTGACGCAGTGAGCGGCAGTCAGGATTGCGGCCGGTCCGATCAGGGCCGATGTGCAGTTGCTGCCGCTGGTCTTGCGAAACAGCGCGGGGAAGTCTTCCGGGTTGACGATCTGGCCGTTGATCAGGACGGTTCCATCGCTTGGTCCGACCGGGTCGAGCGTGGCGAAATC
>Ga0224723_1002411_pt1 | contig 10366 bp, 10 predicted proteins | sample Balambano_FR2_Me_FD_161647 | JGI IMG/M metagenome (GOLD analysis project Ga0224723, IMG submission 161647) | Freshwater sediment microbial communities from Lake Towuti, South Sulawesi, Indonesia - Balambano_FR2_MetaG | ecosystem: Environmental > Aquatic > Freshwater > Lake > Sediment | place... | reverse complement strand
GGGTTAGTGTCGAAGGGGATCGCGTTCTTGTTCACGGTGATGTGGGCTCGATCGAGCGCGGCCTCGGCCTCCTTACCCTTGATGCCCTTGGAAAACACGTCCATGAGCACCAGATGCGAATCGGTGCCTCCGGAGATGATTCGGAAACCCGCGGCCTCGAGACTTTGCGCGAGGGCCTTCGCATTCGCCATCACTTGCTGGGCATAAATCTGGAACTCCGGCTGCAATGCTTCGAGAAAACAGACTGCCTTCGCTGCCATGACATGAACCAGCGGGCCGCCCTGCGCGCCGGGAAAAACGTTGCGATCAATATCCTTCGCGAACCGTTCTTGCGCGAGGATAATGCCGCTGCGCGGGCCCCGCAGTGTCTTGTGCGTCGTCGAGGTCACGATGTGCGCGTGCTGGCAAGGATTAGGATAAACGCCACCGGCAATCAAGCCCGAGTAGTGGGCCATGTCGACCAAGAAAATCGCGCCAACGGAATCGGCGATCTGGCGGAAGCGCGCGAAATCGATCACGCGCGGGTAGGCGCTGGCGCCCGCGATGATCATCTTAGGCTTGTTCTCTTCGGCGAGCCGCGCTACTTCGTCGTAGTCGATGAGTTCCGTGTCCTGGCGTACACCATAGGGAACGATCTTGTAAGTCTTGCCCGAAAAATTCAAATGGTGGCCGTGCGTCAAGTGGCCGCCGTGCGCGAGGTTCATGCCGAGGATGGTGTCGCCCGGTTGCAAAACGGCCGCGTAGGCAGCCTGGTTGGCCTGCGAACCGGAGTGTGGTTGGACGTTGGCGTATTCGGCGCCGAAAAGTTTCTTGGCGCGCTCGCGGGCCAGATTCTCGACCACGTCGGAATGCTCGCAACCGCCGTAGTACCGCTTGCCGGGATAGCCTTCGGCGTACTTATTCGTGAAGACGCTTCCGGTCGCCTCGAGGACTGCCTCGGACGTAAAGTTCTCGCTCGCGATCAACTCGAGGAAACCCTGTTGACGCTGGGTCTCATGCTGAATCGCTTCGGCGATCTCGAGGTCGACCTCTTCGAGAGGCCGCCTCATACGTTGTTCATCGGTCATGGGTGAAACCTATTCTCTATTTGGCGGACTGGCTGGCTTCGAGCTTATTGATCTTCTCAATGCGGCGGGCGTGGCGACCACCTTCGAATTCCGTATGCAAGAAAACATCGCTGATTGCCTCGGCCAGCGCGGGCTTGGTGTACTTGGCGCCGATAGCGAGGATATTGGCGTCGTTGTGGCGCCGCACGTAGGAGACTTCCTCCTCGCTTGTTCCGAGCGCTGCGCGGATGCCATGAATCTTGTTGGCAGCTATTGACATCCCGACGCCACTTGCGCAGACCAGGATGCCCCGCTCGGCTTCGCCGGACGAGACGGCGCCGCCGACTTTCTCGGCAAAATCGGGGTAGTCGACAGATTCCGTCGAAGTTGTCCCGAAGTCCACTACCTCGTGGCCCTGTGATTTCAGTCGCTCCCGCAATTGCTCCTTGAGCAAAAAACCCGCGTGATCGGAGCCGAGAGCGATCTTCATGGAGGGAAATTCCAGTCTAGCATGCTAAACTGCGCAGATACCCCCAAAAGCCAGCTAACCCTATGTATTGGAGCCACTTATTCATCCCCACATTGCGGGAGAATCCTGCCGAAGCGGAGGTCGCCAGTCACCAACTTTTGTTGCGCGCAGGCTACATCCGCCAGCTGTCGTCGGGAATCTACAATTACCTTTTTCTCGCGCAACGAAGCATGCACAAGATCATGCGCATCATCCGCGAAGAGATGGACGCAATTGGGGCGCAGGAGTTCCACCTGGCCGCGCTGAACCCGGCTGAAGTTTGGCAGGAAAGCGGCCGCTGGAGCGGCATGGGCGACAACATGTTCCGGTTGCGGGACCGTTGGGGCCGCGATCTCTGCCTCGGCATGACGCACGAAGAAGTTATGACCTTCATCGCGCGCGGCGAGCTTCGCAGCTATAAGCAGTTGCCTCAAATCTGGTATCAGATCCAGACGAAGTTCCGTGATGAGCCCCGGCCCAAGAGCGGACTCTTGCGCGTCCGGCAGTTTTTCATGAAGGACAGCTACTCCTTCGACATCGATGCCGCGGGTTTGGACGCAAGCTACGAGAAGCACCGCCAGGCCTACTGCAAGATCTTCGATCGCTGCGGTATCGAGTACATCGTAGTCGAGGCCGATTCGGGCGCCATGGGCGGCAGTGCGAGCCAGGAATTCATGGTGGCTACAGAAGCCGGTGAAGATTACGTTGTCCATTCGAAGGCAAGCGGATACGCCGCGAATCTGGAGAAAGCAGTTTCTCAGCCAGTTCCGCCTGCGACGCCCGATCCCGAGGACGATTTAGCGCCCGAAGAAGTTCACACTCCCGGCAAGAAAAGCATCGACGAGGTAGCGGAGTTTTTAGGCTTGCCCGAAACTTCGCTTATCAAGAGCTTTGTGGTCATCGCAGACTTCGGCGACAAGCAGACGCCCGTGCTGGCGCTGCTACGCGGCAACCACCAATTGAGTGAAACGAAATTCAACGCCGCACTGGGCTCTAAGGAATACCGGCCCGCGCATCCTGAAGAAATCCGGCAACTCTTTGGCGCCGATCCGGGCTCGCTTGGTCCGGTCGGGGTCACGAACATGCCGATCTATGCGGATCAGGCGCTCGAAGGCCGACGGAACATGGTAAGCGGCGCCAACAAGGACGACTACCATTTGAAGAACGTCACGCCGGGCAAGACTTTCGCGGCAAAGTTCGCCGATATCCGCCAGGTGGCGCTGGGCGACACCGAAATCGGCACGGGCGCGCCGCTCGAGATCGTTAAGACGATGGAGATCGGCCATATCTTCAAGCTCGGTTACAAGTACTCCGACGCGATGGGACTGCAAGTGCTCGACAAAGACGGTAAGGAAGTTACCGTCATCATGGGCTCTTACGGTATCGGCGTCGAGCGGGTGCTATGCGCCGCGGTGGAACTTTACAACGATGCGGATGGTATCTCGATGCCGGCCGCTATTGCGCCCTTCGAAGTCGTTGTCACGCCCGTCAATCTCGGCGATGCGGGCCAGAAGCAGGCGGCCCTCGACCTTTACGCGCAGCTCAAAGCTATCGGCATCGATGCCGTTCTCGATGACCGTGACGAGCGGCCAGGCGTCAAATTCAAAGACGCCGAGCTCGTCGGTATACCTTGGCGCGTTACCGTCGGCAAGAAGTTGACCCAGGGGATGGTTGAAATCGTCGAGCGGCGGACGAAGTCGATGACGGAAATCGCCGTCGGTGAGGTAGTCGCGTTCCTCCGTGGCAAACTCCATGCCTGATTGGAGCGAGATCCGTTCCCGCTTTCCTGCGCTCGCGGGCCGGGTCTTTCTGAATTCGGCCACGGTCGGCCACTTGCCGCGCGCCGCTACCGAAGCCATTCTGGCCCACCTGGAGCGCCGCGACCGCCTGGCCGGCGCTGACATGGTTACCTGGTTCGACGATCTCGACCGGCTGCGCGGCAAAATCGGACGTCTCATCCATGCCGAGGGCGACGACATTGCGTTCGTACCAAGCACGGCGCACGCCCTCGCCGTTCTGCTGCAAGGCATCGACTGGAAACCGGGCGACAAAGTGTTAACGATCGAGGACGAGTTTCCCAATAACAGCTACGCGCCGGCGTTGCTTGAAAAGCGCGGTGTCGAGTTTGTGGAAGTGCCGCGGGAGGCGCTGGAAGAAGCTCTCGATGGGCGCGTTCGTTTGGTCGTGGCCAGCGTGATGAGCTATCTCGACGGCTTCCTTTTTCCTTGGGAACGCGTACGAGACAAACTCGATCGAAACGGCACGCTGCTCTACATGGACGGTACCCAAGGCTGCGGCGTGTTGCATTGCGACATGCAGCGGATGCGGCCCGATGTTTTTGGCGTGCACGCCTACAAATGGATGCTCTCGCCCACGGGCGCGGGCTTCGCATACGTCAAGCCAGAAGTCCGCCGCTGGCTCGCGCCCAATGTTGTGGGATGGCGATCGCACCACACTTGGCGCGATTTCGCAAACCTGCATCACGGCGCGCCCGAATGGGCGGCGTCCGCGCAGCGATACGAAGGCTGCATGCAGCCCGTGCCGCTGCTTTGCGCCATGGAGGCGAGCGTCGATCTTATGCTGGAGATCAAGCCCGCCCGCATCGAAGCCCGCGCCCTCGAATTGGCGGCGCAGGTGCGCGCTGTGGTGGAATCGTTTGGGGGCACGGTTGCTCATGCCGAGTCGCCGATTGCGGCATGCAAATTCCCGGGCCGCGAGGCCGGTGCAATCGCCCAAGCGCTAGAGCAGCGCAATATCCTTACGAGCGCGCGTAAAGAGAATTTGCGCGTGAGCCTGCATCTCTACAACAACGAGAGCGACGTTGCCGCGCTCGCGCAAGCCTTGGCCGCCTAACGCAGCAGTAGGACGGATCCTGCGTAGGGCGTGCCGGAGGCGAGATCCTTGATGCCGCGATCGAAGGTGGCGAGGCACCCTCGATTGCAGTGCGCCAAAAGCAAGAGCTGCAAGTCGGTGACCTGTTTGCCGCCAATTAATCGTGTGCGGAGGGCAGGTGCCAACTCCCGCAGATCGGTATCGATCTGCCAAAACTCGTGATTCAAACTTGCGCAGTCCTCGTCCAGGGCTCGCAACGCCGTTTGAAGCGCGTTATGCGACTTGCCTAAACTTCGAAATGCCACTCGCAAGAAACCCGCTTGCGTGAGCGGGCACGTCGCCCAAGCCAGATTCAGATGCCGCCTGAGCCAGGATTGCGTGGCGTGGTGGTGTGGGTGGTCTGCGAACGTCTTCGCGAGCAAAACGTTAACGTCGAGAAGGAAACGCACGGCGCAACTCTTCCTCTTCTTCCTCTCGTTTGAACTGCTCCAAGAGTTCCGTCGTCAGGGGCGGCAAACCGCGCGGGCGATCCAGAATCACCCATCCGTTCTTCTTCTTAAACTTGGGTTCGCTTTCGATCCCCTTGTGGATCAGGTCCAACGCCGCCTCGCCGAGGGAGAGTTTGCGACGGCTGGCGTGCTCACGCAGTAGCTTTAGCGCGTCGTCATCGATGTTTAGCGTCGTCCGCATTTGATGTCAGTAAAGCTCTCAACCAGCATCAATACGAAGCCCTCCAAGCATCAGCCAGCCGCTTGCCTTGACTCACGATTCCTCAAGGAGGAGGGGTTCCACGCGCTTCCAGTACCGCGCGAATCGCTTCAGATCCAAATGGCCCCGATAATCGACGAACGGTTCCGGCTCGCGCACATCCACCTTCAAGTGGGCGGCCAAACTTTCGCGCTGGGCCCCAAAGCGCGGGTTCACGCTATCGAAAGCGATGACCCTGTCTGCACCATGCTCCCGGGCAAAGCGCCACACTTCCGCCGCCACGTCGCCGCGCCGAATCTCCACTGGCAACTCGAGCAAAGTCTCGTATAGAAACTGCAATCGCTTGAGCGTCCAGGCTTCCGCTTCAATTTCAGCTTCATCAAACACAAACACGGCGGGTACATCCGCCTCGACCAAGCGCATGGCGTCGGGATGTATCCATTGGATGGTTCGATTCATCGGGGCACCTCAATGCGAAAGAGCCGATCCGCCAACGCTTCGTAACTCCCCTCAAAATCGCAGCGGCCCCTCACTGGGCAGGTTCGGCAGTAGACTCCGCCGCTGTACTTCTCCAAGTTCTCGCGATTGAAGAAGTAGGGTTTGTGAGAGAACGTGGAAGCCACCCACTGCCAGGAAAGGTTGTTCGAGGCGGGGTCGCCATCGAGGAGATGCGACAGGAAGAAGCGCGCTCCGCTTTGCCAGCGGACCCTGCGCCAATGCACGAGGTATGCCGCAAACCACATGCGGGCGTGATTATGAAGATAGCCCGTCGTGATCAGTTCGCGGACGAACGCATCCATACACGCCAATCCCGTCCGCGCTTCCCGCACGTCGGAGGGCAACTCTTCGGAATACGCAGCGGCGCCAAAGCCGGTCTTCGCCGGCTCGCGATCGCGCCAGATCTCTTCGCCCCAACTCCGGTAGAGACGCTGCCAATAATCGCGCCAGGCGAGCTCGACAATGAACTTCGCCGCGTGCGCAGCTTCGCGCACTTGGGCAAAAGCGTGCCGGCGAACTTCCGCCAAGTTCAGGATGCCGTGGCGGATGTACGGCGAGAGCTTGGTCACTGGCCCGTTCAAATAGTTTCGGCTGAAGGCATAACGCCCAGGCTCGATCGCCGCTAAGGTCTCCCCGGCCGCTCTCGCGCCGCCGGGAATCGGGCTGATCTCCGCGGCTCGCTCCGCCGCCGCCGGAAACTGCTCCGCCAAATAGCGCGCCAAGTCATCGCGTGACGTAAAGTCCCGTCTCATGCGCGTTTGGCCTTGTTGCGCTGGCAGCGCTCACTGCAATAAATCACGCGTTCCCAATCGCGGGCCCACTTCTTGCGCCACACGAAAGGCCGCCCGCAAACAGCGCAGGTCTTTGATGGTAGGTGTTGTTTCTTGACTCCGTGCACGGTCAGCCTCGAACCGGAACGGAGCTAATGGCGGCCTAAGCGAATTCGACGTTGCGAGCTTGCCGGATGTTCGGATTCTCCAGCAACTGAGCAATCACATGATCTGGCACCGCGCCGTCGCACGCCACGATCGCCGTAGCCCGCGCGGCATGTCCCATCGACGCCGTAGCTTCTTCCCGGCCTAAGGAAAAGTTGGCAATGTTAATGCCGTTCTTCCCCATCACCGTTCCTACGTAACCGATGACGCCGGGCACGTCGAGATTCTTTAGATAAAGCAGGTTGCCCTCGAGCGGCGCTTCCACGTAAATACCGTCGATACTCAACACGCGCGGCCGCTCGAGCACCATCGCGCCTTCCACGCTCGTGCGGCCGGCTGAGGTCTCGATCTCAATCCGAATCGAATCCGTATGGCCTCCCCGCAGGACGTGGTTCTCACTGATATTCAATCCGCGATCCGCCGCGATCTGCATCGCGTTAATCAAATTGGCCTTGCTCGCAAGCGAGCGCGCTAACAACCCGCTCAAGCCCGCATTGCGCACTAAGGTTGTGTTTAACTCGCCGATGCGTCCCGAGTACGTGAATTTCACCGTCACGGGATTGGCGTCGCTGATAAAGCTCGCAAAAGTCCCAAGCCGTTCGGCCAGCACGATGTAAGGCCCGAGCGCCCGGTATTGTTCCGGGGACAGCGCGGGCATGTTCACAGCGTTGATCGCTACCCCGTTCTTCAGGTATTCGGCCACTTGCTCGGCAATACGCACGCCGACGATCTCTTGGGCCTCTTCCGTGGAACCGCCAATGTGCGGCGTCGCCAGCAGACTCGGTTGCTTCAACAATGGGTGATCCGACGGCAAGGGCTCCGGGTCGAAGACATCCAAAGCCGCGCCCGCCAGCTTGCCGGATTCTAGGCCCCAGAGCAGCGAGTCCGGGTCCACGAGCTCTCCGCGCGCGCAGTTTACGATCCGCGCGCCGTCCTTCATTTTCGCGATCGAATCGCGATTGATCATCTTGTTGGTCTCCGGCGTAAGCGCCACATGCAGGGTGATGTAATCGCTCTGCGCCAACAGCGCCGGCAGATCCACCAGCGCGACGCCCAGATCTTCCGCTTGTTGCGAAGACACATACGGGTCGGCCCCAATGATTCTCATCCCGAAACCCTTCGCGCGCAGTACCACTTCGCGGCCGATGCTGCCTAGCCCTGCCACACCAAGCGTCTTCCCACGCAGCTCATTGCCTAAGAACTTCCGCTTTTCCCATTTACCGGCCTTCGTCGATTCACTCGCCGCGGAAATGGACCGGGCCATCGCCAGCATCAATCCGATCGTGTGCTCCGCGACGGAGACCGCGTTACCGCCCGGCGTATTCATCACCAGTATGCCGCCGTTGGTCGCCGCTGGAAGATCGACGTTGTCCACGCCCACTCCCGCGCGTCCAACTACGCGCAACTTCGGCGCACTGCGGATCAGTTCCTTGTTTACCTTTACCGCTGAGCGAACGATCAACGCTTCGCAATCGGCCAGGTGCTCCTGGTAGGTCTTAGGATCGGCCTGGATGACGTTCCAGCCTTTTTGCGCAGCCAGCAGTTCGATGCCGGCCGGAGAGATTGGTTCCGCGACGAGGATTTTCATTCGAATGACTTAAACCGCCAGCGCCGCTTGCGGCATGGCTACTTCTGCATAAACGTTCTGGACGGCCGTCACGCCCGTGCCGAACTTCACGGGATACCCGTTCGCGGCCAGAATAACTTCAAGCGCGGCGATCATGGCAAACAAGTCCGCGAAATCGAAGTAGCCAAGGTGGGCGATCCGGAAAATCTGACCCTTCATCGAGCCTTGCCCGTTCGCGATAATCGCGCCGAAGCGGCTCTTGAACTCTTTCACGATGACGCCCGAATCCATACCCGGCGGGGCCTTGATCGCAGTCACCGATGAACCCGGCGAACCCGGGGAGAACAGCTCGAGACCCAGGGCCTGCGCCGCCTCCCGCGTCGCTCGCGCCAAAATCTGCGCATTCGCGATCAACTTATCCGGCCCCAACTCTTCGATGTACTTCAGCGCTTCGTCCAGGGCGAGCAGCAAACTTACCGCGGGCGTCCACGCGCTCTCGCCATTCACCGCATTCTTGCGTTCGCGCTTCAAGTCAAAATAAAATCGCGCGTTCTTGGCCTCGTCCATGCGCTGCCAAGCGCGTTCGCTCACCGAGAGAAACGCGAGACCCGGCGGAATCATGAAGGCCTTCTGCGAACCGCCGATCACAATATCCAAGCCCCACTCATCAATCTTCAGCGGCATCGTTCCGAGCCCCGTGATCCCATCAATCACAAACAGAGCATCCGTTCGCCGAATCACCTTCGCCATGCCTTCGATGTCATGGGCCGCGCCGGTTGACGTCTCACTCGCCTGTACGAAAACGCCGCGGATCTTCGGATTCGCCGCTAAAGCCTGCTCCACTTGCGCTGGAGTCACAACGCTGCCGTAGGGTTCTTCGATCACGGCCGGCTTCAACCCGAAAGCCTTGGTGAGGTTCACCCAGCGCTCGCCGAACTTGCCCGCGGTGCAAACCAATACTTCATCGCCGCACGAGAAACAATTCTGAATCGAGGCCTCCATCGCGCCGGACCCCGAAGCAACCAGAACGATGACATCGTTCTCCGTCCCCATCACCTTCTTCAAACCCGCCAGCACCGACTTGTAAACCTTCCGGAAATCTTCCGTGCGATGGTGCATGTCGGAACCCATCATGGCGTGCAGAGCGCGCGGCAAGAGAGGGGTCGGGCCGGGGGTAAGCAGTCGTTGTTTCTTAATGTACATGTCTGGAAAAAAGGCCTAAAACCGGGGGGTTTCCCATAGAATAGCAAACAGCATGAGTTTGCTTGATCGCATCCAGAAAGACATGGTCGAGGCTATGAAGGCCAAGGAGGAAGTGCGTTTGAACACGGTTCGCGCCATCAAGACCGCCCTCCTGAAATACAAAGCCGACCAAATGAAGGACGCCGACGAGGCCGCCGAACAGCAACTCCTCAAATCCCTCGTCAAGCAGCGCCTGGATGCCATGGAACAGTTCCGCGCCGCGGGGCGGGGGGAATTGGCCGACAAAGAAGAAGCGGAGCTGAAAATTATTCAGGCATACTTGCCGCAAGCGGCTAGCACCGAGGAGATGCAAGCTGCCGTCGATGCCGCACTCGCCGAAACTGGCGCGACCGGAAAAGCTCAAATGGGCGCAGTTATGAAAGCAGCCCAAACGAAGCTCAGCGGGAAAACGGTCGATGGCAAGGCCCTGAGCGATCTGGTGCGGGCGAAGTTGAACTAATTCGACAGGAGTCTCTCATGAGTGTGAAACACGTCCCGTACGTGCCCGAGCACGTCCAGATGCGGGAGTTTAGTTATAAAGCGCTCCTCTTGGGCTTGGTCATGACCGTCGTGCTCGGAGCCGCGAACGCGTATCTAGGGTTGCGCGCCGGTATCACCATCGCTGCGACGTATCCGGCCGCTGTGATCGGCATGGCCGTGGTCCGCTTGTGGCGCGGCACCATCCTCGAAGAAAACATTGCCCGCACTGCCGGTTCCATCGGCGAGAGCATAGCCGCCGGCGCGATCTTCACCCTACCCGCCTTTGTCATCGCGAAGACTTGGCCCACCTTCAGCGGCGCGGAAGCTTACTGGAAATCGACCGTGCTGATGCTAATCGGGAGTTTCCTGGGAGTCCTGTTTGTCAGCCTGGTGCGCCGCGTCTTGGTGGAAGACCCCGAGCTTCCGTTTCCCGAGAGCGTTGCCGCCAGCGAAATTCACAAAGCCGGTCAGCAAGGCTCGAACGCCGCGAAGTATCTCTTCACCAACATCGGCACGGGCGCCCTGGTCTATCTCTTGGGCGCTCTCAAAT
>Ga0224723_1002410_pt1 | contig 10366 bp, 7 predicted proteins | sample Balambano_FR2_Me_FD_161647 | JGI IMG/M metagenome (GOLD analysis project Ga0224723, IMG submission 161647) | Freshwater sediment microbial communities from Lake Towuti, South Sulawesi, Indonesia - Balambano_FR2_MetaG | ecosystem: Environmental > Aquatic > Freshwater > Lake > Sediment | place... | reverse complement strand
TCGGCTTCGTGCTTGGCCCGATGATGGAGGAGCATCTGCGCCGGGCCATGCTGCTTTCCCGCGGCGACTGGAGCGTGTTCATCCAGCGCCCCATCAGCGCCACGCTGCTGGCGATGGCGGCGCTGGCCGTGCTGGCCATGACGCTGCCGGGCCTGCGCAAGGGGAAGGATGTAGCGTTGGCTGGGTAGGCACGCGACCTTCGGCGCGTTAAGTTGCCGGCCATCCGAAAAGGGATCGCACCGGGATGGCCAAGCCAAGGATCGAAGGCAGTTTCGTTGCCCTGATCACGCCGTTCAACGCCGATGGCGGCATCGATTTCGGCGCCTTCCGCACCCTGCTGGACTGGCAGGCCGCGAATGGCACCACCGCCGTGCTGATCATGGGCTCGACCGGCGAGGCCTCGATGCTCACCGCCGAGGAACGGCGTGCCATCGTCGAGACCACGATCACGATGCGCGATGGGCGGATGAAGTTCTTCTATGGCTGCACCGGCCAGAACACCCAGGCGACGATTGCCAACCTGCAGCACGCGCGCGCGTGCGGCGCCGATGGTGCCATCCTGGCCGCCCCCAGCTATATCTGCGCGCCCGAGGACGATATCGAGGCGTTCTTCGCCGAATGCGCCGATGCCACCGACCTGCCGATCGGCATCTACAACAACCCGCCGCGCGTGAAGTCCGACCTGCACTGGACCCACCTGCTGCGGCTGCTGCGCCACCCCAACATCGTGGTGCTGAAGGAAAGCACCGCGCGCGTCGGCCAGGTGGCGCAGGTGCTGGCTGCCGCCCCTGATGCCAGCATCATGTGCTGCGACAGCCCCAACCTTGGCCTGGTGGTGCCAACCATGAGCCTGGGCGGCCACGGCACCGCCAACATGACCGGCAACATCGACCCCGCCGGCATGGCGCTGCTGAGCAAGCCATGGACCGACCCTGCCGTCAGCGTCAGTTTCCGCGAGACGTACCTCCGCCTGCTGCCGCTGCTGCACTTCACCTACAGCGCGATCAATCCTGTCGCCGTGAAGTCGGTGATGCAGGCGGTGGGACTGCCGGCGGGCGACCTGCGCCGGCCGCTTTCCGGCCTTAAGCCGCCGTCGCTGACCGAGGGCGTCGCCATCGTGCGGGCGCTCGGCCTTGATCGTCAGTATGGCTGGCGGCTGCCGCCGGTGGCGCTGGCGGCGGAGTAGTTTCGCCACATTTCCCGCGCTATAGCCTCGCGCCCTGAACTTCCGGTGCAGGCAAACGCATGGCGGCAAAACTCATTCCCGTGGTGCTTTCGGGCGGCTCTGGCACGCGCTTGTGGCCGTTATCGCGCGCCTCGTACCCGAAGCAGTTCCTGCCGCTGCACGGGGAAGGCTCGCTGATCCAGCAGACAGTCGCCCGCGCCCGGGCCGCCACGAACGAAGCCCCGATCGTGGTGTGCAGCGCCGAGCACCGCTTCCTGGTAGCCGAACAGTTGCGCGCGCTCGGCATCGCGGTGGGCGAGGGTGGCGCGCGCGTCGTGCTGGAGCCGCTGGCTCGCAACACCGCGCCCGCCGTGGCGGTAGCCGCGCTGCTGGCCGCCGAGCGCGACCCCGCAGCCCAGATGCTTGTGCTGGCCGCCGACCACGCGATCGCCGACGTGCCAGGGTTCGCCGCCGCGATCGCCACCGCATCGGAGATCGCCGGGCAAGGCAACCTGGTGACCTTTGGCATGCAGCCGGACCGGCCGGAAACCGGCTACGGCTATATCCGCAAGGCCGAGGCGCCGGCCGGCGAGGCGCTGGCCGGCCAGGCGTTCACGGTCGCCGCCTTCGTCGAGAAGCCCGATGCGGCGACCGCCGCGCGGTATGTATCGGAAGGGTATCTCTGGAACAGCGGCAGTTTCCTGTTCCCCGCCCAGCTCGTGCTGGATGAACTCGCGGCGCACGCGCCGGCCGTGCTGGAAGCTGCGCGCAATGCCGTGGCGGCCGCGACGCGTGATCTCGATTTCCTGCGCCTGGACGAGGCCACCTTCGCCGCAGCGCCCTCGATCAGCATCGACTATGCGGTGATGGAGAAGACCGCACGCGCCGCCGTGGTGCCCGCCGCGATCGGCTGGAGCGATATCGGCAGTTTCGACGCCCTGTGGGCGGTCGGCGCCAAGGATGAGGCCGGCAATGTCGCCATCGGTGACACGCTGGTGCTGGACAGCCGCAACAGTTTCGTCCGCTCCGATGGCCTGCTCACCGCCGTGCTGGGCCTGGACGACGTGGTGGTGGTGACCAGCGACGATGCCGTGCTGGTGACCACGCGGGATCGCGCGCAGGATGTGAAGAAAGTTGTGGATGCGCTGAAGGCGCAGGGGCGCAAGGAAGGCGCGGAGCACCGCCGTGTCTATCGCCCCTGGGGCTTCTATGAGGGGCTGATCCTGGGCGAGCGGTTCCAGGTCAAGCGCATCCAGGTGACACCCGGCGCGAAACTGTCGTTGCAGAAGCACTTCCACCGCGCCGAGCACTGGGTGGTGGTAAAGGGCACCGCCATCGTCACGCGCGATGCCGAGACGCTGATGGTGCGCGAGACCGAGAGCGTCTATCTGCCGCTTGGCTGCGTTCACCGCATGGAGAACCCCGGAAAGATCCCCCTTGTGCTGATCGAGGTGCAGGTCGGCAGCTATACCGGCGAGGACGACATCGTGCGCATCGAGGATACATACGGGCGGGCATAGCGGCGGGTAGTCATCGCGACAGGGCCAACGGCCGCCCCCGGCGCACCGGCTGCTGCTCGACGGGACGGATGAAGTGCGGCGGCAGATCGTGCCAAGCTGTGCCGGCACGCACCTGCTCCGCGCCGAAATCCATCAGGCAGCGCATATACACGGGATCAAACGCCTCGTTCGCCGTGCACGGCACGTGCGGCGGTATCCATGAGGCCTTGAAGGCGATCTCGTCGCGCTCGGCGATCAGATACAGTTTGTATACGTCGCCAATGCCACTGCCGCGGATCAGCGAGCTGACGGCGCGGGCGCCGACGGCGCCGACGCGCGGGCGCACCTGCTCGAACTCGCCCAGCACCTGGTTGTTCATCAGCACCCACAGCCGCCGATCAAGATTGCGGCCGAGCTCGCGCCGCGTGAGCGCCGCCACGGGTATCTGGGGCGAGATCAGCATCACCTGTGAACTGGCCCCGCCATCGACGTGCATTTCGTCGTAACTTCGCCCATCCGGCGTTTGCACTTTGATGAACACCGGCGGGAAGGCGATCGGGATCGCGGCCGAGGCGCGGATCACGTCGCGGAACAGCTGCAGCGCGTCCGGGTGGCCCGATGCCGCGATCGCGCCCATGTTCCAGATCATCGGTCGGCCGGCGTCCAGATTGGTGGTACCGACCAGCAGCACCCGGCCGCGCCGGAACTCGACGGCGATCTTCTCCAGGAGGTCGGGCGTCACATACCGCGCGATCTTGTTTGCCAGCCCGGTCGTGTCGGTGAGCGCCACGCCGGAAATCAGGCCGGAAAGAATGCGCGTGCGCAGCACGTCGTCAGTGCGCAGCGTGGTGTAGATCTCTTCCAGCGCGCCGTCGTAGGCAGGGCCCAGGAAGGCGAGCGGGGCGATGATCGCGCCGGTGCTGACGCCGGAAACACCCTGGAATTCCGGCCGGGTGCCGGTGGCGGTCCAGGCCCGCAGTATGCCGGCGCCGAACGCGCCGTCTGGGCCACCGCCGGAGATCGCAAGGTAATGCAGTGTCGGCGTGCGGCCCGCGGCCATCTCGGCCCCGAACCGCGCCCGCAGGATCTGGCCCTGGCGCGTGACCAGCGGGTCGAGCTCCTGTGCGGTGATCAGGTCACCCCAGGTGCGCAGGTTTGGCATGCCAAGCGGCTGCGCCAGCCCTGCCTGGTCCTGGGGCACGGGGTTGCGCAACACCACCGCCCCGCAACCGGCAAGGCCGACCAGCAGCCCGACAAGCGCGATGCGAAGGGCAATCGAAACCCTGCCTTGGATCATGAGTCCTCCTGCCGACGCTGCCTGCTCCGCTGTGATCCGCGAGCATTCGCGCAGTCAACGCAGAATCGACGCATCCATCGGCGGAGCTCAAGCCGCAGTTCCGGCTGAAACACCCGTAACAGGACGTGCCCTGCGCCGCCACGCAGCGGAAACGTGCCGACCCGATGGTGCCGCCATCGCAACGGCGCCCGCGGGCGCCTTCGGAAGGGACCCGACGATGGCCGTCATTGCAACCTTTACGTCCGGGACGCTCAGCGTCTTCGGGGACAATCTGGCCAACAACGTGACGATCAGCCGCAACGCCGCGGGAACCATCCTGGTCAATGGCGGGGCCGTGGCGGTCAAGGGCGGCACGCCGACGGTGGGCAACACCGCGCTGATCCAGGTTTTCGGCCAGGGCGGCGACGACTTCCTGATCCTCGACGAAAGCAACGGCGCCCTGCCGCGGGCCAACCTGTTCGGCGGCACCGGCAACGACCAGATCACCGGCGGCTCGGGCGGCGACTTCCTGTTCGGCCAGAGCGGCAACGACGTGCTGCAGGGCAAGGGCGGCAATGACTTCCTGTTCGGTGGCAGCGAGGACGACATCCTGATCGGCGGCGACGGCGACGACCTGATGTTCGGCGGCGCCGGCGACGACCGCATGGTCTGGAATCCCGGCGATGACAACGATCTGATGGAAGGCGGCGACGGCAACGACACCGCCGAGGTGAACGGCGGCAACGGCGCCGAGCAGTTCACCGTCACCGCCAACGGCGCGCGCGTGCGCTTCGACCGCATCAGTCCGGCCCCGTTCACCCTTGATATCGGCACCACCGAGAACCTGGTGGTGAACATGAACGGCGGCAACGACACGTTCACCGCCATCGGCAACCTGTCCCCCCTGATCAGAATCACCGTCGATGGCGGCGCCGGCGACGACACGATCCTGGGATCGAACGGCGCCGACCTGCTGCTCGGCGGCGACGGCAACGACTTCATCGACGGCCAGCAGGGCAACGACACCGCCCTCCTCGGCGCCGGCGATGACGTGTTCCAGTGGGATCCGGGCGACGGCAGCGACCTGGTGGAGGGCGGCTCGGGGATCGACACCATGCTGTTCAACGGCAGCGCCGGTAACGAGATCATGGAGCTGAAGGCGAACGGCGGGCGCGCGATCTTTACCCGCAACCTCGGCAACATCGTCATGGACCTCAATGACGTCGAGGTGATCGACGTGAACGCCCTGGGCGGCACCGACACGATCATCGTGCAGGACATGACGGGCACCGACGTGGACGAGATCAAGATCAACCTTGCCGGCGCGATCGGCGGCACGGCCGGCGACGGCGCGGCAGACGTTGTGATCGTGAACGGCACCAACGGGCAGGACTTCATCGACGTGCTCGGCGCCGGCAGCCAGGTGACCGTCGCGGGCCTCGATCCCGTGGTGCGCATCAGCAACAGCGAAGGCGCCAACGACAGCCTGGTCATCAACGCCGGCGGCGGCAACGACGCGATCAACGCCAGCACGCTGCCCGCGGGTGTCATCAAGCTCACTCTCGATGGCGGCGACGGCGATGATGAGATCTTCGGCAGCCAGGACGCCGACGTGATCCTGGGCGGCAACGGCAATGACTTCATCTTCGGCGACAACGGCAACGACGTGGCGCTGATGGGCGCCGGCGACGACGTGTTCCAGTGGGATCCGGGCGACGGCAACGACACCATCGAAGGTCAGGACGGCACCGACACCATGCTGTTCTTCGGCTCCAACGCGTCGGAGAACATCAACATCATCGCCAATGGCGGCCGCGCGCTGTTCCTGCGCGACATCGCCAACGTCACGATGGACCTGAACGACGTCGAGGTGATCGACTTCCGCGCGCTGGGTGGCACCGACAACATCGTGGTCGGCGATCTCTCGGGCACCGATGTGACGGAAGTGAACATCGACCTGCGCGGGCCGAACGGCGGCGGCGACGGAGCGGCCGATACCATCACGATCAATGCAACGAACGGCGATGACGTGTTCGGCGTAGCCGGCGATGCCGGCGGCGTCTTCACCTTCGGGCTTTCCGCCAAGGTGAACATCTTTGCTCCCGAGGCGGCGAACGACACGCTGGTGCTGAACGGCCTTGGCGGCAACGACGTGATCGACGCGACAAGCCTGGAGGCGGGCGCCTTCAAGCAGCTCGTGATGAATGGCGGCCTGGGCAACGATGTGTTCCTGGGCAGCGAGGGCAACGACCTGATCAACGGTGGTGACGGCAACGACCTTGCCCTGATGGGTGCCGGCGACGACACCTTCGTCTGGAACCCCGGCGATGACAACGACACGCTGGAAGGCCAGGCCGGCTTCGACACGATGCTGTTCAACGGCGCCAATGTGTCCGAGGTCATCGACATTTTCGCCAATGGCGGGCGCACGCTGTTCTTCCGCAATGTCGCGAACGTGCTGATGGACCTGAACGACGTAGAGAAGATCGACTTCAACGCCCTGGGCGGGACCGACGTGATCAATGTCGGCGACCTGTCCGGCACTGATGTGGTCGAGGTGTCGATCAACTTGGCCGAGGCGGTCGCCGCCGCCGATACGGTCACCGTGCAGGGCACCGATGGCGACGACGTGATCGTGGTCGTCGGCGATGCCAGCGGCGTGCGGGTGTTCGGGCTTTCGGCCGAGGTTCAGATCTTCAACTTCGGGGCCGGCGACCGGCTGGTGATCAACGGCCTGGCCGGCGACGACGTGATCGAGGCCTCGGGGCTGGAGGCGCTGGGCATCGCACTGGTGGTGAACGGCGGCGACGGCGACGACGTGATCGTCGGCGGCGACGGCAACGACATCCTGAACGGCGATGCCGGCGACGACGTGCTGATCGGCGGCCTGGGGCTGGATATCCTGAACGGCGGCACTGGCGACAACATCATCATCCAGTAGCCGCAATTCGAGCAGGACGCAGCGGCCCGGCGCATCCGCGCCGGGCCGTTCCGCGTTCAGGCTGCCTGGAGCGCCCGCGCCTCGGCGATCATTGCGCGCACCGCGCGGGCGGCGGCTGCACCCTTCTGCGCCTCGCGCCATTGCTGCTCGGCGACACGCTGGTGCATGGCGATCGCCTCCTCGGCGCCCGTGACCATTGCCACGCCGACCTGCGCCATGGGGTGTGCTTCCAGGCGGAAGGGGTTGATCGCCAGCACCGCCCGCTCGCGGTTGCGCATGATCTTGAAGTTGCCGTTCGCCGAAGCGCCGTCCAGCAGGCCGAGCTGCACGCCCATTGGCTCGGCTTCCATCAGCGAGGCGATGTTCTCGGCTTCGGCGATCGCCGCCTGGCGGCAGCGCGCGCGCACCCGCTCACTCACCGGTACCTGGCCCGCGACACCTAGCGCAATGAAGCGCCGCAGCGAGGCAGCCGGCAGGATCGCGATGATCGACGGGCGCCTGGCCTGATACAGCCGCTTGCGCGCAGCCAAGATATTCAGCAGCTGTTCGCCCTGGGCGCGAACGGCAGCGCGCTCGCTTTCCGCCTGCTCGGCCGCATCGGCCAGCGCCTCGCCCAGGGCACCCTCGAAGGCGTCGGTCGTCACGGGATAGCTGACCGGACCGAAAGCCTGGAGGATCTGGTCGGTCGTCTCCTCCAGCTGCCGCACCCGCTCGAAATAGTGATTGGCGCGCGACAGATACTCGACACCGATACCCAGCAGCGACAACGGCGAGATCTTCAGCATCTCGGCCAGGCGCTTGATGGTGTCGAGCTTGATCACCTCGCCTTTTTCGTAGCGATAGAGCGCGGCGCGCGACACGCCAAGGCGGGCCGCAATCTCCTCGGCGCGCAGGCCGGACTCGAGGCGATACTGGCGCAACTGCTGCCCGATCTCGGCGAAACGCATCCCACTCATCCCCTCGTTTCGGAAGCGCGGCGTCAGCGCCGCGTACCCCGATTCAAATCATCCGATCCTGCCGTGACGACTCGTCTCATAAAGAGTGCACGACGGCAAATTTCTGTGAGCATATGACTCCCACTGAGGCAAAACAAGGCCTAAATATGGCGGCATACAATCGAACGGGGATTGCTTTATCTCGTCTTTCTCCCTTTGGTTGTTCGCCATGCCGTCTCTTGACCCCCGGGCGGCAAGCATGGCCCATGCCGCCTTCCGCAGGCACAACCCGCAACCGCACGCATGCATCGCAACCCTGGCCGCCTGGTGCTGACCGATGCGCTGGTGGTGACCGGCGATGACACGTTCAGCGGCACCCTGATTGTCGAGGATGGCCGAATCGCTGCCCTTGACCGGGGCGGCACCGCTGTTCCGTCTGCCACGCGACTTGGTGGTGCCTTCCTGCTGCCGGGGCAGGTCGATCTGCACACCGACAATTTCGAGCGCGCAATCGAACCGCGCCCCGGTGCCCGCCTGCCCGGCCTTGCCGCCATGGCCGCGCATGACCGCGAGACGATCGCCAGTGGCGTCACCACCGTGCTCGACGCCCTGTGCCTGACCGACGAGATCGAGGACCCTGGCCGCACCGAATCCCTTCACCAGGGCCTGACTGCGCTTGCCAGCCTGCGCGGCGCGCTGCGGGCCGAACACTTCCTGCATCTGCGCGTCGAGCTTCCGTCCGAGGGCATCCTGCAAGCATTCGACCGCCTGGCCGACGACCCGGCGCTGCGCATGGTCTCGCTGATGGATCACACGCCGGGCGAGAAGCAGTTCGCCGACGTCGACGCCTGGCGCAGCCTGCCGTGGAACCGCCGGCGCGGCCCCGAAGAACTCGCACGCATCGAGGCCCGCTTCCTGGCCGGCGCCGCGCGTGCGCCAGCTAATCGCCGCGCCGTGCTGGCGCGGCTGGCCGGCAGTGGCATCCCGCTTGCCAGCCACGACGACCGCACCGAGGCTCATGTGCGCGAAGCCGCCGCCGACGGCATCACGATCGCCGAGTTTCCGGTGACGTTCGAGGCAGCGCGTGCCGCGCGCAACGCCGGCATGGCCGTGCTGGGCGGCGCCCCCAATATCGTTCGGGGAGGGAGCCACAGCGGCAACATCGCGGTGGCTGAGCTGGCCGAGGAGTCGCTGCTGGACGCGCTGGCCAGTGACTATGTGCCGTCGTCGATGCTGGAAGCCATGTTCCGCCTTCATCACCGCCACGGCGTGGCGCTGCCCCGGGCCGTGGCCATGGTCAGCAGCGGGCCGGCGCGCCTGGTGGGCCTGGCGGATCGCGGGCGCCTTGCCATCGGCATGCGCGCCGATCTGGTCGCCGCCCGCTGGGTGGCGGAAGGCGCCGCCCTGGTCGATGGCGTGTGGCGCGAAGGCGTGCGGGTGGCGTGAGGGCCGCTGCTTATTGGGCGCCGGCCGCGAACAGCGACCTGTGGCGCTTCGCCTGCCGTTGGCTGGGCCGGGATGCCGCCACCGGCGAGACCTTTCCGGCCGCCGACGCGCGTCATGCCGCGATCACCGAGGACGCGCGCCGCTATGGGTTCCACGCCACGCTGAAGGCGCCGATCGTGCTGGCCGAGGGCGCCACGCTGGAAGATGTGCGCTCGGCACTGCGCACGCTTGCCGCGCGTTTCACGCCATTCACCACGGCGCCATGGGTGCTCGACAGCATCGATGGGTTCCTGGCCCTGGTGCCCGACCCGGCGATCGATGCAGGCCGCCCCAAACTGTTCCATGCGCTGGCCGATGCCTGCGTGCTGGCACTGGAACCGTTCCGCCGCCCGGCCACGCCGGAGGAGATCGCCCGCCGCCGCCCGGAGCGGCTCGATCCGCGCGGGAGGCTGTACCTGGAACGCTATGGCTATCCATGGGTCATGGAGAAATTCTTCGCGCACCTGACACTGACCTGCCGGCTGGACCGCGATGAGCGGCAGGCGACGGCCGCGCGGCTGCGCCGGGAACTGGCCGTGCTGCCGGCCGTGCCATTCGCCTTCCACGACATCTGCCTGTTCATCGAGGAGTCGTCGGGCGCGCCGTTTCGGCTGACGGAGCGGTTTCCGCTTGGCATTCAGCGATAGTAGAGCGTCACCGTATGGGTTGCGGTGGCGAAGAACAGCCATCGCTCGATGGCCGCACCCGCCAGCGCCGACAGCGCGGCGATGATGGCGATCGGGGGCCAGGCCAGGGCCAGCACGACCCCCAGCGCGGGTATTGCGAACCCTGCCAGCCACATCAGCCGCGTCAGCCTGGCGGCATGCTTTCGGCCGACGCGATAGCCCATCTCCTCCAGCAGGAACGAGCTGCCGGTGTGGGGCGGATCAAGCACCCGCGCCGTGCCGCCGCCAGTCAGGCCAAGGGCGGACTCACGCGTGGCGACCGGCCCCACGCCCGCCAGATGGGCGGACCACGCGTGCTTGGTGAGCGCCGCGCCCACCAGCGCCACAAGGCTTGCGACGACCAGCTGCATCACGCTGCCGCTCGGGCCGAACAACGCCC
>Ga0224723_1002409_pt1 | contig 10366 bp, 11 predicted proteins | sample Balambano_FR2_Me_FD_161647 | JGI IMG/M metagenome (GOLD analysis project Ga0224723, IMG submission 161647) | Freshwater sediment microbial communities from Lake Towuti, South Sulawesi, Indonesia - Balambano_FR2_MetaG | ecosystem: Environmental > Aquatic > Freshwater > Lake > Sediment | place... | reverse complement strand
AGCCCCTTCCCCATGCAAAACCTGATCGAACTTCTCCAATTTCCCTTCATGCAGCGGGCGATCGCCGGAGGCATCTTACTAGGGTTGTTGGGGGGACTGTTAGGCTGCTTTGTGACGCTCAGACAGCTTTCCTTTTTCAGCCATGCAGTTGGTCATGCCGCCCTCGTAGGAATTGCTTTAGGCGTATTGCTGCAACTGCCGCTCAACTCAATGTTGCTGCCCTTCACGCTGGCTTTTGGTCTGATTGTGCTTTACCTGATCGACCAGACCGACCTCTGGAGCGACAACGTGCTCAGTATTGTGCTGTCAGGCGCACTGGCGATCGGGGTGATCCTCACCAGCTTTATTCAGGGCTACCGAGGCAACTTGATGGGCATTCTCTTTGGCGACATTCTAGCCATTAACCATGTAGACCTGATTCTAACGGGATTGCTCTTCCTGGGCAGCAGTATTTTTCTCCTACTGACGCTGGATCAGCAGATTCTCTTGACGCTCAATCAGGCGATCGCCAAAGTTCAAGGCATCTCTGTCCAGCTACACCGCTATCTGTTTGTAATCTTGCTTTCCCTATGTGTCGCGGTTTCCATCAAAGCTGTCGGCATTTTGCTTGTAAATGCATTTCTGGTTATTCCTGCCTCAACCGCAAAGCTAGTCAGTCACCAATTTACAAAATTCCTGTGGCTCTCCCTGATTTTAGGTGTACTGAGCAGCATTGCTGGAATGCTAGCGTCTGGCGTTTTTGACTTTGCTTCGGGCCCCAGCATCGTGCTAGTACAGTTCATTCTCTTCCTGACTTTTCTCGGATTTTCTAAATTAAACCGAAAAAATTCGGAAACCCTTAAAAAACGTTGAAAGAAGTAGATGATGAGGGGCATACTCCGATTGGCGTTTCAGTTAAAACTACTCAAACGCCTTCATGCTCTGTGTATTTAAAGCAAACGAAACCCGTCTGATTACGGGGAGAAACATTGAGATTCTTTGCAGAGACTACATAGTTTCTTGATGTTTCGCCAAAAAAATCGGGTTAACGTTAGTGAAGCAATCTGAGCATTTCTCTATCTCTGTAGATAAATCCAGAAACTATCTGGGAGTAAATTCAGACGTTAGAGCAAACTTCTAGTGGTGGCTAGCTGATGGCGATCGCGGTCTGCCTTTGCTACCTCCATCCACCAATTCACAAGGAATTACTGAGGATGACGCAACAGAAACGAGCACTGATCACCGGAATTACAGGTCAAGATGGTTCTTATCTGAGTGAGCTTTTGTTGGAAAAGGGCTATGAAGTTCACGGTATTATCCGGCGGACTTCCACATTCAACACTGACCGGATTGATCATATTTACGAAGACCCCCACAACGACCAGGCTCGGCTGTTTCTTCACTACGGTGATCTCACAGACGGCACAACGCTACGTCGAATTCTAGAAGAAGTTCAGCCACTCGAAATCTACAACCTGGGCGCACAATCCCACGTTCGGGTTAGCTTTGACTCCCCTGAATACACCGCTGACGCAGTGGGCATGGGAACACTCCGTTTACTAGAAGCAATCAGAGACTATCGCCGTCGTACTAGCATTGAGGTGCGTTTTTACCAGGCCGGCTCCTCTGAAATGTATGGCAAAGTTCAAGAAGTTCCTCAAAAGGAAACAACCCCCTTCTACCCCCGCAGCCCTTATGCTTGCGCTAAGGTCTACGCTCACTGGCAAACCGTAAACTACCGCGAGTCCTACGGTATGTTTGCCTGCAACGGCATTTTGTTTAACCACGAATCACCCCGTCGCGGCGAAACCTTTGTCACCCGCAAAATCACCAGAGCGATCGCTCGCATTGTCGCAGGTCGTCAGAAGAAGCTTTACATGGGCAACCTCGACTCCAAGCGCGACTGGGGCTACGCCAAAGACTACGTTCGGGCAATGTGGCTAATGCTTCAGCAAGACCAACCCGACGATTACGTGGTTGCCACCGGTGAAACCTACTCTGTTCGCGAATTTTTGGATATCGCCTTCCAATACGTCAACCTGGACTGGCAAAGTTACATCGAATTTGATGAGCGCTACCTGCGCCCAGCAGAAGTCGATCTGCTAATTGGCGATCCGACTAAAGCTAAGCAGAAGCTGGGTTGGGAACCTTCAGTCACCTTTGAACAGCTAGTGCAACTGATGGTAGAAGCAGATCTGAAAGCGTTGGGTCTGTCCTCTAACAATGGCAGTGCATCCCACTCTGTTCTAGAAAATGCCACCATTCGACAAGAACTGAGCAACGTTTGATCTCTCATTCCACTGTCCTCACTATGGAAGGGCAAGCACCCCTTGCCCCACCTGAAAAAGGTAATTTCAACTATGGCAACTTTGAACCTTGAGCATAAGCGAATTCTAGTTACAGGCGGGGCAGGTTTTCTAGGTCGCCAGGTGATTACACAGCTCGGTCAAGCGGGTGCTGACCTGGAGAAAATCACGGTGGTGCGATCGCGTGACTGCGATCTCCGCACTCTAGAAAACTGCAAAAGAGCCGTTGATCAGCAGGATGTGGTCGTTCACCTGGCGGCCCACGTCGGCGGCATTGGTCTAAATCGAGAAAAACCAGCCGAACTGTTCTACGACAACCTAATCATGGGAACGCAACTGATTCATGCGGCCCATGAAGCGGGCGTAGAAAAATTTGTTTGCGTTGGCACCATCTGTGCCTACCCTAAGTTCACCCCGGTTCCGTTTAAGGAAGACGACATCTGGAATGGCTACCCAGAGGAAACCAACGCTCCCTACGGGATTGCTAAAAAGGCTTTGTTGGTGCAGCTTCAGTCCTATCGGCAGCAGTACAACTTTGACGGAATTTATCTACTTCCAGTCAACCTATACGGGCCCGAAGATAACTTTGACCCTCGCAGTTCCCATGTCATTCCAGCGCTAATTCGCAAAGTTCACGAAGCTCAGCAGCGCGGTGAAAAGCAGCTTCCCGTCTGGGGTGACGGTAGCCCAACTCGTGAATTTCTCTACTCAGAAGATGCTGCTAGAGGCATTGTCATGGGAACGCAGTTCTACAGCGATGCTGACCCTGTAAACCTGGGCACAGGCTACGAAATTTCTATCCGCGATCTGATTACTCTGATTTGCGAACTGATGGAGTTTGACGGTGAAATCGTTTGGGAAACCGACAAGCCCAATGGTCAACCCCGCCGCTGTCTAGACACCGAACGAGCAAAGCAAGCCTTTGGCTTCACCGCTCAGGTTGATTTCAGGCGAGGTCTGAAAAACACCATCGACTGGTACCGACAACACGCAGCTTAACCCACAAAACTCAATCTTCGTGTTCAGATTTTTGTATAAATGTGGACATTCTGCCCACATTTATACAAAAATCAAATCAGTTTCAATTTTTAGCGCGAGAGTGTTGGTGTTGCCGATACTCTCGCTCTACTTTAAATATTAGTATTCAGAATTAGCCCCTAATCTGCATGGAGAAGGCTGAGTTACGGCGATCGCTGCTCAAGTCCAGACAAGCGATGCGTCCTGAAATTTGGACGGAAAAGAGCGATCGCCTTTGTCGCCATCTACAGGCTTCTGAAGTGTTTGGGCGATCACAAACCATTCTGTCCTATTTTAGTTTTCGTCAGGAACCAGACCTTAGCCCTCTGCTTAGCCTGCCTCGGTGCTGGGGGTTTCCTCGGTGTAGCGATCGCGATTTGGTCTGGCACTGCTGGTCGCCTCACCAGTCTGCTTCTCCTCAACCTGGAGCTTACGGCATCCTGGAGCCTCACCCCAACACGCCGCTCGTAGAACCAGAGCAGGTTGATTTAATCCTAGTGCCTGCCGTTGCCTGTGATGTAGGGGGATACCGTCTCGGTTATGGAGGCGGCTTTTATGACCGAATGTTAAGCCTGCCTGGTTGGTCGCACAAGCCGGCCATTGGTATTACCTTTGAGTTTGCCCGTTTACCCAAACTTCCGGTTGACCCCTGGGATCGCCCGCTTCAGGGAATTTGTACAGAAGCAGGTTTATTTTTGCCAGCAGATTTAGCAGAACCAAAATCCTGACTTGCATAAAAGCAATCCTGTGCGGGAATTCTGGGAACATCGCTTCTGATTCAGCCATGCATCTCTCAGAACAGACCGCTTGGAGCCATGTTCGCGCTACGTTTCAAAAAGTTTGGGGTTATCAAGACTTTCGCCCTCCTCAGGGTGAAATCGTTCACACCCTGCTAGCCCATCAGGATGCTCTTGTCGTAATGCCAACGGGTGGCGGGAAGTCAATTTGCTTCCAACTTCCGGCTCTCATGCGAACGGGAGTAACGCTCGTCGTGTCTCCCCTGGTTGCGCTGATGGAAAATCAGGTGCAAGACCTACAGCAGCGACAGCTATCGGCGGCCCTGCTACACAGTGAACTACCCACTCATCAGCGTCGTCAAACTCTTTGGTCACTCGAACGACAGAGGCTACGGCTGCTTTACCTTTCGCCTGAAACGCTCTTGAGTGAGGCTGTGTGGGAACGGTTGTGCCAGCCTAACCTGAAAATAAATGGCTTGATTTTGGATGAGGCTCACTGTTTAGTGCAGTGGGGAGAAACATTTCGCCCTGCCTATCGCCGTTTGGGGACAGTTCGAGCCGCTCTTTTGCGGTCGAAACCTGTGGGAACGCAGATTGGCATTGCAGCTTTTACGGCGACGGCTGATCCTCAAGCACAACAGACAATTCAACAGGTTCTACAACTCCAAAATCCGCAAATCTTTCTGCTAAACCCTTACCGCTCTAACCTTCATCTAGCAGTTCAAATTGCCTGGACACCCAAAGGTCGCCGCCAGTCCTTACTCAGGTTTATTCAGGCTCATCCAGGACAAACAGGTTTAGTCTATGTTCGCACTCGACGAGATAGTGAAAGTCTGGCAGATTGGCTAGATGCAAAGGGATATAAAACGGCGGCCTATCATGCCGGACTTAGCCCTGAAGAACGACGTGCGATTGAGTCTGCCTGGATAGGGGATGCAATTAAATTTGTCGTCTGTACTTCCGCGTTTGGCATGGGCATTAACAAACCAAATGTCCGCTGGGTAATTCATTTTCACGCACCAGCCCTGCTGTCTGAATATGTGCAGGAAGTTGGACGGGCAGGAAGGGATGGTTTGCCCGCTGAGGCATTAACGCTGGTGAGTGAACCGACTGGATGGCTTGATTCTGAGGATCAGCAGCGGCAGCGGTTTTTTCGAGACAAGGTGCGATCGCTCCAAAAAAAAGCTCAGCAACTTGCCCATCAGCTACCTGTTGAGGGAGAAGTTAGAGAGGTATCGCGCCAATTTAAGGATGCGGCGATCGCCCTGGCGATGCTCCACAGCAGCGGACGGCTAGAGTGGCAAGACCCATTTCACTACAAAATTCGCGCCTCTACTTCTGGTCAATTTTGTGACCAGTCAAAAGCGGCTCAGCAGATGCAGCAATATCTAACAACGCCACGATGCCGCTGGCAATTTTTGCTGCAAGCCTTCGGTTTTGAAACAGACGCAAAGAACTTGCGCTGCGGACATTGCGATCGCTGTCTTCAGCATCGATAAAGCGATCGCTTACAATCTACTGACGGCTCATACACCGAACTAGCCAGAGCGAAGCCACTACACCGACAAAATGAGCCAGCACCGTATTAGTGTTCGCTTGCACAATAAAGATATCGGCTGCCTGAATAAACTGCGGATTACGACCAAATTCGTATATTGCGCCTGACTGTGAAAAAGTTCTTGCTAGCAGCGAACCGACGATTGCCTCTGCTCCTAACAGCGTCAGCAACATACCCACCAAATTAATTGTCAGCCCAATTCGTAAAGCTTGAATAACATCCCCAGGCTTCGGACGACCTTTAGAATCAGGAGATCTCAATCGTCGCGAGAGGCGAGTGTAGCGGAATGCCCAGTAAGCGCCTACACAAAGAGCTATTAGCCCACAGACAGCAAGAAATAAACCAGATCCTGTTCCAGGGCTACCAGACGTATCAGTCCCTCCTCGAAAGCTAAGGCTGACAACCGCGAAGCCGAGTGCTGCACCAGAAACTAGAGCTAGAATTGCCTGCACCCAAAAGCTAATCCATCCACAAACGCGAAAGTATGTGGCGATTCGACGGACAGCGGGGGGCAGCGAGTAAGAATCTAACTTGCTTGTCATATCTATCCTGGAGGGCGCAGTTCAAGGATTAATCTGCTTTGCCCTGCGTCGCTACAAACTGAGCGATTCACCCATGAAGGTAAGATAGCAGAGATAGCGGCTATCTAACTAGGGCTAGTTATAAATTTGCTGTGACCGCTATCTTTGAGTGTCGAGGTAAACAGACTTTTGCGATCGCCGCCGCATCCAAAAGGCGATCGTCCCCAAAAACATCAGCCCCATTCCGCCCACAAGGGGGTTTTGGTCAATTCCTGTCACCCACTCAGGCACCTGGTTGGAATACTTTACTAGTTCACCCACTTGAATCAGGTAGTAGCCCCAAACCAGCCCAGCGTGAAGGCCAATAGACAGCCCCAGACGACCAGAGCGCGATCGCTTTGCCCAAACAAGAGCTAAACCAAGCATCACCAACCCTGGAAACTGTGGCAAGGTTCGCAGAACCTCTGCGATCGGCTTAAGAAAATGCAGACCTGCGTAAACTACACTGCTGCCCCAGAGCGAAATTTTAGGACTGTAATCTCGCTGCAATTCATCCAACAACCAGCCCCGAAACGCAGCCTCCTCAGCCAGTCCAACGCCTAACGCAACCAGTAATCCCTCTAGCAGAACAACCGGAAAGCGCGGAGGAAAATCTTGCCAGCTTAGCCAACCCAACCAACCCTGAAGCAAAAACAAAGCCCATAAGCTGGACAGCCCAGTGGCTAAACCTTCAATTAAATCCAACCCATTCTGATCAGTAACAGCTAAACCATAGCCCTGAAAAATGTGAGGCTGTTGATAAACGACTTGCCCCCAAAGCTTGACCAGAGCCAAAAACTCAAACGCCAGCAGCGACATAACCACAATGCTAAGCGTATTTGAATCATCCACTAGCCACAAGCACAACACAACTACCGGCAACCAGACTGAAAGCAAGACTGAGATAAAAGTCAGCAGTCGAGGCAAAAGTGGATAGCGAGCAATGGAGCGAGGGCTGAACTTCGTCTTAAATCTGTCAAACACTAGTCATCGGGTTCGATGGTGCTGGTCAAGCCATGAGCCTTAAGGGTTTCACTATAAAATTCTGCGTGTTCTTGGGCACACGTGATCACCAATGCAGTACCGTTATTGTGAGCCTGCATCATGATGCTAAACGCCTGCGGCATTGTCAAACTCGTTACAGTTTTAACCAAAACTTGCACCACGTACTCCATCGAGTTGTAATCATCATTGTGCAGCAAAACCCGATAGAGGGGCGCGTGTTTGCGGGACGTTGAACGCTGTTCAATAGTCTCGACGGACACGGCTCTATCCTCTCTATAAACTACTTGCGACTGGTCTAACTAGCTCCACTTAGACAGGTGTATATCTAAAGTTTCTGATGCTTGCTGCAAACAGACAAGCAGTAGAACCCTCTATTACCAGCAAATCGGCACTGACAAACCACCGTAAAAAGGCATGAGCATAGACTTAGAACGATGCATAACCTAACTTTACCAGACTTAACCTTTTGTTATTCAACTTTATTCTGACTTGCGTTCTTGCGAACTAGAGTCGTTAATCAAGACTGATCAGTTTAGTCTTTGTCTGCCTTCAATGCACTACCTGGAGGAGCAGGAAATTGATTGGCGATCATCCTTTCCGTCTGGCAACTTCTAGCAAAAGTTACAATAAACTTGATAAAAATCTCATTGCTGAGTTGATTTTTTACGGAAAGCTGTACCTCCCAGTAAGGCGATCGCTAATGATTTCTGTTTCTAATTTTCAACCTGGTCAAATTCTTTGCCTGGAACATGGACACGCCTGTCTGTATGCAGAGCTGATCCAAATTGCTCCTAAAAACGAGAATCAGCGCGGCTGGGTTCGTCCATTGGTTTTACAAGTTTCTGCTACTGGGGCAATTACCAATTTTGGTGTAACTCCCAACGGTTCAGCCATTTCTGACCAGTTGCATTTTTATGACCTACGGCAGGGTTCTGACTTACTCTGCCCCATTATCCTGTTTCGTGCTGCTTTAGACACGGAGGTCATACCTCTACTAGCTCAATTAGCTAGCGCCAAAATGCATCCGAATGGCGATCGCACCGCCCACAAACAGCTACAGCGCTTTATTCGTAGTATCTGTCAGGTTCATTCAGAAAATTTCTAGTCCAATCTTTAATTAAGGTTTGCCTGAAGCTCTTAACTCATGCATCAATTCGTTGAGTTGAAACTAGCCCAAACTGAAATGAGAAGAATTGAAGAGCGCAAATTTGGCAACGAAGTAAAAAATCTAACGATTGATGAACTATGGACTAGGAACTAGTCGAACTCGACCTGCGTCCATTTCGGACATCAACAGCTCCAGCGCCTCATAATCAACATCAGAAATGTAGCCCAGACGAGTTAGCTCATAATTTATCTCATTTTCAATGTCAGGAGTAAGCTGTCGAATATAAAGCGCTTTCTCCACAAGTTTGCGGATAGCATAAGTCGTTTTCATAGCAAGTACCACCAAATTGCAAGGAGGATGCATGAATAGGGAGAGCATACTTAGTTTAGATCTTCTGCTGAATGCCTAGTAAGGAAAGTGATCCATAACCTTGATGTAGAGTGATCTCCGTCACGGACTTTATTTTGAAATGACTACTCTCCAGTGCTTCACTCCTCTAATAAATTAAATTTACCATAATTCCTCAGTGAGAGGATGTGTCAAAACCACTGTGCTGTCTGGAATACAACTACTCTGTCCAATCCTCTGTCACGGTTCGGACAGAGCAAATGCACCTGTTTCTGACACTACTTCAGCGGCTGAGATAACGTCTGGGAAATGAGATCTAAGTCTGAAGCGTGAGCTTTGCGGAACTGGTCGCTTGCAACTCAATCTTTCCACTTACCTCTCGTCTCTCAATAGAGAAACCATCAGAAATAGCACTTTTACATACAGATAATTCAGGCCTTTTCCTGGTTTGCTCGCAGCTTGTATTCTTACTGATTTAAGAATCCAGTCCCCCTAATAAACCATTTGTGTAGTTCCATGAGTTCCATATTTGTTATCTTTTCTGACTCAAAAGAAATATAAAAACTCTCTGTAAATCTACCTTTAGAAATAGTCTTTAGGAATAAATTTTGTACTGATAAAGCAACTTCACAAACTGTGCTCAATCTTTTCCTTGAAAAGACGTTAGCTAAATTCTTAGTTCTTGTCATCAATGACTTTGCTTCACCCGAAAGACATAAATTGCTTGACTTGGAGAACGATTCGTAACTTTAGATACCTTCTCAAGGACTACTTGCTGAAAACTTCAACTATTGAAGTTGACACATAAAGATTCAATGAAATGGAAAGGGTTTTATGGTCTGAACCAGAATCTTAAAGTTATCTTCAGAACATCTGAAAGCAGTTCTCCAGTTGGTTATTTAGACAGGATCGAACGATGCAAAGTGTTCTTGCCCAATCTCCAGTAACGATTGTTCAGCCTTGCGGTCATCTCAACGCCTCCAATGCGGCGGGATTACAGCAGCAGTTGATGGTAGCCGTTTCCACACAGAGTTCTTCTGCCGTCTTGGTAGATATGAGTCAGGTCGAGTCTCTCGACAGTGCAGGTTTGATGGCTTTGGTTTCCGCTTTGACTCGCTCCCAGCGATTGAATCAGCAATTCGGACTGTGTTGCGTGTCTCCTTCGATTCGCATCATTTTTGAGCTAACTCAGTTGGATCGAGTATTCGAGATTTTTGACAGCCGCTCAGCCTTTGAAACCGCTGCGGCATAGATTGCTTCTTTCAGTATCTTTTGACGGTTCTTGCATATTTGCTGCGCCAGATCATGTTTACCCCTTGTTGATCTGGCGCTAGTGCTATTTAATCTGACTGATTTTAGCTTTGCAGTATCCGGTGCAGCCTCACTGAGGCTGTTTTGCATAGGGAAAGCGCGAACCTAGTTCGCGCTCGTCTCCACGTGGAGCAACGGAAGCAATTGACATGGATAGGGTAATAGCAGGGGATCTGTCTATCGATTAATATTGCCACTGGTCAGATTTAGCAACAGCCAAGTTCTACAGTGACTCAAGTTCTACAGTAACTTCAAGCCGCTCTATCTTACTCCTTTTCCACTAAGAGATTAGAGACTGTTTGTAAATAAATTTGAAGAAGCTGAAACAGGCTTCAAGACTTGATCCTCCCTAACCCTCCTTAAAAAGGAGGGAACCGAACCAAAAGCTTGAAGTCCCCCTTTTGAAGGGGGATTTGGGGGGATCTAAATCTTTGTTT
>Ga0224723_1002408_pt1 | contig 10372 bp, 4 predicted proteins | sample Balambano_FR2_Me_FD_161647 | JGI IMG/M metagenome (GOLD analysis project Ga0224723, IMG submission 161647) | Freshwater sediment microbial communities from Lake Towuti, South Sulawesi, Indonesia - Balambano_FR2_MetaG | ecosystem: Environmental > Aquatic > Freshwater > Lake > Sediment | place... | reverse complement strand
CACGTCCCGTCATGACCGTCAGTCACTTCGCGCAGCTTATCGGCCCGCACCGTATCAAACGCGGCCTGATTCGCTTCCGGGTTATCTTTGACCGGGATCTGCGCCGCCATGCCGCCCATCGCGTGCGCGCCGCGCCGGTGGCAGGTCTTGATCACATACAGGCTGTAGGATCGCATGAAGGGAACCGTCATCGTGACCTGCGACCGATCCGGTAGGATAAAGCCGGGGTGGGCACGGAACTTTTTGATATAGCTGAAGATATAATCCCACCGCCCGCAGTTCAGCCCGGCGGAATGATCGCGCAGCTCATAGAGGATTTCGTCCGCCTCGAACGCGCCGAGGATCGTCTCGATCAGCACCGTGGCCTTGATCGCGCCGTGCGGGATGCCGAGCCGCCGCTGGGCCAGGGTAAACACATCGTTCCACAGGCGCGCTTCCAGATGGCTTTCCAGCTTAGGCAGATAAAAGTATGGCCCGCTGCCGCGATCGAGCAGTTCGCGCGCGTTGTGGAAGAAGAACAGGCCGAAATCAAACAGCGCGCCGGGGATCGGTCGTCCGTCCACCAGGAAATGCTTCTCGTCCAGATGCCAGCCGCGCGGGCGCACCAGCAGGGTCGCGGTGGTCGGATTCAGCCGGTACTCTCTGCCGTCCTCGCGCGTGTAGGCGATCGTCCGGCGCACGGCGTCGGACAGGTTGCGCTGGCCGTCGAGCAGGTTGAACCAGGTCGGCGCGTTGGAGTCTTCAAAGTCGGCCATATAGGTCTTCGCGCCGCTGTTAAGCGCGTTGATCACCATTTTGCGATCGGTCGGCCCGGTGATCTCGACGCGGCGATCCTGTAGATCATCGGGGATGGGGGCGATCGCCCAGTCCCCGGCGCGGATGTGGGCCGTCTCTGGCAGAAAATCCGGCATTTCGCCCGCGTCGATGCGCTGCTGCCGTTCCGTCCGCGCCCGCAGCAGATCGTCGCGCCGAGCGCGGAATTCGCGCGCCAGCGTCGCCAGAAATTCCTGCGCGTCCGGGGTCAGAAGATGAGCCAGATCGCCCGGCACATCCGCCGTCAGTTGAATCGCGTCCTGAACTGTCATTATCAAACTCTCCTCAGGGTTGCTTTCAGCCCACGCAGCGGGATTGCTGTGCCGGGCCGGTGCGCTGAGTGTACTCCATCCACCCGGCCTGGAGTGTATCCTGACCGACTATCGACCGGCGCGAACCGGCAGGGGGCAAGGTGCGCCTGATCGCGCGGAACCTCATTTTCCGCCGCTCAGCCGCTTTTCAGTTGGACACAATGACGGAGAGCCGGAGATCAGGATCGCCAGGGGGCGATGGCAGCACCGGCGCGCGTAACTCGCACAGGGTTGTGGCAAATTCGCGCCGGGATCAGGGCGCGGGCGGGGGCAAGACACAGGGAGTCAGCGGAATGCTGGCGCTGATGACGGTAGAAAAGGCTCAGCTTTTTGCGGATCATGGCGGCGCTCCGAACGTGTGAAAATCAAATCGCGTTTAATTTCGTGCTGATGATGACAATGTACCCGAATTCACAATCGATGCGCAACCCACAACCCGGTGAATTATTTCACATATTTTTGCGACAGTGTGTATGAAACAAAAAATCTGATGGCTTTATTTTCTAACGCTCGACAAATGCGCCGTGGTAGCCGAACAGCACTGGCTGAGGGATCACGGCGCGGGCGATCTCGCCCAGGGTGGCCGCGTCGAGGATCAGCAGGAAGGATCGGCCTGCCGCCGCGTCCAGCACCACAGAGAGGATCACCCCGGCGTCTTCGGCCTCGCGGGGCGCTTCAGCAGCGGGCGCGCGAACGAAGATCGGCTCGCCGGGATAGCAGCCTGCCTCGCGCCAGGTCAGCGTGTTTCCGGTCTGAACGTCGATCCTGACGATCTGGTTGTAAAAGCCGGTCGGGTTGTCGTCGGCCAGACCGATGCCATACACCCAGCGATACGTGCCGTCCATATTGTGCCGGGCATAATCGAAATGCGGCATCTCGATCAGCGTGTCGGACAGCGTTTCACTGTAAACGCGACGGCGCTCCGGGCGGATGCGATAGCGGCGCAGCGTCCCTTTCGGCAGGCGCAGGCCGGGATCAGACAGGCGGTTGAGGTAATAACTGGTGATGATGTCCGCGTTGTCATAGCCGACCAGATCGACCACGATCTCGCCGTGCGCTTCACAGGCGTTGACGTGATGAAAGGCGAAAAACGGGTCACTCTCGCAGCGGGCGATCGTCTCGCCGGTCTGCCGGTCGAGGATGAAAAAGCGCGTGGGACGGTCGGTCTGCCAGTGAAAGTTCTCGATGAAGGGCTTCAGCCACAGCAGCAGCAGGATCGGGTTCACGGTGAACGGCTGATCGGTGATGATGGCGTAGCGCGGCGACAGGCCAAAGCTGTGCATGTAGGATGGCCGCTGCACCGGGATCGCGCCGATCCGCTCCGGCGCGGCGTCCGCCGATGTGCGGTAGAGCCGGTACTGGCTGACCCGGTTATAGCGCGTGACGACGTTGAACATGGCCTCATCCGCAAAGTGCGGGTGCGGTGTGGTCATCTGCCCCACGGGGTTAGATTCATGCGCGAACACCCCCACCGATCGCAGCGTGTCGGGGTCGAACTCGACCTGGATCGGTGTCTCCGCCAGCGCCAGGAAGCGATCCCCAAAGCGCCCGATGCTGACTTTGGCGCTGTCTGTGGGCCGTCGTGAAAAAAGGGTCATCACGCGCTTAAACAGCGACCGGCACGGATCGGTGGCGAACTCGGAGTAGGTCAGTCCCCCGGCCTGCTTCGCCGTGGTGTAGGCGTCAGTGTCGAGATATTTGCCGGCATAAGTCACCCTGCCGCCCGCGAAGCCGAAGCGATGCAGCATCGCCGGGCCGTCAAACCAGTGGCGCAGCGGCTGTGACCCGACCTGGAACGTCCCCGGCCCGTTGCGGATCAGCGTGCCGGTCAGCCACGCTGGCACACGCCCATGAATTTCGAGCGAGTCGAGATGCAGTTCGCGGTTCGGGCCGCTGAATCCGGCCATGTAATCGGCGGTCATGCGAGCAGTCCTTTTTGCGGAGGGTCGTTAACCGTTAGCGCTCGTTCTAAAATCTGCGGTGTTCGCAGGGCATCCAGCAAGCAACAGGGTCAGCCTGGAGGGCTGTTTGTCCCGGCGGGATTGTTCAGACACTGCGACTCAGTTACCCGCGTTTTGCGATCAGATCCGCCGCGATCTTGCCCGACGCCAGCACGGCCGGGATGCCCGCGCCGGGATGCGTACTCGCGCCGACGAAATACAGGTTCTCGAACTCGTCACTGCGGTTGTGCGGGCGCAGCCAGGCCGATTGCAGCAGCGACGGCCTGACGCCGAACGCCGCGCCGCGATAACTGTTCAGCGTTGTGGCGAAGTGTACCGGGTCAATGCGGTGTTCGGCCACGATGCTGTCCTGGAGACCGGGCAGGTAATGATTTTCCAGATAAGTCATGATCCGGTCGCGGTAGGTCGGGCCGACCTCCGCCCAGTCGATCCGCGCGCGCAGATTGGGCACGATCGCCAGTACATAAAACGACTCGCAGCCCTCCGGCGCGATGGTCGGGTCGGTGATCGTCGGCATGTGCAGATACAGCGCGAGATCATCCGGCAGGCCGCGCGCCCGGTTGACCTGGCGCAGCAGGCGGTGGGTGCTGCCGGTCAGGATCACGTTGTGGTGGCGCAGCGGCGTCTCGGTATAGCGCCGGTTCGTGCCGAAGTAGATCACCATCAGCGAGAAGCTGTACGCCAGCCGCTCGATGCGCAGCCGGGTCAGCGGGCGCTGATGTTCCGGCGCGATCAGATGGCGGTAGGCAAACGATGTGTCGCCGTTGCAGACGATCGCATCGGCGGCGATCTCGGTTCCGTCCGCGAGTTTGACGCCCACTGCCTGGCGATCGCGGATTATGATCTGGCGCACCTCGGTGTTCAGGCAGATCGTCGCGCCCAGTTCGGCCAGCAGACGCCCCATCGCGGCCACGATCGCGCCTGTGCCGCCCACGGCGTAATGCACACCCCATTCGCGTTCCACCTGCATGATCAGCGCAAAGATCGACGGGGTATCGAGCGGGCTGCCGCCGATCAGCAGCGGGTGGAAGCTGAACACCTGGCGCAAAAACGGGTCTTTGAGGTGCAGCGCGGCGTAATGATACATCGGCACGATCGCCCCCAGCCGCAGCATGGCGGGCATGATGCCGAGCATATCGCTCAGGCGCAGAAAGGGCCGCTCTGTCAGCCGGTAGAACTGGGCGAAGATGCGTTCGACCCGGCGCGACAGAAGGTTATAGCCGCGCACATCGCCGGGGTTCCAGGCTTCGATCTGTGCGCACATCGCCACCGGATCGCGCTGATAATCAAAGGTGCGGCCGGCGGGGTCGAAGATACGGTAATACGGATCGAGCGGCACAAGCTGGAAGTAATCCTCACGCCGCCGCCCGGCCAGCGCGAACAGATCGTCGAACAGGTGCGGCGCGGTGATCACAGTCGGGCCACCGTCGAACCGGAAACCGTTGATGGCGTACTGGTAAGCGCGCCCGCCCAGTTGATCGCGCTTTTCCAGCAGCGTGACGCGATGCCCGGCCAGCGTCAGGCGGATGGCCGCCGACAGGCCGCCGAACCCGCCGCCGATCACGATGATATCTTTTGCATTGGCGGCCATCCATGCTGCTCCTGCGGGCTGAGAGGCGACGCTGCTGCCAGGGTACAAGATAGAACGGCTGGCGCGGCATGGATCGATCACCCCGGCGGCGCAGGCTCATCAAGGTCTCATGCGCGCCGGTTCAAGCAGGTTTAACAGATGCTTAACGGCGATTTGATCTCGTGTTTTCATAATTGCACGGACTGTGATCGATCTTCCGCAAATCATCAATCACGGGTTTTCTGGTATTCACCTGCAAGGTGAAGGTGATGTGCGCGCGCCGCCGCCTTGCCCCATCCTGCCCGCCAGAACTGGCATGGCCTGTATCTTCAATTTACTCTGAAAGCAAGCATCATGAAAACACTTGGCATCGTTCTGTTGTCCCTCATCCTGATGATCTCCGCCACGGTTTCGGCGCAGGAGATGATCACCGTCACGCCGTCCGCCGAAACACAGCCTTCCCCCGAAGGCGGCGCGACCGCCGTCGCCGTGTGGGTTCACCCGACCGACCCGGCCCAGAGCCTGATCATCACCACCGACGACAACATCGGCGTGGCGACCTATGATCTGGGCGGCGCGCTGGTCGAACTGCTGGAGATCGGCGAGACCAGCGGTGTCGATGTGCGCTACAGCTTCCCCTTTGGCGGCGAACAGGTGTCGCTGGTGGCGATCGGCATGAAGGACGCGCAGGAGATTCGCCTGTTCACCGTTGACCCGGACACGCGCCTGCTGGCCCAGCTGGGCAGCATCGCCACCGACGCGCCGCATACCGGCCTGTGCCTGTACTTCAGCCTGATCACCGGCAACCATTATGTGTTCAACGCCGCCGATGATGGCCGCGTGGAACAATACGTGATCGGCGACGACGGCAGCGGCGGGATCATCGCCACGCTGGCCCGCGCCTTTGAGGTCGGCAGCGAGACCGAAGGCTGCATCGCCGACGATCAGGAAGGCAATCTGTTCCTCGGTGAGGTGGCGGTGGCGCTCTGGCGTTATGACGCTGAACCGGAAGCCAGCCGCCCCCGCCGCGTGATCGATTCGGTCGGTGTTGGCAATATCACGGAAGAGATCAAAGGGCTGGCGCTGTATACCGGCGCGGACGGTCAGGGCTATCTGCTGGCGGCGGACGAAACCGGCAGCGCGTTCCTGGTCTATGAACGCGGCGGCGATCAGGCTTTTGTCGGCACGTTTGTGATCGGCGCCGGCGAAGGCGTGGACGCGGTGGACGAACCCAATGCGCTCGCGGTCGCCAACTTCGCGCTGGGCGATGCCTTCCCCAACGGCCTGCTGGTCGGCATGGATGACAGCAACAGCGATCCTGACGAGGACAACAACTTCAAGCTGGTGGGCTGGGACGCGGTGGCCGCCGCGCTCGATCTGACCACCGACAGCGCCACCGATCCGCGCCAGGCCGAGGTCGCCACGTTCATCACGCGCCGGGGAGCCTTCGCGGTGCGCCCCACGGTGGAGACCGAGCCGGTCGAGGCCATCGCCGATGCCGCCGACGACCCGGCGATCTGGATCCACCCGACCGACACCGCGCTGAGCCTCATCATCGGCACGGACAAATCGACCGAGGGCGGCCTGGGCCTCTACAACCTCGACGGCAGCCTGCACCAGTTTGTGCCGATCGGCGAGGTCAACAACGTCGATGTGCGTTATAACTTCCCGCTCAACGGCGAGCCGACGGCGATCGTGGTCGCCACCAACCGCACCAACAACAGCCTGGCCGTCTATCGCGTGAACCCGGAAACGCGCGAACTGGAAGCTGTCGCCGCGCGCGATCTGATCTCCGACGTGCCGGAGGTGTACGGCTTCTGCCTCTATCACAGCGCCGTCAGCGGCCTTTATTACGCCTTCGTCAACAGCACCGATACCGGCGATGTCGAGCAGTGGGAACTGTTCGATAACGGCAGCGGTCTGATCGATGGCCGCGTCGTGCGCACCTTTACCGTCGGCACGCAGACCGAAGGCTGCACGGCGGATGACGAACTGGGCTTTGTCTACATCGGCGAGGAAGACGTGGCGATCTGGAAGTACGGCGCAGAGCCGGATGCGGGTGAGGATCGCGTGGCGGTCGATTATACCGATGAAGCCGACGAAAGCGGCAATCTGGTGGCCGATGTCGAGGGACTGTCGCTGTATTACACCAGCGAAGGAACCGGTTATCTGATCGCGTCCAGCCAGGGCAGCAGCGAATTTACGGTCTACACCCGCGAAGGCGACAACGCCTATCTGGGCAAGTTTATGATCTCGGAGACCGCCACCATCGACGGCGTGACCGGCTCCGACGGCCTGGACGTGACCAACTTCCCGCTGGGCGAGGCGTTCCCCTTCGGTGTGTTCGTCACCCAGGACGACACCAACATCAACCCCGACGGCAACCAGAATTTCAAGCTCGTCCCGTGGGAGTTGATCGCCGAGCCGATGGGCCTGACGATCGACACCACGTTTGACCCGCGTCTGATCGGGGCCGGGGAGTAGGGCTATCACGTCGTGACGTGTGGCAGAGGCGTTGATCCGCTCATGCCTCTGCCGCGCCCCCTGATCACGGCTGCCGGGGATGTTCCGCCGCCAGCCCGGCGATAATGCGCTCGATGGCCGCTTCATCGGCTGCGATCTGGTCTTCCAGGGCGCGTTCTTCCTGATCATTTGCCAGCACCACGTTCTGTGACTCTTCAAGCTGCGCCAGCAAACGATCGCGGAAATCGGCCTCTTTGCCGCTGGGCTGAAGCGCCCCGATGTTGGCGCGGAGTTGTTCCTGCCGTTTATAAATCGCCTCCGTCTGCGCGGCGACCACACGCCGACGCTGGCGGGCCTGCGCGATCCGGTCAGAGGCGGCCAGCATCTCGCTCAGGCGCTCGATCGTCGCGTCGTCCAGCCAGTGGTTCTGGATGTAGTCTTGCAGCGCCTTATGCGTCAGCATACGGATTTCTGATCGGGTGTGGTGGCGCTGCCGCTGGCTGACGACAAATTCCACCCGCCCGCGCGCGGGGAGGTTCACCCGCCAGCGTCGTTCGGTGGCCGTTTCCGCATCGGGCGGCGCACTGTCGATCAGCGTCCACTCCGGCTCGATCGGGCGTTCGACCGTGATCGTCTGCGGTTTGGCCGTCGAGTTCTCGATGCGGTGGGTCAGCGTGTGCGTGGTATACAGATCGGTGATCAGCCCCGCGCCTTCCAGCCGCAGCCCGACCGCCGCTGTCTCCGTCTGGCTCTCTTCCGTGACCCTGATCCCCAGTTCGACCGCGTAGGGCAGATAAATCTCGCTGCCGTCTTTGGTAAAGGGCAGCACCGCCTCGCCGCGATACTCGCCGTCCTCGACGATCGTCACCGGGCCGCGTTCCAGCGTCAGGCCGCTGCTGTTGTGGAAGCGCAGGGCGGCCACCGGATGATCCGGCAGTTTGGCCGCGCTGTAGAGCAGTTCGCGCTCGTAATTCATCTCAGCGCCGAGGATCGGCACGAGGGCGGATTCGCCGCGCTTGACCGACACCGGTGTGGTGACTTCGTACTGGAAGGTCTCGCCGGTTTCGCGCCCGGCGGCGGCGGTCTGCACCGAGGCAGCCGCATTTTCCATTCTGAGGGGCGCGGCACTGGCTTGCGCCGGAGCCGAACGTTTCGCAAACGCGACCCCTCTGGACAGTTCCTGCGGTTCCTCCAATGACATCAAGGCATTCATCTCGGAGCCAGACGCGGCCAGCCAATCTGGCACGGCGGCATCATATTCCACCGGCCCCGGCGCGATCCGGCTTTCGTCCTGCACGGTCGGGCGCTGCGGGATGCGGCTGGCGTATAAATCGTAGATGAAGGAGATCGGCTGCCCGGCCACCAGCGTGACCTTCACATCCTGGAGGTCTTCTTCCAGCCGGTTATCGAACAGACCCCAACCTTGCAGCAGGGCGCGGCCCGATGCCATCGATCCGTCGGCGCTTTCCGCCACCACGCGGTAGCTGACCCGCCAGGTCGGGCTGGGCGCGACGTAATAGACGACCAACTGGTGATCGCCCTCACTCAGGCGCACCTGGATCGTCCGGCGTGTATCCTCGCCCATGCTGGTATCCAGAAAATAACTCAGGTCGTCGTCGGCCTGCGCGTCCTGCACGGAGATCGCCCGCAGCGTATCGAGCGGGAACACCCGCACCTGACCATCGCGCGCCAGGATCAGCACGACGGGAGCCGGTGGCAGCGCGACCTCGCCGAAGCGGACGGAGGATGAGCGGGTATCGTTCAGCCCGATCACGCGCCCGGTGATCGTCTCCTGCGTGCCCGGTGTGACCTCGAAGATCGTCGTCACCTGCCGCCCGCGCAGATCGCGGATCAGGTCGTGCAGGCTGCCGAGTTCGGACAGGTTGATCGAGCTGTTCGCCAGCCGCGCGGCCCGATCCATCGGCGTCTGGTAATGGATGCCGAGTACCTGCCCCCCGGCGCGGTCGAAGATCGCCAGGCTTTTCAGCACATCGTTGATCTCATCCTGACGAAACGTCAGCGCCGCGCCGTCGCCGTTAAATTCCCCCTCGCGGACGAAAAACCCGACGCCGTGTTTATACAGCACCATCTCGCGCACCGGCAGCGTGGTCATCGCGTCTCCTCGTGTTGGGTTGTGTGTCGTTGCGTCAGATTATACGCCTGCTGTGCCGCGACCGCTGCGATGAGAACCCGATTCCTGGGACACACGCATCGTCGGGCAATCGTCAGGCAGCCGTCAGGCAGCCGCACTCGCAGATCGGCGGTTGTTGCGCTACAGTAGGCGCGCCAGCACACCGGGGTAGCACCCCCGGCGGATCGGCACGCGAGTTTGATGAAAGGTTAAGAATCTATGACGCCTGAAACCTTAGTCCGGCGGCGCGATCGACCGGCGGCGCGGCGGCTGCTGCCCGCGCTGATCGGGGTGGTCGTGGCCGTGACCGGCTGCACCCTGCCCACCGGCGGCAGAGACACGGACGAGATCGAGATCAGCGGCGCGCCGATCGTGCGGCTGGCCCCGCAGTTGAACAACCAGACCTACCGCGAAGGGGTCGATGTGCAGATTCTGGCGGCTGTCTCCAATGCGGGCGACGACATCGCCAGTGTGCAGATTTCGGTCGATGACGTCGTAATCGAGACGCTGGAGAATCCCAATACCAGCGGCGCGCCGACCTTCAGCGTGGTGACCACCTGGCGCGCGGAAAGCGCCGGTCAGTATGCCATCAGCGTGATGGCGATGCGCGGCGACGGCACATCAAGCGCGCCGGATAACGCCACCATCAACGTGATCGCCCCGCAGGATCCCACTGCAACGACCACGCCCACGCTGACGCCGACGATCGCGCCCACGGCCACCGCCACCGAAGAACTCACGGAGGAGGAGCCGGAGTCGCAGTCCGCGCAGGAAGAGGAACCGGTCGATGAGGCCGTCGGTCAGGAAGAAGAGCCGGAAGAAGAGGAAGCGCCCGCCGAGGAAGAAGATGAACCTGCCGCGACCGATGAACCGATCGCGCGTTTCCGCCAGCCGACCAATGTCCGCAGCGGCCCCAGCACCAATTTCCAGCCCGCGCTGGGCACGTTCGATACCAATGACACCGCCGTGATCGTCGGATTAAACACAGCGGGTGACTGGCTGAAGATCGAGTTCCCAGGCGGGCCGGGTGGCTTCGGCTGGGTATTCGCCGCGCTGGCAACCATCGACGGCGAGATCGATGATCTGCCGCGAGAAGCTGGCCCCGCCACGCCACAGCCCCCGC
>Ga0224723_1002406_pt1 | contig 10375 bp, 7 predicted proteins | sample Balambano_FR2_Me_FD_161647 | JGI IMG/M metagenome (GOLD analysis project Ga0224723, IMG submission 161647) | Freshwater sediment microbial communities from Lake Towuti, South Sulawesi, Indonesia - Balambano_FR2_MetaG | ecosystem: Environmental > Aquatic > Freshwater > Lake > Sediment | place... | reverse complement strand
GGAATAGCGCTGAACCCGCATTCACCGACGTCCGTTCAGCCGGGGAAGATCGTCCGCACTGGCAGGGTGAACCCCGGCAGCAGGTCGTCGCCGGTCAGCGTGTCATCGATCGTGAAAAAGTCGAGATCGGCGTCCCTGCGCGCGGCCTCTATCAACTGCTTTTCCGGGTAGATCAGCCACACCAGCCGCGTGCCGTTGGCGATGTAGTAGGCGGCCTTCTCGCGCATCGCGGTGAATGTGTCGTTGGGTGATTTGACCTCCACTGCCAGATCCGGCATTCGCAGCACCGCGCCCTGGGTCACGGGCGGCGTGCTCAGATCGAGCGTCACGGACAGATCAGGCTGGCGGAAATTGTGCGCGTCCCCCGGCACACGGTAGCGGACTTCCACCCCGCAGCGCCCGATGGGGTTCGCCGAAAAGTAGACAAAAAGCGCGCCGCTGAGTCTGAACACGATCAGGCCATGAAGTTCGGTAGGCACTTTCTCGACGATCTCCCCGTGGATCAGTTCAAAGTGGCGGTCGGTGTTTTCCGGTCGATCGAGAAAGCCCTCAAAGGTCTCGACGGTCATCAGTTCTTCGCGTGTGACCATGCTTTGTCCTCAGTTTCACAACACGACATCGTTCAAGCTGCGGGTGACGCGCCGCGAGAATATCCTCACGGATAAGCACTGGCCGTTCAACAGCGGCTCACAGCTTATTTACGCGGCTGCCGCGATTATACGTGAGATGCGCGCGCCTGACCAAAAGCTGAAAACGCGCTGCCAGGGTCATTATCTCAGAGCGCATCTGCAAACTTGCACGGCCATCCTCACCCCTGCTGCGCTTCGCTTAGCTTCCCCTCTCCATGTCATGGAGAGGGGATTGAGGGGTGAGGATAAACGACTTTGCAGATACACTCTCAGAATCGAGGCTGTGATCCCTGTGAGCCTGATGCCGGGGAGGGTGCGTTGGCGTCCATCCTGCCCGTGCGCCTGTCCTGACAATCTGAAGCGATCGTGCTGCCGCAGGGTACGGGCGGCATAACATCACGTTTGATGGTCGCGGCGTGCGGCACTATAATGCGCGGTTCTGCGCGTTGTTCAACATCAGGCCATATGGATGAGCTATAACCTGACGATGGTACTGGTCGCGGTGCTGATCGGCCTTTCCAAAGGCGGGCTGGGCGGCCCGGTCGCCGGTTCGCTGGTGCTGCCGCTGCTGATCCAGCACATGACCGTCCCCGAAGCGTCCGGCATCACCCTGCCGCTGCTGATCTTCGCCGATGTGTTCGCCATGCGCTTTTACTGGCGCCGGTGGGAGATGCGCTACGTCCGCCTGCTGCTGCCCTTCGCGGTGATCGGCATTGTGATGGGCACGCTGCTGCTCAGTTCGCTGCCCGATGTGGCGCTGCGCCGGATTCTGGGTGTGTTTACGCTGCTGATCGTCGCGTACAAGCTGCTCAGCGATCGGCTGAAGCGGCTGGCGTATCATCCCCACGACTGGCACGGCGCGCTGGCCGGATGGGGCGCGGGTGTGGGTTCATCGCTGGCGAACGCGGGCGGCCCGCCGATCAGCGCCTATCTGCTGCTGCAAAAAGCGCCGCCGGTGGTCTTCACCGGCACGGTGACGCTGTTCTTCTTCTGCGTCAACTGGCTGAAAGTGCCGGGCTACCTGGGTGCGGGCATACTCGATGTGGATCGGCTGCTGGGGATCGCCTGGGTGCTGCCGCTGATCCCGGTGGTGGTCGCTTTCAGCCGGTGGGCGATCACGGTTATCAACCCGGCGCTGTTCGAGCGGTTGATCATGGCGCTGCTGGTGATCTCCGCGCTGTGGCTGCTGGGGGTGGATTAGCGGGCGCGGCAGGGTCGGTGAGGAGAGATGAGTTGTCGGTTGGCTGGGGTGCAGCGCTGTATCGCAGCCATTTCCCATCCCCTCAGAGTGTATCTGCAAAGTCGTTTATCCTCACCCCTCAATCCCCTCTCCATGACATGGAGAGGGGAAGCTAAGCGAAGCGCAGCAGGGGTGAGGATGGCTAGGAAGGGGCGAGTGCAAGTTTGCAGATGCGCTCTCAGGGCGTAAACTGTTTCCAATGGCCTTCGGAGATCACTTCGACCGTGCCGTCGATCACTTTAATGGCCGTCTGATCGTCCATCGCATAGCCCGGCGCGCGCAGTCCAGCAGCCCACTTTTCCGCGTGGGCCATCGTGTTTTCCGGCAGCATCGGGTGGCCCAGATGCGGAAACATCTCAAAATCGACGATGCCCAGGGCTTTATTGCCCCCTTCATTGACACCCACAGGCGGTATCCAGTTGACGAACTCGTCCGCGACGCGGGGAGACATCACCATGCTCCCGGCGCTCAGCCCGACGTAGACCGCGCGCAGCGACGGCAGGAGGTCTGCCAGCCCGGACTGCTGCATCCAGTAGGACAGATACAGGGTATCGCCGCCGTTCACCAGCAGAACATCGATCGCCTCGACCATCGGAACCCAGCGTTCTTTACCCAGGCTGGGCAGCGCGGTCAGTTCCAGCACACCGACGGACTTCCAGCCCAGTTCGCACATCGGGCACGTGGTCAAGCTGGATCCACTGATAAACTCCCATGCGCGCAGAGCGCCATCGAATCCACCGGGGTGGGCGTAGGTGGCGGTGGGAATGCAGAGCGCATTGCACTCGGCAATCGGTTTGCCCAGCAGATCGAGCAGGGCGTTGTGGATGCGCGTGTTCTTGATACCAGCGGACGTGAGCAGCAATTTCATGATGTATTCCTTTATCAGAGCATTTTCAGCGCAGAGTCATTGAGTCTGAACAGGGCAAAGCGCGCTTTCTGAACCTGGACGCGCGCAGGACGACGATCGCTTGGACGGACGGCTCATCACCCGTTGCGCAGAACTCACACAATGACACGACTACTCATCCATACGTCCGGTCGTCACCGCGCCGGCGCGCTCGTAACTGACGATGAGGACTCCTTTTGTGGAGACGTGGCTCTCCGTCATCCTGAACGCCGCCGGGATCGTGCCATCCGCAAATAACTTCTTGCCGCTCCCCAGCGTCAGCGGATAAATCTTGAGCCAGTACGCATCGACCAGATCATGCTTCATGAGTGTCTGAAGGAGATTCGCACTGCCGTAAACGTGCAGATTCGGCCCTGGCTGCTGTTTGATCTGGCGGACATTTTCCGCAATGTCTCCGCTGAGAAACACGGTGGGCTGCCAGGCGCTCGAAGTCCGGGTATTCGAGGCGACGTATTTGGTGGCGGTCATCACCCCCGGCCAGATGTCCGCATGTTTCGGCCAGTAGGGTTCCCAGATGTCAAAGGTGATGCGCCCTAACAACAGATCAAACGGCAGGCTCAACTGCTGACGCATGAAAGTTCCAAGAACATCATCGCCATAGGGCGCCTGCCAACCGCCATAGGCGAAACCGCCGTCGGTATCTTCCTCTGGCCCGCCTCCCGCTTGTATGACCCCATCCAGGGTGATGAATTCGAGCGCAATCACTTTTCTCACGGGCGAATCCCTTCAATATCTGAAGACCTGCGAGCGCAAATATAGCACAGATGTTCAGCCTGCGCCAAATTCATGCTGCGCGCGGTCTCACACCTCACGGCATGATCTCCGGCAGGCACGCGCTGATGGGCATGGAACGCGGTGTGAATTGACGACGAGCCGGTGGATGATGAGGTGTGCAGCGTCGGGTCAGGAGCCGGGGAGGGCGTCATTCGACATTGAAAAGTTCCTTGACGGCCAGGCTAAAGCCAGGGATCAGTGCGCCGCCGTCGAGGGTTTCCAGGATCATCTTCACGACCGGCGGCTGACCGGGCACATAGACCTCAACCGTCTTCAGGTCAGGATTGACCACCCACACGGTCGCGCCGGCCCGCAGATAATTGACGACCTTGATCCGCATTCTGGCGTCGTCATTGCCCGGCGACAGCACCTCCACCGCCAGATCGGGCGCGAGGGGATTATAGGCGTCACGGGAGGGCTGCGGCTGGCGCGCGACCGAGATGAACGCTACGTCCGGGATATATTTTTCGCCGGATACCTGATAACCGCCGTCTGCGCCTGTCACCCAGCCGAGCTTATGTTTACGGACATAGGTCATGAGTTCAGCAAGGATAATGGCCGCCAGCAGCGAGGAATAATTGTTGGACACCACCTCGGCGATCATCCCTCCGATGTGTTCGTAGTCGCGGTCGGCGTTTTCCGGCAGGGCGATGAAGCGGTCAAAGTCCTCCGGCGTGACCTTGACCTGAATTGGGGTTTGCAGCATACAGGCAGTCTCTCACCATGATCCGGATGCGTTCAATTATACCATCAGCCATCGGCCACTGCCTGCGATGGCCCGGTTACGGCGCGGCCAGTTCGGCCAGCAGCGGCAGTCGGATGGCGAACGTGCTGCCCACATCCACCGTACTCTGCACCTCGATCTGACCGTCGTGCATCAGGACGATCTCGCGCGCGATGCTCAACCCCAGGCCCGTCCCGCGCGATTGGGCTGTGCCGCGATAGAACGGCTGGAAGATATTGGGCAAATCCTGTTCGCGGATGCCGCTGCCGTTGTCGCTGACGTGGATCACCGCCTGCGGTTTATGATCCGCGTCGTGTTCCAGCGCCACGCGCACGGTGACGTGCCCCCCTTCCGGCGTGTAGTTGATCGCATTCGTCACCAGATTGGTGATCACCTGATGGATGCGGTCAGGATCGACCAGCACGTTCAGCGGCGCGGCTTCGAGATCGGTGGTGAGCGTGATGCGCTTCATCTGCGCCTGATCGACCTGAAGCTCAACCGCTTCCAGGACAATGCTTTGCAGCACGGCCGGACGCCGCTGGATCGGGATCGTGCCGCTTTCAAAGCGCGACATATCGAGCAGGTCTTCCACCAGGCGGTTCATGCGGTCGGCCACGCGCTCCAACTGGGCGATGTGTTCCGGCGCGCGCGAGGGATCGCGCCTCATCAGATAAAGGCGGTTGTGCAGTGTGGCGATGGGTGTGCGCAGTTCATGAGACGCATCGGCGATGAAGCGGGTCTTCTGCGCCTGAATCTGCTTCTCCTGGCGGATGTCACGGGTGATCACCACGGTGCGGATCGCGTCCCCGCTGCTGGCGACCAGAGACAGGGTCAGCGCGACATCGATCGGATCGCCGGTCTTGCGCCTCAGGCGCAGTTCGGTGCGGATCACCTCGCCATCCAACAACTGTTCGCGCACTGCGCCCCAGAGGGCGATCTGTTCGGGCGTCAGCCCGCCGTCGATCAGATCCGCGGTCGTCATGGCCGCCAGTTCGTCCAGCGAGTAACCGATCATGCGGCAGAAGGCGGGGTTGGCGTAGCGAATCTGAAGGTTTTCGGTGTAGAAGATGCCGTCGCCGGTCGAATCGACCAGGGTTTGCAGGCGGCGGCGTTCCTGATCAAGCTGTTCGGTGCGCTCGACCACACGCTGTTCCAGTTCACGCGCGCGCTGGGCGTTATGGACGGCGATGCTGGCCTGATTCGCCACCGCCATCAACCGGTTGGCATAGCGCTGATCAAACGCGCCGATCCGGGCGCTGTCCAGATTGATGATCCCCAAAAGCTGACCCCGGTAGAAGATCGGCGCGCCGAGATAAGCCTGAATCCACTCGTTGCCTTTGACCTGATGCCAGCCGGGCTGCTGGTAGGTGTGATCCACCATCACGGCCTGACCGGTGCGGATCATCTCCTGAAGCAGCGGGTTGCTCTCGATCGGGAAGCGCGCTTCATGAATAATCTGCGCCATCGATCCGCGTTCCACCAGCCCCCGGTGGCACACCACCCGCGCCTGACCGTTGTCCACCAGCATGATCGACGCGGCATCGTGCGGCACGACGCGCGCGGTCGAATCGAGAATCCGCTCAAAGACCTGTTCCGGCTCCAGCGTGCTGTTGAGGATCGCCGCGATCTCGCTCAGGGCTTCGGCAAAATCGCGCTGCTCGGCCTCGGCGATCTCCGCCCGGCGGTGTTCGGTGAATGTGCCGATCACATTGGCGATCGCCTGCAAAAAATTCAGGTCGTCGTGGGTGAACACCCGCAGGCGCGTGCTGTAGGCAGACAAGACCCCCAGGGCACGATCCTGCCCGTGGATCACCACCAGCACACCGCTGGCGATGCCGAAGCGCCGGACGAGTTCACTTTCCGCAAAGCGGGGGTCGCTGCGCACATCAGACAGGTTGATCGGTTCCTCCAGCTTCAGCGCATAGGCCGCGATCGCTGTGGCATCGTCGAGCGCAACCTGCGCCCTGCCGATCTCAGACGGCGGCCACCCGATCCCGGCGCGCTGGGTCAGCATCGCCCGCGCCGTGTCCAGTTCCAGGACAGAGCAGAACTCCACATCCAGCACCTGGGCTACCAGCAGCGCGGCTTCGTGCAGCAGCGTGTCGATTTCCACCGGGCGCATCAGCGCGTGCTGGCCCAGTTCCGCGACTACCGCCTGTTGCAGCGCGTGGGTCTGAACGGCCTGCTGCGCTTCGACCGGCTCGGTAATGTCCTGCGCCGCCCCATAGACCGCGACGACCTGGCTGTGTTCAGAATCCCATTCCGGGCGGGCATATTCCCGCAGCCAGCGCACCCGGCCATCGCGCGTGATGACGCGAAACTCAGTAACCTGCGGGCGACCGCGCACCAGCTCCCGGATGCGCTGACGGAACAGCGCGTAATCCAGCGGGTGGATCAGCCGGCGCCAGATCGCGTAATCTTTGGCTTCCTCAGTGCTGTAACCGGTGATCCGCATGAACGAATCGGTGATCCAGGCCAGGTGAATCTCCCCGTCCGCGTTCACACGCACGCCATAAGCGTAATCGGACATCATCTCGGAGATCATCCGGTAGCGTGTTTCGTTGTCATGCAGGGCGCGCAGGGCCTGTGTGCGCTCGGTGATGTCCTGAAGGATCACCAGGATACACGGCTCATCCTCCCAGGAAATGCGGCTGACTGACGCCAGCACATGCCTGATCTCGCCGGATTTGGTGCGCGTCTCCAACTCGGCGTGATCGATGTAGCCGTGAAGCCTGATCTGTTCGGCAAGCCACCAGCGATCGGCCACGTTCGCCCACAGATTCAACTCAAGCGATGAAGCGCCGCTCAGTTCCTGCGCGCTGTAACCGGTCAACCGGCAGAACGCCCTGTTAAAATCCACGAAGCGCTGCTGCTGCTCGCTGATGATCGCCATCGCAATCGCATCGGTTCTGAACACTCTGGAAAAGCGTTCTTCGGAATGGCGCAGGCTTTCTTCTGACCGGTTGCGCTCCCGCAGATCGCGCGCGATCAACAGGACGTTGGCCTCCGTGCCGGCCGCCGCATCCGCTGGGATCAGCGATGTGCAAACTTCCACCGGAATCCGCTGCCCGTCCCTGTTCAGAAATTCGGTCTCGTAAACAAACCGGTCGTGATCGCCTTCCAGACGCCGCTGCTGGCGCGCGATCGCCTCTGCCTGACGATCGGGCGTCAGCAGGGACAGGATGTTGACCTGGCCGATGTCGGACTCGCTGCGACCGCTGATCTCGATGCCAGCCGGATTGATGTAGGTGATCTTCCCCGTCAGGTCGTGGGTGATAATGATGTCGCGCGCCGTCTGGGCCAGTTGGCGATAGCGCTGTTCGCCGTGCGACCGATCGGGGCCGGTGTGCGCGCTGGCCGTGGGCCTGATCCGGCGCGCGATGATCTGGGTGCCGATCGCGCCTTCCACCGTGATGGGCACTGAGATGACCTCGACCGGGACGCGCCCGCCGTCAAGTGTCACCAATGTTTGCTGAAGGCGGTAGGCGAAGCTGTTGCCGCTCTGTTCGCGGATCAGCGAGGCGGATAATCCCTCGCGGCTGGTGTCGTCCAGAAAGCGGGTCAGCGTCTGGCCGATCACCTGGTCGGGCTGCGTGGCCCCCAGCAGACGCATCCCGGTCGCGTTGATGTACACGACCCGATCGTCGCGCACGACTGCCACCAGATCAGGATGCGCTTCCAGGATGGTCTGGAGCGTGGTCATCTCCCGGAGGAGCAGACGGTCGCGGTCGGCGCGGAGGGCGGTGGCGCGGGCGCTCAGCATCAGCAGACAGGCGGAAAATACGGCCACCATCGAAAAGGTGGCGATCACGATGCGTGTATCAAGCAGCGCTGGCGACACAAACGGGATCAGCAGGATCACCAGCAGGTTCAACACGGCCACACCTGCCGCCCACTGCACCGGGAACAACACGCTGCTGAACCAGACCGGCAGCAGCAGAAAGATCAGCACGGTTTCAAAGCTCGTGCCGCCCGGTAACATGAAGATGGCGACGATGATGGCGCTGGGCATCAGCACCGTGATCAGCGCGGCTGCCGTGTACCAGCCGAAGCGCGCCAACCCATAAGCGGCGGCATAGGCCGTCATCGCCACCAGCACCGTGCCGAACAGCAGCGCGCGGTTGGCGTCGATCGCCCGCACATTCAGATGCAGCAGCCCTACCGCCACCGTCATCGGCAGCAGGCAGATCAGCAGCAGCGCCAGCATCTGCGTTTTGGAAGTGAGCGCAGGGTCCAGGGGAGTCAGCGGGTCAAGCAAGAGCCGCCTGAGCCGGAGGCCAACGGGTGCTGACCGTTCAGCAGTAAAACGCGCCATGATGGGCAGCTCCAGCACTTATGAATTCATTGACATCATAGCATAGGTCTTCGGCATCCTGCTCCCCGCCCGCTTCATGATAGATCGTAACAAATGTTTAGGCTCATGTTTGATCTGAGTGAAAATCGCGTGGTGTAGGCGCGCAGCGCACTGCGCCCCGATCATCTGTTTTCAACAAGAGCCAAGTTTTATGTCATGATCGAAAATAAAATTGCCGCAAGGTGGCGATCGTTGGCGCACGAAACCTTCTTCTCCATTATAGGGGCCACTCCGCGCTGCACCTATTGAGGATTCGCGCCGGGCGATCAGGGTTCCGGGGGGTGTATTCGCTTTTGGGGGCAAAATCTGAAATGGGTCGTTACTGAAGGGGTTAGAAAGCGATACATTCGTCTTTCAGTCCCTTCCAGTGGACTTCCCCGAAAAGGGTAGCGGCGGGTTTACAATCCGTCGCGGTGGGGCGGCGAGGGTGCGTCAGAGAACCGCCTTTGCCATGACGGACACCGACCACTTTGTGCCCCCATTTCCGAATTCACCCGTTCAGGAGCTTGCCGCGCCAGCACGTCATGGATGTGATACAATACCTGCATAATAAGCCGAAGTGGATGAAATGACCGCCAGGCCCCCGACGCTAACGCTGGAAGACTTCGCCGTAATTGCTGCCCAGTCAGAGCCCACTCATCGGCTGCTGGAACTGATCGATGGAAAGGTCGTCGAGAAAGTGCCCACCGAACTTCACGGCATTATCGCGGCGGCGGTGGCGCGGCTGCTTGGCAATTTCGTCGAGGAACGCAACCTGAACGGATTTGTGAGCGTCGAGGCGCGCTTTCAGGCCGCCGGGGATCGCTACAACAGCCGCCTGCCGGATGTCGCTTATCGGCGGGCATCGCCGGATCAGATCGTGACGCGCGGCGCAGTCATGTCGATGCCTGACCTGGCCGTTGAGATTCGCTCGCCAGATGACTCGCTTGATGACATGCAGGCCAAGGCGCAGTTTTATCTGCGGCATGGCGCGCGGCTGGTGTGGCTGATCGATGCCGAGGCGAAGGGGGTGGAGGTAGTTACGCTGACTGCCCATGGAAACCCGCAGCGCATTTTCGCCGGGCTGGACGATCATCTCGATGGCGGCGATGTGCTGCCCGGTCTGCGCCTGCCGGTGCGCAGAATTTTCCCGGCCAGCGGTTGATTTTCCCGCCGGTTTCCATTATCCTGTAATCACGGGTTCACGATGGGTCAACAACGAGTGCCGGATCGGACAAACGCCATGAACGACATGACCATCGCCACGGCGGGTGCTGAGGTCGCCCGCTCTTCTCTTGGCCGGCGGTAATCTGCCGCGCCCCTGTTGTCAAACGCCTTGCGGCTCCCCCTCCTGGCCGCGATCCTCCACTTGATCTGAAACGACTTCATAACGGCGCGATCGACCGGCGCTGGTAAAATGACGTCTATTCTGTGCGCATGGGCCTGACCCCTGAAGCCCAACCCCAATAAATCCACCACCGACGGAGGAGACGTGTGACCGAGAAGTACAACCACAAGGCGATCGAAGCCCGGTGGCAGAACCAATGGGAGGCCGACAAGCTGTATCGCAGCGAGGTCGATTGGAACCGCCCCAAACATTACGCGCTGACCATGCTGCCCTATCCCAGCGGCGATCTGCACATCGGCCACTGGTTCGCCATGACGCCTTCGGACGCGCGGGCGCGCTATATGCGCATGAAGGGCTACAACGTGCTGTTCCCGATGGGCTTTGATGCCTTCGGCCTGCCTGCGGAGAATGCCGCCGTCC
>Ga0224723_1002405_pt1 | contig 10376 bp, 8 predicted proteins | sample Balambano_FR2_Me_FD_161647 | JGI IMG/M metagenome (GOLD analysis project Ga0224723, IMG submission 161647) | Freshwater sediment microbial communities from Lake Towuti, South Sulawesi, Indonesia - Balambano_FR2_MetaG | ecosystem: Environmental > Aquatic > Freshwater > Lake > Sediment | place... | reverse complement strand
GTTAGGGGTTAGAGGGCAGACGGGAACTGCAACGTGGACAGCCCCTCTTGAGAATCATGAGATAGACTCTGGGGCAAGGAGCTTAAGCCCTTTGTTCATGGAGCGATCGCTGAATCTTGCATTCTGTCTGCGTAAGTCACGCGATGTGCAACTAAAGTTCTGGAAACCCTGGTTTCCTGTGGAGCAGGCATCTTGCCTGCTTGATTTGGACGGGCAAGATGCCTATCCCACAAGCGGCTAGAAAAAGTTGCACATTGCGTTAAGTCCTGTTGGTATATAGGACAAGAAGGGAGGTGGAGCAATGCTGCACCTCCCTTCTTGTTTATCCCAGAACGACTGGCACTGTTAAAACCTACACACTCGTCTATGGAAAAAAGGGCTTAAGTCCCTTATTTATGGAGCGATCGCCTGGCCTTGCATTCTGTCTGTGTAAGTCCTGACTATACCAATTGCAGCCTCGACCGTTCCATACAGCGTTGTGCGCCTCATTGGTTTCGCTAGTTTTGGCTGCCAGCAGCTTGAGCAACACCCAACACATCAAGGCTAACCGGAGCCACCCCTGCCTGAATCAACCCAACTGCACGGGCGGCCGCCGCAGACAAGTCAATGACCCGTCCCCCGCTGTAGGGACCTCGGTCATTGATTCGGACAATCACCGACTGTCCATTGTTCAGGTTGGTTACTCGAACTTGAGTGCCAAAGGGTAGGTTGCGATGAGCAGCCGTCAGGGCATTTTGGTTGAAAATTTCGCCACTGGCACTGCGGTTACCATGAAAACCAGGACCGTACCAGGAGGCCATCCCTCGCACACTGAACTGGACAGGCCCGACTGAGACCTCTTGGGGAGCCGGACGGGGACGACCTGCAACCTCGCGCAGCGGAGGCGCATCACCCATTTGTCGGCGCAAGCGGTTCGTAACTTGCAGAGCGTCCTCTGCGATGTCATTAGTGGTGTCGGGGAGAAGAGTTTCAGGGTTAATTTCAACCAGTTCTTCATCATTCACCTTAATTACATAGCGCTCCTGCTCGGCATCCCAACTGACGGTGATATCTTCGGCATTGGTGTTGTCTCGATGCATCTGGTTGAGTCGAGCGGCGATCGAGGTGGCCCGCCAAACCGGGTCAGAGGTGTAGTCATCATCAGAACCAGCGGTTGCTGATGTATCACTCGACGAGTCAGCCGACGCTTCTAGGGTAGTGCCCTGGGTCGCAGCAATTTTAACCTCTGAGCCAGCAGCAGGGCTGCTGGATTGGTTCAACTGCTCAGCCGCATCGGAACCTAAAAACGTAATAACAGGAATGCCTCGAACATATACCGTAGCTGCCTGCCGTCCATTCATCTCATGGGGATAGATGCTGGCGACTGTTTCCTCGACGATATCAACCTCTGCCTGAGATTGATGCTCTCCGACTTTGACGGCTTCCAGGTGGGAGCCTGTAGACTCTGCCGTTTCAGCTAAGTCTGCCGATTCGGATGGCTCAGATTGTTCTGAGCTAGAAGCAGTTTGCTGAAGTAAAGGCTGATTGACGGAAACATCTGCTTCCACGCCTTCGTCAGTCGGTGTAGGTTGGTCAGCGTAGCTAGAAGACGCTGTACCGAGGGTTGCGATAATCATGGCAGCGGTTAAACCGCTCCAAAGTTGTTGATTCATACGTCCATTGTGAAGGTCACTGAAAGCTAGAGCCAGGACTTGTGAAGAGGCTACGTAGATGCAGCCCAGAGAACGCCTAACTCGTACTCGTTACGTGTTCACGTTATGGTTGCGGAACTGCAACAGAGTAACATGAACTTTTTGGGTTGGGGATCAGGGTTACGCAAAAACTCCTTACAACTTTACACAAACTTCATACTAAATTTTTAAGCATAACTTGCTCGGATTGGAGTTTTCCCAAGAACTTTGGGAGTCAGGATAGTTTTCGGAAACTTTACATAAACTTTACAGCCGCTTTACAAACTTTCTGGTTCTCCGGACTGAGCTACTCAGGTCGGGCAGGATGAAGCGTAACCAGAAAAATTGCGTTTTAATGTGCTTATCGGCTCATACCAATTCAATTTGAGTCTGCACAGAATGAACCCTCTACAGAACGAGGGGCTTAAGCCCTTAGTTCTACGCAGCTTTACCAGGAATTGGTAGTACTCTTTGATAGAGGGTTACTCCTCAAAAAGTAAGCTTTTAGGCTTTGAATTAAAATTCTGCGACTCTTAAGCTCCTGATGAACAAACCAAGAAGACGCTCAAAGAAGTTTCGGATTTTATTAGGTCGAGTTGGCGATCGCCTCAGCACAAAAAATATTATTGCTCTATTGTTCTTATTAGCCTGTTTATTAGGCTGCTGGTGGCTGTTGACCGCTCTAGAAATCAATCTATTAACACCAGAAGGATTAGCTCAGGCCGCTCAAGAGATGGGGGTTTTTGCGATTCTGATTTATATTTTTTCTGTAATTATTGCTATTGTTATTAGTCCAATTCCTGGAACTCCTTTAACCATTGCAGCAGGGGCAATTTGGGGACCCATTCCTGCAACTATTTACGCCACCATCGGTAGCTTTACAGGAGGACTGATCGCTTACTTTATTGGTAGAACTCTGGGGCGATCGGCAGTTAAAGCTTTAACAGGAAAAATTATCTACTTCTCCAAACATCGAGGCGAGGTTTATCTGGGGCTGATTATGTTTTTGGCCCGCCTGCTTCCCGTACTTCCGTTCGATTTTATGAGTTATGGAGCGGGTTTAGCCAAGCTTTCTCTACCGATCTATGCAAGTGCCAGCTTGTTAGGAGCTTTTCCCTGTAACTTTTTTTTGACCCACTTGGGAGCAGCCTTCACGCTGAACAGAACGATACTGGGAATTATGGCGAGTCTGTTCCTGATTCTATTTGTGGGTTTGCCCTGGGGAATTCAGCGATACAACTGGCTGGGGATGAAGGACGTTATTCGTTTGGAGTAGTCCCCGTCGGCAGCAATTTGGCGTAAAGCGCCCTGTAGTTCCCATGTCAGATTGAATGGTGGGGAAAATGTCAAACTGAGAAAGGGAACCTCCAGGCGCAAGGTAGATAAGCCGTCATCATGATTGAGATCCTTGCCGCGCTTTCTGCATCCGCAGCAGTGGGAATGAGAATCGCCCTGCCGCTGCTGATCATTGGGCTACTTTATAGTGACAATCTTTGGGCAGACGTGCCCGTTTTGTCTTGCATTCCTCCGCAAATTGTGTTGGGAGTATTGGTGAGTTGGTCTTTGGTGGAGCTACTAATTTCTAAGGAGCGGCTAGGACAGCGATTTTTGCAGATTGTGCAGTTGTTTTGCAGCCCTTTTGTGGGGGCGATCGCCGGAATTACAGTCGCTCGTTCAGCCCAGGTACCTGGAGCGCTGGCGATTTTGCTGGGTATCGTAGGGGGGCTATTGGCGTTTGTGCTGCAACTGGTGCAGGTTGGCTGGTTTTATCGGCTACGGGGGCTTCCGATTTGGGTTATCTTTTTGCAAGACTTTTTGTGCATTGTGCTAGTGCTGCTCGCTTTTGATGCACCTGAACAAGGTGGACTGATAGCCCTGCTGTTACTGTGGTTGGCGATTCGCAGTTCGAGCGTATGGCAAGACTGGTATAAGCAGCAAGCTAGCCCCCTGAATCGGCGAAACCCCCGCTGGAATAAGCGAGATCCAGATTAAAACTAGCAATCCCGCAAGCAGAGTGCAGAATCAGGCGATCGCAGTACTTAGGATCGCGAATTAATTAATTCGCGATCCTTAACAAAGGGGCTTTCCCTTTTGTTCCATAGGGCAATGCGTAGGTCCGTCCAGAATCTTTAGTTAAGCAAGAATGGAAAAACGCTGCGAATGGCTCTGCGGATATATAGCAACGTAATAATATTCTCGACTTGGGGTGAAAGCTGAGGGCGCGTGTCTGGCCCTGCTTCAAGCTCTGCCTGTAGCTCGGCATATTCAGCCGCCGTGAGCGGAGTTCCATCAACGGGCGATCGCGCTTCGGTAATAATCTCCGTTCGCAAAACTTCTTCAGGAATGTCTTCCTCTGGGGGCAATGCCAGAGCGGGGGTTAGGCTGCCAGCGCAACCCAACAGCAGCAAAGCGATACCCAGAGAAACACGCCGAATCTGAAGCATGAATATTCCTTCAACCACGCCTTTTAGGACTGCGATTCTATTATGGCGCTACGTGCCTTGATTAAGACGTTTTTGACTGCTGAGACAAACGTGAATTTAGCGAATGCTTCGTAAAGTTGCGTAAAGTAGAGATAGGATCATACCTGCGCCTGTTTGGTCACGGATTTGTTGCCAATGCATATTCCCGTTCTCTCTTCGACCGTTTTATTAACGCTGTTGCTCTCTGTCGGGCTGTTCTTCTTTATTCGCGCTTCGACTAAAGATCGAATTCAGGTCGTCAAACTTGTGACAGAACAGCCCGAAGAGTCTTTGCTAGAGCAGCTACAGACTTACTTCACCCAGCGGGCCTATCGCATCGCGGCAGTAGATGCGGACGAAAACCAGGTGACGTTTGAAGGGTTTGTGCGGCCTAGCGTATTTCTGGCGGTTTTTCTGACGCTGTTGGCAGCGATCGGGTTTCTCTGTTTGGCGCTGGTTCTGGCGCTGCTATTTCCTGATTGGGCAAAGCTTTTACCGGGGATAGCGGTGCTTTCACCGATCGCAGGCATTTTCTATTGGCGTAAATCCGCTCGCCCTGAGCAGGTTTCTCTACAGATTGCTAAAGAACGAGAGTCGCTCCAAGTGCTAACTGTGACGGCTCACCGGGACGAATTGGCAGAACTACAGCGCAACCTAAATCTCAAACCCTTAGAAGATGCTTAAAGCCGTAGCAAATGCTTTTTTCCTGCCGAAGGTGTTAGAAAGTAGCAAATGTTCCCTGTGTTACGGGTTAGGCTAAGTCTCTGGTTCAGAGCGACTTCACAGCGGATGGGTATGGATTTGCTTGAAACGATGGGTCTGACCCCCTCTAACGATATATTTGAGACAGCTTGAATGGTGGGGAATAGAAATGGCGATCGCCACCCTCCTCCCCTGGCTTCCCCCTCATGCTAAAGACTGGTTTGATGTTTGTGTAAACACGGGCATTCTGCCTGCGTCTACACAAGAATCTGAACGCACTCCACGCTACAAACGATCTGGTGATCAGCAAAGCAAAACTGGCTGGACTCAGAACATGGCTCGATCAGCTCAACCGGGAACAGTCTTCTGACCCGGCTTACAGAGCATGGCGAAAACGGTTTTTGCAGCAGCGGCTACAGCTAGGATTGCAGCTTGCTGTTGCCGCATATCTCACGTTTATCTTGCTGGAACTGGGGCTGACGGCTGCTCAGATTAAAGCCTGGAATCCAGGTTGGCTACTGATGGCGAGCATTGCAGAAGCAGGACTGGTGGCCTGTTTGGTTGGAGTGCGATCGCCCAAAGGCAAACATCGCCTGGGGCTAGTCTTTTTAGGAAGTTCCTGGTCGATCACGCTAGTCGAACAGGTTTGGGCTACCCTCAACGGATTTGCTTTTCCAGGGCTATTTGCCTGGACGCTGGTATTTTTGACTCAGGCGGCTCTGGTGCCCGTTCGCTGGTATTTACACCTGGCATCCCAAGTCGGCTTGCTGACCTACTACTTTGGCGTAAACACGATTTTGAGTCTTTACCCCAAAGGCGATCAGTCCCTTTGGGAGCCAATTCAAGTCCTTTATTTACTCTGGTTTTGCGGCATCTGCAATTTATCTGTTTTTCTGTATGAACGGTTGCAAAAGGCGGAGTTTCGCACACGGCGGGAGCTAGAGGCTGAACAGGAGAAGTCTGAGCGGTTACTGCTCAACATTTTGCCAGAGGCGATCGCCCAGCAGCTTAAACAAGACCACCGCACCATCGCAGAAAGTTTTGCTGAAGCAACGGTTTTATTTGCCGATATTGTTGGCTTCACCCAAATTTCAGCAGGAATCCCGCCGCGTGAACTGGTGACGCTGCTCAATCAAATTTTTTCAGCCTTTGACCAATTAGCAGAGCAGCACGACCTGGAAAAGATCAAAACGATTGGAGATGCCTACATGGTGGTGGGCGGCTTGCCGACGGAGCGGGTAGACCATGTAGAGGCGATCGCGAATATGGCGCTGGATATGCAAGAGGCGATCGCTCAATTCAAAACCCAGCAAAATCAGCCCTTCCGCATTCGCATCGGAATCAACACGGGCCCGGTTGTGGCGGGTGTAATTGGCAGGAAAAAATTTATCTATGATCTTTGGGGCGATACGGTGAACGTTGCTAGCCGCATGGAGTCGCAAGGGCTACCTGGCTGCATTCAGGTGACAAAATTCGTCTATGAGCGATTGCAGGACAAGTTTTTGTTTGAGGAGCGCGGCATTCTGGAGGTCAAAGGCAAAGGCAAAATGCAAGTCTATTTGTTAAAAGATAGGCTGTAGAGGGGGTTGCAGTTTGTCTCTACAGCGTCAGGCAGTGCTAGAAGGGGAAGTCCGTCGTTTCTCAAGATTCTTCTGAGAGTCGCGATTGCCCCCGCAAAAATTCTAATAGTCCTAACAGAGCGCTACGCCCCTGTAGCTTTTAATTCGCTTATTAGAGGGATCTAACGGAATGTAAAGATGATAGATTCTTAAAGCGAATAGCCTTGAATTTGCAGGGCATAGACGTAGAAATAGGATTAAGGACAGTTGTAAGGAGTGAGAGTACGATGTCGGAGGCAGAAAAGCCCCTGACAGTGCCTAAAGAACTGCTAGGTGCGCCAGGTGATTTCAATCCAACATTGCTAATGTTTCTGGCTGCGGTTGCGTTGGTGGTTATTTCAACTTTAGGATACTGGCGATGGCATTGGGTAGATTGGTGCTGTTTTGTAATTAACGTAATTGCGCTGCACATGGTAGGAACGGTGATTCACGATGCCTCACATCATGTGGCCCATCGCGATCGCGTCGTCAATGCCGCATTAGGGCACGGTAGCGCCCTGATGTTAGGGTTTTCCTTCCCTGTATTTACGCGAGTTCATATGCAGCACCACGCGAATGTGAACGATCCCGATAATGATCCAGACCACTTTGTTTCAACGGGCGGTCCGCTGTGGCTAATTGCGGCGCGGTTCTTTTATCACGAAATTTTCTTCTTTAAGCGCAAGCTCTGGCGTAAGTATGAACTGTTGGAGTGGTTCCTGGCGCGTTTGATCGTCATTTCCATCGTTTATATTTCTGTTCAACACCACTTTTTGGGCTACATTCTCAATTTTTGGTTTTCTCCAGCGATGGTAGTTGGGCTGGCGTTAGGTCTGTTTTTTGACTATTTGCCTCATCGTCCTTTTCAAGAGCGCGATCGCTGGAAAAACGCTAGAGTCTACCCCAACCCCATTCTCAACCTGCTGATTATGGGGCAAAACTATCATCTCATTCACCATCTCTGGCCCTCAATTCCCTGGTATAACTATCAGCCTGCTTATCGTGCAACTCAGCCCTTGCTCGATGAAAAGGGCTGTCATCAGTCGCTAGGGCTGCTTCAGGGCAAGGACTTTCGCAGTTTCGTCTATGATGTTTTCCTGGGTATTCGCTTTCAGGGTCACAAACCAAAACCCCAGGTAGAGCACGAAACTCCGTGAGCTGTGAGGCTAATCTTTTTTGTCCTGACCTGTACGAGTAGGATAATGCTATTTCATCGCTCTATTTTTATGCCTCGGTAGCCCATTTCTGCTTTCTGCATTTCTTCTACCATTTGCTTGCTGCGGCGAATGTAGGTGACAAATAGCAGGATAGAAAAGCCAATGATGAGGAGTCCTAGAATGTTGCCTGCGAAGGTGTTGTAAAAGCCGTGAAGGAGAGCGGCGATCGCCACCCCAATGAAAATGATTGCACTGCGCCGTGAAGGGTTAATTGCCGCCAGCCCCATAAAATAACCGACCATTCCCGCAAGAATGGCATGAAATAGCGGTAAGGAAACAAAGCGAATCGTATTGGCAATCACGTAGGAGCCAAAATCTAGATCTCCTCTGGTCAGGCTAAAACGGTAGAGTAGAGAGTATGTAGCCCCCTCCGCTATCGCAAACCCCAACCCTGAAGTTGCGCCATAGAATGCCGAGGTAAGCGGGTCTTGCAGCTTTCCTGGGCGCAGCAAAAACAGGTAAATCGGCAGCGCTTTGCAAAGTTCTTCTAATACCCCAACACCTAGCACAAAGCCAATCATTCGGGGGATCGCACCCGCTCCGATAACTGCATAGAAGGCATTAAACGGCGGCACCTGCTGAAAAAACAACAGCATCGGAATGCCAACAAAGGCAGTGAACAGCACACATTTCAGCGTATCGCGCCAGGAGAATTGGGGGGGTTTGATCAGGTTGTATAGCACTACGCCCCAAATCGAGGCGTAGTAGATTCCCAGCATCCAGGCAGTTTGTTGGACGCTGGCTTTGTCTGGCGTAATCAAATCCACAACCAGAGGAAACAAGCCAAAAAACAGCAGAATTTTGACGAGATGATTTTGGTACAGCCCCAGGCTAAGCACATCCCGATAGGGGAAAACTGCTGAGAACTGAAACGTCCTGAGCGTTGCCAAAAAATCATTTGTTTCAGGACGAGGTTTTGCTAACTCTATTGGCTCTGGCTCTACCGAATCATCAAAGGTTGGAACAAATTCTTCATACCAGGCGGGTACGTCTTCCCCGATAACCTGTCCGTAAACTTTAACCAATTCAATTGGTTTTGCTCGGTAGCTGCTGATCTGTCGGTTGAGGAAGGAAACAAAAGTCTGCTGGGCAAGCGGACGGTTGGAGGAGAGCAAGATTTGCAGACAGCTATCCATCAACAAAACCTTTGCCATCACCCCTCTGGGCTGCAAGGCTTGGTTGAGCAAGGCGGCGATCGCCCCAGGATCGCCCTGCTGGGCAAGTTCGACAAGACTGGATTGGGTCATGACCGACGAAGAGTCCGCTGGGTCAAAGTGGGGTTAAGTTCAAAATATCTCATGACGGGTAGAGCCTAGTAGGGACTCAGAGCCATCTTAGTTACGGTTAGCCGGATTTGCGCCTGGGCTAGTCGGATTTGCTTCTGAGTTTGTGGGACTTGCGGGTGGGCTAGGAGAGTTGGCTCCAGGCCGGGCGGGGCTAGCGGGTGAGCTAGCAGGACGACCTTCTGAACGAGTTGGACGCTCCAGGGTTAGAGGAGCCTCGATTTGTTGAGGTTCTGACGCTCCTTCTGGGGTCCAAAAAACTGCTTCAACATTAATTGTTGTAACCTCTGGGTTAATTGTGAATGAGCTTCTAAAAGGCACTGTCTCTCCCGGCTCTAGGGCAGAAATGCCGAGGCTGCTATAGCCCCCTTGAAACAGGTTAGGATTTTCGGCAGAGCCACCTCGATAGGAAACTGACACGTCGCTAACTGTCTGATCGCTGTGATTAGTAATGCATCCGACTACAAAATTACCGCCATTTTCAGACGCTTCAGGATCAAACTGCACATTGGTTAACTCAACAGGGTTTGACTCCGGGGTAGACTCAACCTCGCGGCAAGTTACCTGGTTGGAAACGGTGACGCTTGAGGTAGGCGGTGGGGCGTTGGTGTCAGCAGGAACGTTCGCAGACTGCTGCTGAGCGGCGGTCAGGCTTTGCTCGTAGGCGGTCAGGCGTTGTTGGGCGGTGGCATAGTCTGGGCTGTCGTCGGGTACTGATTGCAGGAAGGCGATCGCCTGCTCCCACTGACCAATGACTAAACTCCAATCATCCGCAGATCGAGCGGTTTCTGCCAGCGTTTCTGCCTGTTCTGCGCGGCTGGCTGCATCCTCCAGCGGGTTTTCTGAGAGTGCTGTTTCAGCTTCATCCGCGTCTAGTTCGGTTGTGGGGTCAGGTGCAACTTCTGAGGCAGAAGGTTCTAAAGCAGCCTCCTGACGAGAATACCAGATCGAAAAGCCGACAATTGCCGCAATCCAGCCTGCTACGACGAGCAAAATCAGATAGAACCAGGGCGATCGCCCCGTCCTCGCCCGACGTTCTGCCTCTGGTGCTACGGCGTGTTCAACCCCATCCGCATCCGTCCAGGTCAACGGTTCCGGATGATTGACATTAGCTTCAGCGGGGTCAACGGGTGGAGTGGGCTGATCTTCATAGGCAACATATTCCAGCGATTCGTCGGGGGTAAAGTCAGCGTCATCGACAATCGGAGCGGCTACAGGGAGTGCGGGCTGCTGATCTGGGCGATCGCCAGTTCCCCCCGAATAAATAACCGGATCGGGAGCTACCGTCTCTTCCCCCATCACCGCAGGCTGATTCACAAGTGAGGATTCCTCTAAATCCGCCAAATCTTCTACAACCGCAGGCTCAACTGCCGAAACAGGTTCAATCGGAGTTGCGCCATTGCCAGGTCGGTCAGCCGTTACCGCAGGAGGAATAGGCTCCGCT
>Ga0224723_1002404_pt1 | contig 10381 bp, 10 predicted proteins | sample Balambano_FR2_Me_FD_161647 | JGI IMG/M metagenome (GOLD analysis project Ga0224723, IMG submission 161647) | Freshwater sediment microbial communities from Lake Towuti, South Sulawesi, Indonesia - Balambano_FR2_MetaG | ecosystem: Environmental > Aquatic > Freshwater > Lake > Sediment | place... | reverse complement strand
CGAATGTATTCCTGCGCCTTCCGCACCGCCGCCTCGAACTGCGCCCGGGAAAAATTGGAGCGCCAATCCGGCCCAGGTTCCGGCGGTTGGCGAAAAGTTCGGCGAATTTGCCATGCCGTATTGGGAACGTCGTTGGGCACCACTCGGATGCGGGGAAAAAAGCCGAACCAATAATTCCCTTCGTAGGTGAACCATCCCACCGCCGCGCCCCGCGGATGAACAGCATCGGGCGAATTTTGCCGATGTCGCGCCAAGGCTTCCCGCAAGCGCCCCCACTCGGAAGGCCCCCCTTCCAGAATTTCGACAGGATCCCACGCTTGATGCAACAGGCCGGGATGGGTCCATGAATTGAGCGAAACAAATGGTGAAACCATGGCGGAAGTCAAGGGGTCAGTCCGATAGTTTAACTCGACCTGCCCGAACCGAAAACCTGTATTCTTCCAGGGACTTGGACTCCTTACACTAACAGATAAACTCATATTCCCCCTTGCGCATATGCTTCGGAACTGTTACACATTAAGGAGATTGCATGGAATTAGCGCGCGCCTTTCGAGCTTTGTCCGATATCACTCGACTTCGAATTGTGCAGGTATTGCGGACGGGGCCGAGGTGCGTGGGGGATTTGCAGCGCATCCTGGGGGTCTCCCAAGTTCAGGTTTCCAAGCATTTGGCTTTGCTGCGTGAAGCCGAGCTTGTCACCTGCCACACCCATCGGCAGCAGAGAATCTACACCTTGGAATCGGAACCGGGGCCAGCCATTGGTCCCGTCCTCCAAGCCGTGGATCAAGTGGCCTTGCTGGAACCTCAGCTTCGGCGTGATCGTGAACGGGCTTCCGCTTTGCGCCCCATTCCCGTGCCCAAGGCCCACGTACTGCAAGAGTCCGAGACCTCGCTCCCGAGCCGATTGTTGTAATGGCAGAGCCCCCTTTTTCCGCCGGTACGTGCGCAGCGGACCGGCTCACAGCTTGACGGGTGGATCGAGAAGCTTCTCGATCTTTTTCACTCGTTCAAAAAGTTCGGGAAGGCGGGAGGCAAGGGCTTCGAGCTTCAGTTCTTCACGCATCGGCATGGCTCGCCGGCCGGACATAACGGCTCCCGCGGGCACATCCTTGCTCACGCCGGAGAGGCCAGTAATGATGGCATTATCCCCGATGGTGATATGACCGACAGTGCCGACATGGCCCGCCAGAGTCACATAATTGCCCAGCGTCGTGCTTCCAGAGAGCCCGGTCCCGGAAACAATCAGGCAGTGTTTGCCGACGCGGCAATTATGCGCGATTTGCACAAGATTATCAATTTTCGTGCCTTCCTGAATCCAGGTTGGCCCGAATCGCCCGCGATCAATCGTGGTATTGGCGCCTACTTCGACATCATCATCGATCTGGACGTAACCCAATTGCGGGATCTTCTCGTGCCGGCCTTGCCGCAATTCAAACCCAAAGCCATCGCCGCCGATGACCACGCCGCTATGCAGGATCACCCGGCAGCCTAAAATCGTGCGCTCCCGCAGGCTGCAATTCGGATAGATCACGCAATCCTCTCCGATCACGGATTCGTGGCCGACATAGCCATTAGCTCCGACGACGGTCCGCGCCCCGATGCGAACGCCCGCTTCAATCACCGCATGAGGCTGAATGCTCACGCCTTCTCCAAGCTGGGCAGCCGGGTCCACCACGGCGCTCGGATGAACGCCGGGGGGGAACGAGGGCACCTTGGGCATAAAGACGTCCACCACCTTCACAAACGAAAAATTCGGCGAGTCCACCCGAATCTGCGTAAACGAGAAATCCGAGGGAGCATCTCGAGCCAGCAGGACGATGCCCGCGCCGGTTTCCCGCACCGCCGGCAAGTACCGATCGTTTCCCAAAAAGGAAATGTGCTCGGGACCCGCCGTCCGTAAATCGGAAACTCCGGAGACGGTCTTCGCGGGATCACCGATCACTTCGCCGCCCACCAGTTCGGCGATCTGGGCGGCCGTAAAGGAAACAGCCACGGGTGGCTTTCCTCTTATTGGGGGCGCGTCGCCGCCGGCGCGGTGGCCGGCTCGGCAGGACGGCCCGCGTTCATCGTGGCCACCAGTTCATTGGTAAGATCTGGCAGATTATTCTTAAAGAGCACCGTGGGCATGCCATTCATCGTTAGGCCTGACGTATCCACGATCAGATGATAGTTTTTCGTCTTGCCAATTCCTTCAATGACTTTGCCGATATCCTCGACAATCGCCTTCCGCATCCGGCTGGACTGATCGTCGAGCTGCTTGCGGCGCTGCATGTCGAACTCCCTCAGTTGCCTCTCATAGTTCTTCACATCCTGGATCTTGCCTTGCAGAAGCTTTTCTTTCTCAGCCCGCACTTCCTTGGAAAGAGTGGGATCATTGGCTTCGTCGCGCAGTTTGCCGGCTTCATCCACCATCTTTTGATAGTCGGTCATCATTCCTTGGTATTCTTTCTTGAATCCCGAGAGGATTTCTTTCAATCGCGAATCAGCCTCTTTAGTCTTGTAGTAATTTTTGAAGACTTCCTGCAAATCCACGGTGGCGATGCTCAATTGAGCCGCCGAGGTGTTGGCAAAGGCAAAGAGGACGACGGCAAAAAGGGAAGTGGCCAAGGTTTTGGGCATAAGGTGCGTATGTTGTTAGAATTGGTAGCCAACGTCAAAGGCAAACTTGGGGCCTCCGCCGTTGAAGCGATCGTGGACAACTGGGAACCCAAGGTCGAGGCGCAAGGGACCGATGGGAAGGTTGAGCCGCAAGCCAAACCCAGCCCCGACCGCTAAAGCGCCATCGCCATCGCTGCTGGAATTGGCTTCGACGGTCCAGTTGTAGGCATCGGAATTTTCGAAACCGGCATCCACAAAGACGGCTCCGCGGACGCGGTCCATGATGGGGAACGTCAATTCAAGAGTGCCGTAGGCGAAGGTGCTTCCGCCCGTGGGCTCCCCGTTGCTGTCCTTCGGACCCACTTCGCGATTATCAAAGCCTCGGACGGAGCGGGCGCCGCCGATGAAAAATCGTTCAAAGAGGGGCACGGTTTCCGTGTCATCATAGCCTTCAACGGTTCCGGTCGAAGCGGCCGTTGTGAGAATCATATCATAGGGCAGGGGAAAAAATTTCTGGGCGTCGATCTGCCATTTGATGATATCGGTTTGGCCTAGAAAGGGACCTCCCGCCATCTCGCCCACGATGTCGATTTTTTCGCCTCGCCGGGTGAGAAAAACGTTGTCGCGGGTATCGTAAGTAAACCCAATCTGTACCGCACTCTTGGATCTCGCGCCTTCTTCGGCCAGAAGCGAGGTCGGGGTGCCGCCCTGGAAGTCATACAGATCGATGTTCTGTAAGGAATATTTAATCGAAGCGGTCCAAAATGGATTGAGCGCGCGGGCCAGGCCGATTGATCCGCCGATGTTGCTTTGGCTATAGAAGGCGTTTAGAAACTCCGAGTTCCGCGCGAAAAGATCGATGCCCAGGGACAAGCGCTGATTTAAGAACCACGGTTCGGTGAACGAGATGGTGGCGTCCTGCCGCCGAATGCCATACTGCAACCGGGTGCGGAATTTCTGGCCGGCGCCCGTGAAATAGGGAAAATTGGCGATATCGAAGTTGGATTGGCTGATTTCCACAAAACCTAGCAGACTGTCCACCGAACTGAAGCCCGCGCCGAAGGAAACCGATCCGGTGCGTTTTTCCTCGACGGTCACGATCATGTTTTTGCGATTCGGGATATTGGTGTCCTGCGGGTTGATGTCGACTTTTTCGAAATAACCAAGATTTTCCAACCGCTTCTTGCTGGCGTCAACGAGCACGGAATCGTAGACCTCGCCAGGAGCCACCGCTAGTTCTCGCCGGATGACTTTGTCCTTGGTCTTGTTGTTGCCTTGGATGACGATGCTTTGGATGTAGGATTCGGGACCTTCTTGGATCACAAAGAGGAGATCGATCTTGCCGCTTTCGACATTGGCTTCGCGTTCCGGCCGGACGTCAGCATCAATATACCCCTTTTCGCCATACAGATCCTGGATGCCTTTGATGTCGGCCTCGAGTCCCTTGGGGGAAAAAATCGCGCCTTCCAGCATGGGCATGCGATTGCGGATATTGGCTTCCGTGAAGATGGTGGCCCCGGCAAAGCGAATCTTGCCGACTGAATAACGAATGCCTTCAAACACCGTGATGACCACCTTCATTCGGTCCTTTTCGGGATACTCGAATTGGACGTCCTTGATCTGCATGTCGATATATCCGCGCTCTTGATAAAATTCGCGAATCTTTTTCAAGTCCTGCTTGAATTGGTCGTCCTTAAAAATGCCGGATTTGTTGAACCAAGTGAAGATGTCCTTCTTTTTAGTCTTCATTTCCTTGCGGAGAACTTTAGAAGGGATATTGGCATTTCCCTTGAACTCAATATCGCTGATGAAGGCCCGATCGCCCTCGACGATATTATAGGTGATGACCGCGCGTCCGAACTCCTCATTGACATCGATTTTGTAGTTGACTTGGGCTTTCTCGTACCCCTTGCTCTGATAATACTCCTTCACGCGGTCGGCCACCTGGGCGACTCCTTGCTCGCTCAAGGGATCCCCCAGCTTGATGGAAACTTCCTTGCGCACGCGGGCCTCCTTGATCTTCTCGGCTCCTTTGATGACGATTTCTTTCACGAGAGGCTTGGGTTGGACGATGACGACGACTTTGACGCCGTCTGCCAGCGGTTCATCGGAAATGCGAAGATTGGTGAAGAAGCCCGTGGCGTAGAGATTGCGGACGTCTTCTTCTACCGAGGCAGGAGAGTAGGGCTGGCCGACCGTGGTGCGCATGTTGGCGAGAATGACGCTGCGTTGCACGGATTTCGGGCCGACGTAGACAATTTCGATTTCCTTGACGATGGGTCCAAAGGCCTGGACGTCCGGGGCGGAGGGCGGGCGGACCACCCGTTTCTGGCGGGGAGCTTCCTCGTCCTGCGAGAAAAGCCTCGGCGAGAGGGTGAGCGCCGCCATGCACAGGCAGAGCACAACCCATCCACGGCGCCAGAATTGTCCGCACTGGAAGTTCAAAAATAGCCTTTCTCTCTCTCCGATAGGAAGTTGCATCACAAAGAATTTCTCCGCGATTTGCTTCCCGTTCGCAAGTCGTGCGGATTCTGGCCAGGGAGGGGGAAACGTCAAGCCTTACTTGTCGCTCACGGCACGATGACGTGGAGCCGGCGTCGCGCCACGGTGAACTCACAGGGCAGGTGGCCGTAAAGTTCGCCATCCACCTCCACCGGCACGGGTTCGTCAGCCTCGACCCGGATGGAACGGCTCTTGAAGTAGCGCACATCCGAAAACTTGGTGTGGGCGCCGAACAAAATTCCCCGCAAGTACCGCATCAGATGGAGGTAATTCATGTACTTAAAGAGACAGACGTCCAACAGACCGTCGTCAGGCTGCGCTTCGGTGAAAAGCATGATGGGGCCGCCGTAAAAACGTCCATTGCCAATGAGAACAAACGAGCCTTCGTGCATTTCCCCATCCGCATGAATGCGCAGCCTCGGCGGACGTTCCCCCACGATTTGGGTGGCGGTGAGCAGATAGCTGAGAGGACCGAGGGCATTCTTCGATTCCGAGTCGGTTCGTTCGACGATCTGCGCATCAAGCCCGACGCCGGCAAGCTGGACGAAGCGATGGTCGTTGGCGCTCGCCAGGTCGGTGTGGCGGATGCGCCCGCGGGTGATGACTCCCCAGGCCTGGTCGAGGTCCCAGGGAATACCAAGTTCCAAGGCGAAGACATTCATCGTGCCGATGGGAAGAATTCCCAGACTGACGGAAGCTCCATCAATACCGTTGACGACTTCGTTAATGGTGCCGTCGCCGCCGGCAGCCACGATGGTGGTGTAGCCTTGAGAGACGGCGCGTTCGGCCTGGGCTTCGGCATCGCCAGGCCCATTGGTCAGTTTGATGATCGCGCCGCTTCGGCGAGCCAGCCGGGTAATGCGATCACGGCTTTGGCGGGCGCGGGTGCTTCGCGCTGCCGGATTGAGAATGACGCAGGAGTCCTCCATTCGCTTGCAAACCTGGCGTATTGCCCTAGCTATGGGTGGCGTCGCACCGCCGCCGCATCCACATGTTGGGCCGAGTTTTCCGTATCTTTGGGCTATCGGTTTTGATCATCGCGTTGCTTATAGCCGTCGCGGTGGGCTGGCTCAATTGGTATGTCACCACCCCCGATTTTGCCGCTCAGGTCAAAGCGCGGGCCGCCGAACTGACGGGGGGAGAGGTAGATTTTCGCGGTATTCAGTGGGACATGGGACGAGGTCTCACGCTCATCGGCGCGCGCCTCCAGCAAACGGCTCCAGACAGCGAGCCGGGAACCTTCGCGGCGACCCAAATCCATTTGAAGTACGATTGGGGATCTCTGCTGGCGGGACGATTTGACGTGAATCGACTGACGTTCAAGGAACCGCTTGTTCACATTAATCAACGCCCCAACGGAATTTACGTCATTCCCGTGAACGAACGACGGGCCGCCGTGCTAAGAAAGGAAGCCGGCCGGGCCGATGCCATTGCGATCACTTTGCGCGCATTCAATCTTGATAAAGGGCAATTCAAGGTGAGCGGGAACAACGGCCGAAGCCGCTTAGAAGTGGTGGGCGCCCATATCGAGGGGTCGCGCCCCCCCGGTAACCAGGATGACTTCCGCATGAATGGCCTGGTACGAGTACAAACCGTCACTTTGTGGGAGTCGATTGTCATCAACTTCGTGCGGTCGCCGTTTATTTACCGCAATGCCATGCTGCAACTCACCGCGCTCGAAGGAGAAGCTTACGGCGGCAAATTGACCGGGTCGTGGGAGCAGGCGCTCTCCGATGACTTGATGCCCTACACCTTCAACCTGAACCTCGAAGGCGTCGATCTCCAGTACTTCTTGAGCCACACCGCAAAGCTCCCAGGGCTGCTCTCGGGCCGCCTCGAAGGTTCGACGGTTTGGCTAGGTCCTTCGACCGACCTTGCCGCCGTGAATGGCCGGGGTCGAGTGGAGATCAAGAACGGGCAGATCATTTCGGTGCCGCTGTTTGATGATCTGGCCAAAATTGCGGGAGGCCTGGGCGCGCTGGCCAAACCGGACTTTTCGGAGGCTCGCTTCGAGTTCAAGGTCGCCAACCAGGCGGTTGACTTGACTTCGATTTCGGTCAAGTCCGCCTTGTTTCAGATTACCGGAAGCGGAACGCTGACTTTCGACATGCGGCTCCGCCTCAAGCTCAAGCTTGCCCTGGGACCGGAACTGGCCCGTCAGTTGCCGGCAGAAGCATCCCAGTGGTTTTCTCCCGAGCCCAATGGCGGATTGGTCATCCCGCTGCGAGTCGCTGGGTTGCTTAACCGCGCCAACATCACGCCGGATCTCGACGAAGCGGACGCCAAGGATAGGCCCGCAGCCCCGGCACTCGCGCCCTGATCGCCCATGCTTCGCGTGGTAGCTGGTACTGCCGGAGGCCTGCGGCTTCATCTGCCCAAAGGCGCCAGCATCCGTCCCACTCAAGACCGCATTAAACAGGTCATCTTCTCATCCCTTGCCGATCGGGTTGTTGGCGCTACCGTCCTTGATCTTTATTCTGGCACGGGCGCCCTGGGAATCGAAGCCCTAAGCCGCGGGGCCACGCGAAGTACTTTCGTCGATGCGGACCCTCGATGCATCGCTTGCATCCAAAGAAATCTGACACATTGTAAATTCATCGGACAACCTGTGGTGTTGTCCGATGCCGGCAAGTTCCTGCAAGGTGTCAAAAACGAGACATACCATGTCATTTTTGCCGATCCGCCTTATCAGAAGTCAGGTGGATCCCTCGACAATCTGGACCTGTTAATCCAACTTTCTCATTGCCTGAATGAAGGAGGATGGCTCATTTACGAGCACGCCTCGCGCCAAGCATTTTGCAACCCCCCATCTTGGGAAATCGTCCGCCATCGCCTGTATGGCGAAACGGCACTTACCTTTCTACGGAAAATTCCGTAGATTTTCTTGTATCGCGATGCAATCAATAATGATTTGTTGGTGATTTTTTATGGCGTTTAGCAAGATGTTCCCAGGTTGTTCACACTTGAGGCTACTTCATTTTTTCGCCCTAAATGGCTAAAAGATAAGCAGATGACGCAACCGATAGCTCTCTTTTTCAATCTCTCGGCAGGATGGAGCCAGCCAATATCTCATCGGTGGATGGAGAATCGTACTTGCAAATGGCACAAGGCGTGCTTAATAGTAGGGCTGTGAAGGAATTGGTGCGAATCCAACAGCGAGTGGAACGGGAAAGAGAGCGACAAGATGAGAAGGCCAAAAATGAAACGGCCCGCCTTTTCTTCTCTCCCGAACTGCACTTACCTAAGCGACCCGTCGTTATCCGTCGCCGTTACGAGTGACGAGGGCGGAAAGCGTCTGCCGTCGCTACTAGGAGCGCGGCAGGCGCTGCCCTCACTTTGCGCTTGATCTGCTTGTAGGATCGTTGGTTTAGGACGGCGTGTTTAAAGCGCCATTTTGGCACATCCTCTGAGACGGGCCGACCCAGAAGGCTCGATCCAACGGGCTAACACTTGAGAACCATTTAAGTTGGTTCTCATTTATTAACAATGACTTATATCGTAAAAATACGGCATGGCACGAGCCATGCAAAATCAAGTGTTGATCGTAACAAGAAACCAAAACCCTAAACCATGGAGGTTAACAATGAACAATCTGATTCAATGGGACCCGTTTCGTGAACTGGAAGAATTCTCCAGCAAGCTTGGCAACATCTTTGGTGGGAGGTACGGGCTGCGAAGCGGCTCGGGAGATGGTAACCGCGAGTGGGTTCGGGAATGGGCTCCGCTGGTGGATATTTGCGAGGATGACAAGGAATATGTCATCAAGGCCGACCTGCCCGACGTCACCAAGGAAGACTTGAAAGTGACGGTTGAGAACGGAGTGCTCGCCATCCGCGGTGAGCGCAAGTTTGAACGCGAAGAAAAGGACAAGGACAAGAAATTCCACCGCGTGGAGAGAGCTTACGGCACCTTCGTGCGGTCGTTCCGAGTCCCGGAAGAAGCGGATCCCGGCAAGATCAAGGCCGACTTCAAGAATGGCGTGCTGCGGGTTTCGTTGCCTAAGAGCGAAAAAACAGCGCCCAAGCAAATCGAAATTACGGAGTAACCCCCGTGATCCGGCGAAGCGGCGAGGAGGCATTTCTCTCCGCTTCGATTGGGGCGGCGGTGGTCAGGCCGCCGTCCCAACCAAGACGACGATCGAACGCCCTCCAATCAAGATACGGCTCGGCGAATCGAGCGGGCGTTCCTCTCCCGGCTCTGCACAATCAAGGGGCGTGGGCATTGAAGTATTGGCAAACCACCGCCAATGCCGCCCAGCGCGCGGTGATGGTACTTCAAACTGCAAGGGATGCCAGTACATGTTCATCCCGATGTAGATGTCGTCGTCCGCCTCTGATTTTACGGCATCACCGCTCAACATGCATGCGAGCACCCGGCTGCCTGGCGACCAATCAGCATCCCAGGATCGGGTGCCGTGCCAGCTCACGGCCGGTCGTCCACTGCGGGGGCAATGGTGCCCTTCGCGAAAATTCGAAGGCCTCAAGACGGGATGGGCGTGCCGGAAGGCGATGCACTTGCGCGTGAACTCGAACTGCTCGCGCGCCGCATCCGTCATCCGCCAATCCATCCAACTGATGGCGGAGTCGTGGCAATAGGCATTGTTATTCCCGCCCTGGCTCCGTCCCACTTCGTCCCCCATCAAAAGCATGGGCACGCCATGGCTCACTAAGAGAAAGAGCATGGCGTTTTTCATCATCCGCCGGCGCAATTCAAGGACACCCGGATCTTCGGCGGGACCTTCCCATCCGCAGTTCCAACTATGATTGTCATCGGCGCCGTCGCGATTGCCTTCCCCGTTGGCTTCATTGTGCTTGCCGTTGTAGGAAAAGAGATCGTGTAGGGTAAAACCGTCGTGGCACGTCACGAAATTGATCGAAGTCGTGGGCGGGCGGCCCCAAGTCCCATAGAGATCTTTCGAACCGGTAAGGCATTGGGCGGCCGCTCCGACCATTCCAAGGTCGCCCTTGATGAACTTGCGCGTGCGGTCGCGGTATTGCCCATTCCATTCAGACCAACGGCCATACGACGGAAAACTTCCGACCTGGTAGAGTCCGCCCGCGTCCCAAGCCTCGGCGATCAATTTGCATTTCTTGAGCAAGGGATGCTGGGCCAAAGCAAGCACCAGCGGCGGATCGGCCAACGGGCACCCCCAAGCTCCCGGCTCATGATCGAAGCCAGATCAAAGCGGAATCCGTCCACGTGATATTCGGCCGCCCAGTAGCACAGGCAATCGAGAATGAAGGCCTGCACCTGAGGGTGGTTGCAATTCACCGTATTGCCG
>Ga0224723_1002402_pt1 | contig 10387 bp, 11 predicted proteins | sample Balambano_FR2_Me_FD_161647 | JGI IMG/M metagenome (GOLD analysis project Ga0224723, IMG submission 161647) | Freshwater sediment microbial communities from Lake Towuti, South Sulawesi, Indonesia - Balambano_FR2_MetaG | ecosystem: Environmental > Aquatic > Freshwater > Lake > Sediment | place... | reverse complement strand
GTACAAGTACCCGCCGCGTCGAAGGCGTATAGGATTGTAGTGGTGCGAATGGTGTCACCGGGATTGAAACGCGTGCCTGCACCGTTGGGCTGGGTGAAATAAGCGGCACTGGGGGTCAGATTCATACCCGACAAAGCAGGCAGTGTGAAGCGCACGCAGCCACTTTGGTCGGTAATTCTGTTCAACACCGGAGCGGCTTGCACCGTGACATTAAATGTATCTGCCGCCGAACAGGAAGCATTGGTGTCAAACAAATAATATGTTCCGTTGGTGCGAATGGTATCACCCACCGCCAGGCGCGTACCGCCGCCATTGGGTTGTGAAAAATACCCCTGGTTGCCACTGAGATTGGTACCGGAAATAGGCGGTAGAATGTAAAATGCACAGGCATTTTGATCGGCAAGGGGCGTTAAAACAGGCGTTTGTAAAATAGTGATCGCAACGGTTTCTTCATCGCTGCAGCCCGGCGCACCGTCAAAAATAAACAGGTTGATGGTACTGCGAATCGTGTCGCCCGAGCGGTAGCGGGTGCCTGCGCCGCCGGTTTGGGTGTAGTACGCCTGATTTCCACTCAAATTACTTCCCATGATGGGCGGCAGTACGTAAAATCCGCACTGCGACACATCGGGCAGGTCATTCACGGTTGGGGTGTTAGCAATGGTGATTCTAAAGGTGTCTTCATCGCTACAACTGCCTGCTGTGTCAAACAGGTACAGCGTTTGGGAGGTGGTAATGCTCGCCCCGGGGTTCAGGCGGGTGCCTGTGCCGCCAGGCGCGGTGAAGTAGGCTTGGTTGCCCGTCAGATTTGTTCCAGTGATAGTCGGCAAGGTGAAAGCCGTGCAAGTGGTAGTGTCGCGGGGATTATCAATTTGCGGACCCGTGGTAATCGTGACGGTAAAAGTTTGCTCGTTAAAACAAGTACCCGTGCCGTTGTAAATATAGAGGGTCTGGGAAGTATGGATGGTTTGACCCGGATTGAAACGCGTGCCCGTTGCGCCCGGACCGGTGTAGTACGCTGAGTTGCCAGGGGATAAATTCGTGCCGGTGATAGCGGGCAGGGTATAAACGCCACACAAACTCGTATCCCGCAGGTCATCCACGCGCGGACCGGGCGTGACCGTGATGCTGAAACTCTCCTGGTCGTTGCAATTGGCACTGCCGTCGTAGATAAATAAATTTCGAGTAGTGCGAATGGTATCGCCGGGGTTGAAACGGGTGCCGGTGCCGTTCGTGCCGGTGTAATAAGCCCGTCCGGCGGTAAGCGTAGAACCCATGATCGGCGGCAGTACATAAAAATTACATACATTCTGATCAGGAATGTCAGTGATATCTGGTCGGGGTGTTACCACAATTTGAAACTGCACCTGATTGGTACAACCCGTGACCCCGTCAAAAATGTACAAAGTGCGCGAACTGGTGATGTCATCTCCTTCGGAAAACGGCGTGCCGGTGCCGTTGGGTCCGGTGAAGTAACTCTCTTTGCCGGTGAGGTTTGTACCGGTGATTGGAGGCAGCATTATCGTGCCGCAACCGGTCAGTGTGCCGGGATTGGTAATCGCAGGGCGTATATTTTCGGTTATGTCAATGGAGGCTTCGCGTTCGCAACCCAGGGCATTGGTTACGGTTACGGTGTAAGTATCGCCCCGATTGACGGTGAGGACTGCGCCGGTTGCGCCGGTTGACCAGCGATATGAGGTAATACCGCTTCCACTGGCGGTAAGGTTTAAATTGGAGCCGGAACAAATACTCGTCTGACCGCCGGGGGTGTTGATGATGACATTGGGGGGAGTGCCGGTGTTGACCGTAAAAGATCGGGTAGCTATACAACCCGCCGCGTTGGTAACGATCACCTCATAAGCACCGGGTGCATTAATGTTGATGGTTTGGGTTGTTTGTCCTGTACTCCATTGGTAAGTGCTGAAAGCCGGGTTGACGGTAAGCGTGCCGTTGCCGCCGTCACAAAGCTGCGTAGTACCGGTGATGTTGACCGTTGGCGGCGGAGCGAGGGTGAGGGTTCTGGTAGCGGTTGCAACACATCCTCCGGCAGAGGTGGCGGTTACCCGGTAGGTGCCGGGGCTGGTTGCAGCGATGGTTTGGGTAGTTTCGCCGTTTGGATCCCAGAGGTAATCCACAAAACCCGCTCCGGTAGCACTCAGCGTAGCACTACCCCCGGCGCAAACGCTGGTAGGACCTGTGATGGTCACAGGAGTTGCCGAATTGCCGCGTATGACGATATTGTCAATAAAATACGTTTCATCGGTCGCTTTGTTCCCGCCCGTCACCCGGATGCTCAAGGTAGAGCCGGTAAGACCGGTCACTGTTTTAAGACCCAGATTATTTCCGCCGCAAACATATCCATTTGGAAACAATTGATAAGGACCCCCGTTGAGGCTGTATTCTACAATCATTTGGTCGTGGCTGTTATTGCAGGAAAAGCTGGGACCACCCGGAAAATCGCATTCAAAATTGCCGGAGCCGCCAATAGCCAGTGAAGCACTGACATTGCAGCCTGCAATATCAATCGGACCCACCTCAAACACATTGTCTGTTTCACCACCGACGCCGCAATTACACGTACCCTCCATATCACGCCATTCAAAACGCCCGTTAAACACCCCCTGACGCGAGGCACTGGTCGCATCGCAATCTGTCGCGCTAGAACCCCAACCGTTGCCCGATGTTGTACCGTTGGCGTAGCTACCGAAATCCTCCTGATAAATAATGGTTTGCGCAAGCAGGGTACACAAAGAAAACAGTACCAAAAGTGTAGTCAATAGGATTCTCATTTCGACAATAAGTTTTGATATTGTATGTGACGCTAAAGTGTGTCGGAAGTAGCGCGTAAAATTAGCCTTTTAAAAATTTTTGTGAGAGCTGCCGGTGTTAATCACAGATTAATTAACACGTATTTGTCTGGAAAGGGCGTTTCGGGCAGAGATTTACTAAATCTCAAAGATTTAGCAAATCTGTTACAGGGACACTAACGCACAAAATTCTAAAAAATTGGCAATTTTTGTAAAAAAAGCCCTACCTTGTTTTGCGAAAAAGATTTATCTTTGCACCCGCCTTAAGCAGAGGCAGTATAAAAGTTCTTTAACATGGATTCCTTGATACCGTATTCCATCCCGGTGCGAGGGCTGCGCGTCGGTACACATCAGTTTGATTTTCAAATAGATCGGGAGTTTTTCAGGCGGTTTGAGGAGTCGCCCGTCGCAGATGGTCAGATACAGGTGCATTTTATGCTGGACAAGCGCCCGGATATGCTGGTGCTGCATTTTCAACTAGCCGGTACGGTGAAAACCGACTGCGATCGCTGCCTGGCACCCATTGACCTGCCCATTGCAAACGCGCAGAGCCTGATTGTCAAATTCAGCGAAACCGAGGAAGCCGAAGATGCAGATGTGGTGTACGTACACCCGGAGATTCAGCAGTTGAATATCGCCCGGTATATTTACGAATACATCATCCTGGCGATGCCGATTATCAAAGTCTATGATTGTTTTTCCGAGGCAAATCGCCCATGTAATTTGGAAATGTTGCAATATCTCAGTAGCGAAAACAGCGAACCGCAAGCAGCACCGGAGAGCAACCCCATCTGGGAGGAATTAAAAAAATTGAATAAAAATTAGTAAAAATTGTTACTTGTTAGTTGTTATTCGGTGCTGTGTCATCAAGTCGTAAGTGCCCCGATAACAATTAATCAATAACAAATAACCAGCAAAATGGCACATCCCAAGAGTAGAATTTCGAAGCAGCGCAAGCACAAGCGTCGGACGCACCACAAGGCTGCCATTCCGCAAATCGCTACTTGCAGCACCACCGGCGAACGCCACGTGTACCACCATACTTATTACGACAGTGAAGGGAATATGTACTACCGCGGTAAAATACTGAAAAAAGCCGCCGTAGAAGACGAAGGATAAGTAAAAGTGACGCGCAGCGGCATCCCGTCGAATGGCGGGATCGGAAGTGCGAGGTCGGAAAAGAGATCACAGCTCCCATCCAGCAGGCATTGATGCGGAGCTTTTCTTATTGTGTCCATGTTCGATGTGTTCAAGTATTCATGTCCACGCTTCATTTGAACACATTAACACCTAAACACAACTAAAACACATGAAACAAATCATCAAAACCCAGAACGCGCCCCTGCCCATCGGTCCGTACAATCAGGCAGTGATTGCAAACAATACCTTGTACATCTCCGGGCAGATTGCGATCAATCCGGCAAACGGCGAACTGGTCACCACCGATATTGAAACCGAAACCCGCCAGGTGATGGAAAACCTCCAAGCCATTCTGACCGCAGCGGGGCTGACGTTTGAAAATGTGCTGAAAGCCTCGGTTTTTGTGAAAAATATGCATTACTTCAGCCGGATTAACGCCATTTACAATCAATATTTCAACGAAGCCACCGCGCCCGCGCGCGAACTGGTAGAAGTGGCAAATCTGCCCCGGTTTGTCAATATTGAAATTTCGATGATCGCTAGTATTGGTTGAAAGGTTTACAGGTTGAATGGTTGACGCGAGACGTTGACCATAGCACAAGAAGAAGGTGTTTTGCCCCAGGGCATCAACCCATCAACCCATCAACCCATCAACCCATCAACCATGACCAAAAAACGTGTCCTCTCCTGCATACAGCCCACCGGGCATCTGCATTTTGGCAATTACTTCGGGGCGGTGAAAAACTGGGTGGATTTGCAAGCGCAGTACGAATGTTACTACGGTGTAGTGAATTACCACGCCATGACGATGCCCTACGAGCCGAAAAAACTGGTAGAAAATACCTGGGAATTAGTGTTTAATTTAATGGCAACGGGGCTGCAGGCGGAGACCCTTTTTATACAATCATTGGTGCCAGAGCACGCCGAATTATGCTGGATTTTCAACTGTTTTTGCTCCTACGGGCAGTTGAGCCGCATGACGCAATTCAAAGACAAAAGCAAACAAAGCGAGGAAAGTACCGATAATTTCATCGCTGCCGGGCTGCTGACCTATCCGGTGTTGCAGGCAGCGGATATTCTGATCTACCGGGCGGATTTTGTGCCGGTGGGCGACGACCAGGATCAGCACCTCGAATTGGCACGCAACATTGCCCAACGCTTCAACCACCAGGTTGGAAAAGAGTATTTGATTCTACCCAAAGGCTTGCATACCGAAGTGCCGCGCGTGATGTCCACCGCCGACCCCACCCGCAAGATGAGCAAAAGCGCGGGTGAAAAACATTACATCAACATTTTTGAAGAACCAGTGCGCATCCGCAAACAAATCAAATCTGCCGTGACCGACACCGGTGATACCCCGGCAGGCGAAATGAGTCCCGGTGTAAAAAACCTCTTTTCGCTCCTCCGCGCCTGTGGCAAGGAAGATGCCTGCAACGTGCTGAATGCGCAGTACGAAACAGGAAATTTAAAATATTCGGAACTGAAGGAAGCCGTTGCCGAAGCCCTGGTCGAAATCAGCCAGCCCTTCCGCGAACGCCGCGCTGCCATTCAAGCCGATAAAAAAGCCATCAAAGAACAGATCAAAGCCTCCTCCGCGCACATTCGCCGCCAGGCGCAGGAAACCATCCGCGAAGTGAAGGAACTGGCAGGGCTGTTGAATGTGAAGTTTTGAAATAGTTAAGATTTGCTAAATGTTCAAGATTTAGCAAATATGCTTCCATAAAAAAAAAACGACACCTTGCTGCAAGCTGCCGTCCTTTTGGATAATGACCGGGATCAATCTTTTTGAGGGACTCTCTTGGAGTAAAAACCTATAAAACGGGGTTTAGATTTTAAGCACAACCTGAGTGCCGTGCAATTGTTAAATACTACAGCCCAGATCATCAATGACGATAATACCTCCACCAGGAGTTTGATTTGTATCATTACCGTTGATACATTGACAACCGGCGCGATTAGAAAGCGAGACAACTAAAACTGCATTACACATGACAAACTTTTTTGAGGTTAACAATATAATTACGAATTAAATCCGACTAAAAATACGTGTTGCCTCCTAAAATAGCGTGAATGAAGAAAAGGCTGCAGGGGGTTGGGGCAGTTGCCCGCAGCCGGCGTTTTAGCTGTCTGATAAATATTTGGTTTTTTGGGGCATACAAGGGCGCGCAAAGTACAACAACTTTAAAAGTAGTTCTTATTTGGGGATGCCGCCTCCGCCTGCCGTGAGCAGCAGATTGCGGGGCATCAAAATTTGCACGGTATCCGTACCCATGAGGGCAGGCATACTGTAGTACAGCGCGGTGGTGCGCAGTTTTAGGGTGTCCAGCCGGTCAGCCAGGTTCACATTATACACCGTGCCGTTTTGGGTAGTTACCGTGTACCTGCCGGTACCCACCGCTGGTCGGATGGTGGCTATACTCGAACCGGTGGGTTGCCAGATGATGGTGTTGGAGGTATCCATCGCAGCGGTGTCCACAATGAGCGGCACAGAGCGGTAATTAGGAGCAATATCGTCCACCACGATGAGTCCGCCCGGTCCTCTATCAACGTCAGGAGCCACATTAGACGTAGTCTGATTGTTTGAATTACGGTTGTTTTGACAACCAACTACTAAAAAGGTAAAAAATGCTAATAAAATCGAAGCTCGTTTCATGTTTCTCATAGGTTTAATTTTTGCGTTTGTGTTGACACAAAAGTAAGGGAGCCAATAAGAAAGTACAAACCAAAAGAAGAAATCATAATAATCAAAAAATAGTTTTTATATTTGTAAGTATTTGAATGTCAAGAATTAATTTGATTGGCAAACACCTTTTTATAAGTATCAAAAAATGGCAAAAACATTCCTCTTCGATCTCATCAAATCCCTTGATTCGGGCGAGAAAACCTACTTCCTGCAACGTTCCAAAGCCAATCGCTCCGGCGAAGCCTCTCAATATCTTGCGTTGTTCAAATTAATTGATGCGGCATATAAATATAATGAAGCGGAGATCGTGCAAAAAATGGTGGAGCCAGGAATGATAAAGAAGGAAAATTTTGCAGAAGCTAAACAATTTCTCTACGAGACCCTGATGCGCCGCTTACGCCAATATCACTCGCAGAAAAATGGTTCGATTAAACTCCAGGAGTACCGCACCGACATCAGCCTGCTCATGGAAAAAGGGCTGTGGGAACAAGCCCGGAAAACCATCCAAAAAGCCAAGCGTATTGCCCAGCGCGGTGGCTTGAAATTGTACGATCTGGAATTTGCTTTGCTGGAACGTCGCATCACGCTTCAGCTCGCCAACAATGCCGCCGATGCGCTGCCTCCCATGCAGAAAAAATGTAATTTTTTGATGAAGCAAATGAAAAATGAATTGAAAATCATGCAGTTGTATGAGCAATTGTTCTTAAATGTAACTAGTGACAACGTCATCAAAACAGAATGGGAGGGAATGCCTGATAAAATTAAGCGCATCCTGGGAGACAACCATGATACCTATCTGGCACAGGCTTCTTTCGATTCCAAAACGCATTATTACAGCCTGCTGGGTATGTACTTCCGATTAAAAAAAGAATATGAACCCTCCAAAAATAACCTGGAAACACTCCTGCATATTTTTGAAACCGCCGAAGGTGCTTTACACGAAATGGAATATCAGGAACGCTATCTGGGCGCACTAAATAACTATTTCAATGCGTGCTTTGAACAGGATACCCTGACTACGCACTATGAATCCATCATCAGTAGAATTCAAAAAATTCCGGTTTTAAATTACAACCTCGAGGTACGGCGGTTTTATATTGAAAATTACATTAAAATACTTTATTATTTTAGTAAAAGCCAGTATCATAAAGTGGTGAAATTAGCTGATTTTATTAAGAACAGGCTGGCTTACTACGGAAGCGACGTGATCCAGAGCAGACGAATTGCTTTTATCTATTACATTGCTGTGGCTCATTTTATGACAAAACAATATGCAAAAGCACTGGTGGAACTCAATCAAATCATTAAAGATAAGGAATTTGAGGTGCGCAGAGACATTCAGTTATTCGCCCGGATGCTGCGTATTCTGATCTATTTTACCAATGGCGACTATGCGGTGATGCGGCTGGCAGTGCGGGCATTTAATCAACACGTAAAGTGGCACAAAAAAGAAGACACGATGGCAGCTAAAGTAGTGAACCGTATCGCTCCAATTGCTAAAATGGATTTTAAAACCCAACAAGCAGCATTGCGTAATTTTCGTGTCGAAATAAAAGACGAGCAACAATACGAAGAAATTAGAACCTGGCTCGACCGGCATATTCTTTAAAAACGATTGATATTTGCTGCAATTTCTTCCGGAGTTATTTACTTTTGCGCAAAAATTTTTCCGTCATGAAAATCCTCTGCATCGGGCGCAACTACGCCGAACACGCCAAAGAACTCAACAACGAAATACCGGATCAGCCGGTGGTGTTTATGAAACCCCCCTCGGCACTGCTGTTGAACGACAAGCCGCTGTACTATCCGGATTTTACCAAAGACCTGCACTACGAAGCCGAAATCGTACTGAAAATAAGCAAAAACGGGCGGCACGTGCAGCCGGAGTTTGCAGCGGATTATTACGACCAGATCGCCTTTGGAATTGACTTTACCGCACGGGATTTACAGGATCAGCTCAAGAAAAAAGGGCAACCCTGGGAAATTGCCAAAGGTTTTGACGGCTCCGGCGCGCTGAGCGATTTCATTTCGATTGAAAAGGTGGACCGGGCGGGCATTGAGTTCAAACTGCGCAAAAACAATGAGGTCGTGCAGCACGGCAACACCCGCAATATGCTGTTTTCGTTTGAAGCCATCATTGTGTATGTGTCGAAATTTTTTAAGCTGCAAATGGGCGACCTCATCTACACCGGCACCCCGGCAGGCGTGGGTGCGGTGCAAATCGGCGACAAGCTGGAGGGCTTCATCACCCTGCTGGATGGCAAAACGGAACACGTGCTGACGTGTGATATTCGCTAGTTCGCATTTTTTAACTCCTCCACAAAATCTTCAAAGAGCCGAACCCGATGAAACCCCTTGGCAATCAATCCATGATACAAAGGCTTGTCTCTCGTAAGTAATTGGGAATCCGCTATTTCGATGGTGAGCGCAATATAGTTTACATCCTTCAAATCAACGTTTTGGCAAAGTTGAACGGCTTGTTCGTAGGCATCAGTTGATATAACATAGTCAGGAACGACTGTAATCTTAGAAAAAACCGAAAAAGTAAATTCGCGAAGTGCTTTGGGGCTGGCTTTCGATTTTTTTAAAATGACCGCTCGATATTTTTTTATTTCTGATAAAGCAAAATCAGGAGTGTAGCATTTATTTTCGGAAAAAAGCGTTTGGTACACTTCTTTCCGACTTAAAATACCGCTGAAAATAACGTTGGCATCAATCACATACTGTTTCATGAAATGATTGCCTTTTGTTGCTGATACGCTTGAAAAGCTGCCTCCCGTGCTTGTTCAAATTCGACTTCCCAATCCACCTCGGTCGCCCCTTGCATGGCTTGCTGAATACCGGCTTCCAACAAACGGAAACGCTGATACGCCAGCTCTTGCTGCAACAAGGTTTTCACCTGTTCTAAACCTAAAAAGTTGATTAAGTCCTCTTCAACTTGAATCTCAACAGGAATCATAACTCAAATTTTAGTAAAAATACAAAAAAAATCAATGCGCTTCAAGTATGCTACCTTTCTAGTACACGGAAGTTTCCAAAAAGATTCCTTGCATTTCTCTAAAAATACTATTTTTGCACCGTTTTTCTATTTTCTTGAAAAAATCTAATTAGAAAATGCCATATCTATTTACCTCTGAATCAGTCTCCGAAGGACACCCCGACAAAATTGCCGACCAAATCTCCGACGCACTCGTAGATCATTTTCTGGCGTTCGACCCCCAATCAAAAGTAGCCTGCGAAACGCTGGTGACCACGGGGCAGGTGGTGCTTGCCGGCGAAGTGAAGTCGGGCACCTACCTGGATGTGCAGCAGATTGCCCGCGATGTGATCAAGCGCATCGGCTACACCAAGTCAGAGTATATGTTTGAAGCGAATTCCTGCGGGGTGCTGTCGGCAATTCACGAGCAATCGCCCGACATCAACCGCGGCGTGGAGCGCAGCAATCCGGAAGACCAGGGCGCGGGCGACCAGGGCATGATGTTTGGCTACGCCACCAACGAAACAGACGATTTCATGCCGCTCTCGCTGGACCTGGCGCACAAGATTTTGCAGGAACTTTCCCTCATTCGGCGCGAAGGCAACGGCATCGGCTACCTACGCCCCGACGCCAAATCGCAGGTGACCATTGAATACAACGACGCCCACAAACCAGAGCGCATAGATACCATCGTGGTTTCTACCCAGCACGATGATTTTGATGAAGATGAAAAAATGCTGGCAAAAATTCGCGAAGACGTAATCAACATCGTCATCCCGCGGG
>Ga0224723_1002401_pt1 | contig 10396 bp, 7 predicted proteins | sample Balambano_FR2_Me_FD_161647 | JGI IMG/M metagenome (GOLD analysis project Ga0224723, IMG submission 161647) | Freshwater sediment microbial communities from Lake Towuti, South Sulawesi, Indonesia - Balambano_FR2_MetaG | ecosystem: Environmental > Aquatic > Freshwater > Lake > Sediment | place... | reverse complement strand
CGTGCCTGCTCCACCAGCCAGTTGCACAGGGCGGGAAAGTCCATGCCCAGATGCGCGGCCTGTTCCGGCACCAGGCTTGTCGGCGTCATGCCCGGCTGGGTGTTCACCTCCAGCAGCACCAGCCGGCCGGGTTCGCCCGCCGTATCGTCGTAGCGGAAGTCGGAACGCGAGACGCCGCGGCAGCCCAGCGCCCGATGCGCGGCCACCGCCACGTCCATCGCCTGCGCATAGGCCGTGGCGTCGATCCCCGCCGGAATGACGTGCCGCGAGCCGCCCTCGGCATATTTCGCCGAGTAGTCGTAGAAGCGGTGGTCGGTGACGATCTCGGTGACCGCCAGCGCGCGGCTGGTGCCGTTGGCGCCCATCACCGCCACGGTGAGCTCGCGGCCAGGCACGAACGGCTCGACCAGGATGCGGTCGCCATAAGGCCATTCGGCCGCCAGGTGGCAAGGGCGGTTGTCGCGCTCGCGCACGATGGTGACGCCGACCGAGCTGCCCTCGTCCACCGGCTTCAGCACATACGGGCGCGGCATCGGGTCGCCGCGCACCATGTCGGACGGCGCGATCACCTTGTGCGGTGCGACCGGCAGCCCGGCGGAGGCGAACGCCGCCTTCGCCGCCACCTTGTCCATGGCGATCGCCGAGGCGCGCACGCCCGAGTGCGTGTAGGGGATGTTCAGCCATTCCAGCACGCCCTGGATCGCGCCATCCTCGCCGAAGCGTCCGTGCAGCGCGTTGAACACCGCATCGGGCCGGGGGATCAGCGCATCGAGCAGGGCGGCGAGATCGCGCGAGACGTCGATCTCGCGCACGGCATGGCCGGCCTTGCGCAATGCGGCGGCGCACTGCGCGCCGGACGACAGCGAGACCTCGCGCTCGGCAGAGATGCCGCCCATCAGCACCGCGATGTTCATGGCAAGGTCCATGCGAAAATCCCCTCTCCCGCGTTGCGGGAGAGGGAGGGGCCCGCGCCGAAGGCGTGGGAGGGTGAGGGAGGCTCCGCACGGTGCGCGCGCTTCGCGGGGCCGCCCTCACCCTCCCATTGCTCCGCAATGGGCCCCTCCCTCTCCCGCCCAAGCGCGGGAGAGGGGGAAGTGCCGACCCGCCTGATCTCCCATTCCAGCATCACGCCGGTCGCGGCATGCACGCGCCGGCGCACCTCCTCGCCCAATTCCTCGATGTCGGCGGCAGTGGCATCGCCGGTGTTGAGCAGGAAGTTGGCGTGCTTTTCGGAAACCTGGGCGCCGCCGCGGGAAAGGCCCCGGCAGCCGGCATGGTCGATCAGCTCCCAGGCCTTGCTGCCCGGCGGGTTGCGGAAGGTGCTGCCGCCGGTGCGGGCGCGCACCGGCTGGGTGCTTTCGCGCGATTCGCGGATCATCGCCATGCGCGCGGCGATCGCCGCGGCCTCGCCGGAGGCAGCACGCAGCCGGGCGCGCACCACGATGGCGCCTTCCGGCAGCGAACTGTGCCGATAGGAAAAGCCACACGCGGCGTTGGCCAGCCGCAGCAGCCGGCCATCGCGGCTGACGCACTCGACCCAGTCGAGCACGTCCTTCAGTTCGGTGCCGTAGGCGCCGGCGTTCATCGCCACCGCGCCGCCGATCGTGCCGGGAATGCCGGAGAGGAACTCCAGCCCGGCCAGGCCGGAAACCGCCGCATGCTCGGCCACCGTCGCATCCAGCGCGCCGGCGCCACAGACGATGCCGTCCGGCTCCGTGCGGATGCACCCGAAGCCCCGCGCCAGCCGCACGACCAGGCCGGGAATGCCGCCATCGCGCACGATCAGGTTGCTGGCCGCCCCGATCACCGTAAGCGGCACATCCGCCGGGCAGCCGGCCAGGAAATGCACCAGGTCATCAAGGTCGGCGGGGCGGAACAGCACCTCGGCCGGGCCGCCCACGCGGAACCAGGTCTTGTCGGCCAGCGGCGCGTGCGCGGAGACGCGCCCGCGCGCATGCGGCAGGCGATCGAGCAGGCTGTCGGGGGTGGTGGCGGCCATCATGCGCGCTTCACCGCCGATTGCAGCCCGGCGAGCTCGCCCGGCAGCGCGTGCGCCCAGGTGGTGATCGAGCCTGCGCCAAGGCACACCACGAAATCGCCCGGCCGGGCCAGCGCGTGCACCATCTCGGGCAGCGACTCCGGTTTCGGCAGCGGCACGACGCTGCGATGCCCGCGCGCGCGCAACCCATCGACCAGGGCGTCGCGGTCGATCCCCTCGATCGGTTGTTCGCCGGCGGCATAGACGTCGGCGACGATCACCGTGCCGGCGTCGTTCATGCAGGTGCAGAATTCCTCGAACAGCGAGGCAAGGCGCGTGTAGCGGTGCGGCTGCACCACGGCGATCACGTCGCGCGCGCCAGCCTGGCGGGCAGCCTTCAGCACGGCGGCGATCTCGACCGGGTGGTGGCCGTAATCGTCGATCACGGTGATGCCGCCGGCCTCGCCGGTGCGAGTGAAGCGTCGCTTGACGCCCTTGAAACTGGCGAGTGCCGATCGGATCGCTTCGTCGGCGATGCCCATCTCGGCCCCGACCGCGATTGCGGCCAGCGCGTTCTGCACATTGTGCGCGCCCAGCATCGGCAGGCGCATCGGCGGGAGGATGCGCGCCCTGCCAGAGGCGCGGTCGGCCACCGTCACCTCGAAGGTGGCGCCGCCACGGTCCATCAGCAGTTTCTGCGCCCGCACATCCGCCTGCGGCGAAAAGCCGTAGGTGACGATGCGCCGGTCCGACAGGCGCGGGATCATCGCCTGCACCTGCGGATGATCGATGCACAAAACGGCGAAGCCGTAGAACGGGATGTTGCCGACAAAGGCGTCGTAGGCGGCGATCATCGCCTCGGCGGTGCCGTAGTGGTCCAGGTGCTCGGAATCCATGTTGGTGACCACCGCGATCACGGCGGGGAGCTTGACGAAGGTGCCGTCGCTCTCGTCGGCCTCCACCACCATCCAGTCGCCGGCGCCCAGCCGGGTGTTGGTGCCGTAGGCGTTGACGATGCCGCCATTGATCACCGTGGGATCGAGGTGGGCGGCTTCCAGCACCGCGGCGACGAGGCTGGTGGTGGTGGTCTTGCCGTGTGTGCCGCCGATCGCCACCGACCATTTCAGCCGCATCAGCTCGCCCAGCATTTCCGCCCGGCGCACCACGGGGATCAGCGACTTCCGCGCCGCCACGACCTCCGGGTTGTCCTTCTTCACCGCCGACGAGACGACCACCACCTGGGCGTTGCCCAGGTTCCTGTCGTCGTGGCCGATCATCACGGTGATGCCGGCGGCGCGCAGGCGGCGCACGTTCTGCGATTCCGAGATGTCGCTGCCCTGCACCTGGTAGCCCAGATTGTGCAGCACCTCGGCGATGCCGGACATGCCGATGCCGCCGATGCCGACGAAGTGGATGGTGCCGATGTCGAGCGGCAGCGCGCGCATCAGGCGACCTCGGCCGGGGTGAGCGACAGCACCAGCTCGGCCAGCCGCTCGGCGGCGTCCGGCATGGCGCGGGCAGCCGCCGCCTGCGCCATGCGCGCAAGCGTTGCCGGCGTGCACAGGAAATCTTCGAGCCGTGCACGCAACGCCTCGGGCGTGAAGGCGGGCTGCGGCATCACCAGCGCGGCACCCGATGCAGCAGCGGCCCGTGCGTTCGCGGTCTGGTGGTCGTCGATCGCGCCGGGCAGCGGCACGAAGATCGCCGGCCGCCCGGCCACCGCTGCCTCCGCCACCTGGCCGCCGCCGGCGCGCGCCACCAGCAGGTGGCATTCGGCCAGTTTCGCATCGACATCGTGGAAGAAGGTCGCAAGCTCGGCTGGTATGCCGACGGCGGCGTAGGCCGAGCGCACGCGGGAAAGATCCTCCTCGCGTACCTGCTGGGCCACCGACAGGCGCGCGCGGAACGCCGGCGCGAGGCCGGCGAGTGCCGCCGGCACCACATCGGCCAGGATGCGCGCGCCAAGCGAGCCGCCCAGCACCAGCAGCCGCAGTCTCGCATCGAGCGAAGGCGGCGCGTAAGGCTGGCCGGCAAGCCGGGCGATCGCCGGCCGCACCGGGTTGCCCGTCACGATCGCCCGGCCGGCCTCGTTCGCGCGCAGGCCCATGGTCTCGGCGAAGGACAGCGCCAGCCGGTCGACACGTGCGGCGAGGAACCGGTTGGCGCGGCCCAGCACGGCGTTCTGCTCGTGCAGGATGCGCGCCGGGCGCTGGCGGAGCAGGCCGGCGGCGAGCATCGGCGGGAAGGAAGGATAGCCACCGAACCCGACCACGGCCGCCGCCCGGATGCGCGAAAGCAGGCGCGCGGCCTCGATGGTGCCGACGGCCAGCGCGGCCAGCGCGGCGGGTGCCCGGGCCAGGCCCCGCCCGGCCAAGCCCTCGCCCCGCAGCACGAAGATTTCCAGGCCGGCGAAGCCCCTGGCAGCCAGCGCGCCGCTGCGCCGGTCGGTCATCAGCGCCACACGCAGCCCGCGCGCGACCAGCGCGGCGGACAGCGCCTCGGCCGGGAACAGGTGGCCCCCGGTGCCGCCGGCGGCGATCACGATCGGTCGCAGCATCGCCCCCCTCATGATGCCGCCTCGCCGTGGCTGCGCCGGCGGGTGAGCGCCAGCAGCAGGCCCATCGAGAAGCCGATCGCCACCACGCTCGACCCGCCATAGGAGATGAAGGGCAGCGTCATGCCCTTGGTCGGGATCAGGTGCAGCGTTGACCCCATGTTGACGAAGGCCTGCAGCCCGAACTGCGTCAGCAGGCCGGTGGCCGCCAGGATCACGAAGTGGTCGGTCTCGGCATGCAGGCGCGCGAAGCCGCGCAGCACGATGAAGGCGAACAGCGCGATGATCACCAGGCACATCACCATGCCGAATTCCTCGCCGGCGACGGCGAACACCATGTCGGCATGCGCATCGGGCAGGATGGTCTTCACGCGCCCCTCACCCGGGCCGCGGCCGAACAACCCGCCGTTCGAGAACGCCTCCATCGCGACCGTGATCTGGAACGAATCGCCCGACGCAGGATCAAGGAAGCGCTGCACGCGGCTTTGCACGTGCGGGAAGAACGAGTAGGCGAAGGTGGCGGCCCCGGCCAGCCCGCCCAGCGCCAGCACCACCCAGTAGAGCCGCAGGCCGGCCACGAACCACTGCGCGAAGAAGGTGGCGATCACGATCGCGGCCATGCCGATGTCGGGCTGCAGTTTCAGAAGGCCCAGCACCACCGCCAGCAGGCCCAGCGCGATCAGTGTGCCGGGAAAGCTCGGCGTGCGGCGTGCTTCCGCCAGCAGCATGGCGGTGACCATGGCCAGGCACGGCTTCAGCAGCTCGCTGGGCTGCAGCGTGCCGCCGGGAAAGGCAATCCAGCGCGTTGCCCCCTTCACCTGCACGCCGGCGACCAGCGTCATCGCCGTCAGCGCCAGCGCGACGACGAACCCCAGCACCGCCAGGCGCTTCAGTTGGGGAAGCGGCAGCAGCGAGACCAGCAGGCAGATCAGCAGCGCGGCCGGCAGGAACAGCGTCTGCTTCCGCACGAAGGCATACATGTCGCCCATGGTGCGCTGCGCGACGGAGGGGCTGCCGGCCAGCACCATCAGCAGGCCGATGGCGGCCAGCGCGGCGACGGCCGCCATGGTCCAGCGGTCGATGGTCCACCACCACCGTCCGAACAGCGAGCTATCGGCGCGGGTCAGGGCGGCCATCGCGTCAGGCTGCCTTGCCGTTGGCGAGCGCCATGACCAGCGCGCGGAAGCGCTCACCGCGGTCCTCGAAACTCTTGAACTGGTCGAAACTGGCGGCGGCCGGGGAAAGCAGCACGGTGTCGCCAGGCCGGGCGGCCGCCGCGGCATACGCGACGGCGGTGGCCAAGTCGCCACATTCCGTGTGCGGCACGCGATGCACGGCCAGCGTCTCGACGAAGACTTTGGCGTCCCGCCCGATCAGCCACGCGTGCGCGATCCGATCGAAATGCGGCGCCAGGGCGTCGATGCCGCCCTCCTTGGCGATGCCGCCGGCGATCCAGTGGATGCGGGCGTGACAGGCCAGCGCGCGGGCGGCACTGTCGGCGTTGGTCGCCTTGCTGTCGTTCACATACATCACCCCGCCCTTGGCGCGGATGCGTTCCTGCCGGTGCGCAAGGCCGGGGAAGCTGCGAAGCCCCTCGGCGAGCGTCGCGCGGGGCACGTCCAGCGACAGCGCCAGTGCGGTCGCCGCCGCGGCGTTCTCGGCGTTGTGCGTGCCGGACAGCGCAAGGGCGTCGCGGAGATCGGCGATGGTCCCCGCATCGTCGCGCAGCAGAGAGGCTTCCGCCCACACGCCGCCGGGGCACGCGGTTGTGCCGCTGATCGGCAGCACGCACGCCGCAAGCCCCCGCGCGCTGTCGCGCGTCCAGGCATCGTCTTGCCCGATCACCGCCACGCACGACGCATCCTGCCGGGCAAAAATGTTGCGCTTGGCAATCGCATAGCCGGCCATGTCGCCATGGCGGTCGAGATGGTCGGCGGAAAGGTTCAGCATCGCCGCGGCAGAGAATCGCACCGTGGCGAGTCGCTCCAACATGTAACTCGACATTTCGAGGGTATAGACGCCGTCCGACCCCAAGATGTTGAGGTCGAGCGCGGCGATGCCCAGGTTGCCGCCGGCCGTCACCGTTACGCCGGCGTGCGAAAGAAGGTGCGCAAGCAGCGCTGTCGTCGTGCTTTTTCCGTTCGTGCCGGTGATGCCGACGAAGCGCGCATCGGAGTGTGCCGCGCGCACCACACGGAACAGGAATTCGACATCGCACAGGATGGGCACGCCGGCCGCCCGCGCCCGCGCCGCGATCGGGTGCGGCGCCGGCAGGATGTGCGGGATGCCGGGCGAGAGCAGCAGCGCATCGACGCCGGCGATTCGCTCCATCGGGTCCAGCACGAGGTCGCGCGCCTCGGCCCGCGCGGCGGCGGAATCGTCCCACGCCCGCACCTCGGCGCCGTAGCGCACCAGCGCGCGCGCCGCCGGCAGCCCGGCCCGGCCAAGCCCGACCACTGCGATGCGCTGGCCGGCGAACGGGCCGGCACTCATCGCAGTTTCAGGGTCGAAAGCCCCGCCAGCGCCAGGACCACGGAAATGATCCAGAAGCGGATGACGATGGTGGGCTCGGCCCAGCCCTTCTTCTCGAAATGATGATGCAGCGGCGCCATCAGGAACACGCGCCGCCCGGTGAGTTTGAAACTCGCCACCTGCACGATCACCGAGATGGTCTCCAGCACGAACAGCCCGCCGATGATGGCCAGCACGATCTCGTGCTTGGTGGCGACCGCCACGGCGCCGAGCGCTCCCCCCAGCGCCAGGCTGCCGGTATCGCCCATGAACACAGAGGCCGGCGGCGCATTGTACCAAAGAAAGCCCATGCCGGCGCCGACCAGCGCGGTGCAGAAGATCGCCAGCTCGCCGGTGCGCGGGATGAAGTGGATCTGCAGGTAGTCGGCGAACACCCGGTTGCCGACCAGATAGGCGATCAGCGCGAAGCTGGCGGCCGCGATCATCACCGGCACGATCGCCAGCCCATCCAGCCCGTCGGTCAGGTTCACCGCGTTCGAGGCACCCATCATCACCAGCGTGCCGAACACCAGGAACCCGTAGCCCATGGGGATCAGCAGGTCCTTGATCACCGGCACGGCCAGCGCGGTATCCAGCGGTGCGCGCGTGATCGAGACGATCCACACCGTGCCGATCAGCCCGATCACGGCCTGGCCGAGCAACTTGAGCCGGCCGTTCAGGCCCTTCGGATTGCGCTTCGACACCTTCAGGAAATCGTCCGCGAAGCCGATCGTGCCGTAGCCCACGGTGACCGTCAGCACCGCCCAGACATAGCCGTTGCGCAGGTCGGCCCACAGCAGGGTGGCGGCCACCACGGCCAGCAGGATCAGCACGCCGCCCATGGTGGGCGTGCCTTTCTTTTCCAGCAGGTGGCGTTCCGGCCCGTCGCTGCGGATCGGCTGCCCGCCGTTCTGCTGCGCACGCAGCCAGCGGATCATGGGCGGGCCGGCGAGGAAGGCGACCAGCAGCGCGGTGACCACCGCCGCACCCGACCGGAAGGTCAGGTAGCGGAACAGATTGAACAGGATGAACTCGTCGGCCAGCGGCGCGAACAGCAGGAACAGCATCAGCTGCCGCTCCCGGCTTCGCCTGCCAACGCGCGCACGATGGCGGCCATGCGCATGCCCAGGCTGCCCTTCACCATCACCGCGTCGCCATCGCGCAGCCGTGCCTTCACCAATGGCGCCAGCGCCTCGGCGGTGGCGGCGTGCGCCCCGCGCTTGGCCTCGGGAAGCGCACGGAACAGGCCGTTCATCAGGGGGCCGCAGGTGAATACAAGATCGGCGGTGGAAGCGGCATGCTCGGCCAGTTCCTCGTGCATGCTGGGACCGTGGTTGCCCAGTTCCAGCATGTCGCCCAGCACGGCGATGCGCCGCTTTGCCGGCTGCAGTGCCAGCACGGCAAGGGCCGCGCGCACGCTGGGCACCGAGGCATTGTAGCTTTCGTCCAGCAGCAGCGCCTGGCCGTTGCCGGTGGCGATCGTGCGCCGCGCGCCGCGCCCGGCGATGGCGGAGAAACCCTCCATCCGCGCCGCCGCGACCGCCGGATCGAGCCCTGCCGCCATCAGCGCCGCCAGCACCGCCACCATGTTCATTGCGATGTGGCGGCCCGGCGCGCCAACGCGGAAACGGATTCTCTGCGCCAGCAGGTCGCATTCAACGTCCGAGCCGTCGGCGTCGGCGCGGCAGGAGACAAGGCGCGCGTGTGAGGGGCGTTCGCCGAAGGTCAGGATGCGGTCGGCGCCGAAATCCTCGGCCCTTCGCATCAGCAGCCCGACATGCGCGCTGTCGGCCGGCACGATCGCGGTGCCGCCATCGGCGAGGCCCGCGAAGATGTCGGCCTTTTCCTGCGCGATCCGGCCCAGCGTTCCCAGGTGGCCGATATGCACGGGCTCGATCGCGGTGATGATGGCGACGTGAGGGCGGGTGAGGCGCGACAGGGGCGCGATCTCGCCGGGCTGGTTCATGCCGATCTCGGCAGCCAGGAATTTTGCTCCGCGCGGCGCGGAAGCCAGCGTCACCGGCACGCCGATGGCGTTGTTGAAGCTCTTCGGGCTGGCATGCACCGGCCCGAACGCGGCCAGGGCATGGCGCAGGGCTTCCTTGGTCGTGGTCTTGCCGACGCTGCCGGTGATGGCGAACACGGTGCCGGCGAAGCGCGCGCGGGCCGCCTCGGCCAGGCGCATCAGCGCCGCCCCCGTGTCCTCGACCCAGACAAGGGCGGCGCTGGCCTCGACACCCGCCGGCATGTGCGAGACGACGGCGGCGGCGGCGCCCTTGGCCAGCGCCTCGGGCACGAAGTCGTGGCCGTCGCGCGTCTCACCGGGCAGTGCGAAGAACAGGTCGCCGGGCGCCAGCGTGCGGGTATCGAAGGCGATGCCGGTGGCGCAGAAATCGGCGCGTCCCTGGCCGCCGATGGCCGCCAGGATCTCGGCGCCGGTCCACAGCGCGGGCGGGCGGGCGGCGTTCATCGCGCCAACCCCCGAACCACCGCAACATCGTCGAACGGCAGCAGCTGACCTGCGATCTCCTGGCCCTGTTCGTGGCCTTTGCCGGCGACCGCGATCACGTCGCCGGGCCGTGCCAACTCCAGCGCGCGGGCGATGGCGGCGCGGCGTTCGCCGCCGTCGATCCCGCCTGGGCAGCCGGCCAGCACGGCACGGCGGATTTCTACGGGGCTCTCGCTGCGCGGGTTATCGTCGGTGACGATGGCGATGTCGGCTTCGCGTGCGGCCTCGCCCATCAGCGGGCGCTTGCCGGGGTCGCGGTCGCCGCCGGCGCCGAACACCAGGATCAGACGACCTTGCGTGTGCGGGCGCAGGGCTGCCAGCAACCGCGCCAGCGCATCGGGCGTGTGCGCGTAATCGACGTATATGGCCGCGCCGTTGGGCAGGCGCGCGGCCAGTTCCATGCGACCGCGGACCGGGTGCAGGTGCGCCGCCGCCGCAAGCACGGTGGCGGCCGGCACGCCCAGTCCGACGGCGAGTGAAGCAGCGACGAGGAAGTTGTCGGCCTGGAACTTTCCGGCGAGCGGCAGGAGGATTTCGGACCGCTGCCCGTCGAGCCGCAGCGTAATCGCCTGTCCGTCTGGAAGCGGCGTGTGCGACAGCAGCATCGCCAAGTCGCCGCCCTCGCCGGCAAGATGAAGGCGGAAGCCGCGGCGTTCGGCAATGGTGCGAAGCGCGGACAGAGTGTCGGGGTCGAGACTGGTGTGGGCGATGGCAAGAGCTTCGGGGTTCTGCCCTGCCCCCTCCCTGTCCCTCCCCCGCCCAAGCGCGGGAGAGGGGACCGTTGACGGATGGTTGCGTACCGTCCCCTCTCCCGCGCTTGGGCGGGGGAGGGACAGGGAGGGGG
>Ga0224723_1002400_pt1 | contig 10410 bp, 9 predicted proteins | sample Balambano_FR2_Me_FD_161647 | JGI IMG/M metagenome (GOLD analysis project Ga0224723, IMG submission 161647) | Freshwater sediment microbial communities from Lake Towuti, South Sulawesi, Indonesia - Balambano_FR2_MetaG | ecosystem: Environmental > Aquatic > Freshwater > Lake > Sediment | place... | reverse complement strand
CGCCATACCGGACTCTACCACTACAGCGTCATTCAATGGTTCGCCAGGTTTGGCACGGTTCCCGGTGTGGCGCTGTTGTTCAGCAACTTTGGATTCACCTCATCCTGGTTTGCGCTGGCAGCACCGCTAAACGCCGAACTGCTCGGTGCGCGGGTGAGTGCTGTCACCAACGGGTTTGCGCTGCTGCTTGCCGCGCTGCACGTCTGCATTTGTCTCAGCCACGGATTCACCAATAAAGCTCGATTTAGCGATTGGTTTCTCGTCGCTTTTTTTAGCATCATTCTGCCGCTGGTAGTCGGTATCGAGTGGCTGTCTATCAACGTTTTGTCAGAAATTTTGATTTCGCCTTCGCCCGATGTGCCCGTGATTTTTTTAATTGGAGTCGTTGCCTGGTCTACGCTGGTTTGCAGCAGCCCGCCTGCCTCTGGGCACCAGGCTTCAGGCTGGAATCCGGGTGCGCCCCTGATCCCGCTGCTGCTGGCGGTTGGAGCCGTCTCGGTCAAACTGATCGCCATTCCGCTGGTTCTGATATCCAGTCTTTTCTTTCTGTTCAATCAAAAATTTGCTGTTGGCAGAATTTTGACCGGAGGCACGATCGCCGCTTTACTGCTGACACCGCTGCTGATCTCCAGCATCATCACATCGGGATGTCCGCTGTATCCTTCTGGCATTTTGTGTCTGGATCTGCCCTGGTCGCCCGCCGCTCAAAGCATTGAACGGGTGGCGAGATCCACTCACAGTCCAACAGATTGGTATGGCACACCCCCGGCTGGCGTGCCGTCGCTGCTGTGGGTGCTGTGGCGCTGGTTTAACGACAAGCTCGTTAACCAAATCACGGCGGGTTTGATTGTGGCTTCGACGCTGGCTGTGACTTATCTGGCAAGAAGTTTTAAGCTCAACCGCCCGTATGAGTATCTTTGGGTGGCGGCGATCGGCGCGTTGGGGATTGGCTTTATTATGTTCACCTCGCCCCTATTCCGCTTTAGCCTGGGCTACGTTGCGCTCTTACCGGCACTATTAATTGCGATCGTTGGCAGCCGTCAATTCGCTGGCCTGCCTGCGGCACTGGCGCAACGCAGCTCCTGGCGCTTCTCAAAGTACTGGCGGCGCGCGATTCAGACGGCTCCTGGCTGGGTCAGCGCGGTTGTTTTGACGATCGTGCTCAGTCGGGGTGCGCAGTCTCTCTTCTTACCGCCACCGCTGCCGCAGGTTGAAGTAACAGAAAAGCAGGTGAATGACCTGACCTATCTTTCGCCTCAGGGAAAAGATTTGTGCTGGGCAACCCGCGTGCCCTGTGCGTTTACAGTTGCCCCGGATGTCAAACTGCGGAACCCCGATCGCGGCATTGACGCAGGATTTGTGCGGAGCGAATCGCACAGGCAGACCTGAGAAGCGCAGTCGATAATAGGGATAGAACGCTACAAACTTATCCCTTATGGAAACAATCTTTGGATCGCTATTGGTAGTGCTGGCATTCCTGACCGCTTCAGGACTCAAGCTCGATCGCGAATACCAGCGGGGCGTGATTTTTCGGCTGGGACGGATTGCAGGCGTGCGAGGACCAGGACTGTATTGGGTGATTCCCGTGATCGATCAGAAAACGCAGGTTGATATTCGTACCAAAACGGTGAACATTGAACCGCAGGAAACGGTTACTGCAGACAGCGTCACGATTCGCGTGAATGCCGTGCTTTACTACCGCATCATTGATGCCGCTAAGGCAATTACGCGCGTCGAAAACTATGAGATGGCAGTGTATCAAATTGCTTTAACAACGCTGCGAAACGTGGTCGGACAAAACCTTTTAGATGATGTGCTGCAAAACCGCGACAAGATCAACGTCAAAGTGCAGGAGATTGTAGACGAGATCACCGAACCCTGGGGTGTTGTGATTGAGCGGGTTGAAATGAAAGATGTCGAGATTCCCAGCAGTATGCAGCGAGCGATGGCAAAAGAAGCCGAAGCGATTCGCGAAAAACGCGCTCGTTTGATCAAAGCCGCTGCGGAACAGGAAGCCTCGCTCAAACTGTCGGAAGCGTCGCAGAAGATCATGGAAAATCCAGCAGCTTTAGAACTGCGGCGGCTGCAAATGCTGACGGAAATTGGCGCAGAAAACAACACGACCACGCTGATGATGATGCCGTCTGATTTCTTTCTGCTGGCAAAAAATCTGTCTGAGTCGCTGCAAAAGCCTATCCAGAGCGGTGACAACGGTTTGCAGCAGCCATTTCAACCTGAAATCTTTTTGAAGGACACACCCAAAGCAACAGAGGACGATCGAATTTAGGTTGGAGGTGCAGATCGCGCTGTGGAAAGGGAATTTCTACGCCGTGCTGCCGCAGCAGCGCCTCACGCTTTGATTGCGTTCAACCACTTCGACCTGCGCTGGCTCTGGGAAACCGCTCCCTGACCGTCGCGGTTCGCTCTTGCACCGTAAGCTCACCTACGCTGCTGAAATGCCTTGCCTGCAGTCGATCGCCAATCGCTAATTCAGCCATTAGCGCTGGGCAAGATGGGGCGATCGTCCCATGAGTCCGGTCATCAGCCGCAGAGCCAGGAATTTAGCAGGACGCAGCGTTTGCATGATCCGCAAGCCCAGCCGTCGGGCGATCACCAGCGGCAGCCAGTTGGTTGAGAAGCAGCGATCGAGCAGGTCTGTGAAACCGAGAATTGTTAAAGTTTCCAGCTTGCGCCAGCGCTCATATCGCTTGAGAACGCGCCAGTCGCCCAGGTCTTCGCCGCGTTGATGCGCAGTTTGCAGAACTTGCGCCAGCGCCGCTGCATCGCGAATTCCCAGGTTGAGTCCCTGCCCGCCCACGGGATGACAGCAGTGCGCTGCATCGCCGACCAGCGCCAGTCGGGGGCGCGTGTAGCACTGGCTGTGCATGAGCTGTACCGGAAACAGCAGCCGATCGCCTTCGAGGGTCAGGTTGCCCAACTGCCCCGCATAGCGGCGATTTAGCTCTGCCAGAAACGCTGATTCGTCCATTGCCATCAGCGCCTTCGCTTCGGTATGGGGAGCCGTCAGCACAATCTGACAGCGATTGTCGGGCAAAGGCAGTGTGGCGAAGGGTCCGCTCGACCAGAAGTGTTCGCGGGCAATGTTTTGGTGCGACTTTTCAGGACGGATGACTGCCGTGATGCACGACTGCCAGTATTGCCACCCCTGCGTGCGGATGCCTGCCTGCTGGCGAATCGGCGATCGGGCACCATCTGCGGCAACCAGCAGGCGGGCGCTGAGCTGTTGGCGCTGACCATCCGCCATTAGCGTTAGCACGACGCGATCGGCGTGATATTCGATTTGTTCGACGGTTGCCGGACACAGCCAGCTCAGAGATGCAGTTTTAACGGTATTCTGGAGCGCTTGCAGCAGCACGCGATGCTCTGCGACATAGCCCAGCGCTCTGGTTCCTAAATCCTCAGGCTGAAAGCACACCGCTGCCGAAGAGTCTGCATCTGCCAGGAGAATGTGACGAAACGTGGTGATCTGCGGCAGCATCTGTTGCCACACGCCCAACCCGGCAAAAATCCGTCCTGACATCAGGGTAATGTGATAGGCGCGGCGCTGGCTCAACCCTGCGGTCTTGGGTTTTGCTTCAATTAAAGCAATTTTTAGTCCAGTATTTTTCAGCGCTGCTGCCAGCGTTAATCCCACAATGCCGCCGCCCACGATCGCCAGGTCATACGCGATCGGCGCGACAGCAGAGCATTCGCCCTGCGCCTGAGGCATCTGAGAAGAAGCGGACTGCTGATCCAACATCATTGGAAACCTGCGGTCGTCGAAACTCAGCCAACGAGTTTGTTACACTTCTTCATTGTGCCGCGATCGTCGCCTGTGAGCAAGGCGTTCAGCTCAGGCAAAGGTGGTCAGGTTCCAGTATTCGGCTTCGCTGATTCTGCAATTCTCCAGCCAGACATTTGCCTGGGAAATCAACGCCAGAATCGCAGTTTCTCGATCGACAAAGTGGCAGGCGGCAATGAACGCCTCTCGATAGCTGCCGTAGGCAACGGCATCGTTGCAAAAATCCAGCAGCTCTGGCGGATAACACTGAAAGAAAAATCGATCGCCCCGCTGCACGATTTCGATGTGCCAGCCGTTGTATAGAAGGCTTTCAGACTGAGTTTCCGGCATGATGAGGAATTGTCCTTGAAGGGTAAGGCGCAGAATGTTTGACCCGTTTGACTGCTTCGAGTGTTCCCGCTGGCGATGCATCTCGCGCAGATTCTCTGTAGAAAGACTGAGAAGCAATCCGTCAGGCTCAGATCAAGCTGCGGCATTTTGCGGATGCCAAAGCGCTGATGTCAAAGCGCAGTGCCAACCAGCAGCGAGATGCGATTTGCATAATTCCAGCCTGTCGATCGTAGAAAGCATATGTGCCCATCGAGCGCTGCTTCATCAAGCGGCTGGGCAACTTTGCCAATGCTGACTCAGTTCAAAAGGTTTAGTTATGATTCATCACATTTCGATCGCCGCCCATCAGCCGCAGCATGTTGCTGAAGTCTTAGCCGAAATCTGTCAGGGACAAGCAGTTCCGTTTCCTGATCACGAAGGCAGCTACATTGCGCTGACCTTTGACGCACATGGAACCATGATTGAGGTGCTGCCCTGGGGCACCGAGCTGAAGCCGAGTGAAGCCACCTGGTCAGACTCGAATCCCCAGCCTTCTACCTATAGCGCGTTTCATGCGGCAATCTCAGTGCCAACGTCTGAAGCCAAAATTTATGCGATCGCCAAACGCGAAGGTTGGTACATCGAAACCTGTGATCGCAAAGGATATTTCAGCGTGATCGAAGTTTGGGTTGAAAATCAGCAGTTGCTGGAGTTTCTGCCGTCAACCTTTGCGGCGCAATATCTTGCCTTTACGCAGCCAGAAGCGCTGAAGCAGTTGATGCTGACGCTGGCTCCTCGCTGATGGGTTCGCTGATGACGGCGATCGACTCACACCGTTTCGACTGCGCCAGCGTAACCAACGATTTAGCAGAATCGCTGGCAGCCAAACTATTTGCCCAACCGACTTTGATCGCCTTTGAAGCGGATATATTCGGCGGCGAACGCTAACATGCCAGATGCCAGAATCAGCAAGACGCTCAGTGCATTCATATCGGGTTTTACTCCAGTGCGAACGCGGCTGAAAATCTCCATGGGCAGCGTACTGGCTCCGCCGCCCGCCGTAAAGCTAGAAATTAAGAAGTCATCCATGCTCAAGACAAACGCCAGCAAACAGCCTGAGATAATCGCAGGCAGCAGCTCTGGCAGCAGGACTTTGATAAATGCCTGAAAGGGATTCGCGCCCAGATCTAATGCCGCTTCTTCTAAATGAGGATTTAGCCCAGTCAATCGAGTTGACACAACCAGCGCAATGTAGGCAATGCAGAAGACAATGTGGGCAGCAACGATCGTCCACAGGCTCAGCGGAATCGCAATATACGCCAGAAAAACAAGCGTGGCAACGGCGATCGCAATGTCAGGAATAATCAGCGGCAGGTAAGAAATCCCTCGATACAAAGACTTGCCGGGAAATTGATATCGTGCCAGCCCGACTGCCATCATGGTGCCGAGAACCGCAGAAACCGCCACGGCACACAACGCCACGCTGAGGCTGTCTTGCAGCGCTGACAGAATGCGAACGTCCTGAAACAGGCTGGCATACCACCTCAAGCTGAAGCCTTCCCAGCCAGCGCTGTAGCGAGACGCATTAAAGCTGTAAAACGCCAAAACCAGAATGGGGAGATACATGAACCCAAACATCAGGAGCGTAAACAGAAGCTGCCAGGGAATGTGGAGTCGTTTTGGCGAAGAGGTGTTCACAGGGAAAAAGTAGGGATGAAAAACGACAGATGAAGGCAGGGAGAGAATTAGAGTTTGATGCAGGTTAAGCAATGAGCGGAAATCAGGTTCAAGACCTGCATCCTTCAGCCAGCCCTCCTGCTTGCCTCAATAGCTTTCGGGGCTTTGATCGCCGTATTTAATCAACAGGGCGATCGAAATGCTGACTGCCAGAATCAGCAGCATACTCAGCGCTGAGCCAAAGCCCCAGTTGCGCGTGGCACCGAGGAACTGGTTGTAGATCAAGCGGGCAACGGTCATACTGGAAGCGCCACCCAGAAGTTCTGGGGCAATGAAGTCTCCCAGGCTAGTAATGAACACCAGCAAGCAGCCTGCTGCAATACCCGGTAGCGTTTGGGGAACCGTGATTTTCAGAAATGTTTCGCGGGCGTTGGCTCCCAGGTCGGCAGCCGCTTCGAGCAAACGGTTATCCAGTTTCTCTAGCGACGCATAAAGAATCAGCACCATGTAGGGCAAAAAGCTGTAGCTCAAGCCGATCAGCACCGCAGCAGGACGGTTGAGCAAATCCTGGGGCGGCAGATTCAGACTGGTGAGAAAGGTGTTGAGCACGCCAGTCGGTCGCAGAATCGTAATCCAGGCGTAGTCGCGCAGCAGTGAGGAAGTCCACAGGGGCAACACGAATCCCACTAGCAGCAGGTTCTGCCAGCGTTTGGGCGATCGTAGTGCCAGCCAATAGGCGACCGGAAAGCCTAACAGCAGGCAAATCAGCGTGCTGCCGATCGCAAAAAACAGCGATCGTCCGATCACTTGCAGGTAGACCGACTCAAAAATCCGCAGATAGTTGCCCAGCCCGTAGCCGCCAGCAGCCTGTCCGGGTCGCAGTCCTGGAATCAAGCTGATGTTGAGAATCAGCAGCGTCGGAATCACCAGCAGCAGCGCCAACCAGATGCCTGCCGGACTCAGCAGCACCGACGGTTCTATCAGCTTGACCAAGCGTCGCCCCAGCGGAGAGCCAGACTTGGGAGAGTTCTGAATCGGGGTGGAAGGAGTCGAAGCAGCCATGAGGTTCGCTGAGAATGAATGTTTCGCAGATCAGGCGCTGGTGAGTTCTGTCCAGTAGCGATCGTAGAGTTCGGTGGCTTCACCAACCGGAGCAATGCCCTCACATCTTGCCAGAACTGCCGCTGGCGGAAAAAGGTTGGTATTACTTTTTATCTCAGCGGACAGCAGATCGATCGCTGCCTGATTGGGTGTGGCAAAATTCAATCGCTCGACCGCTCGCGCCGCATTTTCTGGCTCTAGCATAAAGTTGATCCAGGCATAGGCAGCTTCGGGGTTCGGCGCGTTTCTGGGGATTGCCATCGTGTCTGTCCACAGCGATGAGCCGCTGCTGGGAATGAGGTACTGCAAATCCGGGCTTTCGGTCATGGTTTCGATCGCATCGCTGGAGTAACCCATTGCCAGCACCAAATCTCCGGTGACAAGCTGATCGCGCCAGCCGTCAGTGGTAAAAGACGAGATCGCAGGTTTTAGCTCGACCAGCCGTTGGTAAGCTGCTTCAATTTCTGCCGGGTCGGTCGAGTTGTAAGAGTAGCCCAGCGATTTCAGCACGGCTCCCATGACTTCACGCACGTCGTTAAACAGCGTCATCCGCCGGTTGAGCGCGCTGCTGGCTTCCCAGAGATAGTCCCAATCTTGAGGAACCGGATTGAGCTGTGCGGCGTTGTAAACCAGCCCCGTTGTGCCCCAGGTTGCCGGAACGCTGTGAGCATTGTCTGCATCGTAGACTGGGTTTTGAAAATTAGGCAGCAGATTATCCAATCCTTGCAGGCGAGATGGGTCTAGTTCGCTCAGCATGTCGAGTTCGATCATCTGCTGCACCATGTAATCAGACGGGTAAATCACGCTGTATGCTCCGCCCCCGCCAGCTTGCAGCTTTGCCAGCAGCGTTTCATTGGAATCAAAAATGTCGACAACCACGCGAATGCCAGTCTGTTGCGTGAAATTGCTCAGCAGCTCATCATCGAAATAGCCAGACCAGGAATAAACGTTGAGCGTATTGCCCCCGGTCGCGGTCGCACCTGGCGACGGAGCACCGACATCCGCAAGCTGACGACGACAGTTTGAGAGGGCAATTCCCGACAGAGCGGCAGCAGAAACCTGTAGAAAGCGTCGTCGCGTCGGGGTGTGAGCTGAGCCTGCGGTATGCAGCGATCGCTCTGCATTGAATCGAGAGGGTGCATTCATCGCGGTCGTTTGTTCTCCCAAACTACAGCGGATCATCAGGAGAATAAATCTCGATACTGCTGAATCCCACTCTAAATTTTACGGTGTCCCTTTCCAGTTCTGCCTCCGATGATTGAGATTTGTGGATCTAAGCCACACTCAGACACTACAAAGCAGGCGCGATCGGGCGCGCCGCTCTGCTGAGACCGCGTGAACCTCAAGCGCTGGTCAACTGCGTCCAGTACTGGTCATAAAGTTCGATCGTGTCGCCCACGGGCGCAATGCCCTCACACTTCGCCAGAATTGCTTCGGGCGGAAACAGCGTGGTGTTGCTCTTGAGGTCAGCATCGATGCGATCGAGCGCCGCCTGGTTGGGTGTGGCAAACTTGAGGTCGTTGATGACCTGAGCAGAACTCTCTGGCTCTAGCATGTAGTTGATCCAGGCATAAGCAGCTTCGGAATTGGGAGCGCCTTTGGGAATGACCATCGTATCTGTCCAGACTGAAGAGCCGCTGCTGGGAATCACATATCTCAGGTCAGAATTGGCGTTCAACACATCCAGCGCGTCGGCGGAATAGCCCATCGACACCAGCAGATCGCCGGTGACAATCTGGTCGCGCCAGCCGTCAGTGGTGAATGAGGAAAGGTCAGGTTTGAGTTCGACGAGCTTTTGGTAAGCCGCTTCAATCTCTGCTGGGTCAGTGGAATTGTAGGAGTAACCCAGTGACTTCAATACCGCGCCCATGACTTCGCGCACGTCGTTGAGCAGCGTCATCCGCCGAGACAGCGGTTCTCGGTTCTCCCACAGATAGTCCCAGTCAGTTGGCGCTGAATCTAACAGGCTGGTGTTGTAAATCAGTCCGGTTGTGCCCCAGGCATAGGGAACGCTGTGTGTGTTGTCTGGGTCGTAGACCGGACTTCTCCATTTGTCTAGCAAATTTTCAAATCCGTTGATTTGCGATTTATCCAGCGGCGTCAGCAAGTCTAGTTCGACCATCTGCTGCACCATATAGTCAGACGGGTAAATAATGCTATAAGCACGACCGCCGCCTGCCTGTAGCTTCGCCAGCATGGTTTCATTTGAGTCAAAAATGTCGGCAACAACCTGAATTCCCGTTTTGTCGGTGAAGTCTTGAATCACCGCATCGCCCACATAAGTTGACCAGGAATAGAGGTGCAGGGTGTTTGCCTCTGACGATGCGTCTGTTGCCGTCGGACTGCTGCCAGCACTTGGATCACCGACACCCTGGGCACAATTTGAGAGCGCCACGCCCGAAAAGGCAGCAGCAGAGGCTTGCAGAAATCGCCGCCGCGTCAGACGTGATGTGGGAATGACCCCTCTCAGCAAGGACTGAGAGGACGATCGAGATTTTCGAGGCTTCATGGAGGACATCACTCTTTACCAGAGTTAAACGCAAAAGGGCAACAGAGTATTGCAGCCGAACAGACTGGTATCGCTGCGGACGAGTCGATCGAGCGGGTGCGGCTGGAGTAGCTTCAACAGAGTATTGCAGCCGAACAGACTGGTATCGCTGCGGACGAGTCGATCGAGCGGGTGCGGCTGGGGGTGCTTTATATTATGAATCCACTTTGCCAGAACGAACGGTTAGCAATGCAACGAATGACGTGTGAGTTTGACGGGTGAGTTTGCTGTTGCCGATCGCGGGTATCGATATCGCTGGTCATGCGGTCAGTGCCAGGTTATGCGGTCAGTGCCAAACAGTCTGTGGGTGCCCAATGCACATAGATTGGGGTTTGCCCATCTGGCACAGTCACCGGATTGGGCTGCATCACCGTAATACAATCGCCCGACATCAGTTCCACCAGACAGTGGACATGGGTTCCCAGATACATGACATGCTTGAGTCGTCCCTCAAAGCAATTGCCAGAGAGGGCGGGCTGGTCAAGGCTGACTTGAATCTTTTCAGGGCGAACGCTCACAACCACCGATCGCGAGGCAGCGCCCTGCAAATCTTCTGGGGCTTTGGCGACGATTCGCAGTCCCTTATCGGTTGTGACTTGCAGCAGCGATCGATCGGACTTGTCTGCGTGACCTTGAAACAAATTGGTATCGCCGATAAAATCTGCCACAAATGGCGTTTGCGGAGACTCATAGATTTCGGTGGGAGTGCCGATTTGCTCGATCTTGCCGTCGTGCATTACCGCAATCTTATCAGACAGACTCAGCGCTTCTTCCTGGTCGTGCGTCACCATCACAAACGTGACGCTTAACTCCTGATGCAGATTCGAGAGTTCGACCTGCATTTCTTTTCGCAGCTTGAGGTCGAGCGCCCCCAACGGTTCATCCAGCAGCAGCACCGCCGGACGGTTGACGAGCGCTCGCGCCAGCGCCACCCGCTGCTGCTGCCCACCAGAGAGCTGCGCTGGATAGCGAC
>Ga0224723_1002399_pt1 | contig 10411 bp, 6 predicted proteins | sample Balambano_FR2_Me_FD_161647 | JGI IMG/M metagenome (GOLD analysis project Ga0224723, IMG submission 161647) | Freshwater sediment microbial communities from Lake Towuti, South Sulawesi, Indonesia - Balambano_FR2_MetaG | ecosystem: Environmental > Aquatic > Freshwater > Lake > Sediment | place... | reverse complement strand
GAACAGCATGCGGGACGGCAGCTCTGGGTAACGTATCCAACAACCGGCACTGCAACCGAAGGGTATCGTGACTACGTCGCTGATCCTGATCTGCAGATCGATGCTCGACTCGAACATAGCCGAGCACTGGTCGATCTGGAAATCCTGAGCCCGGCTCCCGAGGATGCCTGCGAAGTGAGGCGCGACCGAGACCGGCTGGATGCGCTCCGCTCTTGGCAATCCATGCTCGTCACCTCCACCGCTGACACCGTGCTGGGCGTCGTGCAGAACCAAAGGAAGGGGTTGTATGCCTGGGCGGGACTCGCCCACTCGGCTGTCGTGTTTGATGAAGTTCACGCCTACGACGATCAGATGTTCGGCACGCTCCTCCGATTTCTACACGATGTTCCGGGCATTCCTGTGCTGCTCATGACGGCAAGCCTGCCAGCATCGCGTCGCGCGAAGCTGGAGCAGCTCGTCCTCGAGACGCACGGGCGGTCGCTGGAAGTTGTGCGGGGCCCTGGGGACCTCGAGCAAATCCCGAGGTACACGAGGCGCGTCGCACACGAGCACTGGACAGATATCGAGGACTATGTATCGCAAGGCAGGAAGGTGCTTTTCGTATCGAATACGGTGGAGCGGTGCAAGGCCAATGCTGCGAAGGCGAATAGCCGAGGTCTCGCCTGCACCGTTTATCACTCGCGTTTTCGATATGAGGATCGCGTTCAACGTCACAAGCGTGTCATCGACGGCTTCAGAAATGAGGGCGCTGCTCTAGCGGTAACCACCCAGGTCGCCGAAATGAGCCTCGATTTGTCCGCGGACTTACTAGTCACCGAGCTCGCCTCAGTCCCGGCTCTCATTCAGCGACTCGGACGACTGAACCGGCGGGCGACGCCTGTCGATCGCAGGTCGCCCATGCCCTTCATCATTCTGAACCCGCCATCCCACCTCCCGTATTCTCAGGAGGAGCTGCAACGGGCCGAAGTGTGGCTGGAGAAACTGGGCGCTGGACCTCTATCCCAAGCTGACCTGGTCGCCGCCTGGGAGGATGATGACCGCGACGTCGTCAATGTTGCTAGCGCATGGTTCGACGGAGGATTCTCGACCGAGCTCGGTCAGGTTCGAGAAGACGGGTATGGCATTCATATCCTTCTCGAGTCCGATGCGAGGGCCGTCGAAGCGAAAACGAAGTTGGCCACCGCGGCCGCATTGCCGATGCCGCCGCCAAAGGACAAAGCCTGGGTCCGGTGGCGCCGAGTGGATGGATACGTCGTGCCACCAACAGGTACTGTGCACTACGACTCCACGTTGGGGGCTGAATGGGCCTGAAAGGACGGAAGAGTGCGGCTTCCGAGAGCGCAACTCTAGTCATCCGCTTATCTGATCCGGGCATGTCTCCCATGCTCCGGTGTGGTCTGGGAGGCCTGGCTTCGTCGTTGCGGGCCATCTTACTTGCCAAGTCGCCAAGCGCGCAGTGGCCGAGTTCGGTCGAGATCGCCGGTGCCGAGTTCATCGTGGACTCGACGGCGATCACGGTGAGCTGGAACGGCATCGCACCCGCGAAGGCTTTGGAGAAACTCTTTGAGCAGTCCTTCAGGTTGACCCAGCGCGGGTTGATCAACCTCCCGGGCACATACGATGCAGAGACCGCGCCGACGCCTGATCTGCAGGCGGCGCTGCAGCAGGCGCTCAAAAAGACCTTTCTTCAACACGGAAAATCGACGACGAAGGGCGGTGGCCCTATGGCCATTTCCTTCGAGGTGGACGAGCAAACCGTGCCGGTGCCGATCCAGCCTTACTCCGCGTTCGCGCATCAGGACGCCTGGGATGCGGTGGTCAAGGGGCTGAGCAAGCCTGTCGACCTCGCAGGCTGGGCGTACCCGGGCGCGACTCAGCGTCATGTCGCGATCCCCGGAAGCAAGCAGGAATACAGCGCGGCGACCGCCCTGTGCGCCTTGTTTGCCCTCGTTGGATCGGTCTCCCTTGAAGCGCCTCGAGGGGCGCCCGGCGGGGCGGGCATCTTGGTGGTTGTTGAACCCTCAGACCTAGTTCGATTCGCCGAAGTTCGTCCACGACTGAGTCCGCGCAGGGTGGCGGACGTCAATGTCGGCGGCGCGGGTGACGCAGTCCTTCAGATCCAAGCTGCGCTGGCCGCGGACAAACGAGACAAGGAAGGGGGGCGGGCGGTCCGCGCGACGCACGCGATGCTACTCCGAGCCACGCCTTGGGCATCTCAGCAAAAATCGCGTTCCGCAACCATCAGTGCGGAGCGCGTCGGAGACGATGTCCTCGACTTGTACGTGAAGCTCACACGGCAGCTCCCGACGAAGCTCCGAGCCGTGAAAAACGCGGCATCTACGAATGGCAAAGGCAAGGCAAAGTCTAAGTCCGGGGAAGCGGGGGGGTACTATGCGATTCCAAGCGCGCTACGCGCCTTCGTGGCCAATAACCTGGCGAACAAGCGGCGCTGGTTCTACGGCTTTGCTACTGCGACGACAGAAGAAAAGACGCCTCGGTTCATTCACTACTACTGGGACCGCGAAGGCCTCGGCGCGCTTCGCTTCGAGGAACGAAAGGGATTGATTGCAATGATCGAAGATCTGGACGCAGCAGAGGAAGTTCTCGTGTCGAGCGTGCAGCAAGCGCTGCGCCAGCGGTTCGGCCGAATCTCGGACGAAGCGAAAGGGCTGTCACAACAAGCCCGCTTCAACCGTATGGACGGTGAACGGGAGCGCCTCCGCCTTGCGTTCGCCGGATCGAAGACCCCTGAGCAGATCCGCGCCGCGCTTGCGGATCTCTGGAGCCGAGCGGGCACCGTCAAGGAGCTCCAAGCTGGATGGAAGACGGTGTTGCCCTTACTACGTCCCGAGCGCTGGCAGGCTGCGCGCGATCTCGCCCTGGTCGCGTTGGCTTCGTACCAAGGCGAGGGAGCGCGCCAAACCGACGACGAAAACGACGGCCAACAACAGCACCTAGATTCTTGAAGAAAGGACCGAAACCATGACCATTCACGTATTTGGCGCCATTCTCACGCCGCTTGGAACCGCGGCGAACAATCGGGGCCTCACCGAGGGCAACACTACCACCCTACAGAAACTCGTTTGGCACGGGCAGGTGCACACGACCGTCTCAGCCGAATCAATTCGCTTTGCGCTGCGGCGGCGCCTTGCGGAGGCGGAAGAGCAGGGAACGAATCGCCGATACAACGACGCTCAACGGGTTAACGAGTGGCAGGACGCAGCCTTCAAGCGATGGGAGCCGAAATCCAAGGATGTCCCATTCATCGATGATGACCTCCTCGGTTTCATGGCCGCAGAAAGTGCGAAGGACGACCAAGAAAAAGGGTCCATCAAGGTTCGCCGTGCCGTGCTTGAGATCTCGCGCGCCGTGAGTCTGACGCCCTGGCCGGGTGACGTGACTTTCAACGCTGCGAGTCCTGGAGCGACACCGAGCGCGCAGAAAAAAGGCAGCTCAAACCCTGTACCTTACGCCACGGAAATGCACGCTACGCAGTACCAGTACGGCTTCGCACTTACCCCGCAGAAGCTTCACAAACCGTCGCGCGCCATCCATGCGCTCGAAGGTCTTGTCAACCTCGGGGAGGTAGCTGGCAACCACGGGCGCTTTTTGTTCGACTTCAGTCCGGAGTCGATCATCCTGCGCGTCACGGCGGATCCCGCGCCGAGGCTCCTCTATTGCTTCGGAGTCGAAAATGGCGAAGTTCACGCCAATGACGTCGTTCGCAAGACCAACGCTGGGGATATCGACGCGAAGGAGCTGGTCATCGGCGGCCGTATAGCAAGCACTCTTGAGAATCTGCCTGGCGCTACCGTTGTCGACGGCGTTAAGGCCGCATGCGCGGCTGTGCTGAAGAGGATCACGTGATAGGCGTTCGCGTCACCGTGCCGCTCGCCTGTTGGCGGAAGGGGGCGGCGCGAGAGTTTTTGGAAACGGAAGAGCTCCCTCCGCCGGCGACCGCGTACGGGATGCTGCTCTCGCTTGTGGGGGAGGAGGACCGCTTTCGACATCGGGGCTGCCGAGTCACGACCGGCCTGTTTGAGAAGGAGGGAATCTCGACGGTGGTTCGGACGACGTGGCGAATAAAAGACATGAAGTTGCCGCAGGGCGTCGGTGAGAACGCGAAACCCGATTTTCAGCAACTCGTGATTCACTCTGATCTTCTCGTGCTGTGCGACAGCAGCGAAGAGCAGGCGAGACCCACGCTCGAGTCACGAGTCGTCCGGGCGCTCCGTGAGCCGTCCTCCGTGGTGCGCTTTGGCGGACTCTCCCTGGGCGAATCAACGCACCTCGTAAACGACCTGTGGCTCATCGATAATGGAGCAACACTGCACGCAACCGCGCAGGTGTTCTTGACGTCCAAAATCGGTGACGTGACGCTACCCGTCTGGGTCGATCACGTAGGCTCGGCGCGTACGCGCTACGGCGTCGGGTCGCTCGAGCCGTTATCCCAGCTACCGGCCGCCGATCGGCTCCCGCGAATCGATAACGTTCCGACCTGAGGCCCGTGGACTCCACGTGCGACCCACCCATTCGCGTCATGGCACTCCATGCGCTCGTGTACTGTGAGCGCTTGTTCTACCTCGAAGAGGTTGAAGAAACCCGCGTCGCCGACGCGCGAGTGTGGGCAGGTCGCGCGCTTCACGAGGAGCTTGAGGAGACCGACGAGCTAGTGCAGCTCACTTTGGAGTCTGAAGCGCTGGGCCTCAAGGGCAAGCTGGACGCCATCCGCACCCGGGACGGTGCGACGTATCCCATCGAGCACAAGCGAGGACGCAGCGCGAGAAACGAAGAGGGAAAGCCGTCAGCTTGGGAGACCGACCGTATCCAGCTCGGTGCCTATGCGCTGCTTCTGGAAGAGCACCTCGGGCAATCTATCCATGAGGGTCGGATCCGATATCACGCCGATCGCCAAACGCTGCGGGTAGCCATCGACGCGCCCCTGCGGGCATCCGTCGCCGCTGCCGTTCAGCGCGCCCGAACGCTGACCGCGGCCACGAGCAGACCCCCAGTGACCACGCACGAGGGTCGTTGTGCCAGCTGTTCCCTAGCTCCAGTTTGCTTGCCAGAAGAGGCGCGCCTTGCTGACCGCCTAGAGGAGGACACCGACTCGCTACCACGCGCCAAGCGCCTCTTTCCAGCCGATACGGAAAGGCGATCGCTTCACCTCATTTCCCCACGCGCCCGGCTGGGGCGTAGCGGAGAAGCGTTCGAGCTTCGTCAACCCGAGCAGCGCCCCGAGGTGATCGGTCTTCGGGCCGTGAGCGACGTGGTCGTTCACGGATATGCCCAGCTCTCGACACAGGCGCTGAAGCAGTGCGCGGTCAACGGGATTCCTGTGCACTACCTCAACAGCAGTGGCGCCCACGTTGGAACGTTTAGCGCACCGAGCGGCGGAGTTCAGCGGCGAATCAGGCAGTTCGCGGCGTTGGCGGACGACGCAACGCGACTGCGGCTCGCGCGGGCACTCGTTAGCGCAAAGGTCGAGCTGCAGCTTCGACACCTCTTGCGAGCGTCGCGAAAAGACGAGCAGGTGCGGAATGAGATTGAGGGATGCATCGTCGCGATCCGTGCAGCGCTGAGCTCTGCGTCGCGGGCGCCGTCGAGCGAGTCTCTACTCGGTCACGAAGGAGCGGCCGCGAGATCGTACTTCTTGGCGCTCGCGCGTCTCGTCACCGTTCCGGAGCTCGTGCCCGATGGGCGTTCCCGCCGGCCGCCGGCAGATCCGTTTAACGCCCTGCTCTCCCTCGGCTATGGGCTGTTATACCGCGACGTCTTGAGCGCGGTCCTGAGGGTCGGACTCGATCCAGCCTTCGGATTTTATCACCAACCCCGCACCGCAGCCTACCCACTGGCGCTCGACGTGATGGAGCTGTTCCGCGTGCCGATGGTAGACATGTTGGTGCTCGGTATGGTCAACCGGCGTGCGTTCTCCGACGACGCGTTCATTCGGACGAAGGGCCAAGTTTGGATGTCGGACAGCGGCCGCCGTTCGTTCCTCGAGATGTACGAGAGCCGCAAGGAAGAAGAATACCGTCACCCCGTGATTGGTTACTCTCTTTCCTACGCGCGCCTCATGGAACTCGAGGTTCGGCTGCTCGAAAAGGAATGGTCCAACGAACCCGGTCTGTTTGCGCGGATGCGCATCCGGTAAACGATGCCCGAGCCGCGGCACATTTTCCTGGTCATGTACGACGTGCGCGACCCGAAACGCCTGAAGCGCGTTCACAAGCTGCTCCGAAGCTGGGGGGAACCGCTCCAATACTCGGTCTTCAATGTGCGAGCCACAAAGCGAGAGGTGGAGGAGCTGCGATGCCGCGTTACCCGCTTATTGGAACGCGAGGACAGCGTGCTATGGTTCCGGCTCTGCCAGGCGTGCGCGGATCAATTGGTCGTTCAAGGCGAGCCCCATGTTCATCTCGAGGTTCGGCCTCCCGTCGCCCGCGTGATTTAACGATCACGCACCTCCCGACGTGCCGCACACACCCTCGCTCTCTGACAAGCAAGTCCCCGAAAGCATAGGCTTCGAATCTGCGCGCTGCCCAACGAGGTGCATGACGCAGCCACACTCGCGAACGCGAAGGGTTTCCTCGCGCGGGTTTGGGTTCGACGGAAGCCAAAGGTTGTGCCAAATAGGGTCAGTGAATCGGATGGAGTCAAGTAGTGGAAAACGCCGCGTTCTTCTTAGTCGCTCCGTTCGTCGCCGTGATGCCGTTAGGCGTTGAGCACAGCGAGGGCGCCACCAGCGGGTACCCGTTTCGGCTCCGTTCGTCGCCGTGATGCCGTTAGGCGTTGAGCACGGCGACGGCTGTATCTCGGCCACTACGGCGACGAGGCGCCGTTCGTCGCCGTGATGCCGTTAGGCGTTGAGCACACTTGTTGAGTGAGGTAGTCTCGGGTCTCGGAAACACCCGTTCGTCGCCGTGATGCCGTTAGGCGTTGAGCACTCATCATCCTCGGGCTTGGCTGAATACCCCTCGGAGCCCGTTCGTCGCCGTGATGCCGTTAGGCGTTGAGCACCTCCCGGATATGCCGCGCTACCGCCGCACGGAGCTCGCCGTTCGTCGCCGTGATGCCGTTAGGCGTTGAGCACTCGTTTGCACTGCGGCGGGGGACGTCGAGGTTCGGGATCCGTTCGTCGCCGTGATGCCGTTAGGCGTTGAGCACAGGTATTTGGTCCAGCGGTGTCGGCCCCGTATGGGCCCCGTTCGTCGCCGTGATGCCGTTAGGCGTTGAGCACCCCACGGCGCCGGCAACGGCGCATCCGGCAACCTCCGTTCGTCGCCGTGATGCCGTTAGGCGTTGAGCACATGAAGGGTTCGACCTCCAATACATTCGACAGAACGCCGTTCGTCGCCGTGATGCCGTTAGGCGTTGAGCACTGGCTGAACGGCAGCGAGCATTTCCAGCGCGAGGCCATCCGTTCGTCGCCGTGATGCCGTTAGGCGTTGAGCACTAGACGCCGTGGACGCGGGCGTCGTGGGTTGGGGTCCGTTCGTCGCCGTGATGCCGTTAGGCGTTGAGCACAGAGTGATCGTCGCTGTCGAGCCCAGTGAGACCACCGTTCGTCGCCGTGATGCCGTTAGGCGTTGAGCACACGAAAGATTTCGGCTGGTCAGTAGCCAGCTCGGTCGTCCGTTCGTCGCCGTGATGCCGTTAGGCGTTGAGCACATTTCCTCGATGAGATAGGCGTCGCGGCGGTCGTGGCCGTTCGTCGCCGTGATGCCGTTAGGCGTTGAGCACACGTCGAATCTGTTTGAAATGCTCAAAAAACTACGTCCGTTCGTCGCCGTGATGCCGTTAGGCGTTGAGCACAGGCGGAAGATGGGCTGTGGTCCAGGTGACCAACGGATCCGTTCGTCGCCGTGATGCCGTTAGGCGTTGAGCACGCTACGCCGAGCGCCACCATTTTTTCCCAGCCGTTGACCGTTCGTCGCCGTGATGCCGTTAGGCGTTGAGCACCTTCAGGCCAAATCTCAAGATCTGGCGCTTAATGCCGCCGTTCGTCGCCGTGATGCCGTTAGGCGTTGAGCACAATTTGACGCTCGAGTAACTGACTATAGGCGTACCAGCCGTTCGTCGCCGTGATGCCGTTAGGCGTTGAGCACCGTGGCGGCAGTATCCTGGGCTGCAGCAGCTGTGGCAACCGTTCGTCGCCGTGATGCCGTTAGGCGTTGAGCACTGTCCGCTGGCACCGCTTCACGAGCGGCACCGTCCGTTCGTCGCCGTGATGCCGTTAGGCGTTGAGCACCGGGCGGCGGGTACTTCGCCTCCCGTGGTAACGCTCGGCCGTTCGTCGCCGTGATGCCGTTAGGCGTTGAGCACCAAATTCAGACCCGTAATCCAGATCGCGTTAAAGCCCTCCGTTCGTCGCCGTGATGCCGTTAGGCGTTGAGCACCTATTGGCCGCAGCCAGCTGCGGTCGTTAACTCCACTCCGTTCGTCGCCGTGATGCCGTTAGGCGTTGAGCACATTTTCGAATCGCGGATATCCGAGGTTGGGTGCGACCGTTCGTCGCCGTGATGCCGTTAGGCGTTGAGCACTAGCAGGCACGCCCGTCACCGACGATCCACGCCTCAGCCGTTCGTCGCCGTGATGCCGTTAGGCGTTGAGCACATGTGGCAGCTGATTTTCATGTGCTGAAGACGCGTTCCGTTCGTCGCCGTGATGCCGTTAGGCGTTGAGCACCGCCGTACACGTCGCCGACGAACTTGGCGATGCGATCCGTTCGTCGCCGTGATGCCGTTAGGCGTTGAGCACATCTGATTCTCGGCCGTACGGGGCCGCTCTCCGGAGCCGTTCGTCGCCGTGATGCCGTTAGGCGTTGAGCACATTCGGGAGTGGGGGCTACCGCTGAAGCGCACGCAACCGTTCGTCGCCGTGATGCCGTTAGGCGTTGAGCACTGCTGACGGAGGCGAATGGTCAGGAGTACGATGTCGCCCGTTCGTCGCCGTGATGCCGTTAGGCGTTGAGCACATGACCTTAAACGACACCAAGGCGGGTCGGCAGCTCCGTTCGTCGCCGTGATGCCGTTAGGCGTTGAGCACTGATCAGCGACGACCAGTGTACGCTTGAGCGGACCCCGTTCGTCGCCGTGATGCCGTTAGGCGTTGAGCACGCGCGTCCGAAGCCGGTCCCGAGGGCGTCACCGAGCCGTTCGTCGCCGTGATGCCGTTAGGCGTTGAGCACTATCCGCCCGTGTCGGCGCCATCTGCAGCAAAGGACCGTTCGTCGCCGTGATGCCGTTAGGCGTTGAGCACGCTCCACCGCGGCCTTGGGGACGACGGCGGTCTTGCCCCGTTCGTCGCCGTGATGCCGTTAGGCGTTGAGCACTGCTGGCCTGGGAAGAACCTGATTCGCCAAATCAGGCCGTTCGTCGCCGTGATGCCGTTAGGCGTTGAGCACTGACAGCTGATTTTCATGTGCTACTGCTTGCCCAGTGCCGTTCGTCGCCGTGATGCCGTTAGGCGTTGAGCACCAGGGCAATCAGGCGGGTATCGTGGCCAATCAGGCCCGTTCGTCGCCGTGATGCCGTTAGGCGTTGAGCACGCTCTACCATTTGGCTGGTTGGTTGCTCCGACCGCACCCGTTCGTCGCCGTGATGCCGTTAGGCGTTGAGCACCTGGAACACCTTGCGGCAGTTTTCTGGAGTAGGGACGACCGTTCGTCGCCGTGATGCCGTTAGGCGTTGAGCACCTCGGGATCTTGCAGGCTTTCGCTAGGTCACGAAGCCGTTCGTCGCCGTGATGCCGTTAGGCGTTGAGCACATCACGGACCCCGAGTACAGCGCACATACGCACGCCGTTCGTCGCCGTGATGCCGTTAGGCGTTGAGCACTACACGAAAGAGCCAAGTTGCGTTCCGTCGAGCTCCGTTCGTCGCCGTGATGCCGTTAGGCGTTGAGCACACGGTCAAAGCAAGCGGCAACAGCAAGACCTGCGCCGTTCGTCGCCGTGATGCCGTTAGGCGTTGAGCACTCCCACCCTACATTACGCCCTGTTTTATGCGTGTCCGTTCGTCGCCGTGATGCCGTTAGGCGTTGAGCACTCAACCTCAGTTGGGCCAACCTCACTGGCGCCGATCTCCGTTCGTCGCCGTGATGCCGTTAGGCGTTGAGCACATCTGCTACCTGCAGCTCACGGGCGACTTTGCAGCCGTTCGTCGCCGTGATGCCGTTAGGCGTTGAGCACCCGAGTTGCGAAGGGACTCGGAGACCAAGCCGAGCACCGTTCGTCGCCGTGATGCCGTTAGGCGTTGAGCACCGAGTCCACCAGGCGCCCGCGCGATACGTCAGCATCAACCCGTTCGTCGCCGTGATGCCGTTAGGCGTTGAGCACCCCTCGACGGCCAGCCCGATCGCGTGAATGTTCGCCCGTTCGTCGCCGTGATGCCGTTAGGCGTTGCGCACCA
>Ga0224723_1002398_pt1 | contig 10412 bp, 10 predicted proteins | sample Balambano_FR2_Me_FD_161647 | JGI IMG/M metagenome (GOLD analysis project Ga0224723, IMG submission 161647) | Freshwater sediment microbial communities from Lake Towuti, South Sulawesi, Indonesia - Balambano_FR2_MetaG | ecosystem: Environmental > Aquatic > Freshwater > Lake > Sediment | place... | reverse complement strand
ATGCACCGCCAGCGCACGCTCTTGCTGGTGGACGAGATTCACCGCTTCAACAAGAGCCAGCAGGATGCGCTGTTGCCCCACGTCGAGGACGGCACGATCATCCTGATCGGCGCGACGACCGAGAACCCCTACTTCGAGGTTAATCAGGCCCTGATCTCGCGTTCCAGGCTGTTCCAGTTGCGGGCGCTCAGCGAAGCCGATGTCATCCGCATTTTGCGTCTGGCGTTGACGGATGAGGAGCGCGGTTACGGCGGGCGTGAGGTGCAGGCGGATGAGGGCGCGCTCAAGCACATGGCCCACGTGGCCGGCGGCGACGCCCGTAACGCGCTGAACGCACTGGAACTGGCGGTTGAATCCACGCCAGCCGGTCCCAGTGGGGTGGTGCATATTGATCTGGCGGTGGCGCAGGACTCCATCCAACGCCGGGTCGTGCTGTATGACAAAGAGGGCGACGCGCACTACGACACGATCAGCGCCTTTATCAAGAGCGTGCGCGGCAGCGACCCGGATGCGGCGCTGTATTGGCTGGCCAAGATGCTGTATGCCGGCGAGGACCCGCGCTTCATCATGCGCCGGTTGCTGATTCTGGCGGGCGAGGACATCGGCCTGGGCGACCCGATGGGGTTGGTCGTGGCGGCGGCAGCGTCACAAGCCTTGGACTACGTCGGCATGCCAGAGGGGATGTATCCCATCGTCGAGGCAACGCTATATCTGGCCACCGCGCCGAAGAGCAACACGGCCGGCAATTACTTTCGGGCGCGGGCGCAGATCGAGGCAGAGGGGGCGGGCGAGGTGCCCGATCATCTTAAGGATGCCAACCGCGACGCCAAGGGCCTCGGCCACGGCAAGGGCTATCAGTACCCGCACGACTTCGACGGCCACTTCACGCCGCAGAATTATCTGCCGCGCGAGATCGTCGGCATGACGTTTTATTTACCCAGCAGTGAAGGCTATGAGCAGCAGGTGGCCGAACGTCTGGCGCGCTGGCGCGAGGCGCAGCGTAAAGCGTTGGGCGTAGACGGGCGCGAGGGGCCGCAGCTCACGCAGGAACAGATTGACCGGATGAAACGGGAGCGATAGCCTCGGCATACTCTATACTTAGCCAAGGAGCACGCTATGGATTTCGACCGGATTACCTTTGACCCAAAACGCATGAACGGCCAGCCGTGCATCCGCGGCATGCGGCTGACAGTACGGCGCGTCATCGAGCTTGCCGCGCTCTACCCCGACCGGGCCGAACTTCGACGTGAGTTCCCCGAATTGGACGACGAAGACATCCGTCAAGCACTGACAGATGAACCGTGACAAAGCCGACCAGTGCGCCGAAGCCTTCCGAGCCAAGCATCGCGCTCAATTCCCAACAGCGGTTGAATGCATGGGGCGTGACTGGGAAGCATGCCTGACGTTCTACGACTTTCCCGAAGCGCACTGGCCGCGCGTTCGAACATCCTATGTCATCGAGCGCATGTTCGAGGAGGTCAAGAAGCGCTCCAAGAAGATGGCTGCCGCCTTTCGCAACGAGAATAGCTGCCTGCTACTTTTCTATGCTGTTGTGCGCGGTCTCAAATTCCAAAATGTTGTCATGCCTGCGCGATGAGTCGATGTCTGCCCGTTACACAACTCTGATGCTGTTGGCGAATCAATACAGGATGGATTTTGAGGGAGAATGGAGCTGAAAAACCTCATTATGTCTCTTGACTTGAGTTGTCGTCGGGGCGCTGCTGCTTTTGCGGGGCCGGAATGTCTGCTGTTCCGTACCGTGTCCTCATTCGCGTTAAGGTGCTGCGCGATCCACACGCATTGGGTCATCCAGTGCGATAATCACAGGTTCTAAGTCAGCAGGTCCGGGTGCGGTATACCGAACACCTTCAAAGGGTTCTGGACCGGGACCGCCGGGGTTGTAGAATGCGCTGTAGCCGCCTTCTAATGATGGAATCTCGACAAACGTGATGTTACGTGCCGCTTCCTCATCACCGACCAGAATGATGTCGATGTAATTGTCGCGGTCTTCTGTGTAGCAGTCATCGTAGTAGATGCCCTCTTTTGGACTCTCTACATGCCCTAAATCAGATAAGCCAACGACACGCAATGTTCCCCCTGCAACTTCGTAATCCACGCCGACTTCTTCAAGCAGAACAGTCCCGCCATTAGCACCATTGACGTGTATGCGGAAGAAGCGCTCATACATATCAGGGCGTACACCTGTCACACCATCAGGTGAAAAACCACCAGTCGTCAGCATACGGAGACGGAAATCGCCTCCGCCATAGAGCGCAAATTCATCATTTGGAAACCCAATGAGATTTTCTGCGATACGAACACCACCTTCGCCAAGAGCTTCATCTCCGACAAAGTTGAGCTTGGCACCCACCAACACGGGACCTGCATCATAAGGTGTTGAATCTGTTTCCCAACTCAAGCCCACCGCATTAAATTCCTCTCCACCCGGACCGATGAGCAGAAGCGGTGTATCATCTTCGACAATATCCAGCCGAACAGGGAAAATTGCATCGTCCTCGCTACTCAAGCCGCGATTACCAAAGTCGCCAAAAGCAACGACTGTGTTACGTTCATTCAGTTCCCAGTTGGGCCACATACCGATGCTGTTCGGGAAAACAATCTCACCCGTATTCAGCGTAAATTGAAAATCTGTTAGATCAACTGTCTCGGAAGCAACAGGCCAACTAAAGACAATCGGCAACCCATCATCGTAGTCAGACGCACCTTTAAAGAGCAATGCAACTTGAGATGTTGAAGATGCACTCGTGAAATTACCCGTAGATGGCGTTTCGCCACTGGTGCAGGTTACGGAGCCATACCAACTACCACCCGCTTCGCGCACGGTATCTTCGTTGATTTCAGGCAAACCAATGATGTTATCAAAGCCCAACCCGGCAGAAAGAATCACGGGTTCATCGCTCCAGTAATCCGCCGCGACTAATTCACCATTATGCAGTTGCGCGAGTGGGCTTAGTGCTGGCTGCCCCTGTTGCCCACTGACGGGCACAATCCCCACTAATAGCAGCGTGATGGGGAGTGCTACCCACCAGCGCAGGTAAAACGGGAGTTTCGGATTGCTGCTTACGATATTCGCCTGTGCAAAGGCTGCTTGAGCCATCGTCAGCAGCAAAAGTACACTTATCCCAACAAAGACCAGCATCGGCAGTAGATAACCATGCAAAGCCGACTCTAGTGTATTCAGTACGATCACCACAATAGCGGTAAGTCCTAAAATGTAAGGCTGGTACACTTTGACTAGACCCAGCAGAACAACCACTGCGGCGATGAGACCAACGATATTGCCAGCGATGCGTAATGGCTCGACCATATCAACCACGATGTGGACACCCATATCAAGTAAATTCCACACAATGAGTAGGATGGGCAACCACTGAATTTTGCGACCTGTGTTTTCTGTTTTCATGGGTGTTCCAATTGAGTTTGTGGGTTTGTCCCCACCGCGCTTGATATAATGGAGTATTATCGAAATTGCCAACACTTATGAGGCTGCAACCGCTTCCTTGTTCGACAGCCCATTCGACCACCCACGCACTTTGAAGCTGAGGATGATTTGGATCACACCTGCCACCAGCAGGTACAACGATGTAATCAACACGAGCACTTCGATGCCTGTGATGGGGCGGCGCAACAAAATCAACCCAAACAGCACTGTGAACAAGCCGCTGATGGCGAGTAGCCACTCGTTGTCAATCTCTTGACGCAGTTTCCACGCGCTGTACATCTCAACGATCCCACCGGCGATCGACCTGAATGCCACAATGTAAATCATGACAATATAGGTCATTACGCCAAACCACAGGGGATTGGCAAGCGCAGCTAAACCGGCAATGACACTGATGACGCCGAAGAGCAGCAGCAGGAACCACTGACCTTCGCGTGTCATGATCGAGCCAATGATGGTAGCAATACCTTCGATCAGTGCATAGATACCAAACAGGATGACAAAACTGAATAGACCTGTTGCCAGTGTGAGTCCCGGTGCAAAGAGCAGCAGTAGTGCGAACAGGATTGCGGCGATGCCTCGCAGGAGGAATGTCCACCATGTTTGCTTGAGAATACTTGCCATTTGTCTTGACCTTTCATCATTCCAATTAGGAAAATTGGGTATCCCCTGCCACCTAATCACGACTTCGGGCAAGGGGATTACGATCGTCAACCCGTCTTCTCCAGCGAGACTCTCACCTTGATATAGCTCGTGGATTGCCGATCAAGGGTAAGTCCGACGCGCTGGGTGGTTACTTTACAGATGTCTTGTCGGGTTGGTTCATGGGAATGTCTCACCCCTAAACTACTTAGATTTAAGCTCGGCAGGCGCTGCCTTTCTAAGGATAAGGATGCCCCAGATGAAGAAGGCGAGTTCCACAACGGTGGATACGATGGTGATGACTTCCAGATTCCCGGTCATGAGAGCTGGGATGCGCGTCAGGAAGAGCAGCCAGAAAACGACAAGCACAGCACGGATATAATTGGTTTTGTTCATCATGGTGCGTCTACCTCAACAATTCTGTGAAGATGATTTCATCTGAGTTGACCGGTAGTTTCGCCATCGTGCCGTCGTTCGCCATCCGCACTTCACCAGGGAAGATGGCGCGTGCATCCCGCAAGAACGGGTTGATTAGCAAATCGGGTACCGGGGGTAGAACGTGCGTGATGAGTAACGTTCTCACCCCGGCTTCTCTGGCAACGCGTGCCGCATCTTCGGGTCTGATATGCGATTCCTGAATGTCCTCAGTAACAGAGGAGAGATTGTTGTCGGTATCTTGCCCCGCGTCAGATACCATTTGTGACATCGTATGATTCAAGGAGTCACTGACCATCAAATCAACACCCATCGCGTGTTGAATGAGACTATCGGAGTAAGTCGTATCGCCTGTAATCAGGACGCTTCTATCTTTGTAATTCACGCGGTAGCCAACCGCCGGTCTCACCGGGGGATGGTCCACATTGAAGGCAATCACCTCTACATCACCCGCTGTATACACCACCTCACTGGACATGAGATCGTCGCCGAAATCGAAGGTATTCGCCACGCCCCCGAATCCTGAAGGCGGCGCAACATCGTCACCATGATGTTCAATTCGATATTCTCTGTCGAGTTGATATGCAGCCACATAGCCCGCCACCACTTCTTCTACCCCACGCGGACCGTAGATTTGCAAGGGTTCTACATTACCAGCAGTTGTCCAGTGTTGCAGCATCAACTCACCCAGATCGCTAAAGTGGTCTGAGTGGAAATGGGTCAAGAACAGCGCAGTGATTGCACTAAGATTCAACCCGGTGAGTCCAAGTTGGCGTGTACTGCCGGGACCCGCATCAAAGACGAAAAACTGGTCGCCGACGACTACCACCGTCTGCGGACCGACTCGTACGGGATCGGGTAATGGCGCACCTGTTCCGGTTGTGATGACATGAATGGCATCATCGGCAAAATAACTGGGCGTGCGCGCGTTTGCCACTGCACTATTGATGAATGCTTCAATGGCGAAATCCGGCAAGTTATACAGAAAATGTGTCGCCCCCGCAACGAGCAGACCGCTGGCACCCAATCCGGCACCAATCAGCAGGTCACGCCGGGAAATCCCCTTAGCGCGGGGTTCTTCGCCACGATTCGTTTGCGGTTGTTGTGCATCATTCTGTTGTTTTTTATCAGCCATTATTGCTTCCTTTCGGTTAAGTGTCGTTATGATGGACACGTGGGTGAATGTGTTAGCTGCGTTCCGCCAGCATACGCAGCAAGGTCTGCGCGGTATCGCCGGAAGAATTCTGGTTCTGCCCGGTGACGATGTTGCCATCTACGGCGACATACGTCGCAAAGAAGTCGCGGAATGCCGTATTGCTCACGAAGTTCGCACCGAGTCGGCGGAGTTCCGTTTCGGGATGCTGAGGCGTGACGCCAATGCCGAGTTCGTCCACCTGTTTGTCGGTCACGCCCGTCATCGTGCGTCCTTTAACGAGAGGACTACCATCAACATCCACTGCCATTAGGAAGCCCAGCGCACCATGACAAACCGAGCCAAGCAATATCCCTTCGGCATGGGCTTCGGAGATTTTTTCGCCCAATTCGGGGCTGAAACCGAGGTCGTAAGCCGCGCCCCAACCACCGGACATGAAGATGATGTCGTATTCGAGAAAATCGACATCCCCGATGCGAAGCGAATTGGTGATTTTGTTCTGCGCGTCTCCGTCCTCCAGATAGCGGTAATCGGAGGGTGTGGCGAGCGGCCAGCGCAAACTGACCGGTTCAAACGGAACCACACCGCCTTCGATGCTTGCAATGTCTACCGTCATCCCGGCATCCAGAAAATCATAGTAGGCGATGGTCAATTCGGAGCCATAAACCCCGGTTGCCACCCCGTCTGCTGGGTCGCCCAATGTATTGTGGTTGGTGGCGATGATGAGCGCACGTCTGCCCTCAAGGTTGTATTCCGCACGCTCATAGTGCGGATGCAACCCAATCAGGTTCAGAATCTGTGGCAGGAATGCCACAATAAGCGCGATAACGCCTACCAGTATGCCTGCTGCGATAAGCAACTTCTTTCCTAGCTCAGGGTTCATGCGTTTTATCCTTCACCATTTTTCTACTCATAAAACCAGGTAAACGGTGCTTCGCTGATTTGAAAGATGGAACAATCAGTTCATCACTGCGCTGTCTACCGAGTAAACACCATGCCCACCTTAGAATCTATTGATTGCGGTCATCATGACGCATGACACTAGTCATCTGTTATATGACACCAGTCACATGAGATGTTGATTGCTATCACTGATAATCGATTTCAAGATTGATTACGCTGAGGGGGAGAGGGGTAGTAGAACAAAAATAGGTGACCGCGATGGGAAAGCCATCTACAATACGGATGGGAAATTTATGGGAAAACGTACTTGTGGCATCCAACCGTGAAACGAACAAACCACAAAATCAACAAATCGATACCTTACTGACGATCTTTCGCTACGCCAGCATCATTCGTTTCGTCATTTCGGTCATTCTCTGGCTGGTTATTTCGTCTCAAACGGATGAACAAAGATTAGGTCATCTACTGATAAGCATTGATGCACTTCTGCTGACGATTTATTTATTTGCTATGTCGCTTCACGCCCTGTTAAAAGAACAGTATCTCACGATTGCGTTGGTGTGGGCAACAGTTGTTCCACTCTTGACCAGTACGCTTACGATGTATCTGTTTTACACTGCACCCATTCCGGAGTTGTTCCAGAGCCAGATTGGATTGGTTGAGAATTTCGTCATCTTTTATAATGTCGGACTCACAATACCTGTGTTGTTGATCCCGCTTTTGATTGTGAGTTGGCTATACAGGCGGCAAATCGTCGTTTTTTACTTACTTGGTATCACTCTCCTTGATGTTGTACTGATTATATTTTTCGTGCCTGTTGGTATTAGACTTTTTGTCGCTCTGGCTCTGATAGCCTTTCGACTACTCATTCTGACATTTGTGGGGCTAATTGTGAATTATCTGGTCACAATACAGCGCACACAGGCAAAAGCCTTGCGTGACTATGCAACCACACGCGAACACCTCATCGCCAGCCAAGAGCGCAACAGACTCGCACGGGAATTACACGATACGCTTGCTCATGCATTGGCAGCCGTTACCGTGCAACTTGAAGCGGTGAAAGTCATCTGGGACTTGCAACCAGAGCGTGCAAAACAACTCATAGACGAATCAGCAGATACGGTTCGGCTTGGCTTGCAAGAAACACGGCGAGCCTTGCAAGCGCTACGTGCTGAAACGCTCGAAAGCCTCGGTTTCATCGAGTCAATTCACCAACTAGCGAAGACGACACAAGCACGCTATGGTTTCGATGTCACAGTTAATGCAACGGGCGACTTCACATGGTTGACGAGCGAGCAAGAGCATGTACTGTATCGCATCGTGCAAGAAGCAGTGCAAAATGCCGCTAGACACGCCGCGCCGCAGCATCTCATTATCACAATCCATGCAAGCGACAATTCGCTTGGCTTGTTCGTAGTCGATGATGGCAGCGGTTTCGATCAGAAAATCATCGAGATGAATGGGCATTTCGGTGTACAAGGGATGCAGGAACGCGCTCAGTTAATTGGGGCGGAACTGAGTGTAAGCAGCCAGCCTAGGCAAGGCACCAAAATACAACTTAACTTTAAAAGGACATCTCATGAACATTCTTATTTGTGATGACCAGGATATTATTACGGAGGGACTCAAACTGATTTTGGAATCTCAGTCTGATTTCAAAGTGGTGACTGCGTCCGATGGTGCATTGGCAGTGGAGATGGTTGTCGAAAAGCAACCAGATATCGTGCTAATGGATTTGAATATGCCCCTTATGAATGGTATCAAGGCAACTGAGGCGATTAAGCAACGATTTCCCGATGTAAAAGTGCTGATATTAACCACCTACAGTGATGATGAATGGTTATTTGATGCCATTCGCAGTGGCGCAGATGGCTATCTGCTAAAAGACATCCCACACACCAAATTATTTGATGCCATTCGCTCGACTGTTGCAGGCGAAACACACATCGACCCCAAAGTTGCTCGCAAGATGTTCGATCAAGTGGCACAGCGCACACCTGCACCAGATACACAACACCTGAAGAAGCTCAATGACCGTGAGATAGAAATCCTGAAGTTAATCTCACGCGGGTATACCAACGCCGAAATCTCTGAGACCATCCACTTGTCTGAAGGTACCGTCCGTAATTACATTAGTGCCTTATTTTCAAAGCTGGATGTCTCTGATCGGACACAGGCAGCACTGCTAGGGCTTCGATACGGTCTGACGGACATCAACGATTGCTAGAGCGTGTTATGAGCTTTTGAGAGATGTCGTCATAATGGGAGCAATGAACAGAAAAGCCCACCCCACCGACGTAAGTGATGACGAATGGGGCATAAGGAGCATGATGATGGCATTTGCAGGCTTCCCGGCAGCGGGAACACAGTTTTTGCGCGAACTGGCGCTCAATAACAACAAGCCCTGGTTCGAAGCGAACAAAAAGCGCTATCTCCAGGATGTGCAAGCGCCCGCGCTGGAGCTGGTGACGACGCTCGGCGAACGCCTGCAAACGCAGTTCCCGGAAATCCGCTACGACACGCGCACCAACGGCAGCGGCTCGCTGATGCGTATACACCGCGATGTGCGCTTCAGCGCGGACAAATCGCCCTACAAGACGAATGTGGCGATGATGTTCAATGCTGGCGCGAACAAGAAGATGGAAGGTCCGGGCTTCGGCTTGCAGATTACACCGGAGCAGGTCGAGATGATGACGGGCGTGTTCACCTTCAGCAAGGCGATGCTGGCACGCTACCGCGAGTACGTGCAGATCGACAAGCGCGGCGCGGCGCTGGACTCAGCCGCCGCGCAGGTGCGGGCGGCGGGCGCGTACACGATTGGCGGCGAAACGTACAAGCGTGTACCGACGGGACTGCCCGCCGATCATCCGCGCGCGGCGTGGCTGAGGTACAGCGGACTGCACGCCTACGCGCCGCCGATTGCGCTGGATGTGGCGGCGACGCCCGCGTTAGTGGACGCCGTGATGACGCACTTCACCGCCATGTCACCGATTTACATCTGGCTGCGGGAGATGATGGGGTAGTTAGTCCAGCGCGCGCCCTACCCGCAGCAAGGTATGCTCAACCATATGCTCCAGTACGGCGGGCGGCAGCGCGAGCGTGTGCAGCGCGTCCGCTTGCAGAATGCTCGCCAGCCCGTGCAGCGTCGCCCAGATGAACAGCGCATCCTGCGTCGCCTTGTCGGGCGTCATAACATGATCCGCTGGCACTTTGTGTGCGACTGCCACGAGCAGCAGATCAAAGGCGTGTCGCGCGCTCGCCATCATTGCCGGATGCTGCGCGGGATCGGGCAGCGGCGTGCCGAACATCAGGCGGTACTGAAGCGGATGCGCAGTCGCATAACGCAAATATGCCTGCCCCATCCCACGCATGTCGGCGGCGTGCGTGTGCGCATCCAGATAATGTGCGAACGACTCGAAGGCGCGCCGCACAACCTCCGCCAGGATATGGTCGCGGCTGGGGAAGTGCTTGTACGGTGCTTGATGCGAGACTCCGAGCCGACGCGCGACTTCGCGCAGGCTCAGGTTTTCGATCCCGTCGGTCTCAATGATCGCCAGTGCTTCGCGCACGCACGCCTCGCGCAGGTTTTCGCTTCGTTCTTTCGCCGCTGTCGTCATGGACTGCCTGGTTGCCGATAGTATTTCCCTTCAATCATATCACTCATGTAGGGTAACTGCCTTTTGACTCACGACTTGCGTTTGATGCTGCGTCATCCCGCCCATGATGCGCCCCATCATGTGAACGCGGCGGCTGCGCGGCAGCAGCGTCAGCGCCAGTTCCAGCAGCTTGCTCACCCTGCCGGGGCGCACCGTCGTA